>WLWD01000414.1_pt1 | contig 366717 bp, 231 predicted proteins | sample 6712731 | NCBI WGS metagenome assembly WLWD01 (sample SAMN12718690, study PRJNA576275) | sponge metagenome | isolation source: marine sponge | host: Mycale hentscheli | place: New Zealand: South Island, Marlborough, Capsize Point | collected 2014-11-01 | reverse complement strand
AAAAAAAAAAAAAAAAAAAAAAAAAAAAAAAAAAAAAAAAAAAAAAAAAAGAAAAAGAAAAAAAGAAAAAGAAAAACAAACAAACATGAAAAAACAAACAAACAAACAAACAATTTATTAATCAGAAGTAAGCTGATCTTTTGTCAAAGTGAAAAAACTTTTTTATGAAGAATAGCACACATGCAACAATATAAACTTGAAGTGATGACAAAGTGCATTACACACACAACAAATGAACAGTAACAGCAACAAACAAAAACAAACAAACAAACAAAAAAGTGTTATATAGAGCAAGTCACCTGTAACTCTTACATTCCGGTTCTATTATCAACCGGCACAGTCTTCGGACATCATGGAAAATTAAATTTATCAAATGGCATAGCGTACAGACATTCACAAAAACACCCAAATAGTAATACTGAGTTATGTAATACTTGCTATCATTTTTTTTGTTTGTTTTTTGCTAACTACCCCGTACTATAATTGGTGAGCGAGCGTAGCGAGCGAGACACTTACTTACAGGGGTAACACAATTGAAAATCGGGGATGTTTGTTGGCGAGGAAGGAGTGGCTACACTGTGCTTGTGACTTGTGGGTACTAAATACTGCCAGGAAGATTTTTGGATGATCAAGGTCAAGAGCATATTAGCACACATGATTACAATGATTTTTTTTTCATATTATTATAAATTATTATAATAATGTGATAATACCACAAAATAGCAAAATGTTATTAGTTATGATTAGTTCTGAAATGGCTATTCTAATTAGGTATCAATATAGCTTGAGCAATGAAAACAGTATATGTAAAAGCTGTCTTCATAAGCAAAGAAGCTAAAAGGCCAGAGACATTTACCAGTATCCATTTTCAATGTTAACCTAGAGCTACAAAATGTAACACTGAAGGTTAACAACATATGTGACCGGTTTTGGGAAAATCGGCCTAAACGCGGCAAACAATTTTTTTTCAGTATCCCCGGGTAAAGCCTTATGGGTAGATTTATTTCGAAAAAATTTTTATGGCAGAAATGGATAGACACCAGCTAGCTCTAGCTTATGACGCAGTTGTAAGCTCTGGCGTGCTCTAGAATTCACACTAGGAGGCTAGAAACACTAGCCGGTTGGACTCGTGTACGGAGAGTTGCTAAGAAATTATTGGCGGGCTTTTCACTAACAGCAGGGAAAAAACTGTAGCTAACTAATTCACTTACTATTCTACATAATTCACGTACTCACGCAATTCTCGCCATCATAGTTTCTTATGGAGCCCTGCATTAAGCCTTTTAGACGTCTTTCAATCCGCCTGTAACCGGTTCATTCCATAGTGTCCCGGAGACACGCAGTAATAGTATACGGACACAAGGCACGCCCCCTGACCTAGCAACGCCTTTACCCGGCGTTTTTATTCGAAATCAGCAATAATAAGTTTAGCAAAAATACTGAAGTGTTGTAGTGCGTAGGGCGAAGACGGCTTGTGCTACAGCTTCCAAATTAGGAGGAAGGCATCCCAAGGCCCCGTGCAGCCTACTGGTAGAATAAACTAGAAAACTTTAGATGCCGCGTTTAGGCTGATTTTCCCAAAACCGGTCACATATATATATATATATATATTTGGCGAGCGAGCGAAGAGAGTGAGACACTATCAGGGGTAACACAATTGAAAATCGGGGATATTTGTTTGTTTGAAAATATGTGTGGACGTACGTATGTCATTTTGTATTTTGACCCTCGTAACTCCAATTCCAGCACTCGTTAACTTTACAGTACAAAGCCAAACCATGATGGACAGCAAGAAATTATTTGCTCAAGTAATTATGACGTAATGATAAGGGGAAAAACCCACAAAAGCTAGTACTGATGCAGAGCTGACAGCTTCGTGTTTCTCAGCCTGAAATTTCAAAATGGCACCATAAAAGGTCTTAAATGGTTGTTTTGAATTAGCTCATACCTAAATTAACAATTAAGTGTAGTAATTGAGCATGACAGACAAACGGACAGAACACAAGTATTGTAATCCTTTTGCACACACGTGGTGAGGGCTAAGAATGAAAGTTCCACGAGATATAGTAGTATCTCCATACTGAATGTTGTTCATTCATACTCCTTAAAATATTGTACTAGCTGTTCGGGCGAGCTATTGGGGGTGTGGTTGGGGGGGGGGGGACGACGGAAGTTATTTAATAATCAAGTAAGTCACGAGGTTAAATTCTTGTGATAGAGATAAACTCATACAAGATGAACGCCATGATTTGTGATAGCATTGAAGGAGATGTGGGACACTTGTATCATGAGCTCAAAAATGCTTATTAAGCCTCAGCTTGTATGTGCAAGAGAGTTATAGTAGTCGTCTCGTCTGTCACGCTCTGATATGGGAGATTACTAACAATTAACTGTTGATTTAGGTATGAACTTACTCAGAACGAAGATTAGGACCATTCATTGTGCTGTTGTTTTTTTTATTTCGGGCTAATTGTTGAGAAAATGCGAAGCTTTCACCACCGCGTAGGTACCAGCTTCTGTGGGTTACGCCCCCTATAGCATCACGTCACAATCACATGAGCAAATAAAATTACCAAGTTCAAAGAAGTTAAATTTCACGTTGAATATGTATACCGGTGAGTGTTTCTGGCTAGTTTAGCATCTTCTCTTATGAAGACAGTGTTTCTATGTACCATTATCTTGCTCGAGCTATAATATAGCTCGAGCAAGATAATGGTACATAGAAATATTATTGTTGCCTGATTAAAATAACTAATAAATATTGCTCGTTCTTTTGGTCTGAGATTATATTGAAATAGCTTGGTAGCTGTGGGGCCAGAAAATTCAGCGAGTCACTCCACCCAGAGGGCGGAGCCACAGAAGCAGATACCTAACAGAGAAGCAAGCAGGAGCAGGCTGAAGAGCCTGAAAGAACTTGTTAATATAATAGAACTCATTAGCAAGTAGTTAGAGAGTTTGTGGGTGGGTGTGTGTATGTGTGTGTGGGGGGGGGGGGACTAATTAGTGGTAGCTCCAAGAACATTCTTGTCCAAGTGTGTGTGTGTGTAGCGTTTATTAGAGTTTTGTTCTAGAAACTTCCTTTTGTAGGCGTGTCCTGGCCTGTACTATTTAAGGCCAGTCCACGCAAGGTCATAGGTCAAGTCTTTTCTATCCGTTTCTGTATTCTATGTCATCATACTTGCGTATTTGAATTAAAACTTAAATCACTTGACGCTTCAGGAGGTAGCTACCTAATCATTCTATCTGGGAGCTGTGATAACTGGAACTAGTGGCAGCAAGTACCAAGGCAGCCTGGTTCCTGTTCCTACATAATCAAGCAGCCCGGAGCGCAGCCTCACAATAGCGCTGAGGGTTCGCACCTTTGGTGCTTTCTGTTTAACTTGTTGTTATCAGGTTGTTATGGACTCTTCACTCTATACCATATGAATATTGTGATGCATACATTTTACCTCACTGCTATGTAATTCACCCTCTTATTTCTTTCTTTCTAATCCTATCCATACATCGATCTATATATTCCCAGTTGTGTACATCTTGCCTAATTCATTGCATATAAACCCTTTACCTCACGCATGCATGAATGGATTGTGAACAGACTATATCATTGTCAGCCACTCCCCTCTCAGTTCAGATTTCCCACGTGTTCAATAAGTTACAACAAGACTTGAGAGTGTATGGGATTTCCCTAGTGGCAGTGACTTTGGAGGGAGGAAAGTGGCCAGAGCTGAGACACCTGCACTGCTCTACTCCATTCTACTCCTACCCATGGGTCGAGGCTACTGAACTCAGGTGTCATCTGTATCTGTGGAGCTTCCTTGATCTTTAACTCACGATTCTTACTGGCTCTGTCTACAACTCCTACCTCTTCCCCTTTAAGTCAATCTCCTCACTTCACTAAGACTAACTGCGACTCATAAGACCAGCACAGCCACACAACTTCTCGAGGGGTCCATGTTGTTATCCCAGATTTGGTAATGGTCATCAAAATTTAGAAAATATAACTTGATAGTGTTAAGCTAGCCAAATTTCCCATCGTTGCCACAACATCAATCACGAAACATAACACAAAGTGTAATGTTACGTGTGTGCATAGGCAAAAGCAGAGGATCAGTGCATGTACTTCATTATGTTACATAAGTAGGAAAATAAGTCAAGAGCACATTAACAGTATGGAAGAAGGGGGAAAAGCCTCATGGAAAAGGTGGGCTATATAAAGAGTAAGAAAGAGAGTACTGTTAGCCATTGATACAGCTAAATTTTACTGCACAGGATATACAGTGTAAAGTCAGAGTACAGCTAGATACTATCCTGAGTGGTCATTTTCAATCAAGAAGCACTTTGGCACATATGTACACATGAACATTATCAGATATTATTCTTGCACAAGAACAGCTACAAACCCTGAATATGTGTCACCTACAATCACTATTTGAATGTCAGACAACTTACAGTCATAAAATTCATATAAGTTTAACCACTCAAGCTACAGTATTATGAAATCATCAAAATAAAACTTGAGCTTTGATTTTATTACATGTATACCCTTATAAATGCTCACCTACATGATAACATAGGAACCATGATAGTGTACGAGTGTGTATACATGTATGTATGTATGTATGTGTGTGTATGTATATACGTGTGTATGATATGTATGTATGTATGTATGTATGTATAGAGCTGGGCGATATACCGGTATTATCGTTGCACCGCGATAAAAAACTGATATTGCTTTTTTTCAGAAAACTGTTGGGGTCGTTAAACTAATGCATGAACTTCATGCGCACGACAGATTAAAGGAACAGCCATTTCGCGGTTTGCAAACATGTCCGTAATGTACTAGCAAAGTTTTAAAAGTAGCTAGCAGTGGTTGCGAGTTAAAATTCTGTCTAAAGAAAGCCAACATAGTCTTGCCCCACGGACTAACTTTGTCTGGAAAAAATTTACTTTGTTAAATATTATTTATGAAATATCATATATCGCTCTATCGCGATAATGCAGGTAAGTATCATATCGCCTGTGATTATCCAATATATTGCCCAGCTCTGTGTATGTAAGTATGTATACATGTATGTATGCATGCATCTATGCATGTATGTATGCATGTATGTATGCATGTATGTATGCATGTATGTATGCATGTATGTATGTAAGTATGTATGTATGCATGTACACTCAATCCCCTCTTAACCAGGCACCATGGGACCCGAGGGTGTCTGTATCTCAGAAATGCCAGCTACAAGGGAATTTTTCCAAGCATTAAGTACAGTCCTCTTTCACTTGCAACCCTTAGTAGGCTTCTCTACAATTTTATGGAACCAGAAATAACCGGCTTGTGCTGACACAATTGGGTAATGGTGGTCAAATTAGCGAAATTGTGAGGCAAGAATTGATTAATTGAGTGGCTAACTTGTGCCCTGCCCTGTAAAGAGGCGTGCCTGTAATAGAGGTATTTGGATAAAATAGGATTGAGCGTACGTATGTATGTAATGTTTTAACAGTGCAGACCTGTGTATGTGTGTATGTAGATACAAACTAGTGTAATAAGTGTTTTCATAAGCACTCTGAATAAGTCCACAGTGAGTGCACCTTTGCTATTACAAATATATTATATATAAATTACTATATACACATATACACGCACACAATTTAGCGAGTGAGATATGGAGAAACTTTGGCGGTTGAATCAGAATTCTACAGATCAGAAATATCTCATCAGGAGTGAATTTTAGCTCACTGGCCAAGGTTCGTAAGTACAAATCTTGTTGCTATTAAATACGTATGTAATGTATTAGCACTACATTTTTTAATTAATGCTAGTATGTGTCTCACTATCATCATCCCCTGCTCACTTTCTTTCAACAGTATCTTCGGCAGATTGTACAACATAAAGAGAGAGGGCCGAGTAAATGAATAGGGTACTACTTTCTACATAACACAAATTACACGGCCGGCTGACCAAAATAGCATTTCTCCTCTCAAATTTAATATTGAGAGGACATCATGTCTGCTAAAATTTCACTTCTTATCAGAAGCCTGTATAGACATGTACTATTAAAAACAAATGGGTGCATTAATTTTTGAGTATGTGTATGTGTTATTTGTTTATCGATATACAGGATTTCAACAAATTGCTCGTAAAGTGACTAGAGCCTAAATTTTTCCATCGCACCCTATATATTTCAGGTTGTCTAACTGTGCATTAAATGAAAATATGTATGAGTTAGTCACTAGAGTATGTATATATATAATTTACCTAGAAGAAAAGGTAAAAAGCCTCTTTTCTTATTAGTGTAGGTTAAAAGTTATTCAGGATTCCTCACCTCTTATATTGAAGTCCAAGAGTAGCTATTAGCACACTCTTCACGGAGGAACATGGAGTCTTCTTTTAATGATACTTTTGGACATGTGTTGACCCTGTGGAGTTGGGTTTCACCTCCTACTTCACAACCCTACATACAGAGAGTCACAAGTAAAATTAGCTTAAATACAGTTCATTTAAACTCAAGATCCTTAGATTGGAGTTTGTGCTCTGCATTATTATGTAGCCAGCCAGGCTACTTCAGTAGTGCATAAGTAGTTGTTCAAAATTTATACCTTCATCAGGGTATATTATCAAGGGTAAAATTTCAAGGTCTAACATTTTCAAAGTTTCAGGGGGCAATCAGTGTTGAATCAGCAATTTCCGTAAAAATATGGATGAATCAGTAAGGTGGGAGGCTCTGTTCTATGGACACTCCACATATGTTAAATTCCCTTCACTAGTGTTCACCTGTCCCAAACTCCGTTCCAGTGATGAACTCCACTCTGAAGTCAAATCTCTTCTCTCTCCCCCCCCCACGACATGTCGAGACAGAGTGGCACAATTTAGAATTTAGGTAAATTGATAGACCAACCAGAATGACAACAGGGCACCAATTACTGTCAACACTATTTCTCATACCTCATACAGTAAAGCTTAGTTAAAGAGACATCAACTGTTGAATATATTATTGTATATATTAATTTCAAAAGAAAAATGGCTTATAGTTGTTTATCAGTTAATCACCAAGCTTTTTATCTTTCTTATGCAATGTGCTATACACGTTGATATAGCTAGCAGAACATTATAGTTTTCATTAAAAATTCCTCACTAGCAAGTACAATACAGTTATGGTGCAACAATGAAGACCACAGAAATTTGATTCAGTGGCTAATGGGCTTGCTAGCAAAACAAAAATGAGAGAAGGGTACTAACATACTTGCCCTATGCTACTTGAGGCACTACTGAAGAAATACCAGTCTTTGAATTGACCAATACGGTTGTTCAGTTTTACACCGCTTTAGTCTAGTGCGGACAGCAACAGAGTACACTATAAGCGTACCAGTTGTGTTTTCACTCACCGGGATAAAAATCCATGAACGCCAGTAAGAGCAGACCAGAAGAGGAGATACACAGGCGTATTATCACTCTTGCTGTAGAGAACTTCTGTGGTATTAGCAACCCTTTACCATTTCTGATCTGGTGTTTTAAAATATAACCCTTTACCAATTTCGAGTTTGAAACCTAGCACTATCGACCTTTTACCTCAGTAATCAGGAGTGTTAGAAGAGAGGTGGTGGTAAAGGGTATCAGCACAATATGCGTGCCGTACACGCGGTGGTGGGCACAGTGAAGAAGATTGAGCTAATTTCTGCCCTGTGTGATCTTACTAGACTGATTTACAGGCTGCGACAGCAAGTAGAGAGCGCGGTGTTGTTCAATTTTATTGAGTAAGTATGAAAACGCTAATTAGTGATATCTAGGTGATTCTTTAAGTGTTATTGGATCTGTGGATGTAGGATTGTAATTTGTATAAGTCATTGATCACCAATACTAGTGTTTGAAGTATTACCGTTGAGTTCATTACCTTGTTTCTTTGTTAATGCAGGAATGAACTAAAGAGGTTGCAGAGATGAACTTGAGATATTGCAGAGATGAACTTGAGATATTGCAGAGATGGAGCCAAAGTTCAGGAACTGTTGTCTGATGCATCATTTTTTTCATTTATTTGTACATGGTCATAATTATTTATTCATATTCTGGTAACAATGGATACATTTTGAAGGTACAGGATTTGTGTAGAACAGGTTGCACAAAAAGTGCAGTTTAACTTCAGGATTGCTGCAGGAAAGGTGTGTGAAGAATAGTTGCTTTGTGTAGGAAAGGTGCATAAAAAGTGCAGTTTTTGAGTACAGGAAATCTAAAGGAAAGCTGCACATTTTCGCACAGACAGCTACCTAGAATGTACAGGAATAGTTCAGTTTTAATTCAGGAAATATGAAGGAAATGTGATATGATATATGCAGTACAAACCATATGGCATGTAAAGGAAATAGTGCAGTTTATGTCAAGGATATGTTCAGGAAATAGTGAAGGAAAGTACGCCCTATACAGTACCCGGAATGGTTACCACCAGCTCATCTGTCCTGAAGTTGGAAATGTGAAGGACATGTGATCTGTGAGATAGCTATACTTAACCTTTCCTATAGCAGGAAATTCCACTTTTCTTCCAGTGAAATAGAGTGCAAGTTAAATAATAATTTAGCACAACTAAACTAATCAATGTATTAGCTATATAGCTAGCTATATAAATGTATTAAAGTAAACAAATAAAAAATATTGAATGCTTACTCGCTACTTTGATAACAACACTATTAATTTAAGCTGTCATATTGTTAATAGCATCTTCAATAGTACAGTTTTCAATTTTCGCCTTCACACGAACCATCATCTAAATTTAACATTTAATAACTGGAATAATTCAATGGCTAATGTTGGCAGTTCAATATCTTACTTCTGGTAGCAATACATCCAATGCATATGCATGTTCTCGTGTATTGCAAAGTAGGAGGTTCAAAGCCAGATTTATATTTGGATGCTGTTTCTTCAAAAGAAACTGAGCTGCATTAACATGACTATCACTGAGCCATTTGTTCGATGCCAGTATCATTTTGTCTTCCATAGTGAGTGAAATACCTTCAACTACTATCCTAGTGCTGTCAGCTGTGAATGAAGGGTTCGTCTGGTCCGTGAGATCTGAAACAACAGCAATGCTTCGTAATTTTGTGATGTTGACACATTCTCTACCTGCAGATTGCAGTAACGACCACACACATAGCCTGCCTTTTTGCAAGAACATTTGTGACTCCCACATCATGTCTTGCATTTACAGCTTCTTTAGTTTGAGTACTCAATAAATTCGACTGTGAAGAAACATACGACTTTTACTTGTGCATCTGATGAAACTACAGAAACAATATTGGTAAATGAAGGATATGACATTGTCACTGGTGATTTTGTCAAACTCATAGAATGAGGTAAAAGTGACTTCGTTTATGTATATACTTGTTCAACATTTGTTGACAATAAAGGTACCACTGAAGCTAGCATTGAGACCTGTGAAGGTACTGCTGAAGGTAGCGCTGACACTTGTGAAGGAACCACTGAAGGTACCACTGACACTTGTGAAGGAACCACTGAAGGCAGCGCTGACACCTGTGAAGGTACCACTGAAGGTAGCGCTGACACTTGTGAAGGAACCACTGAAGCTAGCATTGAGACCTGTGAAGGAACCACTGAAGGTAGCGCTGACACCTGTGAAGGTACCACTGAAGGTACCACTGACACCTGTGAATGAACCGCTGAAACTAGCATTGAGACCTGTGAAGGTACTGCTGAAGGTAGCGCTGACACTTGTGAAGGAACCACTGAAGGTACCACTGAAGGTACCACTGACACTTGTGAAGGAATCACTGACGGTAGCGCTGACACCTGTGAAGGTACCACTGAAGGTAGCGCTGACACTTGTGAAGGTAAACTATTTGAGTTATGCTGTGGTTGTTCCTGAATACTACAAGGTGAATAGTATTCTTTCAGGAATACTCCATTGAATGACTTCTTCAAAATTTTTCTTGTTTTTTATTTTAGCTGGTATAATTGTGAAGTTACCACTGAAGGTAGCATTGAGACCTGTGAAGGTACCACTGAAGGTAGCGCTGACACTTGTGATGGTACCACTGAAGCTAGCATTGAGACCTGGGAAGGAACCACTGAAGCTAGCATTGAGACCTGTGAAGGTACTGCTGAAGGTAGCGCTGACACTTGTGAAGGAACCATTGAAGGTACCACTGACACTTGTGAAGGAACCACTGAAGGCAGCGCTGACACCTGTGAAGGTACCACTGAAGGTAGCGCTGACACTTGTGAAGGAACCGCTGAAGCTAGCATTGAGACCTGTGAAGGTACTGCTGAAGGTAGCGCTGACACTTGTGAAGGTACCACTGACACTTGTGAAGGTATTGCTGAAGGTAGCATTGAGACCTGTGAAGGTACTGCTGAAGGTAGCGCTGACACTTGTGAAGGTACCACTGACACTTGTGAAGGTATTGCTGAAGGTAGAATTGAGACCTGTGAAGGGTACCACTGTAGATAGCACTGACACCTGTGAAGGTAAACTATTTGAGTTATGCTGTGGTTGTTCCTGAATACTACAAGGTGAATAGTATTCTTTCAGGAGTACTCCATTGAACAACTTCTTCAAAATTTTCCGGTTTTTTATTTTAGCTGGTATTTTCCTTTACCCATATTTTTGTATACAATATAAGGACCTTTCCATGTGGTGTCCATTTTGCCCCCCATTCTATGTGCATGCTTCATATTTTTTAACAAAACACAACTTCCATCAGGATATACCTACATAAAACCGAATAATTAATACTTATACAATACAAAACTGTTATATATACCTTAAATGAATTATGCTTTGCATCATATTGCTTCTTCTGCTTCTCCTGTGCCACTGAGATGTTATCTTTAGCTTTACTGTGACAAAAATCACGTACTTTAACTAAATTTGATATAATCGCATCTATATTCTCAGCCTCTTCAGTGTCACTCAATATTCATTCTCTCCACATTCTTCTTTCTCCATCTCAAATGAGACAGCTTTTCGTGCTTCACGATTATAAACCAGAAAAAAAAGGAGTAAATTTAGTGGATGCATGCTTAGAGATTCTGTAAGCATACAGTGCAGCTGGTATATGTGTATCCCATTCCTTTTCATTTGAACCCACCACTTTTTTCAGAGTATTTAGAAGAGTTTGGTTAAATCTCTCATCTAATCCATTTGTTTGTCAATGTGGGTGATATGCACTAGATATACAATGCTGTATATTTGTAGACTTAAAGAGGTAACTGTTTACAGCATTAATAAATTCTCTACCCTGATCAGATTGTATAATTTTAGGCCAGCCATGTCTACAGAAAACATCGAATAAGAAGTCTGCCACACCTTCAGCACATTTAGACTTCAGGGGTGCAGCCTCTGGCCACTTGGAAAAATAATCACTAAGTGTGACTATATATTTATTTCCACATTTTGTCTCTGGAAGTGGTCCCACTAAATCAATCCCTACTCTGTCCCATACTTTAGAGACAGGTATTGGATGTAATTCGGATCTTGGTTTCTGAAGCACATTATTAGTATGTTAACACATATCACAATGTTTACATAACTCCTTGACATCATCATGCATCCCCTTCCAGTAAAATTCTTCTGCAATCTACGAATAAAAGCTAGGGGTGATTCCAACATTGCATTGTAGTGAGTGAGTCATCCCAGTTGTAAATCCTAAAATTCAGTTTCCCTAATCTTTAAAGTATTCTATTACATGGTCCTTATCTATTACTCCCCTTTATCCTTATTACATACGTATAGGATACACCATGACATGGAGGTCAAGTTAGGATTTACACAATCATATAGACCAAAGGCTCGAAAATAGTGCAAATCCATTACTGACCGAAAGGAGGGGTGTGATAGACTTGTACTATGGCTCTAGGCAATACAAAATGCACTAAAACATTTTTTTATTGGACAGTTTACTTATTCACCTCCAAAGAGGTGGGTATGAAATATATTCACTGCGAATCGAGCAATCTGATTGGATGGTTTGAATGTACCATGGTTCAAATATAATATATATATATTATATATATACACTTTGTCGATTTGAGTTGAGTCAGCTGCAAGTGAGGAATGTACTTAGCTGAACCTCTTTGCATGTAAGCTTTCCCAGAGCATCTATCCAATCACAAATGCAACTTACTTTATTGTATGTCTTATCTCTCCCAAAATGCATACCACCCATACCACCATGACACATTTGCAGAATCCTTTTCTTTTCTTTGGAATCAACTACTACTCTTCGCAAGTGTTGAGTGCCAGACTTATGACTCTTAGAAACATAAAGGCACAGATTCTTTGCCAACAAAAGTATATAGAATCATTAAAGTTTTAGTTATATAATTTAGAAAAGATATTCATACTGTGCACGTGTTAAGTACGTAATGTAAGTGAAATGAAAAGTGTACATACATTTTTGTATTAAAATTTTGATAAACAGATTCACTATCTAATTGCTTCAAAGCATTTCATATAAAAAAAGGCGAAGATTAAACAGTGGTACAAGATTTAGGACTAATTCATTTAGCTATACATAATAATTAGCAGATAGGAGTGTTATGTACAGACAGATAAACATAGTTTAAAGGAGGAAGTTATATTATGACATCTCCCAATTATTTCTTTTCATGAATTTAAAATCATTAAAGATTAGACTCTGTAATTCAATTCTGGATATTCACATTGTAAATATAGAAAAATCTATGATGTGATTGGTTTGACATAAAATCACCATTTTAATAAATAATTTGACAATGATAGTATCTAATTTGACAACACTTATAATTTATTAATTACTATAAATGCTTTATCCACTCCTGGATAGTTTCACATGATTCTAAAGACATTTTGACAACACTTGTCACTAACTCATTCTTTATAAATCATTTGAAAACAAAGTCTAGATGAGAAATATCACTGCAGAATTGTTCCGATGCTATTGAAATTAAAGTTCAATCTACATGAATTATACAGAAAAAGTAGCCAAGTTTTAATTATTTTATGTATGATGGCTAATTTCAGAGGATTTGACAACATAACCAAAACAATTTCAAGCGGGAAGCTCAGATTAGTGTACTTCTTACTGTGTAGGGAGAAGATTTGTCTCTAATGTTCCGTTTCTGATTCTTGCTGAGGCCGTCCCTATACTTGTTTTCACTTCTATATAGTAAAATGTCAGAGTATTCCTGACACGAAGCCATACTCGTGTAGCTAGCGCTCCAAGATGCACCGTAGTGGGCAGGGCATAGGTGGAGCTCAGAGCGCCTACAGTCCCGCAGTTCTTATCAAAAAACTCATTTCATTGGTTAATCAAATCATGTGACCAATTATAGCGCCGCGCGTGACGAATTATAGCGCCGCGCGCAAGGGCTAGGGCTAGGGCTAGGGGACCAATCAGAAGAATTCTTTGATAAGAACTGCGGGATGGCTCCAGAGCGCTTCAGAGAGAGCATGATGGGAGGCCTTACCCTAGGGGCGGAGCTCTTGTCCTAGGACAGTTACTCCGGCCGGGGGTAGGACTCCCCGTGCCTTGGGTGAAACTGGAATCTTTCCTTCGCCCATGCGCGTAGACGGGTCGTCACCTCCCCCCCCAAAGTGCCTATAATAGCCACACCACCTAGTCCTTTCCACCCACGTAGTGAGCTCCATTTTGCTTTCTGGATGTAAGTGTTACAGAGCGTGGGTCTTGAGCTGTTATAGCTGCGACCGAGCTTCCGACGTCGCTGGACAGGTTAGGGAAAGCATTTAGTGTTGCTCAGACTTCCCTTTTTTTTAAAATGCTCTATTAGGAGCTGGGGTGTAAGTTATGAAGATATGGCTTTATAGAATGGCTATATTATGTATTTGGTCTAGAATTGAAGGAGAAATAGTAGAAGATAAAACATTCCAGAAATACTGAATCAGTAAATAGTTTTCAAGATACCTTTGATATCCTGGCAGAATTTTCAAAAGGAATAGACAAAATCAAATGGTTAGATTAATTGATATTTAATAATGCAATATAAGGTACTTCTAAGCTGTTTGCAATAACTGTGATGTAAAATAGTTGAACCACAGCAACTTTCGGAATTATTGCTCAGCCTCTCCCTAGGGCTTCCTCCTCAGGATCAGGTTTTTTTTATCAGCGATAATTCCTCATACATAGTAAGTAAATAATAGTCCATCCCGGAAAGGGCATTTATCCCGAATTGTCATGGTCTAACTATTTTATACCATGGTTATACTATTTCATACTGTGTAAACGACCTAATATTAATAGCAGGTTTTGATGGGAAAATTTGGTCCAACATTAACAATTACTAGCAAGTACCCCACTGCACATTGGCGCTTGATGTATTGCAGAGTAAATGCAGGTAGCATAATTCATTATCATCCTCTACCACTTGGTTAAGGTTACGGTTACATCAGTTTCTCTCTCCTGCTCTCCTTATCTCGGCTTTTCTTACCCCTCGTTTCCTCTCTTCAGTTAGGCATGGAGTCCCTTCTCCTTAGTCTCTCTCTCCTGCTTCTGAGTCTTTCTGTCCTTCTATCATGATTGTGGACTTGGTTTTGCGAAACTTTTGCTCCTTTACCAAACTGTTTAAGCTCATGAATTATTCATGAATACTCACCATCGTTGTTACTGACACACAAGTGTATTATTATATAGATAGCACTGAGCCAGCGAGGGTCCCTCTGTAATACTGACTATAAGAAGTGTACCATGTACTGGAAAGTATAGAGTAAACTGACAAGTGTTGTTGTGATCATGTCAGTATATATGACTGTCCACAGGAGATCAGTCATAATACAGCAATCATGATTGTAAGGAAGAGATCGTAGAATGTATGCATATGTGACATAGCACAGATCACACTACTTGCATAACTAGCATTGCATCACAACATGAAGAGGGAAATACTCATGCACGGTCAACGTCTGATGAGTCAGGTCGTAAAGGCTGGCCTCTTGGTTGTTATCTGAGACTTTCACTCATAGTGATTAGACAGCGATCGTTTATTGGAATTGGTTCCCTGCATTGGACTCCCACTAAGTAGCATCGTGTGAGCGAAGCAAGACCCTCATTTACAAGTCTCAATTGAGATTTTGGTATATATATATATATATATATATATATATATGGCAGCGTTCCACACATATCCATGGTCAATGCATTCCACCCACGGAAGCTACTTAAAAACATGAACATTGGCACAGGCACAAGAAATTCGGGAGAAAGACTTGGTTAATAATCAGGAAAAATTAATGGCAAAGAGCTACGCAGGAGAGGAGAGAAGTTCACAGTGAGATCTTACAAGCTTAACAGAGTTCATTTTCTATTCTATTGGCGGTGGTAGTGGTAAGTTATCTTGGCTATATGCTTACGTAACAGATTGGCTCTTACTTGAAAATCCATTGTCCAATAGTCGAGAATCTAAAATGCTTTATCAACTAGAGCTCTGGTACAATAGAGCATTTTCAAGGTTTTGGAAACACGGCTTAGCTTATACATAATCCATTAGTTTACCAATCCTTACTGTGTTATCCTAGGAAATTTATTTGATTACCCCTTGAAAATGTTTTATCCAATAGTCAAATCATGAATAGAATATGATATAAATCTTGTGTTGGTATTTCCAGTGAACTTGTGTGTGTGTGTGTGTGTGTGTGTGTGTGTGTGTGTGTGTGTGTAGTATATTAGATTTTTTATATGTACGATACTGACGTATGTGTAAATGAGGAGTTTGAAATGATGCAACGAGTAATAAAATGCATTACTGATAGTTATATAATGTGCTTGTACAAATACGGAAGTATTGTGCATGCTAGCTAAATGTGGAATGATAGTGAAATGATAACTAGCTAAATATTGACAAGTTGAAATGTTCAGCTTTGGCTTTGGTCTTCAACACAACACAAATATTTACAGAGACCATTGGCTATGCTGTTGCAATTGAAAGAATACTAATTTGAGGTGTGTCTGGAATACTTCACACACACATACAGACACACAGAGGCATTACATACACAGACTCGCATACAATACCAACAGGTGAAAGTATATTGGAGCATGGTGTACAGTTATTTGTATTATTTATTTATTTATTTACTTAATTATTTATGTTTTACTTTTATAGGAGTTCCTCAAGTTTACAGTAAGGGCTTGGGAGGGATGGAACTTAATCAGAAGAAGTGGACTGTGAGCTGAAAGGTATAAGTCAACTATTTATATATCATATAGTAGATATGTATTGTTTTTATAATAGTGTTACAGTAGCTTCCATGAACTTTCTTTTAAATGTGGAAGGACTGTAAATGGGTGTAGTCAGTCGTATGCACTAGAGGGTCCTAGTGAGTCGTCCTGTCTGTTTGTGTGTATATCTGTAATACTATAACTTTAGAGATGACTGACAATTAATGGTTGATTAGGTAACTTACTCAGAACAAAGATTTAAGATCTTTTATTGTGCTACTTTTAAATTTGGGCTGATTTTTTAGAAAACACAAACCATGTATACTAGCTTTAGAGTAACGTCCCCTTTTGTCACGTTGTAATCACATGAACTAATTAATTTCTTGCATGTAGATTTGCTTTATGTGCTGAAAGTTAACCGAGTGCTTGAATTCTTGTTTAAAGAGACTGCTGGAGTGCTGGCTATATATGCTACATGCAAGTCACCAAGAATGTTACCAGTTATATTATATATAGTCGCCACCAAAGTTATCTATAAGATCCTTGTGGCGGCATGAAGTTGAAACATTATGATAAGAATTCAGATTCATTGTGTTTTCAATAATTAATACACAGCATACTGTTTCATTGAATGTCTTTCAAAAGTCTTTAGTTACTAAGTCAACTTATCTGACTGGAGTACGTACCAAATTCGTCTTTTTTTTTTCTTTTTTTTTTTTAATGTAATGACTGAAGCTATGCTAATACAAATTCATGATGTGGTTCTGTCGTGTGTGAGTGTGTTTGGTTAGGACTAGCTATGTAGGATGCGTTTTAGGATTGATATTCCAAATAATGCACATTTTATAGTACAGCTTAAGATCATTGGCCACACTCCACATGATAAAGTGATCATAGAGAGAAGTAGTTCTATAAACTTCGTAGTGGTCAATAAACAGACCCAGTATACATTTTGATAAAATCATAGGTATCGGTCGTAGTTTACTGCATTATCGTACAGGCCGCCATTGAAACCACACACATGCACACTCACACACACATCCTACACATCACACACACACACCACACGTGCATATCTGCACACACACATCATACACACACATCATACACACACACATCATACACACACACACACACACACATCATACATACACTACACACACACACATCATACACACACACCACACACACATCATACACACACACACACATACTATTCTTCCTTCCTGCGACAAATTTTCCACCTAAAGAAGCCCTGGAATTTGAACCTTCATTTGAGTTTACCAAACTGTTTAAGCTCATGAATTATTCATGAATACTCACCATCGTTGTTACTGACACACAAGTGTATTATTATATAGATAGCACTGAGCCAGCGAGGGTCCCTCTGTAATACTGACTATAAGAAGTGTACTCCTGAACCCTTCCCTCGTTCTTCTTGAGTTAATGGATTCCCTTCTGCTCCTTTGTCTGTACCTCTTCCTGGTTCTCAGAGTCTCTGTACTTGAATCCATGATTGTGGACTTTGCCTCCCCTTTCCTTAGGTACACATGTCGTTTCCTTACTTGCCTCTACTGAATGATACTTTAGCCATTCGATTAGTGGCGCCATTTTACATCCTGGCCCAGCTAATGAATTATTCATGAATACACACACTACTGTCATCGTCAAGCATATTATTATATAGATAATGATGACAAATAATAATAATACCATAGTCTACCATGTCTTCCGATAAGCGCTTAACCATTCACTTACAAAAATTGGCCGAGTGGGCACTCACCCATTTTTTGTACATGCGAGAATTTGCACACACACAAAATTTACATACACAGCATTATTGAAAACTTGCACAGGCTGCACTGCTTACTCGACTTTAACAAAACTAACATAAGACATCAGATTCAATAGTCTTTAAGGCTTTCTGGACATTCACCATTGATATTCTAGTCAGAAAAGTAAGCCTTCACTACTGTCAATTTGCTTGAAATGGCACAGCAGAGGAACAACTTCTATTGCTGGCCACATAATTGACAAGGAATACTTGTTCGTGTATGCAATTAAAAACCTGGGCGTTAATATTTATCAGAGAAATGGACAGAGTGGGCGCTTTCATGATAGCGGGTGCCTACCCCGTAGAATACAATAATAATAATAATAACCATAATAATGGGCAAGCACGTGAAGCGAGTGAATTCAGCTGCCTTTAATTCTTGCGCGATTGTCTTAAGAATCCTAATGAATTAATGCTTGTGTTTATAAAAGCTGGCTATCTTTGGGGTAGACGTGAGGACTTGAAATTTTGTTTACTTTGTCGATCAACAACACATAGTCGACTATAAGACTTATCGTAAGACTGCACTACCATATTAGCATCATTACAAAACAAGTAGCTAGATCACTATAACTTCTACCACTTAACAAAGTGAAGCAGATTGTAAGAGCTCCTGATAAAATACTATTATTAAATGACAAGTGCACTTTGACCTCAGAGTGCTGAGCGTGAGTGCGAAACACTACACTTGGGCTCAAGAATCAAATGGTTAGGAACAAAAAATTATGCTATTTAGCCTATTGATCTATGGACAAAAATTAAATTTTTGAGAATGCTCTTTTTTTTTTGTAGCTTGTGTTCAAAGTACCTAAAGCACTGAGGATGATGAGTCACACACACACAAAGTCCTTCAAGCAATATGCTGCATGAAAAAAGTGTCAAATGTTTTAGTAAGGTTAATGACTTTACAAGTCAGAGGGTAAGGGGAAACAAGATTCAGCTAAGGGGTGGGTGCGAGATTTAGCTAAGGGGGGGCCAATGCCCCCCCTTAAATGAAGCCCTGCTTGCGGAGTGCATACTTGTGAGTCTGTATGTGTACGTGTTAAGTTTCCTTCCTATACACACCTCAAACTTTGTATTGTTTCAATTGCAACAGCATAGCCAATGCTCTCTGTAAATATATTGTGTTGTGTTGAAGACAAAAACCAAAGCTGAACATTCCACTAGTTATCATTTCACCATCACTCCACATTAGCTAGCATACACAATTCTTCCTTCATTTTACATGCGTATTCACATATCACCTTCTGTTGCTCATTGCATCATTTCTAACTTCTCATTGTTACACATATGTCAGTATCCATACTTATCAAACCATAGCTAAAATAGCATAACTAGTTCCTAGCTACATAGTTAGAGGAAGTCCAATGCAGGGAACCAATTCCAATAAACAATCGCTGTCTAATCACTATGAGTAAAAGTCTCAGATAACAACCAAGAGGCCAGCCTTTACGACCTGACTCATCAGACGTTGACCGTGCATGAGTATTTCCCTCTTCATGTTGTGATGCAATGCTAGTTATGCAAGTAGTGTGATCTGTGCTATGTCACATATGTATACATTCTACGATCTCTTCCTTACAATCATGATTGCTGTATTATGACTGATCTCCTGTGGACAGTCATATATACTGACATGATCACAACAACACTTGTCAGTTTACTCTATACTTTCCAGTACATGGTACACTTCTTATAGTCAGTATTACAGAGGGACCCTCGCTGGCTCCGTGCTATCTATATAATAATACACTTGTGTGTCAGTAACAACGATGGTGCGTATTCATGAATAATTCATGAGCTTAAACAGTTTGGTAAAGAAGCAAAAGTTTCGCAAAACCAAGTCCACAATCATGATAGAAGGACAGAAAGACTCGGAAGCAGGAGAGAGAGACTAAGGAGAAGGGACTCCATGCCTAACTGAAGAGAGGAAACGAGGGGTAAGAAAAGCCGAGATAGTTCATGAAAAAGGAGAGCAGGAGAGAGAAACTGATGTAACCTTAACCAAGTGGTAGAGGATGATAATGAATAAAAATAAATTATGCTACCTGCATTTACTCTGCAATACATCAAGCGCCAGTGTGCAGTGGGGTACTTGCTAGTAATTGTTAATGTTGGACCAAATTTTCCCGTCTAAACCTGCTATTAATATTAGGTCGTTTACACAGTATGAAATAGTATAACCATGGTATAAAATAGTTAGACCATGACAATTCGGGATAAATGCCCTTTCCGGGATGGACTATTTTTTACTTACTATGTATGAGGAATTATCGCTGATAAAAAAAAACATGATCCTGAGGAGGAAGCCCTAGGGAGAGACTGAGCAATAATTCCGAAAGTTGCTGTGGTTCAACTATTTTACATCACAGTTATTGCAAACAGCTTAAAAGTACCTTATATTGCATTATTAAATATCAATTAATCTAACCATTTAATTTTGTCTATTCCTTTTGAAAATTCTGCCAGGACGTCAAAGGTAACTTGGAAACTATTTACTGATTCAGTATTTCTGGAATGTTTTATCTTCTACTATTTCTCCTTCAATTCTAGACCAAATACATAATATTATAGCCATTCTATAAAGCCATATCTTTATAACTTACACCCCAGCTCCTAATAGAGCATTTAAAAAAAAGGGAAGTCTGAGCAACACTAAATGCTTTCCCTAACCTGTCCAGCGACGTCGGAAGGAGCCATCCCGCAGTTCTTATCAAAGAATTCTTCTGATTGGTCCCCTAGCCCTAGCCCTAGCCCTTGCGCGGCGCTATAATTGGTCACGCGCGGTGCTATAATTGGTCACATGATTTGATTAACCAATGAAATGAGTTTTTTGATAAGAACTGCAGGACTGTAGGTCGGAAGCTCGGTCGCAGCTATAACAGCTCAAGACCCACGCTCTGTAACACTTACATACTCCCCAGAAAGCAAAATGGAGCTCACTGCGTGGGTGGAAAGGACTAGGTGGTGTGGCTATAATAGGCACTTTTGGGGGGGGAGGTGACGACCCGTCTACGCGCATGGGCCAAGGAAAGATTCCAGTTTCATCCCATCCAAGGCTTCCAGGAATCTTCGATATACGTTCTATCGCAAAATATTCCTGAACCGGGTGGGACAACTTCCACAAGAGGAGGTCGAAGGAAAAAGCTGGCACCAAGAGCGCGCGCACAGACATTGCGTGAGGTCAAAGGTGAGGGTCAGCAGTTTATTCTGCACATAACGTCTTTCTTTTTCTTCTGCGCGCGCAATACAGCGTCTCGCGTCGGCCGGGCGAGACTATTCGCCAGCAGGTAAATAAGACGCTCTTAGTGCTTAGCAACATTGGAAATAGTCGAGAAGAAAATATTCAAAATGTTTAGTGTGGCTGTTGCAGTAATACTGATTAATGTAGTGCTTTCTCAGCCCAACAGAATACCAGCATCAAGTTCCAAATCAGTAAGATTCCCATTTGAATCAGATGAACGTTCACCAACTGCCAAATGGTCCATACCACCAGGTCCAGAAACAACACTTAATCTCAGAGCTCTACAAAAAATATCACCAAGAGTCAAACTGTCCAGACCACCACGTCCGGGAGGAACTACACTTAATATCCCAGCACTTCTAAGATTCTCTGACAAATCCTTGAAAGCTGGGCCTTCTCCAAAATCAAATTACAGTGGTCTATCACACCTTCCAAAATCAAGGACAAGAATACACAGTGGTTCACCAACTGCCAAATGGTCCATACCACCAGGTCCAGAAACAACACTTAATCTCAGAGCTCTACAAAAAATATCACCAAGAGTCAAACTGTCCAGACCATCACGTCCAGGAGGAACTACACTTAATATCCCAGGACTTCTAAGATTCTCTGACAAATCTTTGAAAGCTGGGCCTTCTCCAAAATCAAATTACAGTGGTCTATCACACCTTCCAAAATCAAGGACAAGAATACACAGTGGTTCACCAACTGCCAAATGGTCCATACCACCAGGTCCAGAAACAACACTTAATCTCAGAGCTCTACAAAAAATATCACCAAGAGTCAAACTGTCCAGACCATCACGTCCAGGAGGAACTACACTTAATATCCCAGGACTTCTAAGATTCTCTGACAAATCTTTGAAAGCTGGGCCTTCTCCAAAATCAAAATACAGTGGTCTATCACACCTTCCAAAATCAAGGACAAGAATACACAGTGGTTCACCAACTGCCAAATGGTCCATACCACCAGGTCCAGAAACAACACTTAATCTCAGAGCTCTACAAAAAATATCACCAAGAGTCAAACTGTCCAGACCATCACGTCCAGGAGGAACTACACTTAATATCCCAGGACTTCTAAGATTCTCTGACAAATCTTTGAAAGCTGGGCCTTCTCCAAAATCAAATTACAGTGGTCTATCACACCTTCCAAAATCAAGGACAAGAATACACAGTGGTTCACCAACTGCCAAATGGTCCATACCACCAGGTCCAGAAACAACACTTAATCTCCGAGCTCTACAAAAAATATCACCAAGAGTCAAACTGTCCAGACCACCACGTCCAGGAGGAACTGAGAAATCTTCTAAAGCTGGGCCTTCTCCAAAATCAAAATACAGTGGTATATCAGATGATAAAGTAATACACCTTGGTTCTTCTCCAAAATCAAGAACAAGAAAACGATCATCACTACGTCCATCACAAATTCGTGCATCACAAAGTCGTGAAATGTATTCAAGTAAAGTGTCAGGTTCTGAACATCCCCTACGAAAAAGAGCAAGAGTAATAGAGAGAAGAAGTTCAGTACTATTTCAAAGCGCATCAGTACATGAATTTGCTGTGACTGTCCTTGTGATGTTTCTTAATCATTTCAATATAATGTAAAAGTAATTTGAAATGCCTAAGATTGACAGCCTGGAGAAAATGCATGATGTGATCATATAGCTAATCTCTAGCTATAGCTAAGTTTTCAGTGATCTGCGCAGTTATAGTAACTAACCACTTTTCTGATAAAACAATTTTATTACTCCATCTTTAGGGAGTCAAGTCGTTCTATTGACATCAATAATAATAGTTGTTCTACTTTGTACCCTAGTAGAAAAAGTGACTCATGACATAATATATTAAACAGAGGCAGATCTATAGGATTTTTAAGAGGGGGGTGGGGGCTCTTTTCAAGAATGGGTGAAATTAGCTATGGCTACTCACAGGAAAATGTTCAAAATTGTATTTTACTACAAGATTATATTCTAATATTTATTCATACAATAATTAGCATTAGCTATGATGTGACTGTCCAAAACTGAAATGAATGAAAATGAAAAGCAAGATCATATAGATACTGTTAGAAAATAGAAGCTCACTGCAAGCAGTACTTTTCAATCTATTTTTCAGCAGCAGATCTGGACAGCAGAACAATCACTCCGCGTCCGCGGGGCTAGCTTCCGGTCATAGGTACCACGCCCCATCCAGTGTAGGGGTGCGTACCAAGTGGGCGGGTCTGAGTGAGCTGTAAGGACTTGTACTTAATTAAATGCGAAGCGACTACGGCATGAAAGATATCGAGATCAGATTGTTTAGACGCGTAGCTCTCCTGTACTTGTTGCTGTGCAGCGGAGGTAAAATATTTAGCTAGCTACTGGAGACTTGGTTGCTGCATAATGAATTACTTATTCTCATTTTACAGGCTGTACTGGCACTGCATTCAACTGTCCTAACAATACCCACGCCTTCCCTCCTGACTCTTGTGTCTCTCTGTCTCCTGGAGGACGCAGTAGCTGTGACCCTGTGACTGATGGGCTGGCAGTGTTGTCAGACAGTCAACTCAGTCCTGGAGGTATTCTCAGTGTCTATGCTGCAGCAGTACTGGAGAGCAATCAGCTCATGTGGCTGGGCTACACGTACAACAGTGGGGGTCAACTATTCCAGGATAGTCAAGGCTCGTCTCAGATCGTGTCTGGCTCTGTTCTAAATGATGATAGCAACTTTGACTTGAGTGTGTCAGAGAGTGTTGGGGAAGGTGTGGGTGTTGCTGTCAACAGAAATGGAACATTTGTGCGGAGACGGTGCAGCGAGACTCTCCAGTGGTCCTTGTGTCAGAGACAGTATAGAAGTAAGCAATACAAATGGATGTATATTTAGTAAGAATATATGTGAGTAAAATATGTACCTTCACCTAGCCATGATGATATAAGTCTAGATCAGTAATCCCCAATAAATCTATTGGTACTGCAGTCAGACCAATTGTGTCCAATTTTTTATAAGCTCATATTAGATGCTCACATGTCTCTCTATGCCCTTCTAGTTCCAAATGCTGGCTTGTCATCGCTGAATCTGATAGTGGCTGAGAATTCATCCACCACTCTTTCCTGTATTTTCAGTGGCACTGATGTTACAGTGTCCTGGCTTGCCTTCATTGGTACAGCCCCTCCCATCATTCTCTCCACCAATGCTACTAATTTCACAATAAACAGCTTTTCAGAAAGCTCAGACTCAGGCTGGTATGTCTGCATCGCCTCAAATATCCTGGGGGCAATAGTGTCAAATCCTGTTCGGCTAAGTGTGAATGGAGATCTTGCCCCATGTAAGTGTCACATTAACTTCAAATTATTGCATAGAATGCTATTTTGTGGAGTTGGATTCAGCTCTACACTAACACATCAATTGTAGCGTTTAAGAATATGTGCTAAATGGTAATAAATATAATATTAATCCTGTATAATATGTGACCGTCTACAGGAAAACCGGGCACAACGCGGTGTGCGTAAATATCGAGAAAAGATCGATCGATTTCTTAAAAATGTATTGTTTCAAGCCGACGGAAGGGAACGGTTAGGTCTATTATAGTGGGAACGACTTAAGCCGCGGCGACAAAACTTGGAGAGCTCAATATCTGGACGCCGACAACTCTGTAAGTGCAAAAAAAAAATTTTTCGAAGGGTGCCGCGTTGTGCCCGGTTTTCCTGTAGACGGTCACATATGTATATTCATTAGCAAGCATGCAAAGCGAGCGAGACACTCTCACGGGTAATTAACACAATTGAAAATCAGGGATATTTGTTTATTGGCGAGCGAGCGTAGCGAGCGAGACAGTATTAGGGGTGGATAATGCAAAATCGGGTATATGTTATATATATGTATGTATGTATGGATGGTACGTATGCTCTTTAAACGCGCGCGCGGGGAACGTTTTTCTCCAAAAAACACGGCTATTTAGGCTTGACTCCAGTTTATTCTGAAACTACAGCATTAAGCAAACCTTACTTTATACTTAAGCTCCAAAGTATGAGAAAATTCCTGCTAAAACGCTTGTTTTCAAGACACAAAAAGTTGATTCGACAGGTTACTATGGCATTGAAGACCCTTTTCCAGATTTAATTTTTAAACTTCGCCGTTTTATGGGGGGATACGAGAGTGCCGGTTGTTGGTTGTCAAGAGCCGTTGGTAGTCAGAATGCCGTAGTATTAATGCTATGGAAGCTACTACTTCTCGAGGGAAGCTGAGATAAGTACGCAATTCCATATTTGTTAGCTAAATATGCAAATTAACTCTGGCCTTTCTTTTTTGTAGCTAAGAGCTAGTCAACAGTGACTGGTAAATTCAAATAGTCAGATTGGCTCAAATTTGGTACTACAAAAGTTACCACTGCTCAAGAAAATGAGGTAAGAAAGTAAGTTTGTATTTGTGTGCTAAAATTGATTGTCTTTTGTTTTTGTAGGTGAGAGCTTGTTGTCAAGAATTCAAGGTAATTCAGATGGTCAAAGTAACTTCAATTTGATACTACAGAAGTTATCAATACTCAAGAATGATGTAAGTAGTAATTCCATATTTGTTGGCTAAAATTACAAATAATAACACTGGTTTATTTTTTATCGTAGCTGAGAGCTTGTTCAAGAGTTACTGGTGATTGAGATTATCAGAATGGTTGATGTTTGATACTACAAAAGTTACCATTAATAAGGTAAGAGAGTGATTTTGTATTTGTTTGCTGAAATCAAATGTCATAACTGCTATTATAGTGTTTGCATGAAGTAAGCTAAAACATAGTAACATTTTATGTTACCTAACTATCAGGCTCGCTCGCCATTTGTGCTCAAGCACACCACTAGTTTATGTATGTGTGGACGTATGTATGTCATTTTGTACTTTGACCCTCATGTTTTTGTGTTTGCTTCGTAATCTACCCCTTCCCACACCTCCACTAAACAGAATATTTTCGTTTAGCGATTCCGTATCATTCAAGAAAATTAATCATTTACCCCTTTGTATTAGGCCATTTCTGAACGCCTCAGGACGTACTTAGGTCTTAAAAACTTACTTACTGTTATACTCAACACTGTAGTAATTCTTAAGAACTTCTTGTTTTTCAAGTTGCAAAATGTTATGGCGAATAGTTACTATAATTGAAACACTTTACCTGACATGCTGTCACATCTTCCACTTGCAGCTGACCACACCCATTTATTAACTCTGCTTAAAAAGTGATTGGATCATGTCTTCGAGTAGCTTAGCCATCCTTGCCACTCTGCATGCAATCTGTCATGATATAGTTTCAAGTTATTAATGTAGAGTAATTTTTTTTTAATTTGAAAAATTTACACACTATCTAAAGTGTACTGAATGTTCCATCGTCTTCCAACTCTCTTCTCTTCTTATCTCCCATTATTTGTGGGTATATAGATTCTGTGATCTACCAGGACAGTTATTCAATGTACAACATACCGGCCAACTTCACCTGTCCTGTGGGTGGCGACACTCCAGAGAGAGTGGTGTGGTTTGCCAATGCCACTCCTACCTCCAACACTGAACTAGTTCTGAACGTAGACTCAGTACAGCGACAAGGATATTACACATGCCTAGCTCTGTCTACATTTTCAATCATCGCAACATTTCGCATTTTTCCTGAACGTAGGTTTAGTGATATCAGGCTTGTATTTACACAGAGTTGCTGGTTTAAGGGAGCACTAGTGTGGGGGGGGACTTGTCGCTGCCACCAGAATCAGGGACGCGCACAGGATGGCTGAGAGGATTACGAGTTCTCTGCCAAGCCGTGGCCGATCTACAACCCAACGAGAGTTTTAGGACTAGTTAAATTGCAATCGGAAAACACTGACTGAACAAAACCGGAAGTGCAGCCGAGATTTATAGTTCTGTCTCGGCCACACCCACACACAAGATAAATGATACACACAAACTTATAAACACATTACACATGGCACGAGTTAAGCTACCTACTCTAACACACACAACACACTGCTAATAATAATGAATAATTGTTCTAATGACAAACACACAAATGAATGTTCCACATGATCTTTAGTCTTCTCTCTTCTTCTTTCTCTTCCTTGACTCTTGGCTGGCTGGCCCCACAGGCCCCCCCCCGCTAAGCCTTGGGCACTATCTTCACAAGGCTGATATAACTCCTGGACAGACAGCCCTCTATCGTAGCCATCATTCGCACATTCGTAGTCTTGCCGGCTAAGCCCATCGGCATTCCCATTCAGCTTGCCAGGGCGATACTCAATCTCAACGTCATAGTCCTGAAGCTTCAGAGCCATGCGCATCAGCCGCTTGTTGAGATGGCTGCTCGTTGTCAAGGCAACACATGCCCGGTGATCGGTGACGACTAATACTTTCGACCCACAGGTGTAATGGTCGAAATGCCTCATACTCTCAACTATGGCCAGCGATTCTAGTTCCGTCACTGAGTAACGGTGCTCAGGTCCTCTCAGTTGGCGACTATAAAAAGCCACCGGTAGTTCTCGTCCTTCACGCACCACATGTAGACATCCACCCACGCCCCCTCCAGAGGCATCCGTATACAGTTTGAGGTGATCTGACTGGGAAGGAATACACAAAACACACGCATTACACAACAATTCTTTTAACACACAGAATGCCCTGTCCATCCCCTCAGTCCAGGCGATACGAAGTGGAGCTGTCAGGGAAGTGCTGGGAGTTAAGAGGCAGGAATAATCAGCAAAGTTGGGGATAAATTCCCTGTAGTACCCCACTGATCCAAGAAATGTCCTCATCTGTCTCTTCGTAGTTGGTCTGGCATATTCCCTCATCGCACTAACCCTAGCTTCCGGGATGCCAATCCTTCCATTCCCAATTTGATGGCCCAAATACTGCATACACTTCCTCCCAAACTCACACTTCCTCCTTTTCACCTTCAGCCCAGCTTCATTCAACACCTTCAGCACCTCACTCACATCCCTAATATGGTCATCCCAACTCCTACTGAACACTACCACATCGTCAATATAATTCTTACAAACATCCTCTACTGGCTTCAATACCTTCTCTACCACACTCTGAAAAATAGCAGGCGCATTCTTCAGACCGAATGGCATACGCCTAAACTTGAATTTCCCTAAGGGGCAGCTAAAAGTGGTGAACTTGCTAGACCCCACCTCCATAGCAATCTGGTGAAACCCGGCTGTCAAATCTAGTTTTGACAGCACGGCACTTGGACCCACTTTGTCCATAATCTCTCTTAGGGATGGCAGCCAAAACCGCCTCAAAGGAGTGACTTTGTTCACTTCCCTATAATCCACACAAAGTCTTAGGGAGCCATCTTTCTTCCGAATAGGAACAATCGGGCTGCTCCACTCTTCGTCACTAGCCTCAATTATACCTGCATCCAACAGTTTCTCAATCTCCCTCTCCACACTCTCCCTCAGTTGAACTGGGATATTTCTCGGGGGAATGTTAACAACTCTTGCCCCTTCCTCGAGCACAATTTTACACTCCCCAGTTGAACACAAACCCGGTGTATCACTGAAACAATCCCTGTTCTTATCCAACAACTCTTCAATATCATTCTCACTATACCCATCACATCTTTCATCTCCCAATCTCTGCTTATTGTCCCACTTCTCCATCTCCTCGTCTTCCTCCGCCACGATGCTAATACCTGCCATGTGCTTTGCGCTCTCACCCATATTATATCTCTTTAAATTGTTAATATGTGCAAGTCTGACATGCTCACTATTCTCTTTTTTCACGCGATAAGTTACTTTAGAGACTCGCTCACATACCACATAAGGGCCTTCCCACGAAGCCGATAAAGCCAGATGAAGTCCAGGAACTCTCATTAGTACCAAATCTCCAACACTCAACACACGATCTGATCTGTGACGATTGAAAGTTTCAGATCGTTTACTAATTGCATCCAACTCATTTGGTCATGCAACAACATTAGTTTGTCTTGCAACACAGAAACCCATTCACTAACATCCATTTCATTATACACATCATCAACCCACCCAGAGTAAACCAGATCTAGGGGGCCTACCATGGCTCTACCATATACCAACTCATGGGGAGAAAATCCCGTTGAGCGGTTCGGCACCTGTCTGATGGCAAACAGTGCCATGGGCAGGAAGTCTGCCCAATTAATCCCTTCCTCTATCGCCTTGCTCAACATAGGCTTCAAAGTGCCGTGGAACCTTTCCAGGACACCATTTGTTTGGGGACGGTACGGGGAGGATTGTATCTGATCACAACCTAGGAGCTCACACATTTTTGACACAACCTTACTAACAAAAACTGTACCCCGGTCCGTCAAGATCTTGGCAGGAATACCAGTCCTGAAGATGATGTTACACATGGCTGATGCAACTGCCTCAGCAGTGACCGACCTGAGAGTCACTGCTTCCGGCCATCGAGAGGCTAAACAAATATATGTCAGTACATACTTCACCCCTCCCCTAGACTTGGGTAAAGGGCCTACAAGATCGAAGGCAACGGAATCAAAAGGCACGGATATCACTGGCCTCTCGATCATTTTGACTTGCTTGTTACCCGCCCTGTTATGTTTTAAGCAGGTATCACACGTGTTCACCTTACCTTGGCAACAATGTCTCTTCCCAAACCCGGCCAAGTAAATCTCTTGTTAATTATACGTCTCATGGCTTTGACCCCGACATGTCCACACTTGTCATGGGCCAAACTCAAAACAGATTCTCTCCTGTTCGTAGGGAGGACTAAACGACAACTTATGTCACCAGAGCTGTCAATGAGTTCATGAAACAACATGTTGTCCTTCCAGATATACCCATTAAGTTGTTTATTAGCCAACTCCCTGCACACCTTCAACGATTCATCTTCCTCAACCTCATACCTAAGCACCTCCTTCTCATTCCTCACAGCCATATTAGGACTCCCGAAGCACTCCAACACTTCATCCTCTACACTGCCCTTAGCCACTACATCCCTATCACATACCTCTTCTACATCTCTCCTCTCCCTTTCATCCTCAACTACATCCTTAACATTACTCTCCTCCACCTTGGTGGAAGACTCAGAACACTCAATCACGTCCTCGCTCCCAGGACATATGGACACTTCGGGTACCACCTCATCCTCAACCTCCCCAGCGGGATCAGGAATGACGTCCATCACCCCCGGTTTAGAAGAAGGAAGTGGCACCTTACTAGGCCCCGCCTGCTCCAAAGTTGCTCTAGTCTCTTTAGCAGCAGACCGAGTCAAAACAACGGAGACAGGCACAGGTGGAGGCAAAACATCCTCCAAGCCTGCCGACAGCGTGTGACGACGGACTTCACGATCACACAACTTGTCTAGGGCAACTAAAGCGTCACTCTCACATTCGGGAGGGGCACTCAGAAACACAAAAGATTGCCTCTCTCCCTGCTGACTAACAGCCACAACTTGACTAAAAGTCCTTCCTCTCAACTCAAATGTTACCCGAGCTAGTGGGCACCTAATCACTGCACCATTAGCTAACAAGACTCTCGAACTCCCCAGTAAAGTGGGTTTGGTCAATCAGGTCCCGAGAAACCATCGACATAACCGCCCCCGAGTCAGGGAGAAAGAAGCACCAGCGACCGTTGCACTTCCCCTTGAACTCTATGAGAGAATTCGTGGAGGAGGCCACAGCCTGGCTCTTCGTCTGATGCTTCTTGGAGCTGTTGGACTTCTCGTCCACCTTATTGTCATCTCTCTTACACACTTTGTCAGCCCTGCTAGGACACTCAGGAGCCTTATGTCCTTGCTGATTACAGACATAACAAACTACACTTGGGGAATACCCAACCCGCCTGCAATCTGACGCCTTATGGCTGACACCCTGGCACTTGAAGCACCGGAACCCTTCAAACGATCTAATGGGACTGCCCTTTCTCTCACCTCTCTGCCTGCTCCTATCATACGTACCTCTCTGAGGGGCACCAGATTTGAGCATTTCCGCGACATCATTCAGGTCTTCATATGATGTAATTGACCTAGACTCTAACAGGCACTTCTCCGAGGGATAAAGGGTTGCGCGGAAAAGGCCTACGACCACTGCTAAGGGGACATCCTCAACAGAGTTGCAAGATAGTACTAGCCTCTCCATATTATCTCTCAGGGTCTGGAATCTGCTAACATGATCCATAGTCCTCATCTCCCTTTCTCCCGCACCAAACAATTTATCGGTCACGGCAGAACGACTAAGTCCCAATTTCTTAATCAAGGCTCTCTTAAGCTGAGCATATGTACACTCGCCCTCACATACTACACCCCGCACTGCCTTCCTCGCCTTAGGGGTCAATTTCCTTAGTAAGATTCGCTTCCACTTTCTCGAGGGGACCTCTAGATCTTTAAGGTCTGCCTCCAAACCCATAATATAATGGTGGATTTCATCACTGTCCCGATATGATACAATGGATTGAATCTCACGGGAGGTACTTTCATTAGACTTAGTGACGTGCTGATTATGCATCGACATGGTCATTGTTTTAATCAGCCTTCTCACGTTCCTGCTAGAGATCTGATCGTCAATGTCAGTCTCACTCTCATCCTCAGTAACCTCCTCCTCACTCTCACTCATCTCTGTTTCCATGATGGGCCGTGCCACACTGGCGCGGGAAACGGAGCGCTCTGACGCTCCAGTGGAACGGGGTGCAGACCTTCTCGCAACCCCCTCTCTCCCACTATCACTCCTAGCCACAGACCTCCTACGACTAGGACGAGCACTACTGCCACGGGGCTTCGATCTCACAACACTAGCCTCCCTCACAGTGCTGCCACTCACACTGTCTTCACCATCACTCATCTTACTCTTTGGATCAATAGGTACGTCAAACACAGACACACCACTCACGCTCTCAACAGCGTCGCCTGCTCTCTCAGGCAAATCTTCCCTCAATTCCAACAAACAAGACTCCTCACCTAGTGTTGAAGCTAGGCCTGAATCAGTGATAGATGGCTCTGACTCACTCTCAGAATAAGTACCGTACTTAGAGTTGTCCCGGCACGATCTCTCTCTCTTTGCTCTTGTTGCTCCTTCTTTCCCAGCCTTCCCAGACATCCACTTCCACCTGGTGAGAAGACTTCAAGGGCACCTGGAAAAACAAAACCAGATGATAAGCACTACAGCAAATATAAAACACACAAAGATAAAACACGCAATTAAATGATCGACACGTAACGCAAAAATTACACGTAAAAAACGTAAAGAAATGAAACACCAACTCAATTGGCCACGTGTGACGAGCACTAATTGGAACACACACGCAAAATGAAATTGTGATACACACAACAGTTTGAAACGACTCAGCAGATTGAAACAACGTGGAGGCGATGCAGGCGAACTCCGACTCGGGTATGTTAAGTCCAGCGAAGCGGTCGGCGTATCCAACACGGAACTGAGGCGGTGCGCACTACACGAAAGGTACTCGCAAGGTCCTGAGGAGTGGATTTGCTCGGGGGAACACTGCTACTAGCCAGTAGTGAGGTACGCAGGGTAGATGATTCCGACCACGTAGGCGATCCAGATCCAATCAAATTTTTAGGCTCTTTCGGACCACCGCTGCCGCCAGTTGTGGGGGGGAACTTGTCGCTGCCACCAGAATCAGGGACGCGCACAGGATGGCTGAGAGGATTACGAGTTCTCTGCCAAGCCGTGGCCGATCTACAACCCAACGAGAGTTTTAGGACTAGTTAAATTGCAATCGGAAAACACTGACTGAACAAAACCGGAAGTGCAGCCGAGATTTATAGTTCTGTCTCGGCCACACCCACACACAAGATAAATGATACACACAAACTTATAAACACATTACACACGGCACGAGTTAAGCTACCTACTCTAACACACACAACACACTGCTAATAATAATGAATAATTGTTCTAATGACAAACACACAAATGAATGTTCCACATGATCTTTAGTCTTCTCTCTTCTTCTTTCTCTTCCTTGACTCTTGGCTGGCTGGCCCCACAACTAGTATTCCTGCCTTCAAAATAATAGTATTCATAACCCAATGTCGAGATGGGGGCTTACATGGTCCGTGGTATATACTTCACTTACTATCTCGTTCTACTGCTCTTATATGAAAGAAATTTATCCTTTTCATTTAAACGTTTGAACACTGTAAACTATGATTATACATGATCGACAAGTTGTTATCTAACCTATTTGCAGCCATAAAACCACACCGAAATCCTGACATGAAATGAATGCAGCTATACTATAAGAAGAGGGCAGAAATGTCTAGATATTTTAGTAAGAGAGACAGTTAAAATCGTCTTTAAACTGAACACATCACCTCTAATTATCATATTCATTCAGAATATAACAATAACATTAAAATTTAGGGGGGTGACATTTCACCCTATTCACCCTCACTGAATTAGCCCCAGTTTCAGGTGTGGTCACACAATCACCCACACCCCATCCCACCCCCCACCCCTCCTTCCCCATGTCTATATAATCCGGCACATACAGAAGAATTAAGAATAAGATTAGAGTTTCAAGTTAATGATCACAGATTAGAGTGCATGAATGGATATGCAATCGCCCAAACCTCATTTATTGGTCTCTTTCCTGTAATATATACAGCTGGTGTTCCAAGTGCAGTTGATAGAGTTAGCGTGGAACCAATGTCCAGTAGTTCCCTGTCCGTCCAGTGGCTGTGCCCTGAGGCAGTTGGCACCCACGACCCCATCCTTCTCGACTACCAGGTCATCTATTACAGCTCCATGACAACTCAGTCCATGAAGAATGTGGCAGCAATTCACACCATGGAAGGTGAGAACAGCTGCTTGTTGGGGACTCTACTAACTGGCTTAGAGGAAGACACAACTTACTCTGTCAAAGTGCGTGCAGTAGCAGGGAATGTCCTGGGAGAGGCACCTGTCATATCAGCACAGGCAACCACATTTGGACAAGGTACTGACTGAAATAATTTCTGGTAGCTAATTGTGAATTGATTCATGTTCTGTTGTGGTAGCTCCAGGACTGGTACAAAATCTAGAAGTATCAAGGCTGCCCGACAAAGCTCTGCAAGCAAAATGGGACAAGATAGAGACCATGGCTTCAGTAGGTGTGGTTATAGAATACCACATTGAGTACAGGCAGTACACCAAGAAGTCAGTAAGCTCTATTAGGAATTCTGCTGACCAGACAACTGTACAAATCACTAATGTCATTGAAGAGGATTCTTATGAGGTTATGAGTAGGAAAATCATATGATTGATATGACGATGTTTGTTCATGTAATACAGATAAGAGTGAGGGCTGGAGTGTTGTCCAATAGGAATCCATATACTATTAGCTATGGACCCTTTACCAAATGGGAGAGAGTTGGCGGCAATGAAGCAATAAGTAAGTGAAATAGTATAAGGCCATAGGAGGGCAATGCCACTGTGGGCCATACTGCGCATAGTGACATGGCTCAGTGAACTGATGCAGGCTCGGTGCACTGATGCAGGCTCGGTGCACTGATGCAGGCTCGGTGCACTGATGCAGGCTATGTGCACTGATGCTGGCTCGGTGCGCTGATGCAGGCTCGGTGCACTGATGTAGGCTCGGTGCAATGATGCAGGCTCGGTGCACTGATGCAGGCTCGGTGCAATGATGCAGACTCGGTGCACTGATGCAGGCTCGGTGCACTGATGCAGGCTCGGTGCACTGATGCAGGCTCGGTGCACTGATGCAGGATCGGTGCACTGATGCAGGCTCGGTGCACTGATGCTGGCTCGGTGCACTGATGCAGGCTCAGTGCACTGATGCAGGCTCGGTGCACTGATGCAGGCTCGGTGCACTGATGCAGGCTCGGTGCAATGATGCAGGCTCGGTGCACTGATGCAGGCTCGGTGCACTGATGCAGGCTCGGTGCACTGATGCAGGCTCGGTGCACTGATGCAGGCTCGGTGCACTGATGCAGGCTCGGTGCACTGATGCAGGCTCGGTGCACTGATGTAGGCTCAGTATACTGATGCAGTTTCTAATGACTAAATGTATACACTGGTTAATTCTTGCATAGGATGACAAGCTTTGATGTAGTTTGTTTGTTTGTGTGTATTTGCAGCTAAGGAAGCAATTGCTAGGCGTAAGTATGGAGAAGGATGGAGTAACTCGTTTTAAGTGATTGATACCCATTCGTTTCCATGACTCCCACATGTGTACATGTAACTTGGATTATGCTTGAACATTATTAGTTAATTATAATTGTAACAAGGATAAACTAGTCGCAACTTGATCCTCATTCTTTCACTTGGAGATGTAAGTAAAATTCACATGAGAAGTTTGTGCTTTTACTATAATGGCGACCAGTTGGGTAACATGAAAAATGTATGAATATTTTATTATTTATTTCTGTAAAGATATTCCAGCAAAAATGGATTTTACTATTCTATATAATGAAAGTATATTAATCCGCACAGAGAAAAGCTAAAAATTTGGACTCGCCATTGATACTAACAGAAGCTCAATGTCTGATGATCCCAGAGTTGCTACAGGTTCAGACAGAGTACACAGCTTATTCATTTTCTAATGGCTGAATTGACCTTCTGAAATTCATACAACGATCAAATTTTCGGGCGAACAGACACTGAACTATATAAGCATTCAAGTAGCCATGTTATTGAAATTTGTTAAAGAAGCAGCAAAAAAATGGTGCTCCTGTTTCAATTTTTTTTCATTACAGGAAGTTTGCACCAGAGCAACATATAAAAAACAAAGATAACAACATTGTTTTAGATTATCATTGTTTTAAAGTGGAGAATAGACCAGTCCAATGCTAAGAATTCTTGGTTCCAACAGTCACAAGGTTGAATTTAGTGTCATAATACCTGTAGAATTAACTGAACAGCTAATGCTTTTTAATGCTTAGCTGGTAAAAGACTTTATATGTGAAATGTTTAAATTAATATATAATTGTTGTGATTACATTTTTACATGCTATAATTCTCACAGGTGATTCGAATAACGCTGGAGAAATTGCTACTGGGGTAGTCATAGGAACAGCTTCTGTTATTGCTGTAGTAGCTGTGTTTGTTGTGAGTCTGACAGTCTTTGCAGCGCATGTGCAAGAAAAGAGGAAAAGGCAAGTTCACTTACATTGTACTGGCTAACTAATAACTAGTAATGAGGACAGCAGTACGACTGTCAAAACTATTGAAAAACACTCTCAGTTTTAGGTTATCTTATTAGAATACAATACAAGCAAGTAACTATGAAAACCAAGCAAACATGTTTTGTGCCTGAAGATAAATGACCAGTGGTATAAAGATATCTATGACAACAGTCATAACAGGTTATATCCTTAAAGCTAAATGACTAGTGGTCAAGTGTTACTTTCAACAGAAACGTCATTACTATCAATATGTATTAAAAACATTGCTATAAGAGAACAATTTATTATTAGTAATGTGCGTATATACGGTAAGGGGGTTTCAATGCCATGGTAACCACTCCCTGCAACTGTTTGAATTGAAGGGGAAAAAATAAAAAATAAAATCACGTTATTGGCGAGCGAGTGGAGTGATCAAGATAGTATTAGGGGTGGACAATGCAAAGTCGTGTATATGTTATATATATACATGTATATATATATGTATGTATGGATGGTACGTATGCCCTTTAAACGCATGCACGGGTTCCATTTTTTTTCCTAAAAACACGGCTTTTAAGCTTGACCCTACTTTCTTCTGATACAAGTCTTACTTAAACTTGGGCTCCAAATTGTGAGATAATTCCTTCGAAACGCTTGTTTTTGAAGTCCCAAAAAGTTACTGCGAACGGTTACTATGGCATTGAAACCCTTTACCAAACTCTTTGTAAATGGTATCTAAATACTAGATATTTCTCTAGCTACCAGGGCCAAACCAGATGCAAATCACTATTTAGACAAGTATAAACTCATAATATTTCGGCTTTGTTAGCCTTCTAGTGAGGATGAGAGTGACTTGAAGGAAAATAAAAATTAAATAGGACTAAACCAATGACTAGAGATCATATGACTAAGGGTTGCATGAAACAGTGTTCTTAATATATGTGTTGAATGAGGGGCAGAGCCCCTATTGACATTGAATGCAGGTGTTGATTGTGGTGGCTATGATAACATGGCACATTTTCTCGTGGGTCCTCTCAGGCCTGATAGGCCCCACGAGAAAATGTGCCATGTTATCATAGCCACCACAATCAACACCTGCATTCAATGTCAATAGGGGCTCTGCCCCTCATTCAACACATATATTAAGAACACTGTTTCATGCAACCCTTAGTCATATGATCTCTAGTCATTGGTTTAGTCTTATTTAATTTTTATTTTCCTTCAAGTCACTCTCATCCTCACTAGAAGGCTAACAAAGCCGAAATATTATGAGTTTATACTTGTCTAAATAGTGATTTGCATCTGGTTTGGCCCTGGTAGCTAGAGAAATATCTAGTATTTAGCTACCATTTACAAAGAGTGTCTCCAACTAGAAACTACTCGAACTGTATGTTTCCAAGGTTAATGCTCCACGCGTGCGCACTTACCCGTACTATTTCACTTAGCTACCGTGGTATTTCACTTAGTTTCCACTTAGTTATTGAGGTATTTCAATTATTTACGTGCTATTTCACTTTACCTGTGCAATTTCAATTGAACAGTGATGTTTCCTATACATTTTTTAATGGGAAACTTACGTGCCGTACTATTATCATTATTATTATTATTATTATTATTAGTTGAGAGTACCTGGTATCAGATTCTTATTAACTGGTTTTGATATGTTCCTCTCATATCCTTCACCACACTCACTACTAAACCACTGGCCAGGGAGAGGCGAGTGGTATGTGGCAGAGTTCAGTCAAATGCATTGTAATTGTATTTAATTGCAATTAAATATATATTTTTTGCAGTAATTTCAATGTGATCGTATTTGAGTGAATCTGAGTTTTATGTATTTGCAATGTATTGAAATACTAGCAAAATTAAAGTTTGAAATACATGCATTGCTAATATAAAACAGAAATGAAAAGAGGCGAGAGAAAATATGGGCAAGTCCCTCAAAATTCCTGGGGAAAAAGAAAGTGGAAATACCATTTGGATATTTCATTGGAGGTCACTGTGTGTGCGCATGCATATGTGTATGTACATGCGTACATGTGTGTGCACACGCATATGTGTGTATGTGTATGTACATGTGTGTGTATGTGTATGTGTATGTACATGTGTATGTGTATGTACATGTGTGTGTATGTGCATGTATATATGTGTGTGTGACAGCAGATAACGTATGTGACGTACACATGACACTGTCGTATTTTCAAAGTATTTGCGATGCTAATTAAATACAATTCTGAAGTCAAGTATTTGTATTTGCAAATTGTATTTGAAGAGAGCAGTATTTTCAATTGCAATTAAATGATTTTGAGTATTTGACCCTAACTCTGGTGTGTTGTTGAAAGGGTAAATTCTAATAGACAGCAAACAAAGTCAGACAAGTGCAAATTTTGAAGTGACTTTCGTTATATGTAAATGTGGCACACACTCTCCACCCACACTCCCCCTCTCTCCTTAATATAGTTCCCAACTTTCCAATGACAGACCACACCCGCTAACATACCTATGAATGAAAATAATTGGGCTGGAGAGAGGACATTTTTGTTTGTTTGTTTGTTTCTTTTTTGTTTCTTTTTTTCCATGTTGTTAACCCTTTCACTGCCGAGTTTATGATGGCCATTTTGGTAACATGAAAATGTAATAATGTTGTTGTTGTTTTTTTGTTGTTTTTTTGCTGCACAGACATTCAGCAAGAGAAATATTTTAAAAGCAAGTCAGACTGTTTACTATGATGAAAAAAAAGTCTATTAGTCCGCACAAAGAATAGCTAAAACTTTAGACTTACCATTACCAACGGTACTAACTGAAACTCAATTATTGATGACCTCAGAGCTGCTATGGAGTTCAGACAGAGTACACGGCTCATTCATCTTCTATTTGATGGATTCTGGGCTTCTCAACCTTGTACTATAAAATATTTCGGGCAGACAGACAACTCTTTTAATGGTAAAAAAAACAAAAAAAACTAAACACCTGTGCTATCATTTTGATTTTTTTAATTACAGGAAGTACTACGTCAGAGCAACATAATAACAAGAAATGGGAATGTTGTATTGGATAATCAATTTTTTTAATACGGAGAACCGCTGACGAAATTTAGAACACCATATGGCATCTACGGCAGTGAAAGGATTAAATGTTATTTTTATTATTGTTTTTGTGTTTTTTTTGTTTTTTGTTGTTGTTTTGGTTTTGTTGTTGCTTTTTTTTGTTTTGTTTTTGTTGTTTTTGTTTTTTTGTTTTTTTTTACACTGTATTTATTATTTTTGTTTTTGTTTTATTTTAGAGAAAACACTACCGTCAGTTGAGGCTTGTCTAATTATTGATAGGTCGCACCAGAACACTGGCAGCATCTGGGATCACTCCAGACAGTGGCAACCAGTTACGTGTGGGATCACTGCAGGATGTGTGTGCTGTTGAGTGGGAAATTCTGGATACCTGATTTGGGGTTCTTCATGCAGGACTAATACCAACATATTTTTGTAAACAATGACCATGGTGTAAATGTAAAAGATTGTTGTCATCTATATTTAGCTCATATTGAATGATGTTGTAGAAATGACACAAACATTATTATTCATAAAGGTCAATAATTGGTTGGGGCAAAGATCTGTGATGCATGGTCTCAGCATGGCACAGTTTATGAGTATTGTAGGAGGTGATTGCCCAACTGATGTTGGGGTTATTAGATGAAATCACGAGAACTCTCTGACATTGCAAAAATTGATACAGTAGAACCTCTGAACTGAGAACAGTTTGGGACCAGGTTCGCAATTCACAAATCATTTTGTTTGCCTTTGGAGGTTGTTTATAATTTGCCTCCAATTATCATGCATTGCAATAGCTATATTAATACAGAAAATTGGTGTTTGTTTTAAGGAGGGGGAGATATGCCATACTTTTTCTATGGAATGGGTAGAGGGCTAAGGGAAGTTCACTGAACAGAGGTAATTTACTTTAGAGAGTTCACTATCAGATATTTCACATGCTCACTTGGTGCTGCTAACTAGTGCATGGTAGTCCTCAATAATGGTGTGTGGGACGATTGCTCATACATAGTTCACCAGTGTTAAAATACTGTTTTTGGCCACTTCAAAAGGTTAATTATACCGGGTATTACACATCAAAATATTCCATAAACGCATTTACAGTGGAACATTATTTTTTAACAGTGAACTCTGTAATGAGCAACACCATGCAATGGATATACACCAGTGCATAAAGTCATACTTTTGTTATACACGTGGCATACTCCAGTGACTCTATCTTACTTACGTCACCAGTGTGTGTGTATCTTTCGTAATGGACTGTATTATGGAGTACTGTGCAATACCTTACACCAGGTATATACCATACTATGTGTACTAGATATGTTGCTGGAGTATACCCAATGTATTCTTGACAATGTCTTACCACAGCATGCAGTGTATAGATACTAAATATACTACGTATATGTATTCCAATTGTTTTCTTAATGACGTGATATATAAAATTCTTTGACAGTAATACTGATTATTCTATAAATTTCTGAGCTAGCTATGTGGTTAAAAAAAATTAATAATAATAAAAAAAAGTCTAAAAATGTTATGACGAGTTTGATAAATCCACTAGATCCAGGGCCACGCTTGATGTGCTGTCTGTCACCATCCCGAGCTACTCTGGTTTCTGTCATAGCTGCAGTCCTCATCAAAGCCCCACTTCTCACCTTCTGCCCATAATGAGCCAATCGGTTTCTGAGGATAATAAAAAAATTACAAAAAAATGGCTGTAAACAATACCCATTAAAAGAAATGAACTGGTAAACAGCAACACATTAAAAATTAAAAATGTTTTTCTGTGTAAATTACACTTGCATGAAGTATATTGGGCGAATAACATGAGATAACTCTGTAAAGTGCCAATCCACGAACAAAGAAACTCAATTATCACAATCATTCCGCCACACACAACTTCAATTCTGACAAATCATACGGGTCTAATCACTACGAGATAAGGAAAAGATGAGAGCACAAAAATTAGCAAAAACAATAGGAGATTAAAGCAATTTACATACTACTAATTATCATTTGATGCAATACTTTTAAACAGAAAATAGAAGAGCGAAAGACAAAGGGGAAAAAAAAAGAAAAAAAAAAGAAAAAAGAAAAAGAAAAAAAAAAAGAAAAAAAAGAAAAAGAAAAAAAGAAAAAGAAAAGAAAAACAAACAAACATGAAAAAACAAACAAACAATTTATTAATCAGAAGTAAGCTGATCTTTTGTGAAAGTGAAAAAACTTTTTTATGAAGAATAGCACACATGCAACAATATAAACTTGAAGTGATGACAAAGTACACTACACACACAACAAATAAACAGTAACAGCAACAAACAAAAACAAACAAACAAACAAAAAAGTGTTATATAGAGCAAGTCACCTGTAACTCTTACATTCCGGTTCTATTATCAACCGGCACAGTCTTCGGACATCATGGAAAATTAAATTTATCAACTGGCATAGCGTACAGACATTCACAAAAACACCCAAATAGTAATACTGAGTTATGTAATACTTGCTATCATTTTTTGTTTGTTTTTTGCTAACAACCCCGTACTATAATTGGCGAGTGAGCATAGCGAGCGAGACACTTACTTACAGGGGTAACACAATTGAAAATCGGGGATGTTTGTTGGCGAGGAAGGAGTGGCTACACTGTGCTTGTGACTTGTGGGTACTAAACACTGCCAGGAAGATTTTTGGATGATCAAGGTCAAGAGCATAGCCCACAGGATTACAATGACTTTTTTTCATATTATTATAAATTATTATAATAATGTGATACTACCACAAAATAGCAAAATGGTTATGATTAGTTCTGAATCGATACCAATTCCTAAACAAAACTTGCTTAGTTTTAAAGTAATGCAATTTGAAAGTAAAATCATAACAGGTAATGGTCGTCAACTGACTTCGAGAGAGAGTCCACATATCTCCGGGATTTATCTACTTTTGCGAAGAGTTGAGCCACTCAAATGAAGGTTCAAACTCCAGGGCTTCTTTAGGTGGAAAATTTGTCGCAGGAAGGAAGAATAGTATGTGTGTGTGTGTGTGTGTATGATGTGTGTATGATGTGTGTGTATGATGTGTGTGTGTAGTGTATGTATGATGTGTGTGTGTGTATGATGTGTGTGTATGATGTGTGTGTGTGATGTGTGTGTGCAGATATGCACGTGTGGTGTGTGTGTGCAGATATGCACGTGTGGTGTGTGTGTGCAGATATGCACGTGTGGTGTGTGTGTGTGATGTGTAGGATGTGTGTGTGAGTGTGCATGTGTGTGGTTTCAATGGCGGCCTGTACGATAATGCAGTAAACTACGACCGATACCTATGATTTTATCAAAATGTATACTGGGTCTGTTTATTGACCACTACGAAGTTTATAGAACTACTTCTCTCTATGATCACTTTATCATGTGGAGTGTGGCCAATGATCTTAAGCTGTACTATAAAATGTGCATTATTTGGAATATCAATCCTAAAACGCATCCTACATAGCTAGTCCTAACCAAACACACTCACACACGACAGAACCACATCATGAATTTGTATTAGCATAGCTTCAGTCATTACATTAAAAAAAAAAAAGAAAAAAAAAAGACGAATTTGGTACGTACTCCAGTCAGATAAGTTGACTTAGTAACTAAAGACTTTTGAAAGACATTCAATGAAACAGTATGCTGTGTATTAATTATTGAAAACACAATGAATCTGAATTCTTATCATAATGTTTCAACTTCATGCCGCCACAAGGATCTTATAGATAACTTTGGTGGCGACTATATATAATATAACTGGTAACATTCTTGGTGACTTGCATGTAGCATATATAGCCAGCACTCCAGCAGTCTCTTTAAACAAGAATTCAAGCACTCGGTTAACTTTCAGCACATAAAGCAAATCTACATGCAAGAAATTAATTAGTTCATGTGATTACAACGTGACAAAAGGGGACGTTACTCTAAAGCTAGTATACATGGTTTGTGTTTTCTAAAAAATCAGCCCAAATTTAAAAGTAGCACAATAAAAGATCTTAAATCTTTGTTCTGAGTAAGTTACCTAATCAACCATTAATTGTCAGTCATCTCTAAAGTTATAGTATTACAGATATACACACAAACAGACAGGACGACTCACTAGGACCCTCTAGTGCATACGACTGACTACACCCATTTACAGTCCTTCCACATTTAAAAGAAAGTTCATGGAAGCTACTGTAACACTATTATAAAAACAATACATATCTACTATATGATATATAAATAGTTGACTTATACCTTTCAGCTCACAGTCCACTTCTTCTGATTAAGTTCCATCCCTCCCAAGCCCTTACTGTAAACTTGAGGAACTCCTATAAAAGTAAAACATAAATAATTAAGTAAATAAATAAATAAATAATACAAATAACTGTACACCATGCTCCAATATACTTTCACCTGTTGGTATTGTATGCGAGTCTGTGTATGTAATGCCTCTGTGTGTCTGTATGTGTGTGTGAAGTATTCCAGACACACCTCAAATTAGTATTCTTTCAATTGCAACAGCATAGCCAATGGTCTCTGTAAATATTTGTGTTGTGTTGAAGACCAAAGCCAAAGCTGAACATTTCAACTTGTCAATATTTAGCTAGTTATCATTTCACTATCATTCCACATTTAGCTAGCATGCACAATACTTCCGTATTTGTACAAGCACATTATATAACTATCAGTAATGCATTTTATTACTCGTTGCATCATTTCAAACTCCTCATTTACACATACGTCAGTATCGTACATATAAAAAATCTAATATACTACACACACACACACACACACACACACACACACACACACACACACAAGTTCACTGGAAATACCAACACAAGATTTATATCATATTCTATTCATGATTTGACTATTGGATAAAACATTTTCAAGGGGTAATCAAATAAATTTCCTAGGATAACACAGTAAGGATTGGTAAACTAATGGATTATGTATAAGCTAAGCCGTGTTTCCAAAACCTTGAAAATGCTCTATTGTACCAGAGCTCTAGTTGATAAAGCATTTTAGATTCTCGACTATTGGACAATGGATTTTCAAGTAAGAGCCAATCTGTTACGTAAGCATATAGCCAAGATAACTTACCACTACCACCGCCAATAGAATAGAAAATGAACTCTGTTAAGCTTGTAAGATCTCACTGTGAACTTCTCTCCTCTCCTGCGTAGCTCTTTGCCATTAATTTTTCCTGATTATTAACCAAGTCTTTCTCCCGAATTTCTTGTGCCTGTGCCAATGTTCATGTTTTTAAGTAGCTTCCGTGGGTGGAATGCATTGACCATGGATATGTGTGGAACGCTGCCATATATATATATATATATATATATATATATACCAAAATCTCAATTGAGACTTGTAAATGAGGGTCTTGCTTCGCTCACACGATGCTACTTAGTGGGAGTCCAATGCAGGGAACCAATTCCAATAAACGATCGCTGTCTAATCACTATGAGTGAAAGTCTCAGATAACAACCAAGAGGCCAGCCTTTACGACCTGACTCATCAGACGTTGACCGTGCATGAGTATTTCCCTCTTCATGTTGTGATGCAATGCTAGTTATGCAAGTAGTGTGATCTGTGCTATGTCACATATGCATACATTCTACGATCTCTTCCTTACAATCATGATTGCTGTATTATGACTGATCTCCTGTGGACAGTCATATATACTGACATGATCACAACAACACTTGTCAGTTTACTCTATACTTTCCAGTACATGGTACACTTCTTATAGTCAGTATTACAGAGGGACCCTCACTGCTACAATTTGTAATGTTGGACCATTTTTCCTGTCAAAACCTGCTATCTAGGTCGACAACTAGCTAACACAAAAAAACGAGGGTCAAAGTACAACATGACATATGTACGTCTACACACAAACTAGTATGAGCTACAGGCCTTGGCATAATTCAAAGACGAAGAAAAAAATATAGTGCTGCTGGGTCTGCTATGCTTTTATAAACTAGTGATGTGCCTGAGCACAAATGGCGAGCGAGCCTAAAGCTATGCTATCGTTAAACGATTGATTTACACTCATGCTATTAAAAAAAATCGAGTTTTGAATTACGTATACAAGGTAAAGGGGATTCAAAGCCATAGTAACCACACCCCGCAACTGTTTAAATTGAAAAACAAAAAAAGCAACAAAAACAAGTCACGTTATTTAAGTGTTTTCTTTGTGATATTCATTAGCTAAGTAGTAGTTGTAACGCACTATACTTTCACACTTAACTGAACATACCTGTGCAAGGCTTACCTTTGTGGTTAGTCTAGTGGACAACAAATTTTCAAGTCAATACTGTTGCGTAGGGCTTATAATTATGACAAATAGCTATTAACTTACCACTGCCACTAACTCGAATAGAAATGGAACTCCCGAAAGGTTTTGAGTTCTAACTGTACCCGCAAAATAATTCAAAGTGGTAAACAATTCAATTTCTAGGATGATATGGGTAATGATCGATAAACCAGAGGAATCTGTTTAGTGAAGTTTGGGACGAGGTCGAAGGCTGAGTTAACAAAAAAATACGAGAGGTTCAAAGTACAAATGACATACGTACGTCCAAACATATATATTAACAAACAAACATCGCCAATTTTCAATTGTGTTACCCCTGAGAGTGTCTCGCTCGCTTCATTCACTCGCCAATAAAACAAACAAGTTCATGTGTTTAGGTCTGCTCCAATTAGCTTGGACCCGCCACTCACTGTTTGGCAGATCCATTTCTTTATTTTATCAAGACGATTTACCAACTTATGTAACTGGTGACGTGGGCAAAAATAGGGGTAGCATGTTCCATATTAATAAGTAAAAAATAAATAAATAAATAAATAAACCAGAGCTAGTTTTCTCGTTCTAACAGCCAATATTATGTTAATTAAAACTTACGTTTTAATTAATATAATATTGGCGAAGATTTCGAGAAGATTTCCTATTATTATAATTGTTTCAGCCGAGAATGACTGAATCATCATTAATACACCACGGAATCTTGATTATGTAACCCCTGTAAGTGTCTGGCTCACTCACCAATTTCATGCGTTTGAGGAATTATCACAGATAACCAACTCGATCCTGAGGAGGAAGCCCTAGGGAGAGGGAGGCTATCTAGCTTAATATAAAACTCTAGTGGAGCCCTGGATCATACCATCCTGCCCCTTCTTGCACAAAGACAAAATAAATGAATAAATAAAACAGAGACATAGGTTTAGAGCTTCCAGGATGCTGGCTGTCCATGCTGCGTGCAAATCACCCTCCAAGGTATAATAAACCTCCAGAAATATTGCTGTTTACATTGTGCTATTATATCACTATGGAGAGTTCGACCTCTGTTGACCCCTGAAGAGGACTTGGGCAAGAAGTCAAAACATTGGGTCAAGTTTTAATTAACAATATTTTCTATTGAAACAGAAAATTTGCTATTGTCATTATTTCAGCCGAGAATGGCTGAATCATTAAAGAAAACCCTGGATTGTACTATTAAATATCAATTCATCTAACCATTTTATTTTGCCTATTCCTGTTGAAAATTCTGCCAGGACGTCAAAGGTATCTTGAAAAATCTTCACTGATTCAGTATTTATGCTTTATCTTCTACTATTTCTCCTTCACACAATTCTACAAATAAATAATATAGCCATTCTATACTAAGCCATATCTTCATAACGTACTACTACTTGTTGCACAGTTAAGCCAGTATCATCAGCAGCTTCTTCTAACACTCTGTAAGGATGGCTTCCCAGAAAGCAAAATGGAGCTCACTGCGTGGGTGGAAAGGACTAGGTCGGAGAGAGGTGTGGCTATAATAGGGCACTTACTTTTGGGGAGGGGGAGGTGACGACCAGTTTACGCGCATGGGCCAGGAAAGATTCCAGTTTCACCCGATATTTCCCATCCAAGGCTTCCAGGAATCTTCGATACGTTCTATCGCAAAATATTCCTGAACCGGGTGCAGTCTCGCGTAGTCTCGCGTAGTCAGACTCTTTACCCAATCCACGAGGTAGAGCAGTTTGTTCAGTTCTCCACTAACTGGGGAGACCACAACAATAGGTGACGCGGTCAGTTGATACTGCAACTGTGCAATAAACCTCAGTTACAAAGAACTTTGCGTTGGGTACTATGGTAAGTTAGATAGGGTCTGCGACGCCAGACTAAGTTAGATGCAGTTAGATACACAGTTAGATACACAATGTTACTTACTAAAATCTTTACCTTTTTTTTCCTTAGGCTTCTGGCACAGGTCCTTGCCCTAAGCGAAGCAAAATGGCTGGACAAGGAGTAAGTTAACACTTATATAACTCTGACAAAAGACTCAACAATACAATTTTAATGTCATTTGGTTAGGTGGTGGATCAGGTTGTACTTGATCTTAATGAGAAGGTATGTTTAAAGTTATTAAGTCTCCCATCACATCAAGTTATTTTAACCCATTAGGAAATGCGGATGATTGGGGATATGATACCTAGCTGGCCAGAGAAGCTAATTGAATCCGAAAGTTTGAAAAATGCATATCAGAAAGTGCTGAAAAACAGTGTAATGATCACTGGGCCAAAAGGCGTTGGAAAAACTACGTCACTTCTCTTTTGTTTCTCTAAACTGAGGGGAAATAACCCGAGGATATTCATATCTACTAAAATTATGGATAAATCTCCTTCCACGGTCTGGACAGACTTTGTGAAGTCGTCATTATCTGCAGGTATTCAATACAATACTTTTTTTTTTTAAGTCATTGTCACTTATCTGTCGTTTTTGTTCTATTCTCTTAAGCAAATAAAAATCTCCATATTAATTGGAAAGCAGAGGTATCTGTTATCTGCAAAGACATTATTAAAAGTCGCGGTGTCGGGTACCTATTTGTGGATCAACAGGATGGTTCTCCAAATAACGTTGAATCTCTTATTGATATATCACTTTATGCTATAAATCTACATTGGAAAGTAGTATTTGCAACCACCAGTGGAACCAACGGGAAGCAGGAAAAAGCAGTGCAAAATAAGTCAACGGTTCTTTATACTCGGTTATTTCCGGTCTCTGTGTTACCTTTTACCAGAAAAGAGGCTATTGAATACTTAAATAATTTTCCTGTGAAAGAATGTTTCCATAAAAAAATTTTACAACACGGTACAATTCCACTAATTCTTGGTTTTCACGAGCATTCAGACTCAACAATGGAATTGAACATACGCAGTGGTCGTTTGGCACTTTTCGAACGTTGTAATATTATTGGCAACTTGCAACTTGACCAAAAGCAAACCACTGTACAATTTACCAAAAGCATAGCCGATTCTCTAAGATGGCTGTTGAAGGCAGAGCGACATGAAGTATTATTGGAGTCTAAATTGGAGAGCTTTTTTCAATCGTATGCAGCTGTTGAACAGTTAATTTTCTTGGTTGAAGAAGAGAAAAAGATGGACTGGATTTTGGAATTACACCCACAGTCAGTCCAAGAAAATGACCGAACAACCCGAGGAGATCAACAAGTAACCGAAGAATGTCAAGCAGAAAAAAAATTTGTACTATTTCTTTCGTTTCCCGCAATTCTTACTGATTTATTTGATGTTTTATTAAATAAAACAAAAGAAATACCGAACTTTTGTCCTTCTTTGATAGGATTTTTCCTGGAGAGTCATTTTTTTCTGTCTGGAACAGTTCGTAACTATTCGTGGAATGTGAAAGCCTTAAACCTTTCAGATAATGTGGAGAAAACTTTAGCATTTTCTAACATTCACGAGGCATCACATCAAGAGAAAGAGCAATTAACAAAGGAAGTGTTACGGCCAGATATTTTGTATTACTTCAAGCCTGGACATGCAGCAATTGATGGCGTAGTAAAAGCAACGACAGGCAGAGAAACCTACCTTCTTTTAATACAGATTTCACTATCTAATTACAAGTCTCACAAGTCTCAATATTTGGATATTGAATCAGCAATGCCATACAACAAGTCTACTATCCTGAATCACTATTGTCATTTATTTGATGTCCGTGCGAACAATACTGTATACTTGTACCTGTCTCCAAACGAACTGTATAGTGAAGCTGGTTCACTTGAAAGTATCTTCGCAATCTCTTCTGTTGCTACTAGGTCTGGTAAATCTAAACCGAGATCATACTCAGTGGGATTATTGGAGAAATCCTGTTCTTTAGCAGCTTATCTTGAGAGCATTATTAAAAGTTATCACCAAGACTAGCTAATAGTTCTTGTTTTCTTGAACTCTGATAAGTATGTATTAATATATTTGAGTAGTCATTGATCGTCACAAAATCATCCATTAACCCTCTTCCTACATTGAATATAATTATTATGATCAACTTTTGAAAAATTGTTTTAAAGCAATAGGTACAGGAATTTCATTTCTAAAAGTCGCATCATATTGAGCAGAGTGCAATTTCCTATAAATAAAAAGAAAGAAATATATTCTCATAAAGACTTGAAAAAAAGTTGTTGAAGCGATTGTGCTCGAGTTGTCTAGCTGCGTATTGGTTAGCTAACAGAGCTGAGACTTGGAGAACTACTCTTCAAGATGAGTAGTACCGTAGAAGCTACTGAGAAGTATAGTGCTTCATCCATTGCTATTTCTGCTGGAAAGACCTTTGGTGCATATACCTGTTAGCTATAGTATTCAGGATATGGCTAGGAGTTATTTTTGTGGTTAAATTATTTAGCTATAATAAGGCTGATCTGGCACATATCTGGATGATAATTTGCTAATTGACTGAGCCGGTACAGTGTTTTAGTGTGTGTGAATGTATTTTTGAAGTCGTGTGAAAAAGCTAGCCTGAGGGTTCGCACCTGTGGTGCTCTAGTTCAATAATCTAACTAACTATAATAATAATAATTTGATAATAATAATTATTAATAATAGTAATAATAATAATAATAATAAAATAGTAATAATAACAATAATAATAGTAATAGTAGTAATAATAATAATAAATGATAATAAAAATAAAATAAAATGATCATAAAAAAGAAAGAAATAAAGTCAGGTTGGGATCCCTCCGTAAACATCACATAATTATGTTATTGTTGTTGTTTGTGTTCCTAGTGCTGTTTGTGTGATATTGAATGTTTTCAGGCAAGAAGGCTCTCAAAAGTTCTAAGAGAAAGCTGAGGAAGCCAGATAGGATACCGGTTAATCTCTCAGTGGTGTCACCTCCGGTATGTTGAAAGAACAGACCTAGCATTACTTAAATTGCCTAGTTCTAACCTTTTACAAAACTGGGTATGGTAAACTCATTCAAATGATAATAACCACTTTCATTCAATTCCCAGGACAGCTGAGAGTTTTCAAACATTTTTCCTTTCCTTCAACCCATTTGAATGCGAGTTTTATTAACATTACTGTGTACATACTTAATGTCACTGTTTGCTTTATTATTTTGACATTTTTGTGGTTGTTTCTTTGTGTCATCTGCAGCAAAGAACCAGCGGCAAGAAACTGGTTGTACGTGTCAGGCAGGAGAACTAGCTACTCATATCAATTCACTTTTTTTTTGTTTTGTTTTTTTGACGTTTTATTTTTTTTCACACGTTGTTCGATTAATATTTTGCATTACATGTATTGAGGAAGTGGGTTTGGTAATACTGGTAATAGTTGTAACAGTGGTAATACTGGTAATAGTGGTAATGCTGGTAATAATGGTAATGCTGGTAACATTGGTAATAGTGTGGTAATAATGGTAATGCTGTGGTAATGCTGGTAATAGTGTTGCTAGAGGAAGCTAATTTTAAGACAAATATAATATCAGAAAGCAAAAAGTGTCGGGATGATCAAATATTATTTTTATTAGTAGATCTATTATCTCCCGAATGATACACGGAAACTCTTCGTTCTATAGAGTGGTTTTTGCTGAATCTTCATCTTTTCATTTATACACTCGCATACAAACAATTAGAGCAAAAGATTGACAATACGGTTTGTTTATCTTCATCTCATCGGTGATGACCTTCCCGCACCTAAAATAGAAATAAATAAAATAAATAACAAAAATGTGTACATATGTGTGGAGGCGAAGCTGATAAGTTATCGTGATTGGATATGTCAATGTCTAACAAATAATTTGTCAGCTGGAAAATATGTAAAGACCTAAAAACTATTGTGAAGATATCTAGTATAGAATATACATATATATATACAATATATATATATATATATATACGGAGAGCTAAGTGCTACGTTTACTTTACTACACACAATTAGTGGGTGGTGCTTTCAAAGTTTGGAAGGGCTTTCAACTTTATCAAATCCAGTTGTTCATTTCTGCAGAAGTCGTTGACATGGCATACTTTCTCCTATGAAGCCAATTTGTCCTAATATTCGGTTGCATGGTTAACGACTACTTGAAAATATTTTTGCATATTAATTGCTTGTTTTCATCAGGTACTGACATCAAACTTTTTCAACCACTTTATAGTGTAAAAATAAAGACGTTTTGCAACAAAAACAAAAAGTTACATGTGTGTACACATGTTGAGTTAGCCAGATGATATACTTGTACATAATGAGACTGGCCACTTCTCATCCACAAAATAAGCTGAGCTTTCAAAGTCTGAAAAGGCTTTCTACTAAATTTAATGCAGTTGTTCAACTCTGCAGAAGTCATTCACATTGCGCACTTTCTCCTCATGAAGCCAATTTGTCCTAATATTATGTTGGATTAGTTCTGACGGTTACGACTACTTGAAAATATTTTTGCATATTAAATGTATTTTCTTGGTTTCATAAGGTACTGTCACCAAACTATTGCAAAAAAAGAATAATTTGCAAGTGTGCACACATGTTGAGTTAGCCAGAGGATATACTTGTACGACGAGACCCAACTATGAAGCCAAACTCAACAGGCACTTCACAACGACAGAGTGGGTGGAGCTTTCAAAGATCAGAAAAGCTTTCAACTTCAACAAATGCAGTTGTTCAACTCTGTAAAAGTCATTAACATGGCGCATTTTTACTTCAGTGAGCCAATTTGTCCCAATATTTGGATGGATTAGTTCTGACGGTTAACAACTATTTGAAAATATTTTTGCATATTTAATTGTATTTGCTAACTTTCATCACATACAGACACCAAACATTTTCAAAGCACTTTATATTGTTAGTATGAAGATATTCTACGGGAAAAAAAAGTCTTTGCAAGTGTGGACACGGATTTGGTTAGCCAGAGGATAAACTTGTACATAACGAGACCCAACTATGAAGCCAACTCAGCAGGCCACTTCACAACGACAGAGTGGGTGGAGCTTTCAAAGTTCAGAAAAGCTTTCAACTTCAACAAATGCAGTTGTTCAACTCTGTAAAAGTCATTGACATGGCGCATTTTTACTTCAGTGAGCCAATTTGTCCCACTATTTGGATGGATTAGTTCTGACGGTTAACGACTTCGAAAATATTTTTGCATATTTAATTGTATTTGCTAACTTTCATCACGTACAGACACCAAACATTTTCAAAGCACTTAATATTGTTAGTATGAAGATATTCTACAAAAGAAAAGTCTTTGCAAGTGTGGACACGGATTTGGTTAGCCAGAGGATAAACTTGTACATAACGGTTAGACAAAAGTTTATGAGTGGCTTTAAGTTACATCAGGGTCAGAGGAAGCATTTTTTTAGTGCTCAGGCCAGGAAAGGTGTGGTCGTGGGTGTGGCCACACAGATATGCTAATAAATGTGCCACTTTCAAGTAAGCTAGGTGTGTGTTTTAATCAAATGAATTACATATACAAGAACTAACCTTCTCATTGCACTGCTAAAAATTTTTTTTTTCCCTCTCTGTTTGGTTATCACTCATTATTGTCTGTTTTATGCTAGGAAGGCCTTTTAGTACAGTGGGTTAGCTCCAAAATTTAACTAAATCGTGCACTTTTTGATTAAAGCATGAAACTTCTAGCATGGTTAGTACATACCATAAGGTTTAGATGTGGAGGGAAGTTGGATTTGACCTCTGAAGACCGGGAGAGGTCAAATTCAAGATGGCCGCCAGTTTACCCTGCTTAATGTTCAAGTGCGCTTAATTTTGATAGTTATAAAACAGTTGAGGTGTCACTTCCAACCAAATTAGGGGTGCTCATTCATTTGGTGATACTTCTGAGGCCTCCAGACCCCCAAAAAATGCATATAGGGCAAAATTAAGGTCAAATTACATCAAATTTCTAATTAACATTGTCCACAATCCTGAGTATCACAACCTAACAGTCTCCAGAACACAAGCATAGTGCAGTGCACTTGAGTGCAGCTTTACCACACTTGCAGCGTCCAGTGCACCCCTTCTTGCAGCGACAGGAGATCAATTCACGGCATGATTTTGATGCTTCAGGTAGAGTGGTCCAAAGAGGCTGCCACCCGGTTGTTTCCTTTGTCCAGCCCCAGCCAGATGGCTCTGGCATATCTGGATCTGTGACTAATGCCTGGTTCCAACAGTTTGCCTGGTAGCAGGTGCGTTTGATATGCTGTTAGAGCGCTGCCTGGGTTGGAGGAATGTTATCTAGAGTTCTAGACTTCTGTGAGAAGAGTTGTTTCCTGGCATCATTCACTTCCATGCTCTCACTGGTTCGGTCATACATCAGCACAACAAATCTTTCTAGTAGGAATGATTCTTCACTGACCTCAGTTGGCATGCCCAGGAGTTCATTGAAAGCACTGGTCACCTCTGGGAACGACCTCCAAGTAACCCAGGCCGTCTTCTTTCCTCTGCCAGCAAAAAAAGATACAGTGTCACACCCAGTGAAAGCATGAAAGACTGGGAGTGTCAGACACTGTGTTAGGTTCATTGAGGCGACCATTTCATGAATAGCTATGTATCGAAAGCTTGACTTGACACCAAAGGCAACCCACATCTCATCAGGAGCTATCTTGCTGAATGTTGACACAGCCAACACCACCACATCAGTATCAACAGTACGTATGATTACACTCCTACATCCCTTTTGCACAGCATCTGCCGCAGGCAGAAGTAGCCGAGTGTCAGCCTCCTCTTGTGAACATGGGGCAAGGTGAGTCAAACATGACTCAGCAGGAGAGCAGAGGACTCCATTTCCATTTGTTGCATAAATTTATTTGCCCTCTCCTACAGATAGGTGAACAAATACATGTGACAGGAAGGCAAACAATTCAGTTTTGTTCTCGTCCACTCGAAGAAAGTCACTCCAGTTCTTTGGCATCTTAGTAGAGGGACCCACCCTCTTCCTTGTGCCCTTTCCCCTCTTCTCTCTAGTGGAGGCTTTCAGGCTGGCTGGTTGGTATACATCCCAGACAAGGTCAATTTGGATGCTTTTCTCAAGTTGAGCAAGAACATATGATGCAAACACACCTTCTCCATACTCTTGAAATGTTCTTGATGCACTAGGATTTAGCATTTGAACCACAACTGCACCATCGAGAATGGTTGCATCAGTTATAGGTGCACCATTGCTCATACTTTCTTCAAGCAGATCTGATTCCAGGCAGCGAAGTAAGTCTGCTTTAACCCCAAACCGCAATTTCCCTCCAGTTGATAGCGCTGGTGGAGCTGCCTGGTTTTCGTGGGAAAAGAAGTTGTCCATATCTCCGTCTCGTGTTTGACAAGAGATGTAAAGCCTTGAAAAGAGACCACAGTCACTCTTCAGTGCTGCTAGCTGTTCCTTGTGTCTTGACTTACTCTTGACTGGTGGCCTACTGAAGAGTGGCAACTTGTTCTTGGGAATTGTTTGTGTGATGGGTGTTGTACACTCTTCCAGCCTTTCTGTCACATACTCAGTGTACTGCTTCTCACCAAGGGTCTCGATCCTTCTTACAGTTTCAGCCACTTGGGCATCCATGTTGTCCTTTGTGTCAATGACTAGTAGGTCTTAGCTGCGTTCTAGAAATGGATTCCCCATCTCTTCAAACACCGTCACAAGTGCCCTAACATCCTTCAGGAATGCTACCTGTACTGCGGGTTGCTGGTCATGGTGATGGTGTCCAGCGTCACCACCATCATCCTTTTGGTGTCTGACAATCTGATGATACCATTGCCATGCAACCCGATGCTCCACCTTTTGAGGAGTGGTGTATACAACGAGCAGAGGCCAGTGTTCACTTTGACTATTGGTTGAAGACCTTGACATTGGAGCTTCTTTTGCTACGATACATCAGGTCCCTTCATGAAGGTAACTTCCAGCTCTACGTGGAATCCCTGACCCAGATCACTCCCTGGATGTTTGCCCTAGATCATACGCACTACTCCAGATGGCTTCCTGTACATACAACTCTCGCTGAAAAACACCCCTATGTCCTAGCAGAATTCAAGTCAGGAAAATTTGTGGTGCACAAAACCAGAAACAAGTTCTCTGCCATGGCACTTGACCAGTGCCATGAGCAGAACAATGCAATGGTGAAAGGTTTTGGTGGGGCCATTGGACTGACTGGGAATCCTGGAGCACTCAGACGCGGGATGGTAGCAGGGCCAGAAATTGCCAGGATCACTGCAGAGTTTGAAGACCAGGGCAGTCTTCACTGTAAGCTTGTTTGAGGAGTGTGTAAAGGCTTCCAGTCTCACCTTGTAGAGTTGAGCAATGTCTGTCAGTTTGAAGATAGGAGCACTCTCTTCATCACTTCTCATGTCTTCTAAAAATGCCACTAGCTCAGCAAAGGCTATGCCATGCAGGCAAAAATCATCATTGTCTTCGGGTGTATCCTGCCTAGCTCTGTTGTATAGTGAGCACAGGCAATTGGAATGATACATTGCCTCAATGGCAATCATGTCTCCTGCTGCGAGCTTGGCCAACAGAGCAGTGTCCTTGACTTCAAGGGCACACCTCTGCATGTTTGCGTCAATGTTGTAGGTTGATGCCATATGTAAGCCTGCGGAACCAGCAGGCTCATTGCAGAAGAAGCAAGTGGGCTCAGTGGACTGTGGATGGCTGTGAGCAGATCGTGTCTGCATAGAAGAAGCACATTCAAATTGCTGCCCTGTAGCTAATTCTCTCCGACTCTGCTCATCGAATGCCTTTTTGTTGAACTGTAGCCGACATTTCTTGTGCCACTCAGCCTTGTGTGCCCTCAGAGTAGATTCTATGCCAGTTCCATCATCCAATCGCTCAAAATTGATGTCCATTGGCATGCGGTGAAGGGTCTGGAACCGGAGAAGGTCTTCTGTCAAGGATGCATAGCCACTACCAGCAGATTGTTTTGTTGATCTGAGTGGACACTGCAAAGGTTCACCTGTTGTTACTTGGCAGAGGATACAAATGTCCCAGTTGGTGCTCGAGGGTGGCTTGGATCGCTTGGATGTAGAGGGCTGGGTAGGGTCCATCAGGATGTGACGCTTGGACATGGTCGCTACAAAATCGATCACCCAGAAACATGTACATAACACCATTGCTTGAGTGCTTTATAGAAATGACTAACCTTAGGTGGAAATCTTGCCTTGTGACACAGACCTACTACCTAAGGAGACTGCCTCAGACAATGAATGCACAAATCAATATGATGAAATACTGGTGCCTGCATGAGCAAGCACAAAGACATTAGTGCCTGCACAAATAAGCAACAACTCTTTATTTGATTGCATTTTTTGTTCAAATTTGGCCTTGATCTTGGCCTAAATGCATTTTCTTGAGATCTGGTGGTCTTAAAAGTATCACCAAATGAACCAGTATGCCAAATTTAGTTGGAAATGACACCTCAACTGTTTTATAACTATCAAAATTAAGCGCACTTGAACATTAAGCAGGGTACACTGGCGGCCATCTTGAATTTGACCTCCCCCGGTCCTCAGAGGTCAAATCCAACTTCCCTCCACATCTGAAAATAAACCTTATGGTATGTACTAACCATGCTAGAAGTTTCATGCTTTAATCAAAAAGTGCACGATTTAATAGTTAACCTGCTAGACTATTTAGAATTTTGGCTAGTTGGCTCTTCTACTGAATGCCTTGTGCATCGAAAAAAATAAATAAAAAATTGCAAGTAACCAAAGTGACAAAAATATATAATGATGTGTCTGTGAATGGAAGTCATATGGTCAGGTCATAGCCTGACCATGTACTACGGCCCTGTACATGTAATGTAAATCAGTGACCAGCTCTATACCTGCACTTGGATGGAAGGAATAATTTTCTTGGCATAATAACATTCACACATATTTAGTTAGCATTTTTCTTATTTTGTAGTTCTCTGATAAAGAGAAGCCATCATGGAGGCATCTACAGTGTACATTAGAATGATGTTATACATCCTATTTGGCCACTTCTTGTTGGCTCCTAATAAAGGGATCTGAAAAGCAGCATATTCTAGGAGTGAGTAACAAAAATGGCTGGAATAATTGATGGGCCAAATATCCAGATGCATAACTCGTCATTCTTTAGTCGCTCTCTTTAGCATTAAATATTAGCGCTCGCGCTTTAGCTACTAAACATCACATGATTCATCACACGGTGTCACATGCCCCTCTCTATCTGACGCCATATTTATGTAATCTTGTTTGTTGGGTTGCAACTTACTGAAAATAGCGGTCTTGTGCTGTGGTTGTGAGAGCAGTCTGAGAAAAGAAAGGCGATGGATGAGAAGTACGACGTGATTGTCTTAGGAACTGGCCTCAAGGTTCGTTATCTGTGGCAGGACTAGAGAGCCTTGTTTAAATTAGCTGATTAAATGATAATAAAAATGAGTTTTTTTTCGGAAACTGCCAGGTTTAGTGATTTTACACCAGTTTTTTTTAATCGTTTTAAGCTTTATTAATAGTTGCATTTTATGGGTTCCTTGAAGGAAAAACACTGCTCGGAGTTGCTTTTAAGTATGTGAGTGCAAAGTTGTCTGAGCTCAAACGGTTTCTGTAGGCTTAGGCCATTACAAAATTGCCTTTATAAAATTGTGAGATCATTGGTGTAGTGTATGATCAGTTTTCTATTCTATAGAATTTCCTTTTAAATAAGAAAGTTGAGTTGGGAATAGTTTAGCCTTGTCACATGATTATTAGCTGTTTTTGCAATTAGTAAATATAGACTGCATATACACTCTGACATTTACAAGTTGTAGAGTTGTAGAATATATAAGGATAGTGATCGTAGTGTAACACGTCCCATAACATTAGCATGTCTACAGTAATATATTCCCAATACAAGAGTGAGAGCTCAGAACACTTCATGAAATCCGAGTTGAGCTAATGGCACAACACAGAGAAGCTAGAACAGATTTTCATCCACCTTTTAGAATTTTAATGTCGAGTTTCTCCTGCAAAGAACTATATACAAACCTGCCAGGAACCCAAAGTAGGTAGCTATAGCCTTAAAATAAAATAAAAAGGACAAAAAAAACTTCTAAAATCGTGAGAGAGAACAAGAACTAGTCCATCTTACGGCAGGTTTGAGTAGACTCCCATGAACAAGACCAATTGATTGCTTGTGATGTCCGGTAGGAAAAACTGATCCATCCTCTTCCAAAATTCTGCCGTACTCTCTATAGGCTTCATACTTCTATTATGAGTGTTTAAAGTTCGTAAAGGAAATGCAATGCCTCCTACGTATAGAAAAGAAATTACACAATGGCATTGAATAGATTTTTTTTAAAATGCATACCTGTTATCACCTGCATAAATGTGGTTATGGCATTGATAGGTTTGATTCTTCGCCAAGCACTTCATACAGTACTGTTGACCAACATGTTGAACAGCGGCTGATGTTTCCACATCAAGATATACGTATTTAGGTTACACACGAATCCTAGACAAAATAAATGAAGGGCAATATTAACATAAAACTTACTGAACTGACTTTTCATTGTCCCACGATTTCAGGATAAACAGGGTTATTGTTACTGCAATTCTTTTCCACTTTACTGCCAAGGGCAGGGAAGAACCAGCTAAAAAGTGTATAGAGAAGGAAATAAGAAATATCTTGGTCACAATGACGGAATAACGTGTATTACGAAGTCGGCCTTTGACTGATGCAGTCGAAAACTATTTTCATGCTGTTAACTGATGATGAGTTAGAAAAATAAATACAATTACATACTTTAATCTGCTGATGTAGCTCTAGCCTTTCATCTACACAAGTTTACCATTGATTTCAATCAGTGGCAAGCTTTTCAGGAATTAAACTACTGTGCAAGAGATCTACTAGGAAAAATAAATCTGAGTTTAAAAAGTTTTTATCATTGATAAAAGTGATACATTGGCAGAGGACAGAAATACAATAGCTTACTCTGTTCAAGGATGGTACCTTGGTAGTTTCTTATGCTGTAAAATGCCGGGTTGTAACCAAATCAAATGGCTGCAGCAGGTGCTTTCCTATGTGGCCCTGTGGGTCATGTGAGGTTGATGCTCTAGAGAGGCTGGAACTGCTTGGGAGTGGTTGAAAGGTGGTGAGACAAATTGAAAGTGACTTTTTCTGTTACATTTATAGTAAAATTTAGTAGTATTAAAAATACCTCTCCTTTTTCTGTGGAGTGTTTGCCACTGAAATACTTCTTTCCACCATTAGCCATGTATTGTTTTGGTTATTTGGGTGCTGTATATGTGCAGTGATTCCCACATCTACATTAGTGCCAGTAAGCTAATAAATGTATCATTTTGCAAGTTTGGTGAAATAACAGGCACATGTTTTTTGTTTTGTTTTTGTTCTTTGTTGTTGTTGTTTTTTGTTCTTTGTTGTTGTTTTCTTGCAACATAATCTTAATTGGGAGAGTTACTTAAAAATGTCATTAGTGTGGGCGCGAGAAATTTGGGAGAAAAGACGTTGTTTGAAATAACGCCAGGAAGAAAGTTGAGGAGCTATGAAGACATAAGAGGACAGACTTTCGCAGTTAGGTCTTGCAAACTTAGCGTTAATTTACATTCTATTAGTGGCGGTGGTAACTTACCTCGGTTAATGTGCTGTTTGCCATAGCTGTATACCTTGCGTAACAGATTTTTTTTACTTGAAAATCCAATGTCCAACAGTCAAGTTCCTAAGAGAATACAATACAATATTTATCTACTAGAGCTCTGATACGATATAGCTTTTTCAACGGAGCATACTTAGAAATGGCGGCTAGCTTAAGAGAAATCCTTTGGTTTGTCAATCCTTACTCGTATCTTCCTCGAAAGTTTGATTGCTTATTACTTGAAAATCAATTGCCCGATAGTCATGTCGCGAAGAAAATATTATTTAAGTGTTGTGCTGGTATATCCGATTAAGAAGTATCTATGAGTGCATAAAAGTGTTGTGTTGCTCAAGAATAGCAGTAATAATTTTAATTTTTTTTTTTTTTTTTTTTTTTTTTTTTTTTTTTTTTTTTTTTTTTTTTTTTTTTTTTTTTTTTCATTCTCATTTTTGGTTGGAAAGTTTACTAAAGACATTATTATTATAAGTGTCTACCTTTTGAATTTCAGTCAGACTAGCTCACTCGCCTTTTGTGCTGAAGCACATCACTAGTTTAAGATGCATGGTCTCATTGACCAAGCCATGGAATGTAATCACATCATTTATTAGATATGCTTTATGAATTCAAAATGAGTGTTAACTGCCCCTTGCATGTGTCTAACAATAGGTTATGTAAGGTTGACTATTATTTGAACTTGCTTAGTGTAACAAATTCAAGGGCAACATTAGTGCAGTTGGCAGTTTGCACATAAAATATATTGAATTCATATGTGACCATTTGCAAATGTCTTGTACTCCCAGGCTGCTCTGCTGGCCCCTACACCAAGTAGCATAATAAAAGATAATTTAAAAAAAATAAAAAATAAAAAAACCACAGTCTACCCCCAAGAATGTTTCCAGCTGGCCTGATATTGCACAGCTGGCCTAATATTGAAAGCCATCACTATGGACATATGATGTATTATTTTATTGTTTAAATGTGTATGATCAGGGGGTGTGGTCAACAATACCACTCTACTTGCTTTTTCTAGGGAAATACTGTGCATGTACATATGTGTACTTTGGATTTATATACTGTGTTGTACATAATATGAATATATATACTTTGAGTATATCTAAGTACTTTTGTAAAGGAAGGTGTGGTGATTTCTTGGTTGGTAGCACCGGTCTCTAAAAATGTGTGAGCATACAGCATGCAGTTGTACAGTAGAATGTCAGTTACCCGAACACATTGGGACTGACAGGAGTTCGGATAACTGAAAATATATTATATAACACTAATGAAGGGGCATGATCAAGCAATTGTTTGTGCCTGCACATGCTACTATTAGATTTAGGGTGTTCGGTTAACTGAAAGTGTTCAGAAAATTGATGTTCAAATAACTGACATTCTACTGTATTATGTTATATTCATTGCTTATGAATATTTGATGGTAGTTATTAATATGGTGCTAATATCTTTGTGTGACTGAGCACATTGTATCATTTGGAGGCCAGAATATGGAAACCTAATCTGATTGTAAGTGATTTGCACAAATGGTTTGTGGTGCAGTGAAGCTTTAAACAGAGAAGATCCCCTTTATTTCAGCATACTGCTAGTCAAAACCTCTGCATCTTCCAATTTTATTGGTAGAGATCATAAAAATGTGGTTTATAGAGGGGAATGCCTTGACACATAGGCATTATTGGACTTTGTGAAGGTGTAAATATAAGTCTCACTTTAGTCTGTTTTCTTGATAACACAGACTTCCTTTGTTTTGTAGGAATGTATCTTGAGTGGTCTTCTCTCTGTGAGTGGGAAAAAAGTGCTCCACATGGACAAAAACAAGTACTATGGTGGAGAAAGTGCCTCTATTTCACCCTTGGAGGAGGTATGGAATTGTGTAATTGAAAGTTTGCTAGTATTTATTGTACAAGATACATTTACAGTTTCAGTAATCTACAATAATAATTTATATATTTATATGAACAGCTCTATTCTCATTTCAAGAAAGATTCTAAGCCTCCTGAGTCTATGGGCCGAGGAAGAGACTGGAATGTGGATCTCGTTCCTAAGTTCTTGATGGCAGATGGTAACTGTCCTTTACCTTGGTGTAACATTAACATTTTGTGCAGTATTTTCTATACTTGTGTGTTTTTAGAGTTGGCTCGATTTTAATACAGTAAATCGTATGTTACCTGGCCATCCTAGTTACAGGCACGTCTGTGTGCCGGGCAGGGTCTGAAGCATAGTTTACATCATTTGCGTTACTCGTACAAGTTTTAAATTGCGTGCTTAATAGAATAGGCTCTTTGTGGCTGACGTTACGTTTTCGGTACACCACTGCGTATGGCTTCTAGTGTGTAGCAAAGGAAATTGAGCACACTTATCTTATAGGAGAAAAAGAAGGAAAGTAACAATGGCTAGTTTCTACTCAACATTTACCAGAAGAATGAGACAAAATGAAAATTGTGTAAAAAAAAAAAAAAGAAGGTAAATCGTGTTTAAAACAGTGGAGCATTCCTCAGTATATTGCTTGAATTTTCATTTGTCCCTGCAGATTTCTTACCTATAAACATAAATATATACAGTACCCTTTTTTCATTAAGAAATTGTTAAAAATATGCTACTGATCTTTTTTTATTTCTTTTTTTTTTGTTTGTTTGTTTGTTTTGTTAACACAAAGTTATCAATTTCTAATTAGTTATGTTTTTTTTTAGAGAATTGAACAGGTATAAAGAATATATGTACATATTAACATACTAGTAAGTAGAAAATTAGTGCTGTTGTGTTCTCTTAATGTAATAGAAAATGACTACACTATGGGTAGGAACTGGTAATAATGTATGTACTCCCTCTTATTTACGCTACACACACACACACATTCTAATAAGTATAAAGTGTGTAACCATTCCTGAAGATTGAGCTGAAAATTATGCTATTTTTTCTATGCAACATATGTATGTACAATAATATTTGTATTTCTATCGCAGCTATTTGCACTTCCAAATTATGGTAGAATGCTTTTTTGATACCTGTTGTGAACTAATAAAAAAAAATTATTGTTGTTTAAGATAATGATGAATCTGTGACAAATGTACAATATCATGAAAATAATAATACAGATTATTTTGTAGCAAATATTTCTTGAAATTTATGTTTTAACCTGAACTAATATGAAAGATACATGTAACTCAACAGATCCAAAACATAATATTGGTTCGAAATAAGATTTTCCCCCTCTAAAACCATGTGTTTAATTGTGATTTTTTAAAAAGATTGTGTGTGGTAGAGTTTCATTCACAAGTGGCCTTATCTTTGAAACTGTGAACTCATTGGAAATTTTAAATCTTTTGTGTGTGTATTTGTCTGTGTGTTTGTTTATTGATTTGTGTGCTTGTGTATGTATTCAGGGCAACTAGTAAAGCTTCTTATTCATAGTGGAGTGACTCGATATTTGGAATTTAAGTCTGTCAATGCTAGCTTTGTGTACAAAAAAGGAGGCAAGATTATCAAAGTCCCAGCCACAGAAGCAGAAGCTTTGCTGTCTAGTGAGTAACCAGTTAATAGATAAAAGGCAACTAGATTTGAGTAATTACAATTTGTTAATTCTTGGCGGATAATGGTCAAAGGCTTGGTGACCGCATGGACAATTGTCATATTATTGACACATGCTCATATTGTTTCAATCTAGTTGTAGAAAATTAGCAACCATAGTCGTGAGTGCTTGTTTTTCATACTGGATCAAGCAAATCCTTCTATCACTTAAATAAGCTCTCAGATTTGATCAAACAGTTATCAGCTGTGAGCAGTGGCTCCACCCAGCTACCAGTACTATAAAGAAATTCCTCAATCTATTTTTTATTGAAGTGGTATTTTTTATTGGCCCTAGCACCAGTCACAAGACCACAATTTAGCTGTTCTTGCACATTTTATTATTGGTTTATGAAATTTACTCTTGGCATTATAATGCACTTAAGAACTTGAGTAATATCAGAAATTCAGGACATTGATTAGTGTATAGTGGGACTTGGAACATGAGGTGAGATATCAATAGTATCCTGCTGAAATTGGGACAGTTAGACGTATGCTTATTTTACAATTCTTTGGTATTTGTCCCTCATCATCCTCTCTTGTTTATCATTGGAGGGAGCTATAAATTACATGTTTAAGGTTTAATTAAAACTTCATACGAAAATATATCTACGTAAGCCCAAATTTTATATTGATAACTATGAAGCATTCCTTGTATTTCTTCAGGCATTGTTGGAATGTTTGATAAGAAGAAGTTGAAAAATTTTCTGAGCTGGGCAAGTAATTTTGACATCGACAAGCCAGGGACACACAAAAGTTAGTTGTTGTTGTTGTTTATTGTTGTTGTTTGTTGGTATTTCTTTCAAATTTGTATATGTATAAACTATTTAGAACCTGGTCTTCCCAAGCAGCCCTTTAAAGAAGCTTTTAAGGAATTCGGCTTGGATAATCAGGATGTTAAAGATTTAATTGGTCATGCAATGTGTTTGTATCGAGATGAAAAGTAAGTTTAGCGTAATTATCTCTGTTGGTTACAAATTCTGCCTCTCTTGCCATTTTTAGGTAGAATTCTGACAAAAAAAAATTCTCACAAAAAAAAATTCTCACCATTAAGTACAAGTAGCTTGCTCAATAGTGCAAGAATAGAGAAATGTTACAGATTTGTTTTCTTTAAATGTTTGTTGTAGTGAGCACCAAATGGTGAGAAGGCTAGAAATATTTTATTTTAATAATATTAATATGGCTTCATTGAAATGAAAGAAAAAAATAAATGAATAGAAGCAACCAAGTCGAGGGTGATTGCATGCAGCATAGACAGCCAGCATCCAGGGAGCTTTAAAACTATGTCTTAGTGAAACTTATTGTTGTCTGGTGTCATCTGTATGTGTAGAGCTTCCTTGATCTTTAACTCATGATTGTTAGTGGCTCCTACAACTCTTACCTATTCTCAATTTTAATGGGATGTTGTTGCAGCCAAGTAGGTTCAGCAATGGCTGATACCTTCTCATCATTTACCACAGCTGCAGGGTATATTATACACTATGGATGACTCTGTGCGATGTGATCTTAGTGTCTTACCCAACTTAAATGCTGTTTTGATGTCAGGTCTCTACATACTCTGAGTAATCTCACTCAATCCTGAATGACTGAATCATTGAAAGGAAAATAGCTAGCATATTGTTCCTAGCAACAGCAGAACTTGTATAAATACTAATGTTTTGTTCTAATTTTGAAAATATAATTTAATATACTAGCTTTGGCTTAGTGTTTAATCTCTTATAGAGTAAGGAAATCAATTGTGACAAGCTCATGAGGCTTTTCAGCAACCAAAATAGTCTGTGTGTGGTAACCACAGGAACATAAAGACTTTCTGACATTCACATTACATAAACACTTGGGCATATTTTTTTTTAAGAGCAGGCATACAGAGACTTCCTAACGCAAAACACACTAGATGGAAAGATCAGCAGGTGTGGTAAACATTGTATGCTCACGTGATTCTAAATGACAGTTAAATGAATAGTTGTGGCTGTATAGCACCACTCATCATAGTGTCTGCCTTTTCTCTCTCATTTTCCACTAAAACTAAGCTGAAATTCAGAAGAGTGCCAAATTAGAGGGACATAAATTGTCTTCTAGTGTGAGTGAGCTTTCTTTCAAGGTATAAAAGTCCGCCGTCTTTGAGATTCTCTGTGGACAGAGTGAATGAATGAATGACAAACTGCCGCTGATAGTTCCTTTAATGATAATTATTGTCTATTTAGATACCTTGAGAGACCTTCATCAGAGTCTCTGGCAAAGATCAAGCTATATATGTAAGTAAAAACTGAGGCTCTATGATTTTTCTTACCCTGATTTGATTAGAGGTAGATTACCCCTCAAGCCTAGATGCACTTTATTTCATGTTCTTTGTTTGATTTGGCATTATTAAAATCCATTTCATAAGAAAAAAATATGAAGTTCAAATGTATTAGGAAAATGTGTGGGCAAATTGTAGTAATTCTAATAAGGGTTCGGATAATCAATCATGCATCAATGTGTATTTGTTTAGGACTTCATTTGCCAGGTACAATAATTCTCCATACTTGTACCCTCTTTATGGCTTAGGAGAATTGCCACAGGGATTTGCTCGGTTAGTCAGATAATGTTATTACCTGTTCTTTGCATCATGGTGTTCCAAATACTTTGCATAGGTTGAGTGCTATCTACGGTGGAACTTACATGCTGGACAAAGCTATTGATGAAATAGTATATGAGGATGGCAAAGTGGTGGGAGTGAAATCTGAGGGCGAAGTGGCTAGGTGTGACTGTGTTATTGGTGACCCTAGCTATTTTCCGGATAAAGTCAAGAAAGTTGGCGAGGTATATGTATGAGTGAGGCACATGTTTGTTCAGATTGTAGGTGCCATATAAAGTTCAGGATTTCATATTGTAACAGGACCATAAAACGGGAGCAGTAAAATTTTTAACGTATTTATTGCAATTGGGTCCTGTAAATTCGCAATACCATTTGAATGGATGTTAAAAAACAGTCAAGCTTTTCTGTCAGTTCATTACGATGTTAGAAACTCTTTATCGATGCAAACTGCTATATATATATATACATATATTTTTTATTTTTTTTTAATTTTTTTTAATTTTTTTTTTTAAGGATTGCCTCTGTAAACATGTCGTAAATTTTGTTTTATATTTCAGAGGATAATGGTATTAGTATTGGGTAATATATTTTGAGTCAGAAGGATGGGATGTAAATAGCCAAAATATCAGGATTTAAAAAATATATACTGATGTAGCTATTGGCAAAGCAGTTGGTGTTATTGTTTGATTTGTTTTGTTTTTGTTTTGTTCCAACTCTGAAGCTCTTACTGATAAAAATAATGATTTACTAGATATACAATTTTAATATTTATTTTTTATATCTTTAGATTGTATTGTATGTGGTGAATGAGACTTATAGGCATTAATTCTTTATGGTTGAAAAAATTTCAGGTGGTTCGCTGCATATGTATTATGAATCATCCTATTCCCAGCACAAAGGATAGCGATTCTTGTCAAATAATCATTCCTTCTAACCAATGTGGTAGAAACTCAGGTAAATCCAATAATTTGCAATAAAGATGCTAAGTAAAGAAATAATGCCCTTTAGGAGACAAAATAAAGTTCTGAATTATGTTCCGTAGTACGGCCATAAAATGGTAGTTATTTTTACCGTTGTGTTTCGTACCGTTTTAAATGTTCGACACCGTTTACTAAAACCAAAAAAAAAACGGTTAAGCTTTTTCGTTAATTCACAGATATTTTCTAGCTAGAAACTTCTATAGCTATATCAGCAAGCTAAGGCCTTGTATCAACCATTAAACGCTATGTGGATAGTGCAAAAAAGATTGTACAAAAATTTAACTTGCTTCAATATAGCTGCAGACCAAAGTTCCGACGGGCACAGAGCTAAAACGAGGTCAACACTTCGTAGGTCTTCTGTTAGCTACTGATGGACCTCCAGTAGTAAAAAAAATCTAAGCTTGAGAAGGCACTAACTACATCAAGAATAATCGATACTGTGCGGGGGTCGAACTAACAATTCTCCACGAGACAACTTCGAATAGGACGGCTTCAATTTTTGTAACCCTTAAAGCTCCGCCTCGGGAGCCTGTAAACAAAAAATTGGAACGATTTATTGGATAACCGATTTTTTATATTTCTTTGAGCGAGACATACGGTGAACAAGAAAGATTAAAATGGTAACGCGGTCAAACGGAATGACCGCTTTTTACCAAACGGCGTACCGCTTACCCCCCGTTTTTTTTAGTTTGTTTGTTGTTGTTTTTGTTTTGTTTTGTTTGTTTGTTTTTTTGTTGTTGTTTTTTTAATTGTGCGACGGCTGTTCTACGGAACGGAATTCGGAACTTTATTTTGTCTTCTACTGTACATGCAAAAAGAAAGTGTAATTTATTTTGTGCTGTAAATTAATACACACCGAGTGCTCATACTATTATTACTTTATGGTTATTTTAGGCCTTTCAAATGATTTCCAGGGTTGCTTTCCTTGAAAAAAAAGTTTTTAGTTTTTTCTCTACCAAATTTATATTAGTGACTTCATGCTTAGGTGTCATATTGTAGAAATATTTCTTTTGTTTGTGTATAGATATTTATGTTTCCTGTGTTTCTGCGGCTCACAATGTGGCCAGTAAAAAACACTACATTGCAATGGTTAGCACCACTGTGGAGACTAGTAGTGCTAAGGACGAATTGAAGATTGGTTTGGATCTTTTGGGTCCAATTCTGGAAAAGTATGTTTTATTTAGATTTGTATCAAATTTTTGAGACATAAACCTACTCTGGGTTTTTCCGATCAGAAATAAATTATTTATAACATGAATAGAATTCTCAATTAAATAATTTTAACTCATTTAATGGCTAGTACTGATTTTTAATGTTGTCTGTTTGCATTAAGTGATGAATTGAACTAACACATTAAGTGATGTCACTTATTTAATTAAACTAAACTCTTTTTTTTTTTTTTCTTTTTTTTTTTGTTTGTTTAATCTTCCTTGTAAATATGATTTTAGCTTATATCACTGAATGGCTCTTTACAAGGGATTTCATAGAATTGTTTAGACAAAGCTGTGACATTAGTATTTACTGCAAACACTTTGGGGGGAAATGGCACTTTAAAGTTTACTTTTCTAATATTGTAAAAATTTCATTCTTAGTATATTTACACACAAGCTTAAAGCACAGGTACTCAGTGTAACTGGAAAGTATGCTTGAGGATTGTAGAAGTTGTAACTTGACAAAATCCTAGATTCAGTTTCTTGAAGGTAGTGTTCCCCTTTTGTGTGTGTTAATACATTCTATTCTTGTTTGTCCAATGAAGCTAAGAGACATATTTGTTATGGTTTTCTTAAAAAAATTATCAAAGACGAGCTGGTAAACTTTTTTTTTTTACTAATTATAAGTGATGTCATTTTTCTGATTTTCATTTTCACCTCTGATTAACATACTCTATTTGTAAAAAAAAAATTGCAATTGAAAAAAGTGCAGTTGTATAAGTGAGCAGCAAGACACTATTAGTCACAAAACAACGAGGTTTTTACTCAGTAACTGAGAACTCGTGAAAAGTAACTAGTACAAGTCAAGTAATAAGAATAGTTAAATAAATAATGGAACTACCAATTTAAAATCCAATAGCCCAAATGGCAAGTAAGCTATCCTTTCTTAATTCAAGGAATCTATTTTATAACTTTAGCTGTCATAATGCTTTTAGAGCGACATATACGTACATGCATTTTACTGCTTATTATATTCTACATTTTAACAAAAGCTTTTTTTTTGACTGATTCAGTCACTCTTGGCTGAAATAATTCTAATAATTGCAATTTTTCTCTGTTCTGACTGCCAATATTATGTTAAATTAAAACTTGAGAGTACTTGGCAAGTAGTCAAAACGTCAGATTAAAGTGTTTAACGTATTTGCAGTTAGAACAGATAAAATTCGCTATTGTCTCTTTAATTTTTTATATTAGTTTAGCATGTCCTGTGTGAATTGTTTCCAAAAGTATTCTTCCTGTTTTTCCAAAGTTTTTTTTCCCAAAGTTTTTTTTCCCTGATACTATTGCAAATCTTAATATAGTGTACGTAGGTAAACACTTTTTTATTGCTAGAAAATGTCGTGATTAAAAGTAACTTTTTGCTACAAAATTTCTATCACAACGAAAAAAAAGAGTACTTATTAACATTAATACATGCTGCGCACTTCGTCATTTACTGTCTGTAGAAGTTAGTGATGATGTGGTCTTGCTCATATTTTGTTGACATATTTCTTTGGCGAGGTACACTGACACTTTTGTGACTAAATGATTATTTGTGTAGGTTTTATAGTGTCTGTGACCTGCTAGAGCCCAACAATGACCCAGAATCAAAGGTAAATTTGAGTTATAGTTATTATTTTTTTTGTTGCTGTTTTTAACTTACTGTTGAGTAAAACTTATAGAGATAGCAGTATTGTGTACTGTAATTGAAGCGATATTTATTATACACAGGTGTTTATAAGCACGTCATATGATGCCACCTCTCACTTTGAGACTACTTGTGAAGATGTGTTGAACCTTTATGAAAAGGTTACTGGTGAGCCTATTGATTTCGCAACCATCAAGTCTGGAAACATAGAAACGGCTGAAGGCCAGTGAAGTCTTTGACAGTTTATTGAATTGAAACTTTTTGTGTTTTCTTCATTGTAGATATCGTGTGTATTATTCATTTTATTTTTTATATTAACACCGTTTGCTTGTTAAATTTTTTAAGTAATAGCTGATATTTGTTTTGATAACACATGATGTTCATTGACAAATAATAATTGTATCAGAAATGATAATATTCGTATTCACTACCCCTTCTCGATAATGCTATCACAATAAATTCACTTGTAAAATTAATAGCTAGTGTCTATGTAATAGTTAGAGCATAAGCGCTTAGGTACTGGTGGATTTAGTGCACTGAAGCCCGAGGGCTATGTGTACTAAATTCACCAGTACCTAAGCAAACATGCTCCAACTATGTATTTTATATCCCGTTTACCATGCACAGTTGCCACTAGCAACTTTGTTTATCAGCATTTTTGCAGAAATGGCTAAAGGCAAAAAATAGTGCACACATACCAAGTTAGTACACCTAGTAACAATAATAGCAACTCTAATTGGTAATATTTCAGGTGATTATTTTAATAGAAATATAAAAGTGAAATGGCTTATGACAATTGCAGTAGGTGTATGAAGTTAGAGTGTTATGAAACAAATGAGTAAAAGTTTCGGTTTTTCTCTTACTGTTATTGAATTACTCAATATAGAGGATTCACTATAGCTAATCTTGAATGTCCCTGTAAAAATGTTCAATGATTGAAGAGAAAAAATGTTCTGCAGTTAGAAAAAATCTCGATTATAAGAAACCTTACCAGGTGTATGGGGGGGGGGTGGGGATGTGGATTAGGGAGTTATGCTAAGCAGTGGATACACCTCTTCAAATTTGTAGGTTGATTGGTCATTTTTTTGTCAATTCTCATGCAGTATGATAGTTGAATTGCTCAAGAAGAGAAACCATATAGCATGATTCTCCAGATGACTTGCTGACAGCGCTCAGAGTATTCCAAACTTTTTATTTTGGCCAACACAAACCAAGCTCCTTTAATCAAGAAATGAAGACATACCTTATAGCCACATTTCTAAATGTTTTTTTTTTGTTGTTGTGATAGAAATGGGGTGGGGCGGGAGGAACACTTGATTTTTTTTTTAATTATGGATTGGCTATATAAACTGATTATTCTCACTTTTCAAATGCTTACAATTCTTTCCAATGCTTATGATTCGAATTATTCCACTGCAGTTTCATGTCTATTCTTCTAGCTAGCATAATCTGCAGGATGATTGAAATGGTTATCCTGTCTTTCTTACCTTCATTAACTGAGAGAGATGCTTCCACCTCTTGAGAAAACCGACTCATCAATGCAATTGCAAGCTTCAAATTTTCACCATTTTAACAACTACCCATTAATTTTAGCACAATTGTGGGTCATGCAAATACTTGATATAAAACTTGAAAATAGGTTTTAAAGTGATGATAAAAGGTTGAGATGAATGGTTAAATAAAAAAAAACTATGAAAGAATACAATATCAGTCCAATGGAATTACAGCTACCCCCACTCCTCCTTGATGTTGGTTCATTGGTGGTCCAGAATGCCATTCCTCCTTGTTGAGGTCATAAATTTCAACAGAACTGAGATTGGACAGTCCATCATAACCGCCAACGGCATATATTTCATGTGCAATAGCAGTCACACCCACACGACCTAAAATATACAAGTTACATCCCAAGTAATGTTTGGTTCCACTTAACTAGAGCAATTTCAAAGCATGTAGAATATTTTGTGTGCAATGCTAAATTAAGGCTTCACTCAACCTGAATGCTACACAAAATTAATAGAAGCATGTTCAATGCCTGCAGAACTACTGATTTTCTAGTATGAAACTACTAGAAACTGATGAAGATCCTTGGTCATTTTAATAGTACAGTATACAAGTAAATTAACATACTTCTCCGGCAATTCATAGGGTTCAAAAATGTCCATTGATTAGAGCTGGGATTATAACATTCCACTGTGTTCAAAAAAGATTGCCCATCATAGCCACCAACGCTGTAAAATTAATTAAAATTACAATTAGCCATTCTATTACTGAACCTTTTTACCTAAATAGCAATCCTCTAGCTGTGGTAACACCAACTCTGCATCTCCTTGACTGCATAGGAGTTACCATAGTCCACACTTTCTCAGATGGATCATATCTTTCTACCGTGTTGAAAATAGAAAGTCCATCATGACCACCTAATGAAAAAAAGGGTATAATCAGTTAATTCATATACAGACACACAAGATACCGTTATTCTTAGAATGCTACACTGTTGTTGGCATTATTAAACTCAGTTTTTAGACACCAGGGGTGATACTTTTCACCGAATATTACTTTTATGAATATGGAAAGCATCATTGATAGAATAGAGTAAATTCTACACTTTGAACATTATTACCTAATATGGAGTCCTCCATTGATATTTTACAGACAAGTGACAAGGTAACACATAACGCATATTTGACGTCATGCATTAAAGTCCAAAAGCAACAACCAACATGGTAGTCAACTAATTGAGACTAAAAAATTCATTAGAATAGGTGAGTTTAAAGGTAAAAATAAATAAGCCTCTTGAATACTGCATAGCCAGATCATCTTGTATGTATTAACTCTAATAAACATCAACATGACCACAGTGTTCTGTTACTATAAATAGGATAGGACTCCTGAATTTTTTTTAGTCTCACATATGGACGCCAAAATAAATAAATAAATAAATAAATAAAAGACTTACAAAAATTATACATACATATAATATACTAGTGATGTGCTTGAGAACAAAGGACGAACGAGCCTGTGCACAAACAAAACACTTCAGAAACATCTACCAGTCCATTTCTAATAGTATAAGTACGTAACCATTGTGACCATTATATACATTAGCTAACAAATACGGACCTACTTTCTTACTTCAATTCCCCCTGACTATCTTAATTACCAGTAGCTTTTGACAACGGACACTCGCAGCTACTAAAAAAGGCCTAGTTTTTTTTAAACTACGTCTGGTAAAGGGTTTCAATACCATAGTAACCATTTGCCATAACATTTTTGCGACTTGAAAAAATAAGAAGTTCTAAAGAATTACTGTACAGTGTTGAGTCTAACAGTAAGTTTTTAAAGACCTAAGTGTGTCTTGTGTCATTCAGAAACAAACTAATATGAAGGGGTAAACAATTTATTTCCTTGAATGGTATGGGATCGCTAAACCGGAAGATCCTGTATAGTGGAGGTATGGGAATGGGTAGACCACGAAGCAAACACAAAAACATGAGGGTCAAAGTACAAAATGACATACGTACGTCCACACACATATAAAATATAAACAAACAAATATCCCTGCTCTTCAATTGTGTTGCCCCTGAGAGTGTCTTGCTCTCTTCGCTTGCTTGCCAATTATACATTCAATATTTTCCTTGAATATTTACTTATCACAGGAGTGTTCAGTATTTTGCCATATTGAACTGCTTATTTACCACTCTAATCTGCCCATACACAATTCTGGACTACTGAAATTTTAGGAGTATGGCAGAGTTTACCTCTACTGTCCTGGATATATACCACCCTAGATATCTTCACAATAATATTTTTAGTTAAGTGACTGTGTGAGAAATAACTCAAGCTCATTACCCTAGTGGTTATAGCAACAGGCCATGCTCACCACTTTTCCAGGTTTTTACAGCTACCTGCCTTTGGTGTAGCCTACCTAACTGGGTTAGAGCAGCTGCTAAATTCAGCTGGGGGTTTGGGGAACCCCTACAGCCAAAGTGTGAGTTAAGGTCCTAGTACAAACTATAGTAGTGAAGATATCTAGGGTAGAATAAACCACTTATTACACTCCATTAGAGTGATATGACTAGATATTTCACTCTCAGGCTTTACTTTCACTTGCCTCTAAAAAATTAGCCTGCTCGTGAAATATTTCACCATATCACACTCTGACACATGTAACAATAAACAATTTATTACACTTGTTTAATACAGAAATGGCATTTCACTCTCATGCTTGTATTTTCACTCACCTTCAACTAAGGAAAATACTTAAGCGTGCTCATGAAATATCTCCTCGTATTATATGCTGACTCGTGCAATGAGCATTATTACCCTAGAGGTTTAGCAACAGGCCATGTTACCACTTTTCCAGGTTTTTACAGCTACATGTGAGTGTGAAATAGTTAAACTGTGTTCGAGGAATTATTGCTGATAACATTCCCTATCATGAGGATGGGTATCTAGTGATAATTCCAAAAGTAGCCTTCGTTTAACAATAAGTACCATTGCAAAATTTCCCAATTATCACCTTTAGTTCCAATCCCCCATACAACGCCAGTGGGTAGCTTGGCAAGGAATTACTTCTTTTTTTTTATCCATGGTTGTTACCACAGCAATAGTAGTAGTATAGTTGAATCATGGGTTTAAAGAATTATCTCAGATAAATCCAGAGAGTTGCAATGGTAAAATTATAGTATATGTACCTAGTTACCTTTACAAACAGTTTAGAAGACTAAATTATGACAGGATATTGTTGTTTTAAGGGTTGTGACAGAATAACTTTAAACTGCTTTGGTCCTTCAGAGAGGTACACTATTAACCTAGTGACCCCACCTTGAGGGCAGGGACACTTAGTGTCTCTCCAATTGAATTGTTAGGCACTGTGCAGCCGTCGTGAACCACCATTTTTAGGGTCCCTCAGACCCCAAGTAACGCCCTCGCTGCGCTCGGGACTCTACAGCCCAATACCTTCAGAACCCTAAAAATGGCAGTTCCCTCTGAGGCAGCGCCTAACTATGTATTACTAGCACTGAGTCAGTTCTTTTATTAGGTTGATCCAGCTTATTATTAAACAGCATTTGCTTTTGAAGAACTTTAAGTTGGTCAAGTCATGGCTGTGTGCTGAACTTTCACCAAGTCATTGTTCTTTTCCTGATGGCCATGGACTTCTAAAGATAAGAATTATCAAAATACAGGCTGTGTGTTATAGCAAATAGAAGCAACAGTCACCTGTGCACTCACCATCTAAATTTCAGAGAGGTAAAAAAAGAAAAAAAGAAAAAAAAAAAAAGCTTACTGGAGAGCAGCAGATGCTATCTTCAAATAACTAACATTCACAGTTATCTTGTGTTGATACCATCAAAGCGATTGGGAAAAAAAAAGGAAATATTGTCAAGAGTTTCCATTTAGTTAATATAATAGATAATAAAGTATTAGTATCTACTGTACATTGCTGATATAGCCCAGTTTTAAAGCTAATAGTACGGCGCGTAAGTTGCCCATTAAAAAATGTATGGGAAAAATCGCTGTTCAATTGAAATCGCACGGGAAAAGTGAAATAGCGCGTAACTAATGGAAATACCTCGGTAACTAAGTGGAAACTAAGTGAAATACCTCGGTAGTTAAGTGAAATAGTACGGGTAAGTGCGCACGCGTAGAGCGTTAACCTTGGAAACGTACAGTTCCAGTAGTTTCTAGTTGGAGACAATGTCCTTCTTTACCACAGAACCTCTACCCGTATTAGACGGAATGTTTTACAACAGATTAGGAGGAGTCGTACGATGAAAAGAAAGTTCCAGCGGAAGCTAATCCTGAAATAAGGATATAGTGACTGAACGATACAGTGTAGCTACAATTGTAAAAGAATTTTTAAAAAGCTGGCCTACTATTAGCGAGTGATAGCACGGGTAACTTGTGCTATTAGGGGTCAATAACACTCATAAAGCAATTGAAATAACACTCGGCTTCGCCTCGTGCTATTTCAATTGCGTTACTCGTGCTATTAGCACGGTTACCTGTGCTATTACTCATACATATAGATGCATATATTATTTTTAGAATGTAGCTAGCCACATGTTATCAATCTGATTGGTCTGACATGTGAATCTATTCAAGTATTCAAGTAAAATCATGGTTTGCAGCATTTAGAAATCTAGTAATTCAGATGCCTGCTGCTATGCTCTAGCAGATTCATGATATCCTAATCTTCTAATATCTACAGTACAGCGTATATATAATATACTATTTCAGTCTGATTGCTAGCTTGATCATTAGATCAGTTATACTAACCTACTACGTAAATGAAGTTGTCGATAACTGCCGAGCCCGCAGCACTCCGACATGTGTGCATGTGAGGGGCTGCAGTCCATTGGTCCTGAAGAGTATTATAACTGCATACACAGACACACACACACCCCAAACACAAGAAATACACTTGTTGAGCATACAGCAAAGTTTATACACGTACAAACATGTACTTCATTATGTACATGTATATGTAGTCAAGGTCAACTCTGGACATAGAAACATTTTATGCCAGAAATCCAACTTGTACTTCAAGCTAGCAGTTACATGTAAGTCAAATGTACATTGTCATATGTATGTTCAATTTTAAAAGGCTTTGTAACCTATCGCCTCTCCTCCTTGAATAAATGCTAGGTTTCACTGCTTTGCAGTGACAATCATCAAACAGAATAAGCCTCGAGGCAAATGTTACTTGACAATAATAAACCAACAAAAAAATCAAACAAAAAACACCAATTCTTAGAATGCACAATCTGATCTTTCAAGCTACTAGAAATGAACTAGATCTGTTTGTACTGAATTGGTCTGGCATGCCACTCATGGTGCTATAAAAAAATGAATAAAACATTTTTCCATTTCACCATTGGTCAGTTTTCATGATGCTATAAAGGAATAAAAAGACAAAAATCAAACAAACTAAATCTGCACGAAAACAACTTTAAGATATTGTACAGCAAGAGAGAGAGAGAGAGAGAGAGCTGTGAGTGAATCTAAAAGGAATTTTGGTTCCATAGCTCACCATATATTTAAATAATTCTGCAGTATAAATTTAAATGAATATTAACTTAAAATAATCTTACACTTCTACAGTGCATAGACTGCTGTTGCCATCATAGCCTCCAATGACATAGATATTATTTCCTAATACTGCAATACTTAAAGCACTTCTTCTGGTGCTCATAGGAGATCTTATCTCCCACTCTGATTTCTACACAACAAATACATCATGTATTTACATACGTATACTATTTATACCTTCTGTGCTAGGACAATCCTACCTAAAAAAAATAGAGATACATTTACATGTAAGACACACATGAAGAGAAAGAGAAAGAGAGAGATACCTCAGGATTGTAACATTCCACGTTACTTAATCTGGATGACCCATCATATCCTCCAAAGGCGAATAGTTTCTTGTTCACAACTGCTACGCCCACACGACTTCGAAGTGTCAACATTGGCTCAGAGCTTTCCCAAATACTTTTACTAGAATCATACCTACACACCACAGCACGAACATGAAATACTGTTCATATTTATAATTGCACTAATAATAACAATCAGTTATTCAACCTGACTGTACCTTATGTCATTGTAATTTGTGGATACTATAGAAGGTACCCTATACTGACATGTCAGTAATTGCTTTGGACACTTGCACTAATTCTGGCCTGAGCAATTTCTTCTTCATTACTACCCGCATGCACAATCAGCCAGGGTAAAGTCGTTGGAAATATTTATTTATATATTGAAATGTATAACTGACCAAAAATTTGGCAAAACTGGAATTTAACCTTTAAAAGATCAAAGATGACAGAAAAACTTAGGACAAACAATAGAAATACTACAATTCTGTTGCGAGACAGTGGCTATAAGTGATAAATCTGGGACTGTCCTGGAGCTTTTGAAAAGATCAAAGATGACAGAAAAACTTAGGGCAAACAATAGAAATACTACAATTCTGTTGCCAGACAGTGGCTATAAGTAATAAATCTGGGACTGTCCTGGAGCTTTTGGGACAGTTGGAAGTACGCTACAATTACGAGCATCGCTGTATTGCGGTTAGAAGTGATGCCTCAAGGAAAGGAAAATTGTTGTTTATTCTCATTTTTCATTGCCCCACTCTAACGCTATAGCCTTCAAGAATTAGCTAACGAAATGAAGTTTGAACTCCAAGGCACTGTATCTATAAGGTTACTGCAGAAACTTACAGTGAGCATTAGGGGGAGAGTTTGGCTTACTTCTAAATGCTGGGGCAGTCAATTCATGAGGTAGTTTTAGTTGGCCAGATAGTGGAGAAGATATTTATGCCTACAAGGGCCATTTAGCAATAAACAGGGAGTTGCTTCGTGAAAAAAAAACTAGGCATTTGATTACAGCTTCAGAAGACAAGGCTAGTTGTGAAGATTTGCATAGGATGAACAGATTGTACTGGACTCTAGAGTACAATAGTCCTGTACCAAATTGTGCTTATTAACAGTTCCTTTCACTTTTATAACTATTTTTTTATTACACAGTTCAAATAAATGTAAAACTTTTTTTTGACAATTTAGGTGAAAGACTAGAACTGCCAAACATAAACAGCTTTACATACTCCAACTGCATTCATTACTATTAGAAGCTTGAAATCGCAGAAGCTAGACTGCAGGCAGTTATTTAGATTGGTAAGCCATTCATCCCTCTCATCTATCCTTACCCGTTTAACAAATAATAATTAAACAAGTATAGTGCAGTACCTTTCCACAGATGATAATGTTCCACCCAAAGAGTTGAGACCTCCCACGGCATAAATTATCCCCATGCCATAAAAACATTGGCGGACAGTAGTCTTTTGTGATGGTATTTGATGACGTCTCTCCGGGAGAAGGTGGTATGATATCAAAGCTTCATCCAGCATGTCACGGCATTCTAAATTACTATGTATAATGGGGATTTGCTTAACTTTGTCTGCAAGAACTTCAGGTGACAGTAAAGGCAGCCTGATGAGCCGAAGAAGTTGTGGAACGTGTACGGTTCTTCTTTCTGGATCATGATCAATCCATCCCATAGCGGCATCAAATACATCTTCTTCATTACTGACACGAATGTTGTCACGCTTAAGTAAGTCAGTCACATGGTCCAGACTGAGCAGTTTGAACTCTTCAGACTTACTAACTTCAGTGAACCTAGACAGTGCATGACGATCAGCTAATTCCATCAAGTCATAACAACCATGCGCCTCAGCAAAAATCTTAATGCCCAAACAGTTATGGGGACTCAGTTCCTTAATTAGAAAATCTGAGCATGCTTTCTTTAAATGGTCAATCTGAAATATACTAGCAGCAAAAAGAATGGATTGCACAGTAGCATCTGAAATGAATATTTGGCCTTCATATATCATGTTCAAAATTGCCTCAAAAGCATTACAATCAATGTTTTGAACCTCCACAATTTCTTGATGTGACTCCACCATGCCAGAGCAAAACATGGCTTCAAAATAAGGACATGCTGCAGTCAGAATAACTTTATGTGCTCGATACTTCTCACCTCCAACAACAATTGTTATATCACAGAATTTGTCATTCCTTCTATGCTTTGATAACTGTGTGAATATCTCGCCAAAATGTTCTTTTGGCCTGTAGAAATAACTGTCGCTTTTTTGTTTAGTACTAGCATCACTCATCTAATAAAAAAAATACAACAGACACTTACAGGGGTAACACAATTGAAAATCGGGGATGTTTGTTGGCGAGCGAGCGAGCGAGACAGTATTAGGGGTGGATAATGCAAAATCGGGTATATGTTATATGTATGTATGGATGGATGGTACGTATGCCCCTTAAACGCGCGCGGGGGGAATTTTTTCTTCTTAAAAACACGGCTTCTTAGGCTTGACCCCAGTTTATTCTGAAACAACAGCATTAAGCAAGCCTAACTTTAAATTTCAGCTCCGAAGTGAGAAAAAATTCCGGCGAAAACGCTTGTTTTTCAGGACACAAAAAGTTGCTGAGACCGGCTACTATGGCATTGAAAACCCTTTTCCAGACTTAATTTCAAAACCTCCCCATTTTAGGGGGATACGAAGTGCGCATTGTTGGTTGTCAAGAGCCATTGGTAGTCAGAATGCCGTAATATTAATGCTAAGGAAGCTACTACTACTCGAGGGAAGCTACTACTACTCGAGGGAAGATGAGGTAAGTACGTAATTCCAAATTTGCTAGCTAAATATGAAAAAATAACTCTGGCCTTTCTTTTTTGTAGCTAAGAGCTTGTTGTCACAAGTGACTGGTAAATTCAAATAGTCACAATGGCTCAAACTTGGTACTACAAAAGTTACCACTGCTCAAGAAAATGAGGTAAGAAAGTAATTTTGTATTTGTGTGCTAAAATTGATTGTCTTTATTTTTGTAGCTGAGAGCTTGTCAAGAATTCGAGGTAATTCAGAGTCAAAGTAACTTAAATTTGATACTACAGAAGATATCAATACTCAGGAAATTGAGGTAAGCAGTAATTCCATATTTGTTGGTTAAAATTACAAATAATAACACTGGTTTATTTTTTTATCGTAGCTGAGAGCTTGTTCAAGAGTTACTGGTAATTGAGATTATCAGAATGGCAGATGTTTGATACTACAAAAGTTACCATTAATCAGGTAGGAGAGTGATTTTGTATTTGTTTGCTGAAATAAAAGGTCATAACTGCTATTATAGTGTTTGCATGAACTAAGCTAAACATAGTAATAATACTTAGTTTTATGTTACCTAACTATCAGGCTCGCTCGCCATGTGTGCTCAAGCACACCATTAGTTTATTTATATATATGTTTGGACGTACCTATGTCATTTTGTACTTTGACCCTCCGTATTTTTGTGTTCGCTCGGCGTTCGACCCCGTCCCAAACTTCACTAAACATAATCCTCTGGTTTAGCGACCATTACCCGAAATTGAATTGTTTACCGCTTTGAATTGTTTTGCGGGTGCAGTTAAAACGCAAAAACTTATGGGAGCTCCATTTCTATTCGAGTTAGTGGCGGTGGTTATTTGTCACAATTATAAGCCCTACTCAACAGCATTTACTTGAAAGTTCATTGTCCACTAGATGAAAGGTAAGTCTTGCGTACATAGGTATGTTCAGTTGTGTGAAAGTATTGTGCGTTACAACTATTATTAAGAATATCACAAAGAAAAATGTAAATAACGTGACTTGATTTTATTGTTTCTTTTTCAATTCAAACAGTTGTGGGGAGCGGTTACTATGGCATTGAATCCCCTTTACCGCATATACTTAATTTAAAAACTCGACTTTATTTTAGTAGCTTGAGTGTTAATTGTTAAAATCAATCATTTAACAATAGTGTAGTTTAAGGTTCGCTCGCCATTTGTGCTCAAGCACACCACTAGTATATTATAGCAATTTGCTGTATACTAGGCTATTCCACTACGCTAATGATCAAAATTTAATCTTGTAAAAAAAAAAAAAACCAATGGAGTGATGTCAATGTCGAACAATGTAAACAAATGCACAATTACAGGGGGAAAGGGACAGGAAAATGTTTTTATGTACGGAACTTGTATTATTATTATATTTGTTTATTGGTTTATAACTGATACACCCAGTGACAACAAGATCTAACCATTGTCATACACTATATGTACCACCTATAGTCATAGGGAGAGTTAATGGAACAAGGAAGCAGAGCAACTAGCATTCAAGGCGAGACTTAAAAATTTAGGGCTGTCCACTCTTTACAATAATCATAATTTCCTCTCCCACATTTACGAGTTAGTGAAAATACACGACGAATGTTACACGCAGCACACTAAACTTAAACCCTATCCAACTACTTACCTGTAGCTACCGCTATAGAAGCATAGAGACTGAAAGTCGAACTTAAACGGTGCACTTCAGTTCACGCAGAGAAACTTGTACTACGAGATGACGATCACCGAGATAAACATACTCGTACGACCCTTTACCAATATCAATCATACATTAATAGTAATTGTATAAAAATAATTTGTGAAAAAAAAAAAGAAAAAAAATTAGACCACTTTAAAGTATAACACTTCATAAAGATGTACTGGAAAGTAGACATGTGTTCCTCCGTGACAAATACCATGTGGACATGATTTAACCACAACAGGAGAAATGGTGTTGATCACATATGTAGTGCCATCAGGAAAATAAACCGTTCGCCCACGAACAAAAATATCCAACATTGGAGCCACCATAATATCATCTCCAATATAAAATTGATCAGAAATATCCCATGTATTCCTGTCAAATCCTTTCCACCATAATGGCCTGATAATGGGATAGCCCGTTACAATGGCTTCATTCGCATACTGGGTGAAGTTCAAATTTCTGTGCAAACTGGCCAATAAGTCAATATGCTGTATTAAGGTGTGATTGTTAAATAGATTTGGAATATGGTATAAATGCATAACCGGAAGAAATGTATTCAACTGAATCCAGCGTATGTATAGCTCGTAACAATTACTATTCCCCATTTGACAAGATGAAAAATTAGCACTGCATTCTGGAATTACAAAGGAATAGCCTCCTAGTCCAACAGACAATACAGTACTAAGAATGGATGACAGGCCACTAGATAGATCCAAGGCAAAATTTCTGTTTAATCGAACAAAAATAGACTTGTCTTGTGTATAGAATCCAACTTTAACCGAAGATTGTCTTGAATAACTTTGATTTGCTATAAAATCAATGTACTCCTCAACAAAACTTACATTGTCTTGAATAACATCAATAATTGCACATGTGGGTAGATAGTTTAATTGGCCTCCTTCAAAATTTAATGAAGAAACTTGAGACATACTTTTAATTCCATTCAGTTTAAGCTGAAAGTTATTTCTGGCTGAAGCACTGAAAAAATTAGTAACTGCTCCATAACTTTCAGACCATCTGACCAAACTTACAATACTACCACTGTTAGACCCAGGCAGGAAAAAATTGTTTTTCAAACCAATTTCAAAATCAGTCGAGCTGTAATCAACATAAGGGTGAACCCAGAGAGATGTGTTAGTTGTACTACATAGTGAATTAGCCAGTCCCTCTAAGGAATCCTCAATCGAAAACGTGTTCACTTCTCCCAATTCTATTTGGCTAAATGACAAATTTGATGACAAAATATTTTCACACACTTTAATCATCTCCTGCGTAAATTGAGTACCACCAGATTCTACTGAGGCAGTCCATAAAGGTTCCTGAAATAGATACTCTTCAGGCACTGAAGTAGGTCTGGAGATCATGTTGGAACTGTTCAAAAAAAATTTAGCAGCAGCGGCTAGCGTATCAAAAGCACAAATTGTATAGTTGAGAGATGTATCAACACTGACTTTTGACCCACAATCAAGCTGAGATGGTTGAGCACTTAAACACATGGTAGTAGAGTTCATTGAAATGCGTAATGGAATATCTTTATCGACTAAAAGTCCAACTCCTGCACTGCTAAGCCACAATGGATGAAGAACAGAACCAAACACACCATTTGCTATGCTAGTTAAGTCTGTCGGAAGAAATGGAATGTCAGTAAATGGTTCAGTAAAATTAAAAGAAAGAGGCCAATCCTGATGTTTCTGTTCATATGCTCCAAACCAGTGCATGTCTGGAACTATACGATAACAGTCTTGAAGAGGAGAGTGTCTCGAAGATGCTCCTACCCATGCAATACGTATGCAGTTTCTCTCCTGACCTGGTACCTTTGTAATATTTAACAATGAGCCACTAGTATCACTGAAAGTGTTGACTTTGACCTCAGAAGAAAGACTTCTCTTCACTCCTAGTATACCAGAAAGAACTGATGAACCCTCATGGCATACTTCAAAGTTCCCTGAATCTCTTTGAAAGAAAAAGGGTAACTCTGGTTGTTCTCGAACTGGTCCATATTGATTTTGTAAGAAATCTGAACAGCCTCTGCGTTTTCCTCTTTCAATAAGTAGTGGCACCAGCACAAAAATAAAAGCTATAAAACCAAGTAAGCCAATAGTAATCCACCAAGCTAGGAGTTTGCTCTTAGGTGAATTCGACTTCGCCACAATCCGCAATTTCAACATCGACAGGGGGCGTGGCACATTGTGCTTTTCTTCTTTTATTCGAGCGGTATAATCACCTTCTAACTCATCTTCACTCTCCTGTGCTTCTTCAGATACCAACTCCGAACTATCTTCATCAGTCCCGCGCCTCCTATACATACTTTTTTACGCACACACAGGGCACTGCGAACCGCTTGTCATTATTGAAAAGTTGACCCCGCGCGCATCAACCAAGCAAGGTAAAACGACGCCCACCGTGTGCACTGTGCATAATTATGGTGATGAGGGGGCCAGGAAACATGTCACGGGGGGGGGGGTTATTTTATTTTATTTTTTTATCACGTGATACCGAGTTGTTTTTATGAGCGAGTAGTTGGAGTGGTTAGGTGAAGTAGCTAGGCTGTGTTTCTCAGGTTTCTCCTTTCTCTTTGACTATGACTGATTACGCAGAGCCTGTATCGGATTCTGAAAAGGTAATATGGGTAGCTTTTATATGTAAGGGGTTATCCGCTGTTACCCAGCTAGGTGGTGCGCCGAGTAGATTTAGATCCTTGTCGGGATAGGTTTTGGATCTATGACTGGTTAAGTAATTGTCGTGACGCCGAGTAGATTTAGATCCTTGTCGGGATAGGTTTGGATCTATGACTGGTTAAGTAATTGTGGTGACTCACAGGATATACAGAACCTATAATTAGAATGCTGCATTCATTTGACATACCTCTTGTTTTGTCAGAACATGTCTGATTATGCTGGAGTTATCATACTCTTCTCATTTTAGCATGGACGGTTTTGATGCATACTTTGGTTGATAACCCCAGACTAAAGGCTTTCCTGGTGAAAGAGGGATGTTTAATTGTGAGACATTTCACATTGCTTGGGGTTATATTTATACCAGTGATACATTACTTTATTGTATTGACATTTTATTGATGTGTGGTTGTTGTGTTAATGTGGATTTTTTTTGTGTGTAGATATGTATATTGTGTGTGTGTGTGTAGATATGTATGTTTATATTTTCATGACTGTATATGTAATGCATGTTTATTTATATGTCAGATACGTATAGTGTCAGACTTCATCAAGCATGCTCCACCAGGAGAGTTCAATGAAGTATTTAATGGTAATCATGCTTGTTATATTATTTGAGGGAGGAAGAGAGAGAGAGAGAAAATGTTAATGTTCTAGCTGTACGAAGAAGCATTGTCATGTATGAGGGGGTGTTTTTTGTATGAGGGTGTGTGTGTATCAGGGAGCATAATAGTTTTATATTGTTTAATTAGATGTACGAGTCCTTCTTGGGAATGACAGCCTACTGAAAGAAGGTGCTTCAAGGTATGCAAAAAAATTACTACTTGACTCTTGCCTGTATAGCTACGCAGTGCATGACCTGATGTTTGTCGGTGTATTTATACGTGGACACTGAAGCCAATAACATTAACAGCGAAGTACCAACGGCAACTAAAATTCAATTTGTAATTTTTACTATAATGCTATATCAATGGAGTACATGTAGTTAGGAGTAAACTTTTTGTTTAGTTGGGGTAGATATAACGTAGTAGATTAGTCATTTGTACTTCAACTGTCAGATACATATATGCTTGATCAGAAGGCACAGCTACTATTCTTTCCAGTTTGTTCATTGTTTTGTTGTAGTTGTTTTTGTTTTTGGGGTTTTTTGGGTTTTTTTTACATAATCCACTTCAAGTTTATTAGATGTAATAACTATTCTTCGCAGCCTTTTTTTTTTTTTTTTTTTTTTTTTGGTTTTTAATTCAGCTGTCACCAGGATCATACCCAGGACCACTTGTTTAATGCACGAGCGTTCTGCCTTTGAGCTATGACAACAATGGGGAACTGATCGTTTCAATTCTGTATTTATACTGTTAAGGGTACAGTCTTACTTTCAATAGACAAACGGAATTTTTTTTAAGATTGTTTTTATCCATGGAATTATTTTACTCTGCTAATTTATCACTTCACAATTTCTTTCTTGGCCTTCGTTTACTCATTTGCATAAAACATTGGTCATTTTAATTATTGGCGTTATTTCAGATGAGTTTTGGGTTGAAAGTAAATGTTTACCGAAACGCTTTCCCCTCCCCCAGAACTATTATTAAGCATGTCTCATTTACATTATGTCCTTATCTACGAATAGATTTTGAATAAAAAACTTGAGTATGCAAATATATAGCTTGTTAAGGATGGTATTATCAATATGGCTACTGTTGGAAGTGGCAACTACATATTTACACTGATTAATAAGTGAGTGGGAGATTACTAAGTGAGTGTGTGAAGTCTAAGTTATAGTTAAAGCATGAGCGCTTAGTTTCTAGTCGATTTATTGCACGACAGCCCGAGGGCCGTAGGCCCGAGGACTGAGTGCGATAAATGTACTAGGCACTAAGCGCTCATGCTTTAACTAATTTAAATACCGGGCAAGTGTTATTGCACACTTGCCAAGTTATTACACCTGACAACAATATAGCAACGGTATTTAATTGAGATTTAGAGCATGTTGTACTTCTACTTTAACTATACAAGTCAGATTGCCTACAATAAATTGTAATTTGTTTGTTATTTAGAGCATTTGTTGAGTATAACACAGAACAATTCACTCCAACAACAGTGGGAAAGGATGTGGTAAGTTTATTTTTTAATCTTTAGTTAGCAAATGATTAGTCTTTTAGCCTTGGGGCTAGAATTGATTCTTACTGAGGCACCGCCTCCCTGTGTCACTTCATGATTAACACCATTATTTGGGCTAGATCTACCTACTTTATTAAAAGTTCACAGCAATGGTTTTATATATTTGCACATAACTGACAGCTCATAGGAAAGAAAAATGAGGTTTAGCCGTCATGTACTCTGCTGTCTGGGTCGGACAATCGTGACTACTGAAGCTGTAAGAATGGACTGTACAGCCCTAGGCTAACATACGTACATACAACAAGGATGTGCTTCGGTGGTTTAGGTTGATAGCGGTTTTAGGGGTTGCATAAAATTAGCAGATATTGTCACGACTCATTTCCATTTCTTGGAAGTTGACCGTTTTATAGCCAGGTTTTAGGACAGTTGGCTTATTATCATCAGGCAATCAGCATGAGATAAATTTTTGAAGCTAGTTGCAACAAAATTATTCATCGTTGCAAAAAAAAAAAGTATATTACTCTGCACTAAGAATAGCTTCAAATTTGGACTTCTTACCAATGCCGGCAGTGCTGTCTGATGCTCAATTACCGATGGTCTCAGAGCTGCTACAGGGTTCAAACAGTGGACAGACGCTCAACGGCAAAACTTTCCAGTCGCCATAAAAACAAAATACCGGTTCTCTCATTTCAATTTTTTTACAGGAAGTATTACACATCAGAGCAACGTATAAAAAAAATTGGAATGTTATATTAAATAATAATAAAAAATTGTTTTAATATAATTACCGACCGAACACTGAGCACCATGTAGCGCTTATTGCGATGGAAGGGTTAAAGTACTATTGCTGTGCACCAAACACGTCGATAAAACGGTATTATTTAATAATAATGCAAAAAAGATTTTTATTTGTTTGTTTTGGTTTCTCATCATCTGTATAATGTTTGAGTTTCCATTTATTTCTGTGTTTTTATTTTTTAGGTTTTGGTTACTAAGTTTGGAAGTGATGGTTCCAGATACTTGGACCCGAGAACAAAAACCTCCTTCAAGTATGACCATCTTCGAAAGGTATATATGAGTAAATATATTCACTATATACACACAGTATACTGTATATGTGCATATACAGTTGGTGCCAAAATAGTTTTTAATTCCTTAATCACTTTTACGTATATAATATTTTAATTTTTAAAATTTAATTTCGTAGAATTTTAGCAATGTCCCTCTAATACGTATAGACGAGATCACTAACACTTCAAAGAAAGTAATAATTGAAATTTGGCTAGTTCATGTATAGGAAAAATGTCTGAGAGAGAAAAAGGTTTCACATGATTGTTCCTTGAAATATAAAATTTTCAGATAAGTGATGCAAATTATTCGTTCAATCCTATTCGTCGATGAGATTTACTGCTTCTTGTTGGGTTTTTGTTGTTGTTGTTGTTTTCTTCAAAACATCCTCCAATTCAATGCCTGGCTTCAGACCCTCCAATAGTGTCTAACCTTTCAAAATGATTCTGATTTTTTTCTAAAGTTGCGTAGTCGTATGGTCATTGTATAATCTTTCAAAGTGATAGCAACATGTACTTGCAGTGACCCTTTGTATATCCTTTAGTTGTGCCCAAACTTGCTCTATAGGACTGAGCTCTGTATGAAAACTTTGGTAAAAGTAAACATTATATTAACATTTCAATCATATTAATTTTATTCTTAAATCAGTATGATTAGCGAGTTCTTTCCACATACAATTCAAGTTTTTACCATCAGTGTATATACGTACTCCTCTTTTTAAAGATACGCTTTATTTCCTTTTGTATTTTCTATCCTCTGACAACAGTAGTAATCTTCCATTTAAATATATACAGTATATATAGTGTCATGCATGATGCACTGCTAACCTTCTGGATGGACATTCATGTGATTCACATCCAAGGAGGACATTGCAGCATGGCAGTTGCTGTGATCAGCAACCCACACGTTTGCCAACCAAAGCTTTTTTGGATTCAGCGAAGAAAAATAGCCAAGGACTTTCTATCCTCCTTATCCTAAACTTTCACCCAGTCATCTGAGAACTTTGAGAAAACTTCTGATACTGCGACTTCTGAAGCCATGTTAATGCTCACTTCCACAGGTGGAAACATGGAATCACTTAGTCTTTGATCCTTAAACTTCTCTCTAACTTTACAGGTTTGTTTCAGCACTTAATCACTGTCTCTTGGTCTTTGGAGGCATGATCACAAGGCTTTTGTTTTGATAAAATGCTTGAACACTCTTAAAAATAGTCAATACTCTTCATTACGATACACTGTTTACTTTTTCACAACTACTGATACTTGATATAAAGATGTGCATGACGTAGCGCTTAAAATGCAATGACATTGACCCGCAAATGTTTTCAAAGTTTTTACGTGGTACAATCGAAAAACTTATTTGTATGAGTAATAGCACAGGTAACCATTCTATTACTCACTAATAGTAGGCCAGCTTTTTTTAAAGTCATTTGCAATTGTAGCTACACTATATCGTTCACTCACTATCTCCTTATTTCAGGATTAGCTTCTGCTGGAACTTTGTTTTCAATGTACAGCTCCTAATCTGTTGAAAAACATTCCGTCTACTGTGGGTAGAGCTTCTGTGGTAAAGAATAACATTGTCTCCAACTAGAAACTACTCAAACTGTATGTTTCCAAGGTTAACGCTCCATGCGTGCGCACTTACCCATACTATTTCACTTAGTTTCGACTTAATTACCGTGCTATTTCAATTATTACGCGCTATTTCACTTTCCCCGTGCAATTTCAATTGAACAGCGATTTTTCCCATACATTTTTGAATGGGCAACTTCGCGCCGTAGTATTATATTTTTTAATAGAACAATATATATGTTCAGTTTTAAGAGCTGATTTCAATGACTATGGTACATCATCAAACAAGTCACTGGGTCATTTGTTTCAGCTATGGTAATAGTTGGTTGCTATATACGATACTTGCGCATGCATACGTGACTATCCACTGAATATCATAAATACAGTAGGAGACAAATAAAAGTTTCGAATTCCGTTCCGTAGTACGGCCGTAAAACGGTAGTTTTTTACCATAGTTTTTACCATTGTGTTCTGTACCGTTTGGACACAACGGCCGACACCATTTACTAAAACGGTAAAAAAACGGTTTAGCTTTTCCGTCGATTCACAGATATTTTCTAGCTAGAAACTCTTCCATAGCTATATCAGCAAGCTAAGGCTTGTATTGACCATTATATGCTACGGGGATAGTGCAAAAAAGATTGTACAAAAATTTAACTTGCTTCAATAAAACTGCAGACTGAAGTTCCAATGGGCACAGAGCTATAATGAGGTCCACACTTCGTAGATCTTTTGTTAGCTCCCAAGAGCAGCCGCAGTGTCACTATTCCCTCCTTTTCCTGTTGATTGAAGAGTACAACAATAGCCACAGATATTTCTGATGATAGGCCCTAACATCGAGAAAACGTCGATACTGTGTGGTGGTCAAACAACAATTCTCCGCAAGACAACTTCGAATAGGACGGCTTCAATTTTTTTAAACTCAAAAAGCTCCGCCTCAGGAGCCTGTAAACAAAAAATCGGAACGTTTTATTGGATAAACGATTTTTTATATTTCTTTGAGCGAGACATACGGTGAACGAGAAAGATTAAAGCGGTAACGCGGTCAAACGGAACGGCAGTATTTTAACAAGCGGCGTACCGTTTTCCCCCCGTTTTTTAATTGTACGACGGCCGTTCTATGGAACGGAATTCGAAACTTTTTTTTGGTCTTCTACTGTATCACTTGTCTCTCGTAGCATTGGCACTCGTGCCTATAAACTGACAAGCTCGTGATATTTTACTGTATTTTAGTGTATTATATATAATATGGGTAATCCAGTATTAAATAAGTGTCACTGTTAGCTATAACACTACAAGTAGACATAGCTACCAAAATCTGATTATCATCAGAAATATCTGTGGCTATTGTTGTACTCTTCAATCAACAGGAAAAGGAGGGAATAGTGACACTGCGGCTGCTCTTGGGAGCTTTTTTTATTTTTTTATTCATGGTTAAAATTTGCAAATCAGACGCCATAGTATTTACTTTATGTGTAAATAATATTATTATGAGCCAAAACAAACTGAAGCAAGAGAAATGGGACTAGGAAAACATTGAAATTCATTGTAGTAGTTAACAACCAGCTAGTTCATTTCTGTGATCCAGCTTTGCAGTTTTACAACAATTACATAAAGCATTAGCTTCTCCAACTTGGTTTTAGGGTTTTTGTTGTTGTTATTGTTTTGTTTATGTTTTCCCTTTTTCTATGATAGGGAATGTAATAATTTTTAGTGTATCTAATTACAATGCAGTTTCATTTTGTTTGTTTTATTAAATTTTACTGTGCCTTAATACAGGAAGCTAGCGATCCTCAACCAGCTCAAGTAGATGAAAAGGCCGAGCCGTTTCGTGCTGCACTGGATAAATCAGTTAGTTCTTATGCCAAGGATCATTATCCAAGTGGAGTAGTAACTGTGAGTTCTGCTTTATGTAACATTTAATTCTGAGGAGTATCACGAAATTTTGTAATGATTGTCATACTTATGTTTCAAAACGCACACACGTTTTCCCCATGTGGCTGTTGTTTGTAGGTATATGGCGGGAGTAAAGGTGGATCTACACAATTGACAGTGTGTATAGAAGATCATAAGTTTAGTCCGCAAAACTTCTGGTGAGTGTGTCAAATAAATCGTGGCAACCTGATTCACTATTTCTTGTAAAAGACTTATGTGATACATAATGGGCCATGCACAACACAGCACTGGTCAAAGAATTTTTTTTAATGTAACTACATGTTCTTTGGCAACCAGGTGAGAAGTTCCCAAGTTTTATGGCCATTATTCCAGCCAGTGCTGACATAAAAAGCAGATTGACTTAAGTTTTGACCTGCACACTGCTCTAACCAGGTCCCATTTTGTAGGCTTTCCTCTTGCTACAGTTGGATCTCTGTACTATACGTACGCCCACAATCTTTGTAGAGAACAACTTTATCATTAGAGTGTGTCGATTTATTTGTGCTAAAGTAATGTATCTCTGCAGAAGTCTGTAAGCAAGAGATCAACATTGTATTGTATAATTTTTGTTGTTGTTTTACACACCTAGAATTGAAGCTTACGGTAATCATTTGGTATCTACCAATCATTTTACCTTCCACCTCTTCCTTTATTTTTAATTTGTGCCCACCCTGTAATGGCCGTCCTACAGAATGCAATTTGCTGTGTGTGTTGGATGCATTTGTTTGTTTGTTTTTTAACTTCCTAGCATGCACAGTAGACGCCCAACAAAAGTTCAGAATTCTGTTCTGTAAAACAGCCATCACACAATACAAACCATCTGGAAAAGTGGGGGGGAGGGGGGATCCGGTATTTGTTAAAATATGGTGTATTTTTTGACCGTGTTACCAATTTAATCTTTTACTTTATTGTATGCCTCACTCTAAGAAGAGTATAAGAAATTGTTTATCAAGTGATAATGTTCTTGAGGCAGAGCTTTGGTGTTAACTACAATAAAGCCGTCCATTTTAAGTTGTTTAGCAGAGTGTTATATAAGTTTGGCCACCGCATGGTTGATGCTTTCTAGATGTTAAACCCTCACCGGATTAGTTTGTTTTTGTTTTTGTTTTTTAACTGATGGAGTTAAGACTAGAGCTGTAGCACAAGGCCTACAAAATGTAAACCTGGTAAACACAGTGTGTGTGTGTCAGAACTTCAGTTGGCTAGTTTTATTGAAGTTAGATTTTTTGTTTGAGTTTTACACTATCCTATGGTGTTTAACTGGTGTTGCAAGACCTTGCTTGCTGACATAGCTATGAATTCGGTCTATTTAGTCCTAAAAGTAACTACAAATACATGTTTAGCCATTGACTATTAGTAATAGCTTTCATCTAAGTGACCTGAGTTCCTGACAAAAAGCACTCCAGCTACTTAAAAACAGCAGAGTTTTAAATGACATATGGTAAGGGTATTCAATGCCATAGTAACCACTTGCTGCAACTATTTGACTTGGAAAAAAATGCATTTTCTAAGGATCACTGCACAGTTTATATTCTTATCCTAGATGGGTGACTTGCTTACTACAGCATTAGCTGTGCTATTCTTTAGCTAAGCAGTGGCTGTAACACTCTACACTTTCACACACGTTTGTTCACTGGATATACCAACACAAGGCTTACTTCGTGGCTTTGATTATTGGACAATAAAGTAAAAGCAATACTGATACGTAGGGCTACGACAAACAGCGCTTAGCACCGCCGCTATTTCTAACAAAAAAGAACTCGTTCAGTTTGTAAACCGTAGTTGCATTCGCACAAAATCAGACATGTCAGACACAACCCAATTCCAATGGGTAAACAGGTACAGTAGGAGACAAAAAAAAGTTCCGAATTCCGTTCCGTAGTACGGTCGTAAAACGGTAGTTTTTTTACCGTAGTTTTTATCGTTGCGTTCCGTACCGTTTTGACTAAATGGCCGACACCGTTTACTAAAACGGTAAAAAACGGTGAAGCATTTCCGTCAATTCACAGATATTTTCTAGCTAGAAACTCTTCTATAGCTATATCAGCAAGCTAAGGCCTTATATCGACCATTAAACGCTACGGGGATAGTGAAAAAAAAGCTCGTACAAAATTTCAATAAAGTTGCAGACTGAAATTCCGATGGGCACTGAGCTATAACGAGTAGATCTTCTGTTAGCTACTACTGATGGACCTCCAGTAGTAAAAAATCTAAGCCGGAGAAGGCCCTAACTTCGAGAAAACGTTGATACTGTACGGTGGTCGAACTAACAATTCTCTGCGAAACAACTTCGAATAGGACGGCTTAAATTTTTTTTAACCCGAAAAGCTCCGCCTCTGGAGCCTATAAACAAAAAATCGGAACGTTTTATTGGATAAACGATTTTTTATATTTCTTTGAGCGAGAAAGATTAAAACGGTAACGCGGTCGAACGGAACGGCCGTTTTTTTAACAAACAGCGTACCGTTTTCCCCCCGTTTTTTAATTGTGCGACGGCCGTTCTACGGAACGGAATTCGGAACTTTTTTTTGTCTCCTACTGTATATATCCTGTTATAGAGGTAAATATCCAAAGGATTCCGTTTAATGGTCGACCACCAAGCAAACACAAAAACGCGATGATGTACGTACGTCCAAACATATGTATAAACAAACAAATAAACCCAATTCTTAATTTTGTTATCCCTGTATAGTGTCTCGCTCGCTCGCCAAATATCAGGCTTTCTTTTTACTTCCACAAAAGCTAAGTCACAACTGAATATACAATAGTAAAACAGCGTATAAATGGAAATATTTATTGTAACAATTTCGTGATATTGTTATATATATATTATTCATTTGATCCAGGAGAATATCACGAGTCTGTTGGCTTAGTATTTACGCGAGTGCCGCAGGCACGAGCGTAAATACCGCCAATCAGACGAGTGATATTCTCGGGTATCCAATGGATAATAAATTTATTAGGTACTGCTCATGTGCGAATACCTTGGTAACAATTCTATAACCTAGGGGGACGTAATAACCCAACGTAATAACTATGAACACAGGTGATATGGAAAAATATTGCCCTAAGCCACATCCTGTTTACTTTAATGCATTTTCTATGTGGCAACAGTTATCAGGCTCTGTTCAGTACCTAATAATGTATGTTATTGTTGTTCTGTTTTATTTTAATAGGAATGGTAGGTGGAGGTCACAGTGGCAAATTGATCTTCAGTCTGGTGATGTGAAAGGTGTACTGAAAGTTCAGGTAACTTATTTCATACAAGCAATATTAAATGATAATGGTCATGCTAGCTCATCTTATACACCATGTTATTGTAATTTATGATTACCAATAAAGGCAACAGTCCGGTCTGCTAAAATTGTCATAAACTCAACAAGTGACTGAGAATGTGTACAAATGAGTTTGAAATACTTTTATTCTAAATTCTAAAAGGAACAATGCATACCTTGTTACTTATCAATGTTTATACATGACCAGCTCATACCTATACCCAAATTGCCTAAAAGGTACACGTTATAAAGCTTTCCATTTTTCTTTACGTATATCAGCAATTGATTACTATGTTCATATATTGCTCTGTGTGTCTTGCAAGACATTTTGGTCACATCCATGTACATATATACACGTAGCTTTTAAATTAATATTTTTTACTAGGATTATGTATTGACTAAAATTTGTCTGCACGTTAATACTAATGAGAATTGATGTTTACTGTGAATTTTATTTTTTAATGTGTAGGTCCACTATTATGAAGATGGCAATGTTCAGCTGGTTACTAGCAAGGATGTTGCTAAAAAATTCAAGTCATCTTCAGTAAGTTAAGAGAATTAATTAGTGTTGTTGTTGTTTTTGTTGCTATTGTTGTTAATGTAATCTTATTGTAATGTTTCTGTTTGACAAGTATTGGTAATGCTGTTCTTACAGTGAATACTGTAGATCAGTATTGACTGCTAGTGTAATATAAAGTTTTGTATGATGTGTTTCACGATCCTTTTTATTTTTGTGTGGCATTCAGAATCCAGATGAGTGTTCCAAGGCTATACTAAAGGTTATAGAAATGGCAGAAAATGATTATCAGGTACAGTATTGTGAAGTTCATGATGTTTTAGCAAACTTCAGTGTCTACAATTTACATTATTATTTTGTTATTTGCCCTCAGTGCTGAGAGGGTTATAGTAGTTGTTCTGTCTGTTAATCTGTCTGTCATGCTCTGATTTTGGTAATTAAATTGATTTACATATAAACTTAGCTCAGAAAGACCACTTAAAACTTTAATTGTGCTACTTTTATTAATTTCAAGCCGAGTTTTGGGAAACACAGTGTTCCATTATTTATATAATAATAATTGCTTGTAGCTTTTTGTAATGTTCTGATTATATCCAAATAGAACTTTTAAACCCAATCTAGCTTTTCAGTACATTCATTGTGTTGTAAGTGTTATAGGGGTGTATATTGAGCGAAATTTTCGTTTGACATTGCTAGTCATATTGAGTGGACAAAGAAGTGTGGAAGCATTAAAGAACAAATGTTTGCGCTGAAAGCCAAACTTTATTGTTCACTCATTATTAATAGCACCATTGTTGATACAGCTGGAAATATTGATACCGTGTAAATCATCACGTATATTTTACTTTATTATTCACAGACTGCTATTGGAGAGAATTATCAAACCATGAGCCAGACCACTTTCAAAGCTCTCCGTAGAGCTCTTCCAGTTACTCGTTCCAAGATTGACTGGGACAAAGTGTTGTATCAAAATGTTGCTGCTGAGCTGAAGCATTAAACTTACCAGTGAAATTATTATGAGTGTTCTTTTTACAACAAAGTTTTGAGCAGTGTTATTACTAATTATTAGATAATAGAATATCATAATGTTGATTTGCTTTTCACAATTAGTTTATGTTTCTGTTTGATTTTCATCATAATATTGGTAATATCACACAAGTATTTTGTAGATTTGTATTAAGCTTGCACTACTCACCACATGGTACTAAAATAGAACAACACTCGACACTGACAGTAATTTATGTTAATAAATCCTTTAACATTTTTTTAAACATTTCTCGTGCGATTAACTTTTATATGAATGAGGTGTCCTAGTTAAGATTTTTTAAGTCAACTATGCCCACCACCTTGACTACTAGTGCCTGAAGGTGCTTCATACTACAATTTCATGATTTGTTCAGAGCAACTAAGGAAGCACCAAAACAGGTGCTTTTTTTTTGGCTGTAAAGAAGGGAAATGGGGAAGAAAACTAACCTTGTGGCTTACCTTCTCTACTAAAGAGTATTGTATTTTGATGAACAAATAATTTGAAGGTGTTAAGGGGCATTAGCAACAAAGAGGAAAAGGATACAGGTGCTGTGTTTTTTTACTCTTGCAATTTTATATATATAATACAGATTTTGCCCACACATAACACAATGAACAAGACACAAGCACACACCTGCAAAAATTAAGTTATAGTTAAAGCATGAGCGCTTAGTTTCTAGTCGATTTATTGCACGACAGCCCGAGGGCCGTAGGCCCGAGGACTGAGTGCGATAAATGTACTAGGCACTAAGCGCTCATGCTTTAACTAATTTAAATACCGGGCAAGTGTTATTGCACACTTGCCAAGTTATTACACCTGACAACAATATAGCAACGGTATTTAATAACAGTTAAGAGCTCTGCACTGATCATGATAGTAAATGGGATTTTAAATGCCACTTGAAGGCCAGATGACTGAGAGGGTTACTATGTGAGCTTGTTCCACAGAGGCACTGAGCTCACAAAGAATGAGCCACGATGGTAGTTTGTACGCACACGGGGGTAGAATAGAGGCACAGAGTTGAGGTGTCTGAGTATATCCAGTGATTACATGTAATCAATTTATTGTGTACTGGTCGTCATTGAGAGTAAATAATCAGTTAGTCTTGATGATGAGGAATTACAGACAGAATATTTTAGGAGAGCAGAAAACTGTAATACTCAAAATAAAACATAACCAGACTTGAGAACGTGGTAGCTATTGTTTGTGCAAAGGGATAAATGAAAAGCGAAAATTGAGAATATTTCACCCAAAGAATTAAAGAGACTTCTCGCGGAGTGCAAGCGGTAGTCTGTATGAACCGAGTACTCGCAAAGACTTTTTCTTACATAGAATATCTTCATACTAACAATATAAAGTGCTTTGAAAATGTTTGGTGTCAGTACGTGATGAAATTTATCAAATACAAATAAATATGCAAAAATATTTTCAAATAGTCGACCGTCAAGACTAATACACCCAAAAATTGGGACAAATTGGCTCACTGAAGTAAAAATGCGCCATGTCAATGACTTTTACAGAGTTGAACAACTGCATTTGTTGAAGTTGAAAGCTTTTCTAAACTTTGAAAGCTCCACCCACTCTGTCGTTGTGAAGTGGCCTGTTGAGTTTGGCTTTTGGGTCTCGTTATGTACAAGTTTATCCTCTGGCTAACCAAATCCGTGTCCACACTTGTAAAGACTTTTCTTTTCATACTAACAATATTAAGTGCTTTGAAAATGTTTGGTGTCTGTACTGATGAAATTTAGCTAATACAAATAAATATGCAAAAATATTTTCAAATAGTTGTTCTGTCAAAACTAATACACCCAAAAATTGGGACAAATTGGCTCACTGAAGTAAAAATGCGCCATGTCAATGACTTTTACAGAGTTGAACAACTGCATTTGTTGAAGTTGAAAGCTTTTCTGAACTTTGAAAGCTCAACCCACTCTGTGGTTGTGAAGTGGCCTGTTGAGTTTGGCTTCATAGTTGGGTCTTGTTATGTACAAGTTTATCCTCTGGCTAACCAAATCCATGTCCACACTTGCAAAGACTTTTCTTTTTTAGAATATCTTCATACTAACAATTGTATAAAGTGCTTTGAAAATGTTTGGTGTCTGTACGTGATGAAAATTAGCAAATACAATTAAATATGCAAAAATATTTTCAAACCGTCAAGATTAATCCATCCAAATATTGGGACAAAATTGGCTCACTGAAGTAAAAATGCGCCATGTCAATGACTTTTACAGAGTTGAACAACTACATTTGTTGAAGTTGAAGGCTTTTCTGAACTTTGAAAGCTCCACCCACTCTGTCTTTGTGAAGTGACCTGTTGAGTTTGGCATCATAGTTGGGTCTCGTTATGTACAAGTTTATCCTCTGGCTAACCAAATCCGTGTCCACACTTGCAAAGACTTTCTTTTATATAGAATATCTTCATACAAAAAATATTAAGTGCTTTGAAAATGTTTGGTGTTTGTACGTGATGAAATTGAGCAAATACAAATAAATATGCAAAAATATTTTCAATTAGTCGTCCAATTAGTCCCTGCCACAAACGATCCCCTCCACGTGTCTGATTTGGACATTCGGTGAGCCAGATTTTTATTGAAAATGAGCGAAGGCAGTGAAGAATTGAAGCTTATAGAAAAGGCTTATGTCAAATTGACTCGGGGTGTATACCCTGAAGGAGCTACAAAGAACGAAAAGAGGGTGATAAGAAAGAAGGCTAATACATTGGATATTATTGATGGAGTATTGTACTACAAGAAGAAAGATGGAAAAAGAGTAAGTATTATTCAGCTACATTTTAAAGTAGAACTGTAACAAGCAAGTGTACAGACGGTGCATGTGAATCGTACACAAAGTAAAGTACTTGTCATATTTTTAGGTAAGATTTATTTTGGACCTAAAGGAGCGAGAACAAATAATTAAATCCTGTCATGCTGCACCAACATCTGGTCACCTTGGTAGCAAAAGGACTCTGGCTCGAGTTACTGAAAGATTCATGTGGCCTGGCGTGGCAAAACAAGTATATTCTGTGGTAAGTAGCACAAATGTAAATTAATACTGGCTATTTATTAGTAAAATTATGTGTAGATTGAGACATGTGATGTATGTCAAAAAACGAACCGAAAAATCAGCACTGCTGCTCCAGAGCTTAGTCCAGTTCCTGTAGTGTCGCCTTGGCATCACATCGGTATTGATTTTATTGGGCCACTTGTTCCTTCTACTCAGGGTAATAAGTACATACTTACAATAAGTGACTATTTTAGCAAGTATGTTCTGGCAATTCCGATGGAAGATAAGCTCGCTTCTGGAGTATCTGCTGCTCTCTTTAAGGTGAATTACCAGTCTTTTATTTGTATACAATTTATCACAATAATAGGTATTTATGGTATTTGGAATACCAAGTGTTATCACGTCTGATCAGGGTGGAGAATTTCGAAATGGTCTGGATTATGAGCTGATGACATTATTGGGCATTGACCACCTACTGACAACCCCATATCATCCTCAGGTTAGATTTATCTGTAAACATTGTATACATTTTGTGCTGAAAATATTTGATACTAGTGGTGTGCTTGAGCACAAATTCAGTTAGGTTTCATAAAACTACATTATTGAAACTTCAAACACTTAAGTTACTAGAGCCTGCGTCGAGTCGAGTCGATTTATTTAATCATGTACGTAGGGTAAACGGTTTCAGTGCCATAGTACCCACTTGCCGTGACTGATTAATTTATAAACAAAACAAAACAACAGACATTAGTAAGGAATTAACATACATGAGTTTGAACCTAGCCCTATAGTAATTGTCTGGGCTCAGCCAGACAAAGGAGATCTAAAGCAAGCTCAAACAAGCCTATGGAACAATGAACTTGTGAACCACATTTTAATCATAATTCATTCACAAACCAAACATATCAACAGCACACTGTTCCATACTTAAGTCATTCTTAATCTTTAATGATTGATCTAGTAACTCTACCTGAAACACTCAGTTAAAGTAGTGTTGCGGGCGATACGCTAGACTTCACGAGTCTTTCTACTAGTTAACTACACAGTGTCTCTGGCCCTGTTCTTACTGCAGCGCAGCCAGAACCTGGTCCACAGAAAGTGGCATTTCTAGCTGTGTTCTGTGGTGGTCCTACATTCTTACTGTTTTAGTAGTCAGAATAGCTATGTAAAGCCAGCTAATATATATTTGTTATTAAACATTTACTGTGATATTATTAAGTTAGCAGTAACTCAAGTGCACAAAACATTCACACACACTTGTCCACTGGACATACAAACACAAGGCTCTCGTTCGTGGTCAGACTATTAGACAATGGCTGTCCAAGTAAGAGGCTACACTGTTGCAAACCATGACAAAAGTGCATTAGCTAACAACCGCCACTCATTCGAATAGAATATGAGCGGGGATAAGTTTGTACGTTTTAACTGCACCCGCCAAAAAGAATTCAAAGCAATTCAATTTCAGTGGAATTAGGCAAAGATTGATAAACCAAAAGATTCAATTTAGTGGAGAACGGGGATGGGGTCGTCCATCTAGCAAACACCAAAATGCGAGGGTCAAAGTTCAATATGACATATATACGTACAGACATATATATATGCATTAACATCCCCGATTTTCTATTGTGTTACCCCTGATAGTGTCTCGCTCGCTTCTCTCAATCGCCAATTAATTCCTTCACGATAAAGTTAAACAATAATATCATGGAGTATTGATATAGGCTGTCACTTGAAGTCATGCAACCGTTCAATTTGACACCAAGTTAGTGATAGAATTGGAAAGTATGATAGAAGCGATTTTCCCCTTCTTTTTGCTTAGTTGAATGTAATCTTTTAAGATCTGCTTTTATCTTTTTACTTCGTTGGCTGTTCATCAGTAAATTTGGCACAGAACTATATTTTCAGTAGCATTTATTCTTCATTTTAATAGAGCTTTTTGTAAGATACTCGTAATGTCATGTAATAGTTATAGAATATGGTTATAAAATATTTATTTTACTTATAAAATTGATTAATTTTACTCGAGGATACTGTACTTATTAATAGTTGTTGACCTATTAAAATATTATTTGATTTTTTTTTAGTCTTACTTTACTTGTCAATGCCATGCAATGCTCTCAAAGAAAAAAATCAAACACTCTGTTTTAATGACGTACTACATGGTGTAGCTTAAATTTTTCAAAAAAATATTATTGTGATTATTGGTACTTTTGCATACATTTTCATAATCATTACCCCTTTTGTATAGGCTAATGGACTTGTTGAGAGATTCAATCAGACAATCCAGAATATGCTGATCAAATTTGTTGGGGAAAAGAAAGAAGTTTGGCAAGACTATCTGGATACATGTGTATTCGCCTACAATACTTCTATACATGAATCAAGCAAGTATTCTCCATTTGAAGTAATGTTTTATCGTAAGGCAGTATTACCAGTTGACTTCATCAGTACCACAAAGCAATGTTCTGAGGAAAATCTTGATGACTGTTTGAATAAATCTCACTCTCAGTTTACTGAAGCCCGTAAAAAGCAGTTAGAAAATGTTAAAGCCAACATTGTCATAGCTCAAGCTAGGCAGAAACAACAGTATGATCGCAAACATTGCAATCTTGAGGCTTTTAAAGTTGGTTCCATTGTATTAAAGAAAGATTTTCTTAGAAGAAAACGAGCTCATGGCAAATTTGATCCCAAGTGGGTTGGTCCATACATTATTACAAAGTTTCTAGGCAGAGGATTGTACACTTTAGAGCTCGTAGAAGATCGGACTAAAATTATCAGCAGAGTTAATGGTGTCCACTTGAAAACTTATTACCAGACTAGAACTTCCATTGATGAGCAGCTTACTGCTTCCTCCTCACTTGAGCAACTTAACCTTTCCAATAGTGAATTATTTGAGGATTGTATTATTGATGATAAGGGTTTCAAGATGAGCACTCCACTAAAGGATTCTCATAGTCAATCAAGCTTATCTCCTCTTAAATCATCTTCTCTTACCATATCCAACTCTTACATTTCTCTTCCACCTGCCTCGCCCAATCTTCCACCTGCTTCACCCAATCTTCCACCTGCCTCACCTATTCATCCTCTACCTGACTCACCTACTCCTGTTTCTTCTGCTAAATTAGCCCCGAGCTCTGCAAGAACTCCAAAATTGTGGTCTCATCCTTCAACCAAGATTGCTATGGGGCTCTGCTCCAGTGCATCAGACACTGCAGTGAAACTTCACACACCTGCAATATCCTCACCTCTAGTGGCATCTGATAAAATTTCAAATGCTTCCCTGATAGTTGCTGCTCCACCTACTTGTAAACAGCAAAAATTATCAATGTTTCAATCTACTTCACCAAAACATGCTAAATTGACGGCAACTAGTGAAACAGTTGTGAAGAAGCTAATGTTTGAACAAAGACAATCTAATGTGAATGACACTAAGCCCAGCATTATTGAAGTTGAAAAATATGATATGAAATCTAATCAAAGCTTGAAATATTGGCTTCCTCAATTGAAATTGACTGAATCTGACAAGGTGTTACTTCTAAATCCACTGGGTTGGTTGAATGATAACATTATCAATGCTGCTCAGCAGTTACTCAAGGAAAATTGCATTGACATTTCAGGCTTCCAGGATGTCATTTGTGGTGTAGCTTTGTCATTCAAAGTGGAGCCAGATGAATTCATACAAATCCTCAACAACTGTAATGGACACTGGTTAACCATTTGTAATATTGGATGTTCACATTCTACTGTGTCAGTTTATGATAGTATGTATCGTTCAGCAGGGAGACATGTCAATAGTCAGGTAGCTACTTTACTCCATAGTGATGAACCTAAAATTTATCTAAATATCATGGACACACAGCTTCAATCAGGTGGATCAGATTGTGGGCTCTTTGCCATAGCTAATGCCACTGCTCTTTCCTTTAAAGAAGATCCTGGGAAAATGTTCTACGATCAAAAGCAAATGAGACAGCATTTATATCAATGCTTGGAGAATGGAAAGATGACACTTTTTCCTGTGAAGAGGGTTAGACGTGCCCTTACTAAAATAGTTACAGTTGAAGCATTTGAAATTCATTGTGTTTGCAGACTTCCCGAAGGAACATTTCCCCGTGAGAGCTGGGGGAAGTGTACCAATTGTTTTAGGTGGTACCACACAAATAATTGCCTTAAAGTATCAAAGACTGAGCTGAAAGGAAAATGGCTATGCCCAAGCTGCAGTATGAACTGAGTCATGAACATTTTAATTATATTTTTACTGGTTTAATCAGTAATTGCATGTATGTATCCGAATTAAATGATTATTCTATTATAATCTTATGTTGTTAATAGTAAGATGGGGTAATATGCAATTAAATATGGCATTTGAAAGATTTACCAAACAATTAAAAAGTGATATATGGACCAGACCACATTGATGTTAGTTTAAAACTAGTAGTTTTAGTGAATAAAAGATAAACTAAGGCATGCAGACTAAATGTACTAGGTGAAAAGAATGCTGACACGAGATTACTTTAGTGCTTTGGGGGTCATGAAGTCCATAACTAGTTATTGTTTTATGAAAGTTGGGTAGTAGTTATTTAGTCTATAGCTATAGTTATTATGACAGTGTATTCTAAAGGAATATGAGCAATATTAAAAAAAAAAAAAATATATATATATATATAGTAGTTTTTCTGGTTTCAAGAATTCATAATTATAACAGGCTTCATAATAAAACTGGTTGTGGCTGTTGCAAATATAATAAAAGTAATCAAGTACAGCTTTAATTACTGTTTGAGTTATTTCATTCAAAAGTTGGGGAGCCAACAGTAATTTTTACTGATCTGCTTTGTTTTTGAATATGATAGCTCTAACATTACTATCATATTATAACCTCATTCTCTTGAATTTTCAAACTAGAGAAGGTTAAAATAGAAATGCAAATTTTATGAGAGGCATAGCTATTAACAACAGAAGTAGATGTTGTAGAAGTAGATGTTGTAGAAGTATATATTGTAGAAGTAGATGTACAAGTAGATATTGTAGAAGTAGATGTACAAGTAGATATTGTAGAAGTAGATGTCTTCTAGTAACTGGCTCAAAGGACTATTTTTGTGAAGGGGTTTATTAAGATAAATGGCAGTGAGGCAGGAGGTGAATGGGAGTAATTATCTCTGACTTAATGATAAAATGAAAAATAATATTATGAATGTGTGGGAGTTATGTAGCAAGTTATGTCTTAGGCTTAGGCATTGATTGAAACTTGAACAAATGGTGCTCACTTAAGGCTTATCACCAGCCTAGAACTTAGTTGAAAATGAGCAGCTTAATTCAGAGGAAGACCGGCCCTGTACGTGTTGGATGTTGTTGTGCTCATTGAGGCTTGAATCATTGATATATCTTCAAGGTGAAGTAAAGAATGGTGCTCATGCACTTCTACAACCTTTGCATATCTTCTTGTCATGACATTATTTGGAGAATTTGACAATAAATTTTCTCCTGGCAGGATCATTTGGTCTTAAACTTCCCACAGATAAATAGCAAGTGTTCCTTTTCATCACAGAGCTTACATGAATAAATAGCATTAGAAGAAAGTGGTGATAAATTTTTACTTTTCTCTTGGAAGGAGGAAGAGACTTGAAAGGAAATGTTTTCCCAGAAGATGGCTTGATAGCAGTAGCTTCATTGGAAGGATTTCTGTTATTAACTTTCTTACCAATAAGTATAGCATGGTGAAGCATAAGTTTCACCATATCACATGAAGGTAGAATTTTGGAAGATTTTTCAATGTAACATACTTCTACAACATCTACTTCTACAATATCTATTTCTACAACATCTATACTCTACAACATCTACTTCTAACACCTACTTCTACCATCTATTTCTACTACTATATTTATACCTATGTCTTCTTTTAAATAATCTACTATATATTCTGCTTGAACATTTTGGAACTATTATTATTTACATTGCTTTGTTTCTGTGACATGGACAACAAAAAGGAACTGGCTACTCCCAAGGGTGGTACAACTAGAGTTTATGGATTCCTTGAAGAACAGGAGGGTCTGGAACCTAAAGAACTAATATCTCCTAAGGGGTAGACTAACCAACCCGACTTGATAAGGCAGAATAATTATATGAGATTGCATATGTGACCATACAAGACCTAACAGATGGTTATTAATGTTCCCAGATTGAGTTCTGACCAATCTTATGATGATGCTTGTGTTGGAAGTGACCACTCAAACTGGTGATCATTATAGTTATGGGCTTGGAGGGGATCTTTTTGAGGTCCTAGAGTATATTGGGAAATTTGAATGAGAACATCTTTATGAGCCAGAGTTGTCAGAGGCATTGACACTCTACATGCACAAATTGATCACTTTGTTGAAGTTAAAGGTTCTCCACACATCAAGGAACTGACAAGAGACATTTTAAGGATGTTGGACTTAAAACCTGTTGTGGTGGGTCATACAAATAGTGGTCTTCAATTTCTGTAATGAATGACATGATTTAGCCAAGTCTCTATTACAGAATGGTGGTATACAAAGAGTTGGAGACTTTAACCCCCTGGCCTGGTGGTCCCCTCTACTCTTGGGTGTCACTTGCACACTCTCTTCAATGACTAATACAACAATGACAAGTTAGTGTGATGTGTGCCATCTTAATATATACAGCGATAGTTCTGCTGCTCAGTTTCTTACTGCATTTGCTGAGAATAGCTACTATAGACAACCACTCCAGAGTAGAATGGACACGATTAAAAATAAAACCAATAAATATTGACAATGACATTACATTACTGAACTAAGCTAGAAACAAACACAAAAACATATTGATCAGTGATCACCACATTTAATACATTTATAAAAAAACATAGCTTCACAAAGCATTTCATCAGTAATCACTACATCTAACATTGTTAAGTGTTTCCAATCAGAGCATCTCTTCCGCCTTCTTTATCCTTCTCTATTCTTCTCTCAAGGGACTGGATAGATGTCAGTATAATGTTATTTCTAGCCTAAGGTTCTCTACCAGTGTGTATAGCTAACATTCCAAAACCAATTAGCCACTCAACTTTAAAATTTGAGTGTAGTTATTACCTGGCAGAATACAAAGGATTTTATATTAATACAACTTCAGTTTATGCATTACTTCTTCTTCTACACACTTGAAGTTTAATAACAACATAATCATAAGTCTAGCTACCCTTCAGAATAGATAAATGGTCTTACAGTAACTGATTGAAGAAAAGGAGAGGACTTAACACACACAACGAACTACTTGCATCAAATAAAGCTCAGATTAGATGGGGGACCGTTCGTGGCAAGAGGGGACCGAGTACGGCAATAACGCCTGCCGCGCACGGTCCCCAGGGGACCGCCTACGGCAATATTTTTTGCCGTGGACGGTCCGGGGGGGACCGTCCGTGGCAATAATTCTGTCGCATTTGGTCCGGGGGGACCAATTATCGTGTGACAGGCTCACTGAAGTAAAAATGCGCCATGTCGATGACTTTTACAGAGTTGAGAAACTACATTTGTTGAACTGAACTTTGAAAGCTCCACCCACTCTGTCGCTGTGAAGTGGCCTGTTGAGTTTGGCTTCACAGTTGTGTCTCGTTATGTACAATTTATCCTCTGGCTAACCAAATCCGTGTCCACACTTGCAAAGACTTTTTCTTTCTTTTTTGGACGCAGTTTCACTCTTATAACGGATCACAAGCCTCTACTGAGTGTATTGAGTGGACAGAAACCCACTTCAGCTCAAGCGTCGGCAAGAATTCGTCGTTGGTCTTTGTTTTTCTCAATGTTTGAGTATAACATCAAGTTCAGAGTTTTATTGACGGAGCATTTGGATTCCTCACTTGTTACAGCAAGCCAGATCAAGCAATCTACAATGTGTGATCCAGAACTAGCAATGGTATTTGAGTACGTTCAGCATGGTTGGCCTGGAAAGTCAGCTGTATCATCTAGTTTGAATCCATTTTATCAGAGGAAGGAGGAACTGTCAGTGTTAAATGGTTGCTTACTATGGGGAGCACAGTGGTAATACCATAGTCTTATCGAGCTCATGTGTTGATTCAACTACATGAAGGTCATCCTGGAGTAACCAAAATGAAAGGACTATCAAGAATGAATGTGTGGTGGCCAGGAATTTCCAAGGATATCGAGGACATGGTTAGTGATTGCACAGAGTGCCAACAACATCAGTCTACTCCGCAAGTAGCTCCACTTCATCCATGGTCTTGGCCTATCAGACCCTGGGCCAGGCTTCACATTGACTATGCTGGACCTGTTGAAGGACATATGATACTTATTGTGGTTGACGCACACTCTAAGTGGATTGAAGCAATTCCCACTTCCGGAAGCACTTCATCAGTGGTGATTGAGGAACTAAGGTGTTTATTCTCACAGTTTGGATTGCCGGAGTCCATTGTGTCAGATAACGGGTCATGCTTCACCAGTGCCGAGTTCAGATCATTTTTGAAGAAAAATGGAATTACACAAGTTATATCTGCTCCTTATCATCCATCTACGAATGGATTGGCAGAGCGATCAGTACAGCTGGCAAAGCGTGGCCTCAAGAAAGTGAAGGAAGGATCCATTCGAAGTCGTATTGCCAAAGTTATATTTGCCTATAGACTCGTACCTCAGAACACCACAGGTTCATCACCAAGTGAACTGTTGTTGCGTCGTCGTCCCAGGTCACGCAAGGATCTTCTGAAACCTCACAGTGCTGAGTGAGTGGAGTATCAACAGGGAAAACAGATTGAGAAGCATGATTTACATGCCAAGGAAAGGAGATTCGAGGCTGGTGATCAAGTGTTTGTGAAGAACTATCGTTATGGTGAACAGTGGGTTCCAGAAGAAATACATCAGAAGACGGGACCTGTATCAGCTCAGGTTCAATTATCGAATGGTCAGCATCGTCGTTGTCATTTTGATCAGATCCGTCAAAGATCAACAGAAGCAATTCAGGATATACCTCCAGACGACAGGGAACTTGTGATTCCAACAGTACCTCAATCTCAGCCATTAGTCGAGACAAATGAACAGTCATCGTCAATCGTATCAACAGATGAAAACTCACCGCAGAATTCATCAGATAAAGCAAGACCAATCACCAGGAAGGAATATCCCAAGAGAGAGAGAAAACCAGTCGATCGTTATGGATTTGAACGCAAGACCTGAAATTAAATGAAATACTTGTCATTAGTATTGTTGCAGTTTGAGTTATGTTATTAGTATTTGGTGCGTGCATTGTTTTGTTAGTTTATTTTTGGTTTCTGCTAGGAGGAATGTAGTATCTGTGGTTTATTGTGTAGTATCTGTGGTTTACAGTGTATTTCCTTTGGTTTAGTTTTGTGTCCTGTGACAATCACCTTGTTATATAATGAACGTTCATAATCATGTAAAGTGATTCATTCAAAAGATGAGTTGTCAGTTATTGTAAATTGTTGTGATGTTGTCTATTGAAATAAACATTTGAAATCTGTATTGAGTGAACCCAGGTCACGACAAACTAGCTCTACTCTATTTAATAATAGTGGTACTTGGTCTAGTGACAGGAATTTATTGCATATATCTGCCGATATGACTTCAGATTGTACCAAAACATTCGAAAGTTTAACTAAATTTACGTCTGTCTGGGGCAATTTTAAAACTGCTAGGTTAATATCATCAGTGTATTCAGTCTCCTGGCCTTGACTAACACAACAGGAATATTTCCCTTGTCCATCCTGGCTAGCTCTGTTGATGTATAGTATATTACTACATACACCAGAATAATCAACTCCATCAAGCAAAGGAAAACCCTCTTTACTCCACTGGCATAATTCACCCCCTCTATCCCCAACTTGTACCTCTAGCAGTGTGGACTTGCCTTCTGCTACTTCAGTGTCATAAGACTGATACTCAATGGCTCGACTACCCACAAAATCTGATGTGAGTGCACAGTTGGATCATTTTGCTGACTCGAGAAGCTTGCTTCTGGCCACCTATGTAAATTATTAAAACAAAAGAATAACAAACTAAATTTGTAGTCCCAAACATTGCAAAAAACAACAAAAGCAACAGTAACAATAATGATATTGACCATAATTATGTGACTGTCTACAGGAAAATCGGGCACAATGCAGCAGTACACATACTTGACTGAAATACCATATCTGGCGAGTCTTCATCAGTGACAATGAGTATAGACAATTCAAAACAAATTTATAATAGCAATAGAATTAGCAGTAAAGAATGGATCTATATAACATTACCTGCATGATGTTTAAGAGTAGTGAGATAAAATACTTGCTCTATAACAGCAATCATCACTTGACCCTTCAATTCTTGCTGTTTTCCACAATTTTCTATTTTCAGTACTTACCTGTCTTTTTTCCCTTTTTTTGTCTGACCATGAGAACATAGCCATGTCTACTGAATAACTTTGCCTATCTTATAGATTTTCAAATTTGTGAAATGTTTGGTTTGAAAAAACTCATTACATATTTATGTATTTCTTACATTGTAATTTGTGTACTTACCTGTCTTTTTTCCCTTTTTTTGTCTGACCATGAGAACATAGCCATGTCTACTGAATAACTTTGCCTGTCTTATAGATTTTCACCCTAGATGACTGCGACCCACCATTTGCCCTAATAGATTGATAGACTGTAGCCCTTCCTATAATTATATTGGTATGACTATTCCGTATTCCTGCACTGGATTGCATGTCCAAATTGCTTGGATTAGTGAAGTTTAGATTAACAAACTTTAAAAAAAGACTATACGTTTTATTTCAATATTATTAAAAAATTCAGAAAAAATTATTTACAAACACACAAGAGTTTTGTGTCTTGGGTCTGCTTTGGCAACTGCTCTATTTACATTTAGCAGTTTGTTTTTGTTTTTTGCCAGGTATACTATCTGACTTGATCTGATTCTTTCAAAAATGGTTTGACACCCTTCGAAATGGTTTGAATAATTTGACCTGCCCGTTCTAAATACTCTGGCCAGTGGTCTGGCCTGTTTTAAAACAGCCTGAGGTTTAGAAATGGTCTGGCTCATTTTAAAACGGCTAGACCATTTTAAACCATTTTTGTACAAGAAGGGTTAATTAGCAGTTCATATCAAAAATATAAACCTCTCTAACTCTGGAAATCAATTAAAATTAAGTTTAGCTATAACTTATTCTTAATTACATGGATGGTATATGTAATAAACAAAATCGGACATACACAGATGTGACAGCTGTATTAAAAAGTACCAAAATAAATAAAGTGAATAAATAATTTATGACACACTAAAATAAAAGTGATAAAAAATGCCCATGTAACATTATTTCTGATCAAGTTTTGTTAATTTTCTTCTTTGTTTTCTGTAAAAAATAAATAAAATAAATAAATGATTCATCAGTCATTCTCGGCTGAAATAATTACAATAGCAAAACTCAGCTCTAACGGCCCATATATATTTGGTCAATAAACAAATTTTTTCCCCTCTTTTTTGTACTTCTCTCACATATAAAAAATGTGTAGATCACAAGATAAAGAAGTATCACTATTTGGTATATGTATGCTTGTATATCAGTAACAACAACAAGGAGATTAGGGTTCGTCACTATAGCTATAGTCAATATCGCTATATTTATTTTTTATCATCACAATGATTTATTGACTGAGCCAAAATTTTTTTTTTAATAAAAACCAACTCTTCACCATCATATGGAGTTAAGTCAAATAAAACTAAGGGTTATGGGATGAACTTGAGTTATACAAGGAACCAGGTAGCAGAAACCATGTGTGGAGCTGGAGGTATACTAATGAAGGAGACAGCTATTTGCTTTTTTTTTTTTAACTCCATTCATGGAAACCCAAGAAATTTACTTCACACAATCGCTTTTCTGAATTTTCAAGCTTGAAAAGTGCTGGGCTCATTTTCAAAGAAATGACCAGTTGATCGAATTCACTTACAGATTCAATGCAAAGCATGCGTGAAAGTAAACTAACTGAGTCTGCTTTTTATGTTCTACAGGTTTAGCTTTTAAATAAAAAATATATTCAATTATACTGCACAGTTATAATTGCAATATATCGTAATACAATATCCCAATATCACCCATCCCTACATATAATACGCTTGTATGTCAGAATGACGACGATGTGTGTATTCAATACTTTATCAGCTGAGCCGGGTTGGTACAACATTGGTATGAATTGAATGGGTGAAGCACCATAAAACTCGGTAGAAGGTGACTAAAGAAAGGATGCAAAAGGTAAAGAAATCGTTTCACAAAACTACGTACACAATCATCATGAATAGAGGAAAAAACAGAAAAGCAGGAGAGATATTCACATGAGGAAAAGGGTATCCATGACTGAAGAAGAAAAAGCTGAAGAGTGGAAAGGAAGAGGATGAAACACAAATAATTTGGTACCAGGAAAGTGCTAATGCCTTCAAACTGCTTTTTTTTTTTTTACTGATTTTTCACTGCTCACTAGATTTCAATGGCTAATGGAGTAAAGGTAAGTTAAAACCCTGGCAAGATAATACATGAAATGATGTTATTGTATGCATGGTTTACATTCTACATAACGGGCTCAAACCTGAATTTAATAATATTCATAGCCAGAATATTTGGGGAAAACTGTTCTATGACCAACTTATTGGTGGGTTATAGCATTTTTATAATGTTACAATAATAGATATTATGGTGCATTCATTTTTTGTACGATTACTAATTATTCGCAACCAACATTACAATATTCAAACTTCATTATTACAAAATGGGTGTGGCTATGAAGTGGGTGTGGTTAGGTTTAAATTAACGTCATAGCTCCGGGCCTGCAAAATTATTATCATACTACAATTATTACATATTACTGATTAGCTGTGTATTGTCAACATGTCAAGAGTCACTTACAAAACAAGATATCCCAGTATGATGAAGACTACTACAATGATCCCAATAACAGGAAGCAATACACCCACAGAAGCTCCAATTTGAATATCTAAGCAAAAAAGGTAGAAATCAAAATAAGTGAAAATTTTACTGTATAAAGCTAGACAGAACAGATACAAAACCAGTACACATTCCTATTTCTAAATTTACTATCACTCAATTTCACCTTGAATACCTTGCAATCCTTGAGGTGGTATAATAATTTCAATGTCCTGACACTGCAGACCAATTCTACCCACTTCACAGCTGAAAATTTACAATACACATAAGTTAAACTGGAATTTTGTGATGGATATATTCATCAAAAATGCACAGACATGTCATACTTTTTTTTTACTTACAAAAATTCTGTATTGACCACGTACCACACATAGAGTAAAACTCTAACTGATGGACATGAGGTTGTGAGGTAAGGAAGGGGGAAGTTCTACTATTCAGAGGGAAAACAGGGACTAATCATGTTAGTGCAGATAATCAAATTGCCAGCTTTACATACTCAAAAATTTATTTTGACTCTTTTACTAAACGAAAATTAATCTCCTTTTAACTAAAAAACACACATGAATTTGAAACCTTAATGAAATCTCGTCTGAACTCCACTGCTACTCCATGTCCAGTAAAATTCAGCACAAACAGCACAAGATTTAGTAGTAGTACTCAAAATTACTCTATTATTAAGTCAAATGATTTATCTAATTTGACTTGAGCTGAGGAAGAGAGTGCACTAGTTGAAATATGCTCAATGGGAAATACTAATTATTCCAATTATATACATGGACTAATTAAGGTAACATTAAGTGTTCTTCTACCTTTAGCATACTAGGTTTTCAAATATTGTATTAGGGCTGTACCACCTATATACATGTAGCTGTTACTATTCAATAGTATTGTATTAGGGCTGTACCACCTGTTTACATGTAGCTGTTACTATTCAATAGTATTGTATTAGGGCTGCACCACCTATATACATGTAGCTGTTACTATTCAATAGTATTGTATTAGGGCTGCACCACCTACATACATGTAGCTGTTACTATTCAATAGCATTGTATTAGGGCTGCACCACCTATATACATGTAGCTGTTACCATTCAATAGTATAGTATTAGGGCTGCACCACCTATATACATGTAGCTGTTACTATTCAATAGTATTGTATTAGGGCTGCACCACCTATATACATGTAGCTGTTACTACTCAATAGTGTAGTATTAGGGCTGCACCACCTATATACATGTAGCTGTTACTATTCAATAGTGTAGTATTAGGGCTGCACCACCTATATACATGTAGCTGTTACTATTCAATACTATTGTATTAGGGCTGCACCACCTATATACGTGTAGCTGTTACTATTCAATAGTATTGTATTAGGGCTGCACCACCTATATACGTGTAGCTGTTACTATTCAATAGTATTGTATTAGGGCTGCACCACCTATATACATGTAGCTGTTACTATTCAATAGTATTTTCATTATGCAACTAAACCTTATAATAATCATGATCTAGCTTTCCCATAGGTAACACTGTAAAGGACTTTTCATTCTATAAAACCTTTTGCAGACACTTATTCTGTTTGTCAATTTATAAATAAAACCCATTGTGTTAAGCTTACGATTTTATTTATTGTTCTTCTTGCCCTATCAAGCCCTTTTTTCCTCCCATCTCTCATTTCATTTTTCTGTTTTAATTCACATTAGTGCTATCACATATTTTGATTCAACTTTAATTAGGTGTTATCAGGGCTTCATGCAGACTATGGGAGCCCTGAGATTTCCACCGCCCTACGGTCAGTTCCCCCCTTCACCCTCTAAATTTCATTGCCATGACTGAAACTTTTTATGAAAAAATTAACAATCAGTATAAGCATGAAAATTATAGTTTAATAACTATACTCTAGTTCCCTAAAAAAATGTCCCAACACTTCTTCAAAATCATGACTGTTTAGTTTGTAAAGTTTTTACCTGACAATCTGTTACCTAGTTGTGACTTCACTCTTTTCATGTGGCTAAAAATATTTTGTGACTCTGAACAATTTCCCTCCTCCCCCTAGCAAAAAAATCTGCATGAATTCCTGGTTGTTATATGATATAATATTCACTTTTAATAAATTAAGGGTGCTGGCACATAGCAACGCTCGCGCGCGGCTTAATTGAGCAATAAACCACGAAACCACCGAGTTATAGAGGTAGAGGGCGGACCTTAAATACCCGCGCATAGATAAGAGCTTCCTTGCAGACCGTGGTAAGTATTATAGTTAACTCGGCTTACGGAGGGCGGGGCTAGAAAATTGCACAGTAGCAAAAAAAGTGCGAGACAATTGGAATCTATTTTACAGTCCAAGTCCAGAAGGACGAAGAGTTAGTCTTTCATTTTTAGTACTGCAGCATAACTTAACAAGGTAATTAAAGTTATCGATTTAGTTTTTTAATATAGTGTACAGTCGTGACCCGACTGGAAAAAAATCACGTGAAAATGTGAATAAATATAAAACAAAATAGAAATGAGAAAAACAAAATCGACAACTTTGTAACAATTAGCTATAGCAAGCGGTGGACGAAATTCCAGCTTCCGTAGTCTTCCTCTGTTTCCAAATAGTGGCGTTTACTTTTGAGACTTTGAGGCTTCATAACTCTTGCAGTTCCGTTTGTGTGTTAGTCATTCTTGATCAGTTGGCTGTCAGTTGACGGGTCTCAGAGATCCCCCGGGCAGCGTGGACCTGCAAGGTATAGAATCGGAGTTACCTTCCATAGCAACAGTTAATTGATTTGTGTGGGCGTACCGCGTAACCGGATGTGTCAGCACCCTTAATGTTACTGAAATTCTTGCTAACAAATATTTTTTTCTAAAATGTCTTCATCGGTAATTTTACCACTCGTGTGTTCATCAATGTTTAATGTTTTATCATTTAACACCATTTATTAACCCTTAGCATGCATGAACCCAAAAGTTTTGCACACAAATATACAATTTTAGCATTTTTGGAAATATTAATGAGGTGAAAGGGATATCTAAACCTGTGAACTGCACGTTTTGTATTTATTTGTTCTCACTTTCCAAGGTTTCTTATTCTACCCTCATGTAAGTCAGCCATGTCACAGTAATATGTAAAGTATGTACATATCAGTAACTTGGAATGACATACTCGCAAGACAAGACTGTACCACCATCCAATACACTACAGGTGCCAGCAAAAGAACAGAAGCTATCTGTACAAGTCCCTAAAACAAAACAAACACAATTGTAATTCAGGAAGTAAGCACAATTTTTACTCACTCAATGTGCAGTTAGTTCCTCCATAAGTTTCGTCACATTGGCAAAAATTGGGAGCTGAGCATCGTCCTCTGTCTCCACAATTAACGCGATCGCAGACAGCTAAAGATAACAAATTTATACACTAGCAAGTGTCCTGCTGTAATGGTGGTGCTTGATGTATCTTATTAACCCTCAGCGCACATGCGTGACAGGGTTATAGTAGTTGTCCTGTCTGTTTGTCTGTCTGTCACGCTCTGATTTTTTATATGACTGACAATTAACAGTTGATTTAGGTATGAACTTACTCAGGATGAAGATTTAAGACCTTTCATTGTGCTACTTTTTTTAAAAATTTCATTGAGAAAGGGGTAGCTTTTAGCTCCGCGGTAGGTACCAGCTTTTATGGGCAATGCCCCCTAACGTCACGTCCTAATCACTTGAGCAAATAATTTCTTGCAGCCAGCAGTGTACTTTGATTTATGCTCAGGGAAGTTAACGGAGTTGAAAGAAGTGAAGTTTCGCGTTGAAAATGCATATTGGTCGGTGTTTCTGGCTAGTTTAGCTTCTTTCCTTATGAAGACAGCGTTTCCATGTACTATTTTCATTGGTCGAGCTATTTTGATGCCTCATTAAAATAGTTAACAGATTGCTTGTTTTTTTGGAAGGAGAATATATTGTAATAGCTAGGTAGTGCTTAATAGCGCTGAGGGTTCGCACCTTTGGTGCTTTATTCAATTTAGGAATGACTTTAATCTATCACTATACCATATGGTTTGAAAATCCACTTCACTATTCTTAACCCTGTATTCATGCATACACAGACCACTGTTGCCGTCATTATTTATGACACTTCACCAACCAGGCTCAGCTACACTCATCACATTTTATCACTTGTTCCTGACTACTGGCATCGGTACTGACAACATTTTACCAACCAGCTAATTAATTATCCAGAATACACACATCGTTGCCAGTACTGACAACACTTTACCAACCTGGCTCAGCTAATGAAATTATCCAGATTACTCAACACTGACAGCCAAGTGCATTATTATATAGATCATTTATAATAGATATATACTAGCACAAAAAAAAAAGAAAAGAAATATATATATATACCAACAGAAAAAAAAAAATGATGATATAAAGTACCTTTAATTATAGACCATTCAAATAGTAATAAAAATTATGTTATTAGTGACAACTTACGTTCATTACATGTAATTCCAGTATAACCCTCATTACACACGCATGTGCCATCAAACCTACTGCAGGTTCCATTTACACAGTTGCACACCATGCAATTAGGACCAAAAGTATTTAAAGGACAATCTGCAAAGTGAAATACTCGTAAACTTTGAATATAAAGCCCTTTTTACATTATAAAATGCACCAATTCTATTTCAATTACAGATTCAGATAGAGAATCAAACCTGAAAATAACATTAATGACTATAATAATAATAATAATAATAATAATAATTAGAGTATTACTACCACATTTATTATGACTTATCGAGCCCATTTTAGGAAAAAAAAATTCCCAAATTCACTCTCTAAAATAAAATCAACATTAAGTCCCAAATTTAGGATTCCAAGAACTTAAATTGTTTACAATTTTCAATAACACTAAATGTCATTGACGATTAACATGGTAGTGACTTACATAACTTTTGTGACATGCAATGTAGCAACTTGCCAATTATGAAAATACGCCCACCCTTATAAGTGATTACATACACCTTTATATACAACCAAATTACCTAATTTTTTTAAAATATACTCCAAAAACTGCCTCAATCATTCATTCACTTTCCAATAATACACACTTAACAACTAGCTAATGTAATGTTACCAAATAATAGAGTATGCAATTAATTGAATCCCGTCACATGGAAATAAAACTAATGTGACAGTTGTTACTAGGATACAAAGTGATGCACAAGTACGGAAAATTGTACTTCTTCTGAACTTACCAGAGCAGGTAAAATTGTCTTTATTCAAGAAATAGCCAACTGGGCAAGTGCAATTAGCTGGATCACTGCTTCCCGTCACACAAGTGTATGTACAATTACTTTTACTGGTGAAGCAAGTGTATTGTCCTATCAACAGAATAAACCATTTCATTACAATAAATGATGACAAACAAATGGCCAATTACTGTAGAACACAAAATGCGGTGAAAGGTTAAGAAAAGTTCTTTCAATACTTTCTTTCAAAAATGTAAGTACGTGTGAAGATCCATACTTACTTTCAGTGGGCTGTTGAATAGGAGCAATCAATGCTAGTGCAAAATATGGAGTAATGGTTGAACTCATGATCACAGAATAGTCAACCCGATTAATTAACACCAATTTTGAGACATTAACTGAAGTAACGAGAAAATATGACTGCAGTACTGCCAAACGAAATGGAAAAAAATCATCACTTGATATAAATAGCAGTGACACATTATTGTTACTAATCAGTGACATTTCCATTAGCTGGGAACCAGTAGAATTTACTTCAAACCAGTAAAGAGAGTTTGAAAGGTGGTTAATTGCCATAGCTTGAATACAACAGGAATGCCACACAGTTTCCGGAGAAGACAAACTATTAATAGATCGTCTTACTATTCCAATACTATTATCAGACCAGTAAAGAAATCTAAACAATCGTAAACAATTTTAATTAATTAAAATTTTCACAAGTAGCTATTAAATAAAAATATTGCTAGTAAATTATTTATTTATAAATTTGCTAATTGTAGTTACAAAATACTAAAAAAAATATAACAACTCAAACTATATAAACTAAATGTTAACATTAAAAATATGAATCAACTACATGTATGAATGATTTCAAAAGACAATATTATATAACCTATTTTAGTCAACACAGACTATATAATTTCCAAAGAAACAAAACGCAGTCCTTAAAAACAGTTATAACATTGACTCTTGTATTATCTGATTCTCGCTTTGACAAAGACTTATAATCTTATGTATGTCTCTGATGCTAAATTATTTTTTTATCTTTATATTTTTAGTTTGTTATTTTAAGTTAATCAAATTACTGGCAGTTTTCTCAGTTACCATCCCTACTGTATTCCCCATATTCAGTCTTTGATCATAATATATACCCAGAAAATGGATCCACTGCTATTCCTAGTAATTGGTGGTCAGCCTGATAAAACATTTCTGATGAAGTCAAGTTTTGCACATTTCCACGATAGATTCTGTGTGACCTGGAAACCCATAACAATAACCCACACATAAAAAGGCTCAACAACAACATATTTAATTAGTGACTTAAATCTGAATTAACAATAACCAATAACTACACTATGACTAATCAAGATGAGCAATATTGAAAACCAAAATCTCAAGTCTACACTTTCATCAAATATTTTTGGTAAAAACTACTGAAAGGTAAAAAGTAAAACCAATACAACAGCTGAATTTACAAGTAAAGGATCTCCACCATCTCCACCAGGGTTAGGGACAAATACATGAGTTGTATTTAAATTGTACTTAAATTATTTTTTTTGGGAGTATTCGAATCTTCAGAATTAAAAAATAAAGAATTTGTATTAGTAATGAGCTTTCATATTAGTATTCAAATAAAGGGCATACTTGTGTCTAAGTAACTTCAATGTGAACACAACCCAGTACCCTCAAGTAATAGAGAAAAACCACTGAGCCTCACAAATTATCATCCTGCCTACAACCAGTGGCGACCAAATCTTAATTCTGTATTGTTAAAAAAAAAAAGCCTGTAAAGAGAGAAAATAATCTGAGTAAAAGAAGGTTGAGAAAGAAATTGTGAGGTCAATTAAATAAAATATTCCAGTATTTTCCACACCAGCTCAAACATCGTTTACATAGCAGGAAAGGTGTTTCTTCCCGACAGATATCTTTAAAAGCATTTGTTCATCAAGTGTACACAGTTATTTTTCACACTTTAGCTAAATGTAAATTGAAATACTACATCAAAGAAAGTACTTATTATTTTGTATTTGAGTTCTTCAAAGTAGTATTTGTATTTAAATACTATTCAGAGTATTTGACCTCAACCCACACATCTTTACAATGGCACATTCAGTCTGCTTATCCTGAATAAATAAAGCTCGTTCCCTTCTATCATTATAATTAGATTAATTTGTATAAGTTTGTATGTGCTGCCTATAAATTCCATACAATTCCATACTGCTGTAAATTTTCATGTGTACAATAAGAATATTTTATCACAATGAAATATCTGGACTCTCTACGCTAGCTCAAAGAATAACAAAGAGAAATGTAAATTCCTATGACAGGCATTTTACTCAATAAGCCCATGCTATACAAAAAGAATTTGTTGTACCCTAATAATGTGTAAAGTAATATAATGTGTAAAGTTGTCACCCAAGACCTTTTGTTTGCTTGTTCATTTGTTATAAGATGCTGTATAACTAATGATGTGCTTGAGCACAAATGGCGAGCGAGCCTAAAACTACACTATTGTTAAACGATTAATTTTAACTTCAACACTTGAGCTACTAAAAAAAAGTCAAGTTTAAATTACATGTATACGGTAAAGGGGTTTCACTCCCTGCAACAGTTAGAATTGAAAAAAAAAAAGCAACAAAAACAAGTAGCATTATTTACACGTTTTCTTTGTGATATTCTTTAGCTAAGTAAAGGCACAATACTTTCACACAACTGAACATACCTACACAAGGCTTAGTTACTCTAGTGGACAAAGAATTTTCAAGCAAATACTGTTTAGTAGTGCTTATAACTGTGAAAAATAGCTTATTAACTTACCACCGCCACTAACTCAAATAGAAATCGAACTCTGTTAAGTTTTTGAGTTTTAACTAAGAAGAGCGGTGAACAATTCAATTTTTAGGATAGTACGGGTAATGATCGCTAACCAGGAGGATTCCGTTTAGTGAAGTTTGAGACGGGGTCGAACTAACACAATAATACGAGAAGGTCAAAGTACAAAATGACATACGTACGTCCAAATATATAAATAAGCAAACATTCCCGATATTCAAATGTGTTACCCCTGTAAGTTTCTCGCTCGCTCGCCAATTACAAAAAGTTGTAGTTTAATTCCACTTCTGTCCGAAAGTTTGCCTTTTAAAAATGTACTCCTTTTATTGTTCACTAACATTGTCCACTACGATATTTTCATTCACACACACACACACACACCTTCAAAAATACTTGCTCTGAGATTAAATCAATTTGTAAGCGTAATGAGACTTGAGAGACTTGATTTCTCACACTGACTATATGTTGCCCTTTGTAAGAAAAATACTATAAATTGAAAACTTTCAACCATGAGGACCTAATATTAATTATTCTCTAATAATAACTCATCTAATTATCACTTACACCATTCATTCGAACATCTTAACTTGGCCTTAGATTCATCCCACATTTCAAATTATTTCTGTTTATCTTAAAAGAAACAACAACACTAGAAGCCCTAGCATTTCGGGTCTGACCTCAAGTAAGCACGTTGAACTTCAGTATATATATTTATAAAATGCTGAAAAACAAACTAACGAACAACATTGTTCTGAATTATGCCACTTTAATTTTTAACATGGACTTCCAGCATCAAATTTCTGTAAATACTCATAAAAGTGGAGGCAAATAATGTCATACTAGCCCAATAATTTGACATCTTTAGCTATGATTAGTCTGACGTCGCTGACCTTTTCCCTTCCAAATATTGGTGGGCAGGGAGGAAGGAAAGGGTCTGGTAGCTCTAGTATCAACGACTTGTACTGGCACCAAAAATAGTGGCGCTCCAATCAGATTGCAGAATCGTTAATTAAGCGCATTCCTCAACCACATATTCAATGCGCCCCAGTTTATTCTGCATTCTTAGCTATGGAAGATCAAGTGATGAAGAGCGTGTTTAGAAGTTACAGTTTCGTGCGTAAAGCAAGAGCAGATGAAAGGGAATTGATGCTTTTGTAGATCTCCCTACAGGGTACGGAAAGAGTGCTTGTTTCCAGAGTTTGTCACGTATATGACCAACTCCTACACAAGTGTAAACCAGCCATTATTGTTGTGGTTGTTCTGCATTATTGAAACACCACAGTCGCAATGAGACATTCCAACAAATTGTTCACTCGCAACGAAATATTTGACCCGCGATTTATTTTAGCCTACGCGTAAATCACGCAATAAATCTGTGATGTCATTTGCACAAGTCGTTGATACTAGAGCTACCAGACCCATTCCTTCCTCACCGCCCACCAATATAGAGAAGGAATAGGGTTGGCGACGTCAGACTAAGCCATGATATTGTTAGATGTAACAACATTAATCAAGTGCGTCAAGAATGAAATCCTGCATGAACTTGATTGTTAATAAAATTATTCACCTTTAGTATTTTATTTATCATGAACAATAAAAAATAAAACTATAAGTTAACAATTATACCAAATATTAATAGAGTATTATTTATGCAATGATGAATCTCTGCACTATTGCATGAACTTCAGGAAAAAATGGCAGTAAGTCACTCAGAACTTCAAGCACTTGATGTATTTATCCTAACTTAAAAATAGAAGGTAACTACCTGACAATTTCTGGTATTTACATGGAAGTGAGGCAGACTTATATTGTGGTGAAACGACACCACATAACAAAGACAGTTTATTTATTTATTTATTACATCATGCACTCACACAATATATGCCCAGCATGCTACTCAGGTTACTAAACATTTTATCACCCTCATTCCTTGGTACAGATTTACTCGTTATGTTCTTGTTCTAAAACACCCAACCCTTCTACTCACTTCATATGTGTCATTCAGTTTACCTGGTTAAGGAGTAACCTACTGAGCCTCAACCTATTAGCCTAGGGAGAGAGTGAACGCAGTGAACCGAAGTCTCTTATTCGCAGTCTCACCACATAAATGGCTGAACCTACTTTACTTACAGTGTATAACATACTGAAACGTCAACATTTCACTTTAGTGCTGTTAAAGCAACTGCACTTTCAATTCACCATACCGTATGAAAAAGAATGCACTGTGATTTCAGTATGATGATAAAACTACATTTGAGTTTAAATAAACTAGAAGTGTAAAATATTGTAAACTGGCAACTATCCTGCCACAAAGTGGCACCTGACGTACATCTAACTTGTTCAAATTAGGAGTAGTAGCATACGGTACTGTAGTTTCATCTATGGTTTTCCTCTCCTGAACTCTTTTTTTCCTCAGACACCTTACTTCCATAGCTTAGTGACCAATAACACTTACTTATCATCAATCCAATATAAGTGCTTGTTTATCCAGTCGTATGCCATATCCAAGACATTCATGTCTTCAAGTAAAAGAGTTCGATCATCCACAATTGTGAGTAGTGGATCAAGAGATACTTGCATTATTGATTGATGGAGTCTGTCTCCATAATATATTAATCTGTCAGCTAAATTGACTGCCATGCCGAATATATTTCCTAAATAGTAACATTGCACACGTTAAGCAAAATTCATACTATAAAAGCTCATTTTGGATACCTGCGCTTTGTCCTTGTTTAGAAATGCCAATTAGATTATATCCTACTTGAGGTCCTAACACATAACGTTCCAAAATAGCACCTCCATTGAAGTTGAATGATACAAGATATGATGAAGCTTTACACACACACAAAAACAAACAAAAAAAAAACACATCATAGTTCCAGCTGTCAAACAAAGTGTAACATACCTTCACTTTGTTGGCATGAGTACCCATTAAGTCCAAGAATAAATCCTTCTGGACAAATACAAGTGCTAATGCTGTTCTTTATCAGACACTCTCCATCACACTGAGAACAGTTTGTCACTAGCACACACAAAACAAACTCAATTTAAATAATGTATTATACATCTATCACACAGATATGCCATACCTGATGGTATCACTTGTTTCAATTCATGGTAAACTGCAACATCCAAAGGATAAGCACCCGATATAACTTGAATAGTATAAATAGTATCCACTGCAGTTAAACACAAAGAAGGTAAAGCCACCATAACTGACACACAATTAATCGGAAAAAACAAACAAGCTTAAAAAAACACTAATTCTTCAATACAAAGACATGTAAACACCAGCTCAAATATCGGTTCCTTTTTCCAAAATCTTAATTGCAACCAGTGCAGTCCCAAAAAGTAGCTGAAAATATTAAAGTATGTAATCAGTAATACATAATCATAACAAAAAAATTATTGAACAAAAAAATAGGCTAGAAGTAAGAATTTTCACCAAAACAGTACATAAAAATCTAAGTAAAGGAAGGACAAGCTGTGTTAGATTGTAGTTACTGCTACTAGGCTACCCCAAGTGTGATCCCTTCAAGAGATAAAGTTAAGTTTAAACCATAATATTTCGGTTTGTTGGGCCTTCTAGTGGTGAATGAATAAAACTCAGAAGAGATGATTGATATTAATTGGTGTTGACCTGTGAACAGAACTTGTTTGTGTATGTGTGACGAATTGGTGTTGATTGACCTGTGTATAGCTCAGTCTGACCACCAAGTCAGCTCTGCTGGAATGACAATGCTCACTTAAGGCGCTTGGAAAACCTGCCACCATGTGTGTATCCTGTTCATTTAGCAATCATGTGTGTATCCTGTTCATTTAGCCTACTCTAACTCCACCCCCCCCCCAATCTTATCTTTAATTCTCTTCTTTCTAATTCTTTTTCTTTATCTTTATCTTTCTCCGACATATAGGGGGTGAGCATTGTCCGACTTGGTGGTCAGACTGAGCTATACACAGGTCAATCAACACCAATCCATCACACATACACAAACAAGTTCTGTTTCAGTCCAGTCCCAAACAGTAGCTGAAAATATTAAAGTAAGTACTACTAATCAGTAATACATAATCATAACAAAAAAATTATTGAACAAAAAAAATAGGCTAGAAGTAAGAATTTTCACCAAGACAGTACATAAAAATCTAAGTAAAGGAAGGACAAGCAAACTCAACACCCTACATCATTTGTCCAGAAGGATTTATTCATCAGTTTTTCAGTTTTCAGTTGTTTTCACTGTCCAACTGATGAAAATCCTACGGGATCAAAACGTCTTGATTAAATTAAACTTCAATACTACAATAAGTTCAAAAGAAAAATATTATTATGCTACATCTGTGCTGTTAATTTGATAGTGATATAGGGATGTTCAAGAAGACACAGATGAGATGTAAAGCATACAAAGTTTTGTACAAACTTTCTTGACTTACGACCAATACAGCAATCTTTATGGCATATATAGAGCCAAAAAAATCATCATAAAAAAGGCCACTAAAAAAAATTAACACAGTACAAAAAAAGAAGGTATTTCAAAAATGTGCATCGACCCTTTCATCAACCCTTCCAAATTATCACATAGTAAATCTTACATTTTAGATAAAATGCTAACCATAAGATATTTTATCATGCTGTCTCACAAGTTCTACACAGAATCTTGAAACAGCATCTACATTCAACTAGACGAAAAGGTAACTGATAAAATCTTGAATAAACTTGTCAGATCCTTTGCCTTGATCTTAGCTAGATGCTTGCAAGATAGTTGACTAAGTCTACATCGTAGCTCCACTAAAATTCAATCAAAAACTTGCCATCTTGGCAAACCTATTATGAGTCAAAACTCTTGCCTCTCAGAAGTTGTCACATACTTGAATCTTGGATCATTTTGACAGGTAATGATGGTCATATCTTACTTCAGCTTTGCATGAGCCTCTGGTCTTACATATTATGCTCTAGTACTTCATATAGCTCAAGTGCTTGTAAAATTAGGTAATGATCCTGAAAAGACTATGCCAAAGAAAGCCTGCAAGACCATCTTAGTGTCTCATTCAATATCTTTGTCAATGGCCCCTATACCATTAATATAAAGTACTAATCCAAAAAAATAATAAATTTGACAACTGCACACAATATATCGATGACACATCTCCCAATCATCTCCAAAAACAACTTTACACATGCAAGCTGGCAAGCATGTAAAAGTATAATAATGCAATTATAAATACAACTAATTTAATGTTTCATGTCACACAAGCTAATTAGTTTACAGTAACTTTAATCTACACAAATACGTACTTTGATCTGAATTTTGATTATTAATTTGAACGACTGTTCCATTAAGCAATAAAATGTACGAATAAACTTCAAACACATCAAGTGCAATAGACCCATTAATAAAAGGGGCAATATTTTGTGGACTGCTGTCTTGACTCAAAGTTATAGTAAATAATCCATTATTCGTAATGGCGAACACTTTATCATTCTGTCCACTCATAGCAATATCAATAACATTAGTAAGATTGTGAAATATTGAACTGTTGTCTGCCAAATTAAATTGTTCCACTGAAGTATTTTCTGATGATCCAATGACCCAAACCAAATATCTAAATTTAATGGATCCATATAATAATAATGTATATTTATGTCTCAATCACAACAGTATTACCCCAAATTTGAATATATGAGATGACTTGGTAATCCAGGACTTTGAAACAAAACTCTAGCATTATAGTTTGGAATACTGATGCTCATAATTGAAAATGATAATCTGTCTACAAAATATATTTCATCACCGATCCAATTTACAACAATCGAAATAATATCCACATTTTCAAATACTTTGGTAGTGATATTCTGTGTATCTAGTGAATATACTACTAATGAAGAATTTGAACCATCAGAGGTTACAGCATAAAGCACCTGAATAATAAGCATACAAAAAAAAAAAAAAAAAAAAAAAAGAGCAAACAAAAAAATAAATAAGCAATAAGGGAGGCTGAAAAGCATCTTACTTTGTTTCTGTAGTTGTAGTCAAATGCTATTAAGTTGCTCAAACCCAATACTAGTGAATAGCTTGACTCAACTAAATTTAAACGTCCTATTTCAGTTCCATTCATTGTAAACAGTTGTGGAGTTTCACCTAAAAATATCACTCAATGTTGATATTCCAAGTTATTACATGAAAATTGTAACTTACTCGCAGCAAAGCAGTCAAAGTTTCCATGCAGTACATAACCATTATCACAATAACATTCATACTGAATTGGCTGTATATCACTTTCACGACAATTATGACTGCAATTTCCAAATGCTTGTTCAATACATCCTCTACCACCTAAAATGTTTAACACAACCTCAATAAGTGTATGATGTATGTTCATGTGAACATGTAGTATGTATACTAGTACGCATGCAGTATTTGTGCCATTGATGTCCTGTTGGTTGTACCGTCAAAAATATGGAATCTACACCACAATTTGATATAACAAGGAATAGATAAATCTTACGTGGTGAAATGATCTCAATACTGACTGTAGCTTGAAGTATTCTCATATTTACTAAGAATACTACTATAAGAAATCTGTGTGGACCAGTATGAAGAGGTCGTATATTTTGTACTCCAAAATCATCTATTCTGAAAAGAAAATAATTGCTTGCTGGAATTTTGCTGTTACTTGAAGTAGTTTCCACAGATATTACTGACTCCCTTGCGAGAGGAGAATTAAACTCTGCATAAAACAAGGTCCGATTTATTTGAACTTCCTCAAATGGGATCTGAAGTCGATATACTTGAGGTTCAAAGTTTACTCCATAAGAAGTCTCTACAAACCGCACAACACACAAGCAATTTGTAACCCAAAAGGTCAGATAACTGAAACTAAAGCCATAATCGTTCAGCAGATATCTATATTAGCACTAGAGTAGGATATGACTTTGGAGTACTACAGATTCCAAAAGAATAGTCAGATAACTATATTTGGAAACCACTAATTCCCCATCACGATTTATGTAAGTTACTAAAGTAATTTTAATTAATAGCATAGGTGTAGAAGCCATGGGAATTATGCACTCTATAGATGTAGATTATATACCCATATATATGATATTCACCAAGTTTTTCTAGCAGTAAGTAGTTATTATCCTATTATCTGATAACTATTAACCAGATATGCACCATGTCAAAGATAACCACGTCTCCTTTGATCATCTCTCACTACAAAAAAAATGTACTTCTAAAATTCTAAAATACCATGTTTTTTTTTCTTTTCCAGCCATTAGCAATAGTATATAGATGCAATGTGTTGAGATGAACTAGAGTTAGTTACATACAATAACCATACTGTACTAATTCCTCCACTGTAACTCAACACCAAATGTACCTAACGACACATTTCCTACCTCAACAACTTAGGTTATGACACCTTCAGCCAAGCAAAATAACTTTCCTTAGTTATCAATGTTTTGATCCTATAAAACTATATTATGCATAGCTATGTATACATAGTTATATAGCTAATAAGCTACTACCCTAAATATTAAAAGTAATCACAATCTACTACGATTAGCTAGAAAGATTGCACAGTAACAGCAGTCTGGCATTGCCAAATGTCGTCCACGAACAATTCTCCATTGCAGGTACGTGGCACTTACCTGATCTTAAAACGACTAACAAAAATACGAAACCACAGATATTCAACTTTGCTGACATAGCCTTGAAACTGCCACTTCAGAAATGGTATCAATTTTTTACTGCAGCGCAAGAAAGTTTGATAGCAGAGGAGTAGCGTAAAGCTCACTGTTTCAGGCCAGGCACTCAATGCGCTCGATGAGGGACGGGCTCAGTTTATATACAGACTATTTACTGAACTGCATTCCCTAAACGTGCGCTAATTTTTAATAATAATTGTTCCGTAATTGTAAGTAACAGGTTGACAAATATACATTATGACAAACACAATGACGATATGGCACAATCATGACATAATCATTGGCTTTGTTCTGCCATTAAAATTCTGTATAGTAATTACATTTTATGAAGGGTAACTTGGTGATAGTTGCCTTTATGATTTTCTTTCTAACCATGACATTTAACAAACTTCCAGTTTTAATATGACTGGGAGAGACGTATGCCATGGCAATATTACTTCTCAAAGTTGGACTTGGACATCCAGATGTCACCTTGCCAATAACTGAGCCTTCATCATCCATTATTTCAAAGTCTTTTCTCAACACAGGACCAGTTGAAATTAATCCAACCCGCCGCTGTTTAACAGTTTTTAAAGATTGGCTCACTATAATAGAACTTCCTGGAAATACACCTCCTTTCTTTCTGCCTTTTCCTAAAACAATATCAAAACATTAATTTCAATATCTCGCATATAAACATAACACTCATTTCGCATTACTTTAAATAAAGAAATATTAATAGATAACAGTTCGTAAAAAGAAATCAGTGTTTCTAAGGGAGCTACAATATATCTTTCAACTCTTTTAGCATTTTTCCTCAACCTACCTACCAATGAATATAAATTTACATTATATTTCCCAATTCCTACAAACCAGAAACATTGGGGGGGGGGTTACATTAAGTGTATGTGTCTTATATAATTTTCCTGCAAGAAAAAGTCGGGCTAACAGTGTAAGTAAATTTTAAATGTTTTTGATACCATATTCTTGCCCCAGAGGTAAAACAAATTCATTCTCACAATAACTTAAATTATTATTATTAATAAATATTTATACTAGTTTTACCACAAGTAGCAAACAAGCTAGCCCTAAGATGACGTTTTTAACACACACACAAAAAAAACAAAAAAACAACAACCTTGCAGATTAAATAAAATCCAGATTTTGAACCCATCAGGTGACAGTAAAGGACTTTGCACTCTACACGACTACATTGTGCTGAATGAGAAATAAGTACACTTCCGGTTAGTGGTGACGTGTTGTTAGATACATTAGCTTTAGGTACAAAAGGGTCTCAAATAATTTTCCCACAAGAAAGGCAAGGCTACTAATGTCATTCACATAGTAAACAAGATGAGCTGAGACAGTGGAGAGTTTAAGTGAAGTTATAAATATGCTTTTCCTGCCACAGCAGGCTAAAACACATTCATTCCCACCTAAATCGACTCTAATGTAAATACAGAGTGAAAAACAAAATATACATACAATATATATATATTCCACCCTAGATATCTTTACAATGTTAGTAACCTGTGAAATAACTCATGTTATTTCACAGTGTTATTTCAAGCTATATTGAGAAGTCATTACCCTAGTAGTTAAAGCAACCTGCTTAACTTATTAGCTTCCCTGGTTTTTACACAACCAGGCTAGAGTAGCTACCTACTAAAATATCAGCTGGGGGGGGGGGGGGGGGGGGGGGGGTTGGGAGCCCTTACATCCAACTTTACATCAGAGCTACCAGTCCTATAGTACTAACTAAGCAGTCAAGATACCTAGTTAGACTAAACAACTTATTACATTTACATTTAGCAGAGTGATATGGCAAGATATTTCACTCACCCTTGGCTTGTGAAAATAGACTACTCTTGAAATATTTTGCTACATCACACTCTGACTCTTGTAATAAGTGTATATATATATATATACCACAAGTAGCAAATAAGGTAGTTTAGCTAATATTTTACATTCATCCCAAGAAAGAAAAAAAAGAATTTTAGTTATGAATTAAATACAATGTGTAGTTTGATCCACATTTTAGTAATATAATCAATCAAATTTTATCCTTACACACAATAACCTGCTAGGAAAAATTAAACTCAATAATGAAAGAATAGAGAAAACACTAGCTGTCAATTGTTAGCAAAAATTCTGTAGTTTTTCATCTAATGTTCTTCAAGACCAAAAAACAAGCTCACTGAAGCTACCTAGTGTGCTGAATTACTATAATCTGTAGTATTGGAAGCAGAAATTGTTGACAGCATTATAAAATACAAGGTGCTAAAATACCTGTCATGCTGATTGAGGCTGCCTAAAAAATTACATTACATCTACAAAAATAACTGGGTAGTTTTTCTAAAATAGGATACGTTCAGAGGTAACTCTGCACTAAAAATTAAGTTGTCCAGAATTATGTATGGGCAATTGGGAACATTTAATATGGGCAAATAATTTAATCTCTGCATGGTGTGGAAATACTCAAGGAAACTATTCAATGTATAATAAATATAATACTTATTACATGAGTCAGAGTGTGATAAGGCGAAATATTTCACAAGCAGGTTAATTTATTTTCAAGAGCATGAGTGTGATAAGTGGTTTATTCTACCCTAGATATCTTCACTTAATCCACATGTTGTAAAGTTGGTCTTAGGGGTTCCCAACCCCCCCCTCCCCCTGCTGTATATATATATCTATAATTATATACACTCAGTTTATGCTTTTCTCCGGAAAGATCAGCACTCCATAAGAATTCCACCAATCAACTGCACAGCTTAAAAAATCAGATTGGCATCTATCCATTAGTTGCCATTATATGTATCTCGGAACTTAATACCAATTTCTATATGGCATAGAATAAATCGGAATGGTGCTAAAATCATCGATGATGTTCGGGACCCAACACAGATCCTGAACAAGAATCTCAAGTCTGAGGCCCGGCCCGCCCGAGAACTGAATTTATCTGCAAACTGAACTGTGAACTGTCTCTATTATATCTCATTTGTTTATCTGTTGTACCTGCTACTTGTCACTTATTTCTAATGTTTCCTGTTTACCTGTATCTGTCTCTCTCTCAGCTGTTAAGTTCTAATGCATCGACCCTTTACCATAATCTCCTCTTACACAGACGTAATGAGATTCATGGTAATTGCGGCAACCACTACTCACTCAATCGTGTCATGTGCTTATATGCTCGTGTGTTTCTGTGTCTTAGCTGATGCTCATAAAGCTCTCTATTATATCCAACTTAAACAACAACCTAAACATTGGTCCTTCGAGCCCAGCGACTCCATCTCTGCTGAGCTGTCTCACCTGAAGTTGCCGCACCACTATCTGCCTGGGAGACGCCATCTTCAGCTAGTCTGCGCCGGAAGTTGTTCTATTTCCGCCGCCCATCTGCCACTCCTCCAATCTGCTCTGCGCCGAAGTTCTTAACCCTCGCCGCATCTCTCTTGATTCTGGAGGCGAAACTCTGTCCAATTGTCTTCTCGACTTCACACCTTTTGAACTTAGTCTATTTTCACTCTCTTCTACCGCACCGCGAATTCTCACCTGTGCCGAAGCTGTTTACAACTCAAAAATCTGGTAAACAACCCGTACTTGTTCTAATTATTCTGTTCTATTCCCTTTAGCAATGTCTATACTACCACCTGCATCTGAAGAAGTCCGTACTACTGTCCATGACTTGGAAGTGAAGCGCGGTAGCCGTCGAGGTATCGCCACCAAGCTCCACAACCGCATCAAAAAAGTGATCGCGGAAGGACCTGACCGCATCAAGGCCTCAACCCTGGAGGACTTGTTTGCTCAACTGACCGTCGCCATCGACAATCACACTGCCTTCCAAGCTCAGTTAGAGGAATTCTACGAGACCTTCTCAGATATGAGGAACCCTGCCAAAGAACTCGAAAACACTGAACTGCTAGACACTCATGTTGAGTGGAAATCTGACATCTCCAATGTGCTCAAAGCTCTGCCGCTGCGGAGACAGGCTGCCTCCCTGCTGGCGGACATTGAAGCTGCCTTAGCTGACCCTATGCCAGACTCGCCTTTCTTCCGGAACTCTGTGGATAAACTGCACTCGAGGTGTGTTTCTGTCATTGACCTATCAACTGAATTCTACCAGGCTCTCCCAGACCTGGAAGAAGTCTGCACAGACATCATCACCAAGATGAATGCTCTCTTCACTCTGACTGCTGCTGCCTGCAAGGATACCGCAGCCGCTGCTCCACCTGTTGCTCCATCTGCCCCCTCACCTGCTTCAGACAAGAACACTCTCACTGTCGACCTGCCAAACTATGACGGTGACCCCTTCAAATGGGCTAACTTCCAGACTATGTTCAGGAGAACCATTGAGAAGAGGGCCAAAGGACACTCTGCCTTGGAGGTAAAGGGTCTCCTCATCAAATCCATAAAGCATCTCGATGGTCTGAAGGTGCTTCACAACCTGCCGTCCGATGACCTCTCTCTAGATGAAATGCTGGCAAGACTTGAAGCCATCTTTGGTGCACCTGACATTCTGGCACCACTCATTATATCTAAGATCAACTCTGTCTCATCCTGTACTCTCTCTCTATCTAATATGGACAATATGTATGACCATTTTGTACTTCCCTACAATAAGTTTTGTTCTCTTGTAGGGGATTCCCTGAGCTCCTACCTGGCACTGACTGCTGCTAACTTCATGAGTCAGGAGTGCAAGCGCGAATGGATTCGCCACAGACCTCCAGACACCCCGCCAGACATGGAGAACCTGACCAGATTCATCGAGTACCAGAAGAAAGAACTGTGAGGAAGTGGCAGCCAGCCTATACTGGCTCCTTCCTCGTCCTATCTGCCTCTCACCTCTGCTGGACCGACGACTCCACGACTCGATCGATCTCGGCCCTTACCTGCCAAGCCTCCCCCCCGGAGAGCCTCACTGCACTGCCCTGTGTGCGGAGAGTCTCATTCTCTCACCAGGTGCCAGTCGTTCGCAGCTTATGACCTTGACAAAAGGAACAAGGTCATCCGGGAAAAGAAACTTTGCTTGAACTGTTTTGGGGACGGCCATGGCTGTAAGTCGTGCCCGAGCAAGTTTTCGTGCCGAACCTGCAATGGACGTCACCACACCCTGCTCCATCGGGATAGGGACAACCAAGCTCCTGCTCCCTCTCCTACCGCCTTGGCTATGACCAGCAAAGCCGACTCCAGATCCAGAGGAGTCGCATCACTCTATTCCGCCTTGGTGATGCTCTACCACGACGGAAAATCTGTACTGGCCAGAGCTCTGCTTGATGCTGGAGCATCTCTGCCCATGATATCTGAACACCTGGCTTCCTCCTTGGGATTGCCACACACCCATGACCCCATCCCAGTCACTGGGATAGCTGGCACTACTAGGTGCAAATTTATTGTTACATCTGATGTGTGTTCTGTTGATTCCAGATTCAAGCTGCAAGACGTGACCTTCACCGTCATCCCCTCTCTGGAACCCATCAGCACACCTAACAATGTCTCAGAAATCCTGAAGAAACCTGAACTCCGCCACTACTCCCTTGCTGACTCTGATCTGGGCGGGAGAGTAGACCTGGTACTGGGAGTGACCCAAACCTCTGCACTCACGACCGGCTGCCCTTTCCAAGTAGGAGATCTGCAGGCTCTGCCCACCCAACTGGGGTTGTGCCTTTCCTGTCCTCTCGACTCCTCCTCAAGACCAGTTGTCAGCACTGTGACCTCCTCCACATCTCTCGAAGCTGACCTCTCCAGACTCTGGGAACTCGACAAAGTCCCAGAGGCCTCGACTCTGACTGCCGACGAACAATCTGCTCTCGATCAGTTTGATGCTACCTGCCTGCGCAAGGAGGGAAGATATGCTGTTTCCCTCCCCAGAACATCTGCTCCTCCCACTCTGGGCGACAGCTGCAAGCAGGCTGTCTCCAGGCTGTTCTCAAACGAGAAATCCCTCCAGCTGAAAGGAAAACTCGACGCCTTCCAGGACGTGATCTCGGAGTACTTCACCATGGATCACGCCGAGGAAGTACCACCTGCTGATCTGCTGTCGCCTGCCTATTACCTGCCAGTCCATGCTGTGCTCAAAGAAAGCTCCACCTCCACAAAGGTCCGAGCCGTATTTGATGCCTCGGCGAGGACTTCCACTGGATCATCACTCAATGATCAACTGCTGCCGGGTCCCAACCTGTACCCACCCCTCACCGACGTCCTGGTCCGGTTTCGATGCCACAACGTTGCAATCTCCGCGGACATCTCTAAGATGTTCCGCGAGATCCTCCTCAACCCTGAAGAGAGAGACTGGCATCGATTCCTGTACCGAGCTGCTGACAACCACATCCGAGAAGCACGGATGAAGAGACTCACCTTTGGGGTGAAGTCCTCTCCGTTTCTTGCGACGCAAGTCCTTCGTCGTCACGCCTCTTCACATCTCACCTCTCATCCTGATGCTGCCAAGATCGTCTTGAATGACTTCTATGTCGACGACGTGTTGACTGGTGCCCCCTCTACTGACCAAGCCTTCAACGTTTTCAAGAATCTGCGTTCCCTCCTCTCCGATGCTGGTATGGACCTCCGGAAGTGGAGGACAAACGACCCTCCCCTCAAGAATCTGATACCTGCTCATCTGTTAGAATCTGACACCTGCTCCATCTCACCTGCCTCATCTGCTCCAAAGGCCCTGGGCGTCCATTGGGACACCACGGCTGATGCCCTTCATGTTGCGGTTCCAGACACCCCACCCTCGCCATCCAAGGTCACCAAGCGAGTGATAGCTGCCATAACTGCTGCAGTCTTTGATGTGCTGGGACTATTCTCCCCTGTGGTCATCTGCGCCAGAATTCTCTTCCAAGACACTTGGAGGAGAAACCTCACCTGGGATGAGGAAGTCCCAGAAGACATCCTGGCTCGATGGGATAACTGGCTATCTGATCTGCCCATCATTCATTCGCACCCCGTACCTCGCAAGCTATTCGTTGACACCTCTCCCCATCAGAAGCTGACTCTGCATGGTTTCTGTGATGCCTCCTCTGTGGCGTATGGCGTTGTCATTTATGCCCGGACGGAGGCTCCAGATTCCTCCACTCACACTTCTCTGGTCATAGCCAAGGCCAGAGTTCTCCCAACCAAGCCCATCACAATTCCGAAGGCCGAACTGTCTGGTGCTCTCCTTCTGGCAAAGATGATGCGCCACACCCTTCATCTGCTCAACCTGCCAACTGATGCCTCCTATGCCTGGACTGACAGCCAGATTGTGCTGTTCTGGTTGCCCAAATCTCCGTCTGCTTTGAACCGATTTGTGGCCAATCGTGTGGCCTCGATCCAGGAACTGTTGCCTCCCACTCACTGGCGTCATGTGCCATCTGCCGAGAATCCTGCGGACCTGGCCAGCCGTGGTGTCCGAGCTGAGGAACTCATTGCCTCACAACTCTGGTGGCATGGACCCAGTTGGCTAACTCAACCCCCTCAATTCTGGCCTCCTCCATTTCGTACTCAACCTACCATCCCTGTCTATACTGTTTCTGTGAAACCCAGTTCTTCCCTATCCCCCACTCTCCAAGCTTTCATTTGTTACTTATCATCTGTTCGTTCCTCTTTTTTCTCCCTTGTTCGTGTGATGTGTTATGTCCATAGGTTCCTTCATAACTGCCGAGCTGCCTCCAAAGACTGTATCATGGGCCCCCTCACACTCAAGGAGATTGAACGTTCCAAATTCTGTCTCTACCGCCTCTCCCAACTGCAAGCCTTCCCGGAAGCCTTCCGAGCTGCTAAAGATCTCTCACCTCTACCTCGAGGACACCCCCTCCACCACTTCCGTGTGAAACTGGCGGAAGATGGTCATCTGATAGCTCTGAGTCGGGTCCGCAATCCTGACTCCCCCAACCTGCCTGCTGAACTTGTTGTTCTTTCCTCGAAATCTACCCTCACCAAACTGCTGCTCCTCACCCTGCACCGCGCCTATGGCCACCCCGGTACTTCGACTCTGTCCACCATCATCTCCACTTCCTTTGTGGTGATTGGCCTGCGCAACTACCTCAAAAAACTGTCTCGCTCCTGCGTCACCTGCCAAAAGGTTCTCGCCAAACCTCTCACTCATCTCATGGGACTTCTACCTGCTGTCCGAACCACCCCAGCTCCGCCCTTCCATAACACTGGTGTGGACTTTGCTGGGCCCCTCACCCTGCGTGTTGGCTATACCAGGAAACCTGTGCACGTCAAGTGCTATGTTGCTGTATTTGTGTGCATGTGCACAAAAGCCGTCCATCTGGACCTATGCCACCAACTCACTTCCGAAGACTTCATGGCTACCCTTCGTCGTTTTGTCGCGAGGCGTGGCTGCCCTGCCCACCTGTTCTCTGACAACGGGACCAACTTCATTGGGGCCCGGGAAGAGATCCGTGCCATTCAGAAGATGGCAGAATCTGAGAAATTCCGAGGCAGCCTCATCTCCTTCGCAGCCAACTACAACATGCAATGGCACCACATTCCGCCAAGAGCCCCCCACTTCGGCGGATTGTGGGAAGCTGCAGTCAAGGCCATGAAGATCGCCCTCCGGAAGATAGCTGCTCCTCATCCTATGACCTGGCCCGAACTCTACACTCTGCTCACTGAAGTAGAGTGTGTCCTCAACTCCAGACCTATCGCACCTCTCAGAGCTGATGACCTGCAAGAATCTAACACCCTCACTCCTGGTCACTTCCTTATTGGGAGACCACTCAAGGCTCTTCCCAGTAGACGCCCATCCTCCGGAAAACTCTCACTCCTAAAGAGGTGGAATCTGGTGGAACGTCTACAAGCTGACATCTGGCGATACTGGTCTTCTGCCTACCTGTCCAGCTGCACCCAACGTGCTAAGTGGCTCAAGCCAGGCTACACTCTCAAGGTTGGAGACGTAGTCCTGGTCAAGGACGAGACCCTCAAGTCTCGGGCCTGGCCCCTGGCTGTTGTCGAGGAACTCCACTGTGGCACAGATGGTGTCACTAGAGCTGTCACCCTTCGTTGCAAGGGCAAGCAATACCAGAGATCTGCAAACCGACTCGTACCACTGGTGACTGACTCCGACGAGGATCATCACGAACGAACTTCATCACCTGCTCCCCCCGGAGTATGTTCGGGACCCAACACAGATCCTGAACAAGAATCTCAAGTCTGAGGCCCGGCCCGCCCGAGAACTGAATTTATCTGCAAACTGAACTGTGAACTGTCTCTATTATATCTCATTTGTTTGTCTGTTGTACCTGCTACTTGTCACTTATTTCTAATGTTTCCTGTTTACCTGTATCTGTCTCTCTCTCAGCTGTTAAGTTCTAATGCATCGACCCTTTACCATAATCTCCTCTTACGCAGACGTAATGAGATTCATGGTAATTGCGGCAACCACTGCTCACTCAATCGTGTCGTGTGCTTATATGCTCGTGTGTTTCTGTGTCTTAGCTGATGCTCATAAAGCTCTCTATTATATCCAACTTAAACAACAACCTAAACAGATGATATAGTTATAGTTACTAGTGGTGTGCTTGAGCACAAATGGCGAGCGAGCCTTAAACTATACTATTGTAAAACGATTGATTTTAACAACTAACACTCAAGCTACTAAAATAAAGTCGAGTTTTAAAATTATGTATATGCGGTAAAGGGGTTCAATGTCATAGTAACCGCTCCCCGCAACTGTTTGAATTGAAAAAGAAGCAACTAAATCAAGTCACGTTATTTAAAAATTTCTTTCTGATATTCTTAATAGTAGTTGTAACGCACAATACTTTCACACAACTGAACATACCTAGCAAGACTTACCTTCGTGGTTCGTCTAGTGGACAATGAAGTTTCAAGTAAATACTGCTGCGTAGGGCTTATAACTGTGACAAATAGCATATTAACTTACCACCGCCACTAACTCGAATAGAAATGGAGCTCCCATAAGTTTTTGAGCTTTAACTGCACCCGCAAAACAATTCAATTTCTAAGGTGATAAGGGTAATGATCACTAAACCGGGGGATTCTGTTTAGTGAAGTTTGGGACGGGGTCGAACACGCAAATACGCAAGGGTCAAAGTACAAAATGACATACGTACGTCCAAATACATATATATATAAATAAATTAAGTCTGGTAAAGGGTCTTCAATGCCTTAGTAACCGGTCACAGCAACTGTTTGTGACTTGAAAAACAAGCGTTTTCGCAGGAATTCTCTCACAATTTTGAGCTTAAATTTAAAGTAAGACCTGGATGTCGTGGAATCTGAAGAAACTGGGGTCAAGCCAGACAAGCCGTGTTTTTAGGAGAAAAAACACACACCCACGTGCGCGTTTGAGAGGTATACGTACCATCCATCCATCCATACATACATATATACATATAACATATACCCGATTTTGCATTATCCACCCCTAATACTGTCTTGCTCGCTCGCCAATCAGAGATGTTTTGGAATGTAACAAAGCCATAAGCCTATTTCCCGACGTTAGTATACACCTTAGGGTGTGTACAACACTCTGTTTTCGGCATTACAATCTTTCTAAATGAGCCAAGAGTAATATGCAAATCACCAATTGCTCTGAATGCACAGTAAGAGGTCGTTTTAGCAAAGCTGAGGGATAACCAGAAACGAGTGATCTTACAGAGCACAATACTTGCACATGAAATAACAACTACAGGCATTCAACTTACTAGTGACAAGCCATCAATAGGTTTTCTAATCTACATTAGGTTATCTACCCATTCTCACAAAAGTTTAATAAAATTATAATTCAGTACTCTAGTAATGAAACAATGCGAGAAATTATCAAAAAAAATTACTGCTCACACTATAGATTACTAACAAATCACTGGTAGTAACAGTAAACATAATAAATTTGCAAATACAACTGAGCAGTGTTTGGTAATAACTCTTGCTGTACTTAGACAATCAACAGTCCATTAATTCTTACAATGGAGGGGTTTTGTGGATTCTTAGGAAATGCTGGACTCTCTAAAGAATAACCGATTGATAAACAGAGCATATAATATATAACTGATAGCATTTCACTTCACTCATTCATTGATTCAATTGATTGATTTTGAAGGTTTAACTTTCATTTATGACAAGATTAATGTGAAGTATGACTATATACATTCTTTAGAAGTAAAATAAAAACCTTTAGAGTCTTATTGCCTACTACATTATTTACTGCATGAGATGCTCTTCACCATCAAGTTTAAAGAATGTGCAGACTTTTTAACTTCTACATCTAAACTTTGCACTTGATAGACACTCTACATATGTTTGCAAATGTGCTACACACCTGTACACGAATAGACTGTCACAAAGTGTCACAATTAAAATTTCATTCTGCATGCACAATAGTACATACCTATACACCAAGAGAGACCCGCTTCTACAGGAGAAATGGTTTCATCCAGTTCATTGCCATACAAACATAAGCCTGCTTCTATTCTTAAAACATCCCGGCATCCTAATCCAGCCAATTCAACCGCCTCGTGGCTTAGTAGATTCTCACAGAGTTGTACCACTTTACTGGAATCCACAGATATCTGTAAAGAGAATGTATACTACAAATATTTCCAGGCATGACAAAAAATACAACAATTTCAGAAAATACCCTTTATTACACTGTACACTCATGTGTTATTTACAGTATGGTTCATGGTTAAGCATAAAATAAATGAATAAAAATGCTCTAAAATGCTGTGTGCATTACACTGATATGCACACACGAACTGGCCATTTTTATATTCACACTTTTGTTTCAAATGTACATATACTTTATAATTTAAAAGTACACATTGTAACTTTAGTGACACTAGGGTATTATTTCAGAACAAAATTTCACAGAGGCCACATCAACTCTTTTGCAATTTTAGGGGATCTTCCATTTCTATAATAATTTTCAAAGCGGTGAAGTACTCCCCCCCCCCCAAAAAAAAAAATCCTCTCTTTAGGCTCAAAATGTTCTTCAATTATTTTCCACTATCTTTTTACCCCTTCACATCAATTAACATAGAATTCGATACAGCTAACACTACATTAGTGCTTATGGAGAGCACTACTATGTACTGTAGGTACAAATCAATGAAAAGGATATTGTGCTGCATAACAACATAGAAGCCATAGCATAAAAGCATCAGCATTGCAGGATGCATACACTTAGACTGATAAATAACTTTATCTAAGGCTTACAAAGAGCTACATACAATCCATAAATAATGTAGATAAAAATAATAATCACCTCAACACCATCTTCACCAGTGTATCCACAGCGAGATACTCTGCATCCTGCAAAATCTAATACTCGCATCTCAGTACTTCTCATGAAATAAAGCTTGCTCCAGTCACAATGCAACACTTCCTCAGCTACTCTTAACAGACCAGGACCTAAGGAACATATACATGTACAAACATATATATATATATATCATTCATTTGATACAGGAGAATATCACGAGTCTATTGGCTTAGTAAGTGCCTGCGCCTATCATGTAAATATGGCCAATCAGACGAGTGATATTCTGCAGTATCCAGTAAATAATATAAATTTATCATGTATTGCGCATGTGTGAATACTATAGTTTCTTGTCCTATAAACACTTGTATAACCACGGGGGAAGTAATAACCCAACGTGATAACCCTGAACACAGGTGATATGGGAAAATATTGCCTAAGCCACATCCTGTATATTTTAATGAATTTCCTATGTGGCAATAGCTATTAGGCCCTGTTTAATACATAATAAATTATAAAAATATATTGTAATATGTACTAATTGTCTGCATATATGAGAAAGGGTTATGTAAGTTTATATTCCTAGTCAATTGACTTGCTAGTTCTGTCAAACCTTTATTTGAAGATATGTAGTCTGAGAGCATGTATGGCTGCTGATGAACAAGGAGTACAAAGAGACAACAATGCACTAAAGGGATGCAATCAGTATTGTTTTTTGTTTTATTTGACACGTGTTCCTTTATAGGTCGACAAATTTTTTTGCACAATGTAAGACTCCACATACAACCAGATCGTGTTCCCCTGTTTAATTAGCAAGTAAGACACTGTCATGGGTGCTAAGTTGAAAATTGTATACACTGTATGTGTACTAGCAAGTTGTACCTTGCCACACTGTGGCGCTTCATGTCCTAACTTCTGCTAATTAGAATGCAGTAGTACAAGGTACTTTTATACATTGTTATTGTCTTATATAGGATGTTTCCCACTTTTGCTCTTTTTCCTTTTGACTAGTAGAAGCTAGGACACTAACTTAGCCATTTATAAAATCTATCATAAACAAGAACATGGATAATAGCAAATTTTTCATGTTCAACGAGAAATAATTGCTATTATTAAAATTATTTCATGACTGAATAATTGAATGAATATGGATCTATTTACAATAATCTGGTGGCCCAACACTCATTTTGGGATAACTCGGAATTGTAGTATGCGGGAAATCTTTCTATAAAAAATGCTCAATAGAATATACCAAATCATATTCAGGTTCATGCCACTTACAGGCATAGTAGGGCATTTCAAAATATTACTGAAATCTATGCAAAATTTAAATAGTATCCCAATATATGCCGTATTCGATGCTGATTATCTTGTACAATAGCACCATGATCCAAAAATTGAATCTTTTAAAGGAAAAAAATTTAAAGCTAAAAATTGTGAGAAATTTAGCTACATGAATGTTAAAATATATATATACATGTATATATATTTATTCCACCCTAGATATCTTATCACAATGATATTAGGTACATGACCTGTGAAATAACTCACGATATTTCACGCAAGCTCATTACCCATGTAGTTATAGCAACCAGGCCAAACTTTTCAATTTTCTGGTTTTTACCTTCCCCTGGTGTACCACTGCTCAACAGGGTTAGAGCAGCTGCTAAAATGTAGGCTGGGGGTGTGGGTAGCCCCTACAACCAACTTTAGCTGTGAGTTACCCTTCCTCTAGTACTAAACTACAGTAGTAAAGATATCTAGTGTGGAATAAACCACTTATTACACTTGTCAGAGTGATATGGCAAGATATTTCACTATCAGGCTTTATTTTCACTCACCTCTGGCTCGTGAAAATAAATCAGCCTGCTCATGAAATATTTTGCCATATCACACTCATGTAATAAGTACTATATGTTACAGACCAATTACAAACTTGGACTGTTTTAAAATGATCTAACCGTTTTAAAACGGGCCAGACCGTTTAAAATGGGCCAGACCATTTCCAAACCTCAGACTGTTTTAAAACAGGCCAGACCATTTTAAAACTGGCCAGATCGTTTAAAAAAACAGGCCAGACCATTTTAGAACAAGCTGGTCAAATTATTCAAACCATTTCGAAGGGTGTCAAACCCTATTTAAAAGAATCAGATCATTAAAACGAGTCAGATAGTAAACCTGGCAAAAAAAACAAAAAAACAAAAAAAAACTGCTAAATGTAAATAGGGCAGTTGCCAAAGCAGACCCAAGACACAGAATTCTTGTGTGTTCGTAAAATTTTTTTTCTGAATAGAACTATTAAAATTTTTTTTTATTGATAACAGATAGTCTTTTAAAAAGTTTGTTAATCTAAACTTCACCAATCCAAGCAAGACGTCCTTGGGTTATAAAATAGTTATAAACCAATAAGAATTGGTTTTTACTGCAATTCACATACCCTCGCAACTTGGGCTTCACCCTCGTGTCTTGGGATTTGTAATCACATACAAACTCAATATTGGTTATAACTATTACATATAGTACTGGTAGCACAGTAGGGTATTCAATAAATTTAGATCACGTTGAACCACTGTATCTGTTAAGACATGAGTCATTTAAAACAGTTTGAGTGTGTCCAAATTTTTTGACAGTCATTTCAAAGCTTCACAAAAAAATTAGAAACGTGCAATGTATTTTCTGTAATTATTTAAATGTAAAGTGCTTTACAGAGACAAAAAAAAGTGTTTGTGTTGTGCAGGTTGTGTTGTGCAGCTTGGTAAGGATTGTACAATAAACTTGACCATAAATTAGTCATACCCCCCCCCCCCCCCCATGATAGCAGTAGTTATAGTCAAGGTCATTCAGTAGACATGGCTATGGCATATAGGTTTTCACCCTAGACGACTGCGACCCATCTTACTCAGCTTTCGTTAATGCTCTAATAGATTGATAGACTGTAGGCCTTCCTATAATACTATGTATTCATGCACTAGTTATTTGTGAGTGTGGGAGCTTTTATTAATAAAGTATTCACTCACACTGATACAAAGATCAACAAACAACAAGTTAGATGTTAATGAATTATGTTGCTCAGAGTAATCTCTAATTACCCCATATGTTTCCCACTTACAATTTGTGGGGAACTGGATTCAACAAACAATAGACTAATAATTTGTGCTCTTGTGTGCTCTTTAATAACAGAGCAGACTTTGTATCTGGTTGCTAGTTAGGAGCCTGCCTGACTTTCAGGTGAGACTGCTCTTGGTTTTAATTGTACATCACCACTATAAGACCAGCAACGTTTGTGGCTAGTTTGGAGCCAGGCTGTTTGAAAATGGGCTTGTAGTTTGAAAATGGTCTGTAACATATATACCAAATTGCTGCGTTCAAGAAGTTTCTACAAGTTCTTCTTCTTTAGAATCTTATTGTAAAGCATTAAAAAAGGACTGTTCTATTGTCCATTCATTTGGTTTCTTGTGGGCATAAAACTGAGCTTTATATTTTGAATGATTTGCAGGAACTCTTTTGTTTTTTGCAAACTTTTGTGGCAGAACGCTAAGACACCTGATACTGTATTGGGAAGGTCCTGGACTACTTCTGCCAATCATAACTGGCACCATTTCTTCTTCATTGCGTATATGCATTCAAAGTAAAATACATGAATTGCATTAAGCAATATACTTTGTAGCCTAGTCCAATCATAAGTTAGTGGGACAGCTAGTAGGCCTTGCATGCTGCATATAAAATGGACTCTTAACACAGTTAATAAGAATGTCGCTGATGCTGGTGACAAATTAGACAAGTTAGATGCATTTGAATTTTTTCCTCTAGCTTTTTAAATCCACTTTCTATATCTAGCAAATAAAAAATCTAGTCATTCACGGCTGAAATCATAATAACTATGCGTTTTTTTCTTTTTGAAAGCTAAATTAATATTATAAGAAGATTAGGTAAGAATATTCTTGACATATAAGTTAACATAAAAAAAAAATTGTGTATGCATGAAATATTTGGAAAAGGCTCTATAATATTAAATGATGTAATAAAGTAAGCCACATTTTAATCACTAAGTGAATTATATACATTGTACCTTGCAGAGCAATGAGTGATTTATCCTCCAACTGTGAAATGGAGACTTCACAACCCTGATCTTGAAATCCAGCAATAGATCTCTGCAGGTAATACTCATTAAATGTGCTAAATTAAAACCAAAATAATTTCTAGTAATTATTAATGATGAAATTTTAAATCACAATAATTTGCATAACCAAGCTAATAAAAACTGATTGACAACAAGTATTTATGCAACATGAACATTATCACAGAATTGAGAGATTTAGAATTCACTAAGTATGAAAAATGTGGCTCATAAGATTTTTCTCAAAATTGGAGCTCATAGTGTACTTATTCTGCAACTTTAGCTAATAGTGTAAGGTTTTTACTGTTACATACATTTATGAGTTAATAGTAAATATCTAACTTCATGTTTACTGCATACCTCTAAAAATCAAAAGCTTAATTAAATAAATTCAAGCTCTTTGTTTCTTTCAAAAAGTTTAAGTTAAATCTAATAATCACCACATTGACCAAAGTTATCACACACAAATATTAGTAGGCTAAATGTCAGCAACATACATCTACTAAATACAAATCTGTTTCAACTTAGGATATGGCAAAACAAATGCGCAAAGAAAAACTGTAGGAAGTATATGTAAGATGATGCTTCTAATCTAGGAAGCTATACAGTAAATTTTCCAATTTTTGAAATTGAACCCTAATGAGAATTTATAGTGATAGTGCACATTCTGAGGCCATAAATATGACATACAAAAATATTAAATTACTTTAGCACACACACATGCACACACACACACACCAAACATTACCTTTAATAAATCAAGCACAACTTCCCTTCTGGATGCATTTGACACAACATAAAATGATTTTTCCCCAGCTCGAGTTATTATGCAGTCATCTACAATTCCTCCAGCATCATTAGTAATCAAAGAAAGGGTACCTGCAATAAAGGCACAATGCAAAAGCACACCAATGTACGTATTTCACAATGGAGTCACAAAGCCCTGTTCAATACAATACAGTCCCAATTTTATACCTTGGCCTTCTTGTAACTGCTTTACATCTGATACCACGAGGCTTTCTAACAAGGATGCTGATTCTTTTCCAGTAATCATTATCTGTACAAAAGTTAAATGCCAAATAACTGAGATGTCTAAAGTTTATCGTAATTTTACAACTGTGTTCTACAATACATAGCAGTGCAGGAACAAGGCTTAATTTTTTACTTTGGTAATGTGATGGTTACACTTTTGTAAGAGGGGCCAAAAGAACTTCAATCACACTCCTCCTCTCTTCGTTTACTACTCTCCTTCCTTCATCTCCTTATCCACCACACTCCCTTCCTCCATCTCCTTATCCACCACACTCCTTTCCTCCATCTCCTCATTCACCACACTCCCTTCCTCCACCTCTTCATCCACTACACTTCCTCGTTTCATCTCCTCACTCAACATGCATTATCTCTCCATATCCATTACTCCCTCCCTCGTTCATCCACCAGTCCCACTTCCTCATCTCATTACTCCCTGCTTTCACTCTTCAATATTCTGCAAACCTATTAATCAGAATACTAATGCTTCATGTATACATGTATTGGCCAAATTTTTTTATTGAAGTTGTGTATACATTTTTTTAAATAGATCATTAATTTGAGAATAGACTTGTCCAAAAGACAGAGGATTACTGGTGCTGATTTCTTGACCAATACCACCTTCACTTTTTTTGTACCTGTACTTTGGCAATGTCAGCACTACAACTAAAGAGAGACTTAATTATCTCACCATATGACTAGTACAAAACATTTGTTCAAATCAAATAGCAAAAGCAGTGAGCTATTTTGAAAGAATTCTCTTGGTACAGCTTTTCTTTGAATCCGAATATAAGGAGCTGAAGGTCAATGCACATGACAGGGATTTCTTTATACCCGGAACTACAAAATGAGCCCATATGGATATAGATTTCACATTGTATGGAGAATAACATTGAATTATAAATGCAACATCTATATTAAAGTACTTTAGGGCCATTAAGATACACAATTATCAAACTTATGCATATTTATTAAAAATTCCTACCCAGTAAACGATAAAACAGAAAACAATCAAACAATAAATTCAAGGCAGCACAACAAATAAAAATTAAAAAAGGAGGGGGGCTACGAGATTCAAGTTTTTTGTCATAAACTCTGACTTCACATATTTTAACACTCAGAATTCAATTCACCTGAATTCCAAGATTCAATTTCTTATATCTAGCCTCGTGTTAAATAATTGAAACCACCAGAAATTATTTCTCAGCTTAATACATTGAAATTTAAAAAGAGATGATAAGTACCAATATAATGAACTAATTTTGCATGTAGCATGGACATCAATACAGCAGTGTAATGGAAAAAAAAGAAAAAACAATTCTAGCACATGCACAGCCACAGCCAGATGAAGGTTAAAATAGTGATATAAAATTAAAGACAATCGCTAATCATGTGCAAAATTTGAATTAATCACATACAAAAAACAAACAAAAAAACAAAGAAAATCAAATGAAGCAATGATTCACGCTAAAATCCCCACTTTCCTTCCCCCTCCTCCCCTCATCCCATTGATGCAAAACCCATATACATGTACATATGTATGTACTATAGTGATATGCTTCAGCACAAATTGCTAGCGCAAGCGAGCTGGCCTAGCTATATGTTACCCACACACCCACATACATACACTAGGGTTGGAGTCAAATACATGCATCCAAACATACAGATACACGAACAAATATCGCTAATTTTCTATTGAGTTACCCCAGACAATGTCTTGCTTGCTTCACTCACCCTCAAATTATATATATACTGTCACTTATTTCTTTCAGTCAGAAATCATAATACAAAGTATAACCTATGGTATCAATACAAGATACAATACAACTTTTAAATAGTCCAGTGTTATTAGGCATTTCATTGTAATTTTTGTTTAACCACTAAATGTTTCAGCACCCAATACAATGTCCCTCATCAATAGATAATGCCATTTTCAATCTCTTTACACTGATGAAGGCCATTGCAAAACGTCTATATTAAATATATTTATGTCTAGTGAAGTTATAATAAAAATTACGAGATACAATAAGTATCACACCTCACTCTGCAAGTACCAAAATCTTATCCTTACCTGAAGCATATGAGAGACATCAAACAATGAAAGTTTGTTCCTAGTATGGTGAACCGATTCAACTATAGACATTTTTTTGTAAACTGCAGGCATAGACCACTCCGCAAAAGGTACCATACTCGCTCCATGGCTGCAATGAAAATCGTGAAGAGTGGTTTTTCTTAGTGAGCTCAGCTAAACACAAAACAATGTACCTTTAAAATTCATGCTGTAACAAGAAACCAAACCTTAAGCAAGCAAGTTTAATACAACATTTTGAAGTTTCATTTAAGTTAAGCATTCTGAATGACAATTATCCCCCATGTCCACCACAGCGGTACTATTGAAAAATAAGAAATAAAGTCATTATATAAGACAGACGAGTTCTGCTAGATTCAAGACAGGAAAACAACGTACCCCACGAATCTGGACTGATCCAAAAAACTGTAAGCAGCGACTCACGAAGAGCTTCATCGCAACCTCTTCATATCAAAACATATGAAATGTGTACACAAGTTGTTATCTAGATTTCTGATTTCATAAGCGCGAGTAAGTCTGCAAGTGTAGACGCTTTACCGAACCAATTGGTATATCTCCTCTAGCTCTCCTCGCTCCTCCTATTTCTCTGCAATATGCATTGCTTATTAAAGTCCAGAAATAGATCTATTATTGTATCGGTTACACTCCTAGTCCTCTGGGTTGTAATAATTGCAGAATGGAGATACATAGAAATTTTGAAAGAAGGCAATGAAATGAAAGTACCTCAGGTTTTTCCAAGAGGTTCAGAATTGAAGTCTCAAAGCCTAGGGACTGTCGTAACATCTCTGCGTACTACTAACACGAAGACTCTGCTGAATTGCAACTTTAACATGAGCATGAACTATGAGATTTTGAAGAGCAGGAAACGGAGAGAAAGGATTTTGGAAAAAAGCTTTAGAGATTTTTGGTGGTATGCTCGGGCAACGATGAGAAAACTAAAACATAAGGATTCAGATTTATTTATGAAAAATATGGGTAAGCGCTACAGCTCACTTAAATGGAGATATAATCAATTTCTTAGTTCAGAAGAAGTTTGGAAAAAATTGCAACTCAGTATTTCTAATGATTTATCTACACTTATGGCAAACAGACTGCACAAGTTACAAAATCCAGCCAACTGTGAAACGGCGAAGAAGTTGGTATGCCATGTTGCCAAAGCTTGTGGTTTTGGATGTCAGATTCATCATGTATCCTACTGTTTTATTCTAGCTTATGCCTCGCAAAGAACTTTAATATTGGATTCTACAAACTGGAAATATTCTCCCAAAGGATGGAATGTAGTTTTTAAACCTATCAGCAACACATGTACTGAGATCCCTCCAGGTATATATAATATAGATAGCAGCCTTTTCAGTTTCAATTGACTAGATGTGTGTTGTATGTGTATGGGACTATGGGTATTTACCAATGATGATCTTTATCACTGAAGAGTTGGCACGCTAGCTTAGCTAGTTCTAGTAGACAGCTTATTTAGCTTTCTAATATTTTACAGTAAGAAAAGAAAAAAGTTGTGACACCACTAATTTTCAGGAATGATTATTCTCATGCATAATGACAACATTAATATGAGTGGTCGTGTTATGCAGTCCTGGGCATAGAGCTTATTTTATTAAGGTATCCTAACTATTGAATAGCTTCTAACCCCCTCATTATTGTCTAGCAATTGGTGGAGACTCATTGTAGTCAAACAATGTGACAAAATGAAGTTGTCTTTTCTGCGGCATTCTAGCTGCTATAATTCCAAAACCTTGTATTTGGACAGTAAAAACAAAAGCAAGAAAAAAAGATGGAGCAAGATTTTAAGTGTAGTGTTAAATTTTTTGTCTCTTGTTGTTATTTCTGTACTCTACGTGTGGTATTTAAAAATCCACACATACGTCCATATATATATGGTGGGTTACATATATATAATATTTATTATATGCTTAATATCTTCACAATAATACTTTTATGGGTCATGGTGATCACAATATCTTAGAGTGTTATCTCACTCTGTATAGTAGTTAATAGCAATTGGCCTTTCTCTAAAAAAAATTATATAACCTGGTCAAAGCAGCTGTTAAAATATCAGCTGGGTGTGTGAGGAAGCCCCCTATGAACTAACATTCGGTATACCGTATCTCCTCGATTACTCCACGCTCTCAATTAGACTGTGCATCGTTTGTCTTACTGAAAGTAAATAGTACGCGCCCTCAATATAGACCGCGCAATAGACTAAATGATTGACGCCCATTACCAAATTAATTAAATTGACGATATTTACCCGATCGCATACTAAAAATTGAAATACCATTATTGCATTGTAATTTGTACTGTAGTAACTGGTGTGTGCATTTTAGTTTTGGATAGACGAGGTACACTGGGTAGCTATCAATTCATAGTATTTCTTGTTAATGTTTTGACAAAAATGACAAACAAAGACTGGGTGGGGCACAATGAGCGGCGCAGCGGCAACCGCATGCACTCTATTTAAACAGGAAGTTGCAAAACTGACGGTGAAGGAAATAGACCGCGCCCTCGATTAGTCCACGCACGGTTTGTAGGCTTGAAAAGAATAGACCGCGCGCGGTCTACTCGAGGAAATACGGTAAGCTGAGTTACCTACCTTAGTACAAACTACTTCTGCAGTCAAAATATCTTTAAGAATAAACCTTAAATTGCACTCATCGGAGGTGATATAGCAAGATATTTCATTCTTAGGCTTGCTTCTGGCTCATGAGAATAAATTAGCCTGCTTGTGAAAATAAAGTAGCCTACTTGTGAAACATCTTGCCATATCACACTTGGTTATGTAGTAAATATTATTAATACAGTATCATTATATATATATTGTGTGCATGTAAATGGCTCAAAGTTATTGCACATTTTCTTCACTCACTCACCAAATAATGTCATAACACGCATATACACTATATTAAAGCTGATTATATGTGCTAGTGTATGCATGAGTGTTCCAGTTAAAGTCATCTGGCATCATCTGGTCATGTTATATTCTTGTGTTAATTCGCTCACTTACAATGACGATCACACTTGTATCACAAAACTTCAGCTGGGACTGTTTTTGTTAGTTTTTAAGCAAGTTTAACATTAAATTGGTATATTGTCCTATTAAGTATAGTAATGTCCGTAATAATAGAAAATTTCTCAGTTCTAACAGCCAATATATGTTTAATTAAAGCTTAACCTGACATTTCACTTATTGTTGAAGTTCTCTTCAAAGATCAAGGAGTTGTGTGGTGTCATCTGTATGTGTAGAGCTTCTTTAATTCATGATTCTTAAGTGTCTCTGTCTGCATTGTATATATAGACAGATATTTGGCTGTTAGAACTAATATTTGATCATTCAGCTGAGAGAATAACTGAATCATTGAAAGTAATGTCCTTGTGCGTACGGTGACACAGTTGTTTTATTGTTGAGTACATTTAATACCACGTTAATTTTCGTTTGTATTTTGTTTTTTGTTGTTTTTCCACGTATTCATGTGTCAAGTTAATAAATTATACATACAAATTTATATGGGCTAATGGATATAATTGTATAAGAATGTTAAACTTACATTATGAATTACTCGACTTCATTTACTTATAGAATCAGAACCATTCAGAATGAAATCGAAGGCCTTGTCTGTCTCACTTCCACCTGTTGATGCATTAAGTCCTCGCCCTAAGCAATTACCCATGGCAATCCCACAAGATATAGCAGATAGGTAAGAATTGGTCACCTAGGTGTGCTGATTATATACTAGAAGTTCTACAAATATATATATTTTTTGTAACTTGTACATACAAGTATGTACTTCATTTTTTTGGTACTGCTTATGCTACTTTTATCAATGCAATGCGGTATTAGTTAAAACTTATTTTTCTTAATAAGCATATTATAAAAGTATGATTTTTTTTATAAATTGTGTATAGGTTGATGTCATTTCACGGTCAACCATTTGCATGGTTCATTTCTCAATTTTTGAAGCTGTTAATGCAGCCTTCAGAGGAATTAAAGTTATATATATTGGAAAAGAAGAAGGCATTGGGAATAAATAGTCAAACTGGTCCTATTGTAGGGTGAGTTTATTAGTGACTGGGTTACATTTTAGGCATTAATTAAAGATTTAGATTCGGGAATGATTTTAGTGCGAGATTCTGTACATGCTTTATCTTTTTTGGCCCATATTAAGTCTATTTAAAACTAACTGGAATAAACTTTAAAATGGTTTTTTTTAAATCTTATTGTTGTTTGTTGGTTAGTTGGGTTTAGAAACATTCTAAAGAACTAAAATTTTATTTTGCTGCAGTTTTACCCTGTAACACATTGGTCTACTTATGCTGCTGTGTTTTTGTTGATGTGTTGTTTTTTTTCTTGTTTTTTTTTTTTGAGGCAGCACACTCTTGCACATGTTACAACTTCCTAAACATTAACCAACAGCTAACTTGTCTGATCCAATGAAACTTAAACTCAATAGAGAAAAAATTAAACCCCCTCTCCCCCCCCCAAAAAAAAATAAAATAAAACTTTAAAAATATGGTATTAGTAATTCTTTGTATATATATATTATGTATGTATACTCTAGCACTCCATTACATTATTAATAGTGCGGCACGTAAGTTGCCCATTCAAAAATGTATGGGAAAATTTGCTGTTCAATTGAAATTGCACGGGGAAAGTGAAATAGCGTGTAACTAATTGAAATACCTCGGTAACTAAGTGAAATACCTCGGTAGCTAAGTGAAATAGTACGGGTAAGTGCGCACGCGTGCAGTGTTAACCTTGGAAACGTACAGTTCGAGTAGTTTTTAGTTGGAGACAATGTCCTTCTTTACCACAGAACTCTACCCGTATTAGACGGAATGTTTTACAACAGATTAGGAGGAGCCGCACATTGAAAAGAAAGTTCCAGCGGAAGCTAATCCTGAAATAAGGAGATAGTGAGTGAACGATATAATATAGCTACAATTGCAAATGACTTTTAAAAGCTGGCCTACTATTAGCGAGTGATAGCACGGGTAACCTGTGCTATTAGGGATCAATAGCACTTGTAAAGCAATTGAAATAGCACTCGGCTTCGCCTCGTGCTATTTCAATCACGTTACTCATGCTATTGATCCTGAATAGCACAGTTACCCGTGCTATTACTCGTACAACTATACTTGTAGATTAGTCTACAATTTATATCGTGACAGTTTACACTGCAGAAAATACCTTGGAATTAATCAAAACTTGGGATTGAGTACCAAAGTGAGGGTTATTACCTGAAGATTAAATAAGATAAGGCAACTATTTTGCTTATTGAAGGAAAATTGTGGAAGCAAGTGAATGAAGGATAACCAATTAATACTAATTAATGAGGAAAAATATGATATTACAATTATAAATGATATATTAATTATGGCGTCTTTAATTATGATTTTTTTGAGTATCAAAGTACGCAATAGCTGATATCACTGATAAAGGTCCACAGGCCACAAATATTGATAATTTTCCATTTCAATTTTGGGGGCCAAGTAATTTGAGGCGGCACTGTATACATACATGTATAAAAAGCACTAAGTGAGACAAGCTAGAATTATATAATAAACTATTAAGGATATAGAGCCATCAACAAATGGCCCCTGGCAAGATTGGTATTAATTTCATGTTTGGTTAATTAGTATTTTGTATGGCTACATCAATATTAGCGGTGCATACGACTAAAGCAATATTTCTGTACTGCTGTATAAGATTTCTTCTCTTACATAATCAAGTGAGGAAACTAATTATCTCCAATATAGCGAATGGACTAGAAAAGGAAGTATGTAAAGTTCTTTGGCCGTGAAAATCAGACATTTCCTCCATCTCTCTCTGAAGTCGGTAAGCTTCACCTAGGCATGAAAAGATACCAGGGCTCCAACTAAATATTTTAAGTGCAAGGACAACATGTCCTTTCAAATGTATTTTGACCTGACAAACTAGAAATTTGACCAGACAAAGTTATCAGACAAATTTTAATTCAAAATTGTTTAATAAAAGAAATACAATATTTAGTCAGTGTCTGAATGTGAGGGGTCATCTTGCTCAGCGTAGTCCCCTAGCCAGGTCTCCCAATCCGAAAAGTCCACCATGGTTTGAGCATCTTTGTCCCTGCTACCGGAATCTTTCTCCTTGGTAACTGATTGCGATGAAGTACGATTGATCCTTCTTGTTTTGTCTTTCCACCACAGCTCAACTGCTCGACCAGCATCCCACTTTTCCAATGAAGGACCCTCAAGCTGAATTCGGAGAAGATGGTCTAATCTATCTTCCCCAAGGCATGATCTCCTATTTGTCTTGATGAGCTTCATCTGTGAAAAGCATCTCTCAAGCCTGCCATTGCTGATTGGAAGAGTAAAGATTGGTTCAACCAAGACAAGAATATTTCTCCACTTGCTGGAATCAGAAGAGTTGAACAACTTCCACCACACCACCCTATATGGATCTGTCACCAGATTTAAATATTGCTTGGCATAATACACCATGTCATCCCATTCTTGCTGCAGAAGAGCAGAGTCAACACCGGCATCCTGAAGGGGTGTAGAAAACAAGGCACTCAAAGCCTCAATAGCACTGTAGCCGAAACCAGAACCTTCACTTTTTTCCCATCCATGTGTAGCTACTATTTTCAGTGCATGAGTCAATAATTCATCCCTAGCACTTTCCCGATCTTTAAGACGATCTTTCAAGCAAGCTAAAACATTGCCAACATATTCAGACTTGTGGTGTTTAAGGAAAGCGAGACCTTGGTGGTATCTAAGCAACTCAATGCCCTGATACACGAATTCGGAGCCATTGCTGACACTACCTGTTGTAGCTGGTTCTTCTTTTACCCGAAGTAATACTTTTTTAACTGTAGAAAATTCTTCAACTTCAGTCGATCGTAGTCTCTCGATGTTGGCAACAGTTCGTAATACAGCTTCAATAGCACTGACAATGCATAGATCATTATTCTGGAGAACTTTGCACAAAATGGCAGCAGGTTTCAGAATGTCATGAAAACAGGCACATCCTAATAGAATCTTGGCATCCTTCCATTGCTTGATGTAGCCCTTTAGCTTTTGCTTGTCCACAGGCTTTGTAGAAAAGTCTTCAACAAGAGAAGTTAGATGATTCAAGTACGCTCCAAATCGGTCAATGAAACGTTCAAGAGCTACTACTTTGTGAGCAACAAAGCGTGTTCCAGAAGCACGAAGTGGTCTGCTCCCCCTAGTTTTTGAAACTGGGAATTCAGACTGATCTAAACAGGCTTGTAACTCCTCAACGACTTGTTCCAACTGCCTACATTTCTTGGGGGCCTTGGAATAAACGTAATAAATTCGTAAAAGAATTTCATCAATAGTTGAAAAAGAGTCCCACGAAATGCATCCTTAAGTGAGAGCTCAAGCCTATGCGCCAAGCACCACATGGTAATAATCCAAGGCCTGTCTGATTCCATGTGTCCCCGGAGGGCATTCCTGCCCATATTCACACTGGCCCCGTCACATCCAAACCCTATTAGCTTGCTTGATGACACAGAATCCAATTCAACATAAGAAAGGGCCTGTTTGAAGCAATCATACAAACCTGCTGCATCCACAGATTTTGGTTGCCTAACACATAAGAACTTGTTCCTAATGTGTACAATGCCTTCACTGCCATGGGGATCAAAATATACAGCCAAAAATATAATTTCCTCTAGGTTTGCAGCATCAGTGCTGCCATCCATCTGGATGCTGAAGAAATGTGCCCGGTCTAAAGCTTTGGATAAAATTTGTCGCAAATCCTGTGCAATGTAATCCACAAAGATAGCACAAGACATGTCATTTTTGTAGCCTTCACCAAGATTGACCCCATGGCGCTCCTCAAGCTCAGTAATATGCTTCATATTACTAAAGGGAATGTGCTGCTTTGCCATCATGTATGCTACATCAAACTTCTTCTTAATTTTTACCTCAGTATCCGAATCCATAGTAAAGAGACATCTTGCCATTGGGGAATACTCACAGATGCTGGTTGCTTGTGCCTTCCTCAAGAGAAACATTGCTCGCTGGTGCATGTCTGACTTGGCATGATCTTTGAAGCTTGAGGTACGCAGGTTTTCTGTGCCAGCAATGAAGGCGGGACTAAAGTTCCTACACCCCCTGACTTTGTCCTCAAACCTTCGGCATACACCACATTTTATTTTAGCTACGTTGAACCTATCAGCTGCATCGTACTCTAACCAAGTCTTGGTATTGACAGCTTTGTCATTTTCCAGCTTCCATTTTTCGAAGGTGGCTACCGTTACTCCCCTTTTCTTAGCGGGAGGGCAGGAACTGCTGCTGCTGCTACTGGAGCTTCTTTTCATACTCTTTACAAGCAGTCAGCTGCTACTTGACCTCATTCACCCACCAGCCAGCCACGTGTGGGTGGTGCTAAAATGGGCTGGTTAGAGCTGGGCGGTATACCTGCATTATTGTACCTGCATTATCACGATAAAGCGATCATGCGCGTAACAACCCTACATACCAAAACCTTGCAAATGCAATTGAAATATCGCTTCGCCAATAATACCGGTATATCGCCCTCTCTACGGCTGGTAATGGTTATTATTAGGACCTTATGTAAGACCAAATACAGGGTGGCCGGACAAGTGCTATTTTTGGCCGGAATGTGTCCGATGTCCGGCAGCTATTTTGAGCACTGAGATACCTACTTGCAAGTTTAGAAGAGCTATGTTTGCGCCACTCAAATGAAGGCACCCAAGCAAGTCTGTCATTAGAAGATGCATTTTGTCCAAATGTTTCATCCTAAGAAATCAAGAAGCTTTTTAGAGTGTTGCTTACATAATGTCACAATTTCAAAGTGCAACATGTTCCCAGTACCTGCCATGCCATAGTACTTGTATTTCTTCTCCATCTGAACTATCTCTATGGCCGGATGAATATTAAGCTAGTACTCACAAATTAACTTTTGTACTAGGCCAACAATTTAGTGCCTCCTTAGGATATTGCAATGTCTGGCAAAGCCTATACATACTCTTTTCATCATTGGACCCAAGTACAATCTACCTGGATGTGTTGGAATTTTTGCTTTTCTTCTTTTATGGCTTTAATTTTAGGATGGTTTAAGAAGCTACATGAATCTACATAAAATATCTTTCATTTGATATAATGAATTCATTATGTTCAGAATAAACTAAATATTGTGAAACATTCTCTTAATAAGCAAAAGGCCAACAAAAATCCAATTGGGTGACGCTATATCCAGATTTGTTAATGTAAATATTCTCATGCGTACCAAGCTTCATGCTTTTTTATCACAAATTTGCACAATTGTTCATCTATGCTGCATTGTTATGGTATAAACTCTTTGGTTTTTTATACAGATTACATGTGAGAAGAACAGACAAAAAATCCGAAGCTCGATATCATGAAGTTTCTGAATACATGACTCATGTAAGTTATTGTATGAACTGAAAACAATAAGTGCATGTATATTAAATGCCTCCATTAGCCACATACTGTATAACCTCTTCAACCTTTACAGAACCTCAATTAACCAATTTGTTAACTTCTAGATTAAGCATTGTAGGTACATGGGTGGCACAAACTAGTGAGGGAAGTAGTCTACTGTAATGCATCTTAAGTGGTTGTATCTCTCTTCCCTGCTCTCTGACTTATTTGTACAAGTCCAATGGTTGAGAGTGGCTGAGTTAGTTGCAATGCAACTTATTACAATATTACAGGAACTTTCCAACAGTAAATTGCATAAAATGTGCAATCAAATTAAATATTCTTAATTTGATTAGGTGCTAAATTCTAAAATACATAGGTTGGATAATAGTAAACGTAACTTCTTAGTCAAACGACTTGGATACAAGTAAATCACTGTGATCATCAATGTCCTAATTTTACTGGGAAAAAACAACACATATTACTACAAATTGAGCGAAAACATGAAAATTATGAAAACCAGGAAAAATAAACACCAATTTATTGCCTGGTTTTACATTCCTAGATGACTGCAGAATGAAATAGTTAGCATTAAATTTCAAGCAGCAATTTATGGACTGCAGGAGGCAAAACTCAATGAACACGTGAATGTTTGATTCATTTTCATGTTCCCTTACTTAACCCTAAGCCTGCAGTTGTAGTTGTCACTTCATCTGTCTGTCAGTCATTCAACAATGGATCTTGAAGATGGTTTACATTTACATTTTCATTGCTTATGTATATCGACCTATTGATACCTGATTAGGTAATGCGAATGATTTTGTTTTGTTTGAGTAGAGATGTAATAGCTAGCTTGGTATAGTAGTACTGAGGGTTCGTACATTAAGGTACTGCATTTTTACGGCAATTCTATCCTATTTTTGTAAATGTGCTTGAACAAATTCCATCTATATTTTTTAATGCATGGCCAACCATCACAATTAGGAGTATCGATCGTTAATGCTGACTTTATCTATAGTCCGTCAAAGATAGTTGGCCGCACAAAAAACTAGAACACATTTTGAATGAAGCCTGCTACGAATCCGGGATATACACCATTGACAAAAAGCTCATGATGAAGCGGGTAAAAATAATTCCTCAGTATATTCCTAAACCACAGGGGAGGTAGGTGCTATTCAAAAACTCAATTCAATAGTCATTGGGAATATGAACAAAACCACAGCTTTCCCTCCGCACTGTGCAGCTCAATCAATTGTAAGGCTTTCATTGAGCTTGTTAACAAAGAAATTCATCCCTTCTTCGGTGGTTACTGTTCTAGTATTGTATTTTTAACAACAAATACTGAGCACTAAATAAAATTATCACTTTTTAACTAGCACAGGGATTCATATAGGATTTTTCGCGTGGGAGGGGGGGGGGGGCGTTGTAGAGTCAATTGTACAGATTCTTGAAAGTACTAGATCAGTGCCCTAAATAGGTGTTGAGGGATTAATTGATATCTTTGTTATAAATTAAAATGATTAAATAAAATTATATTAATTAATATATATTAGAACAATAAATTAAAAAAATATTGAAAAATAATAGTTAATAAACAAAATAGATAACTAAAAACAAAAATAAATAATAATTTGATAAGTATTTATGTGATGTTGTTCGTTCTTATTGGGCTAATGTTGAGTGCCTGGTCTTGATTAAAATTTGTGATTCCTCTATGCCTTCTTTCTTCTATGCCATACACTCTCTTTTCTAGCCAATTGATCCTGTGCTGTTCTAAGGTATGTTGTGCAACTGCTGACTTGTGAGTGTCACAATTCTTGTGGCACCTCTGATGTTCAGTTAGTCTGATACCGAGTGTTCGACCTGTCTCTCCTATAAAGGAGGGGTCATAATCCAGACAAGGAATGCGATAGATCATAGCGGGTAAAGGGTGATAAAGGGTCTGGCTACGTGAGACTAGTGTTAATAACGGCCGGGGGAAAAATAAAGTACCCTCAAGTGCCTTAAATTACTCGTGCCCATTCTTTGGCCCAAGCATACTAGAACAATGCGATACGTTATACGTTGGATGCCTTGCGGACCTGCCATCCATTTGTGTTCCGGTTACCATCACGTGTGACTCCACACTGACAAGAAAACTGTCCACCATGATATGTCTAGCCTGGCATCCAGATGCAACCAGTGGTATAGTAGTTTGACTCTTGTGGAGAGTATAATTTGCAATCGCAGGGGGACATGTCTGATCCTGACAATATTGTATAGGCTAGTGGCCAGTACAGAAGATCTCTTGTCCAACATCATATTCACAACTGCCACTTGTCTTACACAGCTTGCACCTTCTCCTCTGACATTCTTGCCTCCCCATCTGATAGGTGTCTAGCATGATGCCCAAGAATTCCAGGCATGTTGTGAGACCAAGCTTAGTTTGATGTATATAACTAGAGTGCTTTGACAACAAGAAAACAGTGGGATACACAGATAGATACACAGTTTACAGAGTCTCAAAATAATTAATGTGTGTAGGTACACATAGTTGCAGCATTAACAGTCATGGGTTAAAATATTTATTCCCAGTAAATTTCCCACTGGTGTTTTATATTTCCCCCTTGTTATGCACACTTGTACTGGAAAGGTTATCACTGATCATTCATAAATTTCACTGTGGAAAAAATAATTTTGTTGTTGTTGTTTATATTAGGTTAGTGATTGGTATGATTGGTATGACTTACACAATGCCTCACAAAGAACAGGTGTTGAGAGAAAAGTTTACATTGCTACTGATGAACCGCGAGTAATTGAAGATGCCAAGTTTCAGTAAGTAACAACATATCATAGTGGACTTATTAACCCTCAGCGCGCATGCGCAAGAGGGTTATAGTAGTTGTCCTATCTGTTTGTCTGTCTGTCTGTCACTCTCTGATTTTGGAGATTACTGACAATTAACAGTTGATTTAGGTATGAACTTAAGATTTTAGACCTTTTATTGTGCTACTTTTTTAATTTCAGGCTAATCGTTGAGAAAGCGCGAAGCTTTCAGCTCCGTGTAGGTACCAGCTTTTATGAGCAATAGCATCATAATCACATGAGCAAATAATTTCTTGCAGTCACCGGTGTAGTTCGCTTTATACTCAGGGAAGTTAACTGAGTTGAAAGAATAGAAATTTCGCATTGAAAATGTATATCGGTGAGTATTTCTAGCTTAGTTTCTGCTCTTATGTAGACAGCGTTTCCATGCATTTTCATTGGAAGAGCTATTTTGATGCCTATTTAAAATAGCTAACAGATTGCTTGTTCTTTTGGAAGGAGAGTATATTGTGATAGGTAGGTAGAGTTTAATAGCGCTGAGGGTTTGCACCTTTGGTGCTTCATTAGAATAGAAGTGCTATATATAGCACAGACATGTCAGTTGTTTTTTTAAACTATTGCCAATAAGCACTGTTATAATCAAATAGAAGGTTGATTACTACTAATGATTTTTTAAATTATTTTAAAGTGAGATGAAATGTCAACAGGGCATTAAAGAAGAGGTTCACAATTTCTTTCTCAGCCTTCTTTTACTCATTTGATGTATTCTAACTTTGTGTGTTATACAAGTGGTCCTGAGTTCGATTTCCGGAGGCGACCAACTATTTTTAATTCTGTATTGTTTTAAAAGCCTGTGAAAGAGAGTACATCTAAAGAAGAGGTTTGTATTTTTTTATTTATTTTTTGTTTAAAATGTACATTTCATATTCGCTTCTATTTGGAGAAACATCATAAGCGAGCCACATGTATATAATAGAATTATTATATACATGTAGCTATAATTTATTTAAGTATTGGGGCATTCCTATAATTTATAAAGCTCTACTTTTTTCTTTCCCCTTTAGTGTAACTTTACTTGAATGTTTAAATTTTAAAGAATTAAAATTTCGTGTTGTTATTGTTGTTGTTTTTTGTTGTTTTTTGAGGTCATTAAAAAAAAAAAGATATGCTTCGGAAAAATATTCCAATTGATTTGTTTTTAATAACTAAGCATTTGGCTGCATTTCAAATATGGGGCTGCATAGCTTCAGAAGAAGAAGAATCATTTAGATTATATGGTAGCATGAACCTCTGATTTAACATCTGGTGACCTCTTGGCTGTAATTAATTAAGGGAATGTGCCAGTTTACTCTTTATGCTACATGATTTAGATCTAATGTGAAATTAAACTTAGGCGTGCATGAAAGCATCTGAATAGCAAGAGTGGTTACTTGCATTCCTGTGCTTATATTTTTTTTTCTGAGTAAATGAATTTGTTAAAAGCTAATCTACTGTATGTACACACATTCTGGGTGCAGAACCTGCTCCAAAGATCAGTTGCTTTATAGATTGCCAATATTTGTGTTAAAAATGTGTCTATGGCTGAAATCAATTGTAAAATAAAAAAAGAATCCCATGGTATATGCCATCAAAATTTGGAATTCATTTAATTCATACCTTTCATTGCAGAAAACTCCATCCTTGTGGTTAAATAAGCCTTTTGTGTTTGTAGTTACATGATTGGTACCTCCGATATGGGAGGAGGGGGCTTTGCTTCCCATAACTCCTCTTGTTCTTTTCGGTGGCCCTCCGCACGCACACACACAGACACACACACACATTCTATCATGAAAGTGTTTTTGGGCTACTTCAGATTAATTTGGTAGTAGATTGTAGGACACACTCGTACAAGTGGGTGGGGTCTACCGCGAATATGTACCTATGGACTAATTGATGGCAAAGCTGGACAATTATGGCAAATGGAAATAAAGGCATCATAAAAAATGACATCTTTGTGACATCTTTTTAAAATTTAGACCATTAAGAAGCAGTTCACTACTTTCAAATTACTGGCTCTGTATGTTTGTGTGTGTATTTTAAATTACCTCTGTTCACTTAACGCAAAGCCGGGTGGGTAAGGGGTAAGGGATGATGGGACTTCTCCCTCTTCTTCCCCCACCCCCCTAAACAGAGTCAATCTCTCCTCTCCCCTCCAGTTTTTCCGTACTCATACGTGAAGCTTTCTCTATGTATATAATTCTCCTACTCTAATACGATTTTATTACATAAAGTTTAATATGATGTACATGAAAGGTTGACAAAATATTAGCTACAGTTACAATTGAATGTCTAATTTTCTGTCCAATAATATCCCTATTATAGGGGTTGTAGTGAGTAAATGGGAATAATCTGGAATCTCTAATTTCTGTCATTTTTTTAGTTGAAATGCACTAAATAGGACTCATGAAATAATTTGTTCTTTAATCTATTTGTAAATTGCTGCATGTGTACACATCACAAACTATACCCCCACCTTCTGATGCTGATACTTCTCCCAACCCACTCCTGCAGAGCAAAAATTTCTGTGTCAAGCCCATTCTTATCTCTTCTTGTCTTGTACATAACAATTATTATTTTTATGCTTATGTAGTTCCCCTACCTCTTTTTTGCTTTAAAACTTCTTCGATATTTCAACTTCACAAATTCACCAAACAATTTTGTAAGTTCTAAACTGTGCCTGATCTATTCTAATTCAGAACTTGCTTTGATAGTATATAGCAGAGTTACATACCTCTGAGCGACAAATATTTGAAACACAAACTATTTTACTGCTTTGGAAATATATTCAACATAAACAATTTATTACACTTGTACGATTTGGGGAGTACATTTCGCTCTCACACTTGTATTTTACTTGCCTTCAGCTCGCAAAAATACTTATCCGAAATCTTGAAATATTTTCCCATAATTTCTGCGGCTTCATGCAATAATATATGTTAAACAAATCTTACTAACAAATAGTTCAAAGATCTTAAGTAAGATTTAAGATGATATGTGAGAATATGATCCATCCCGAGGTTGTATACTGGATTTTTAGCTGGGAGTGGGAGACAATATGCACATGCCTATAAGAGAATGTGTCATGCAATGATTTGTTTTACTACTTTTAGAAATTTAACTTAGATTAAAGTACTATATTAACTATGTACTTTCAAAAATTCTAGGAGGTGGCAGTGGGGAAGGAGAGATTTTAGTATTAACATACCTCTGTATGAAACCCTGTAAGCTGAGAGATCTTATGTAATAATGTATGGTCTCCATAAGAAAGAGATAAGATCTAGCCATGGAAAATTATCTATATGAAGGCCACTAACTTGCACATTATAAGCATGATTGCGTATCAATGCAGGAGAGGGTGTGTGTATACATGTATGTGTAATTGGAGGAAGCTCAAACAACTTGTTTTTTGTTGTTGTTGTTTTTTACGGTTTTTGGTTTGTTTGTTCATTTTGTTACAATAATGGCAAATTTTCTCGATTCTAAAACCCAATATTATATTAATAAACTTAACCCGACATTTTGACTGCTTGACGAAGTCTTCTTCGGGAGTAAACTGATATCAAACTCTTTGTGGTGATATAATAAAGACACAATAAACAGCAAGAGAACTGGAGGGTACGCTTACTGTCACCCCACTAAATGGAAAGGGGTAAGAGTTGTAGACAGAGCCACTAATAATCATGAGTTAAAGATCAAGGAAGCTCTACACATATAGCTGACACCAGACAACGGCAAGTTTAACAGAGGCATAGGTTTTGAGTTTTCTGAATGCTGGCTATCTATCCTGCATGCAAAGCAACCTGCAGGATGTAATAAACAGTAAGCGTACCCTCCAGAAATCTTACTGCTTACATTGTGTTTATTATATCACCACGAAGAGTTCGACCTCAGTGATCCCTGAAGAGGACTTCGGCAAGAAGTCAAAACGTCGAGTTAAGTTTATTAGTATAATATTGGCTGTTAGAACGAGAAAAATTGCTATCATACTATAACAAAAAAAACAAAAACAAAAACATGCTGTTTGAGCTGCTTCTTACAATTACACATACATGAGCTATTAATATAATTATTTCAGCTGGGAAAAACTGAGTCATTGTTTTGCTTTTTTTTGTTTTTATCTTGCAGTAAAATGATTTACCACCCCCATATTTTCTTTATACCATAGCTTACAGTTTGAGCTTTTAATATTCCTTACCTTACAAAATGTATTAACTTAGGTATTCAACATACAAGGTCTATAGTGATTCAAGTATATCTTCACTAGCAAGCAAAACTGGCACTCGTTATTCTACCAACTCCTTGTTCGGATTACTTTTTGATGTTACAATATTATCGGAATGTGACTATATCGTCTGCACCTTTTCTTCACAGGTTAGTTAGTGTGTGCATATTTTCTTCTTTACTTTCCTGTACTAATGTACCATGGTAAGTGATCATATTGGTTGTATGTAACTGTATGTTTAGAACGGTCTATGTGTGTAAGTCATAATTAATATAACAAAGAGATTAAGCTTGGAGATAATCCTTAGTGACATTAGAATGAACAGAACAACTGAAAGCAGTGTCACTGAATTAGAGTAGACGATTAGCTTTGGTAATTATTTCAAAAGGTTGTTCCGAATAGTCAGAACAATTTGAAAATCTAATTGCAAGTGTTTCTATCCGAAACATATGTAATTAACTAGTGATGTGTGCTCTAGCACGAATAGCAAGCAATCATATTGGCCAAAGTTTCATTCGATATAGACATTTCATTTTTAACGATGTACATGTAATAAGTTGGAAAAGAGTACACTATGAGCTTAAACTCGTAGAGTCTATTATTTTCTCACATAGAGTTCTTGAAACTCTGGTACATAGTTTAGCAACAATCTGATAATAAAGTGTATTATTAGGACACGATTACATAAGTGTAAGGAAGTTCCTTTTTAAAAGAAATGATGTATTTATTTTAGAATCACTCGGAAAAGAAATACATTTTATAATGCATGCTGATTGATGCTAAAGTATTTAGATTTTTCCTACGAATATGTTATAAAACACATGCAAAAATTATTAAAATTATTCTTGACAATTTTGGTTTATGTACTGGAAGATTGACATGAAATCAACCAAAATTTTGATAGAAGCTTAACTTCTGGTAATTTTGTAATTAAAATTGGTAGTAATAATGAATTACTGCTGAAACTACTGTTATTTAGAAAACTGAGGTTAGAGTATCTTGTTAGCTATTCTGTATGGTCAACAGTCACGCCAGTTGCTGTCAACATGCACTCTATTAATATAACGGATTTAGTGACTTAAAAATGGTTTTGGTAAAGGGTTTTGATGTAATTAATTACAGACTTCAGTGTCATTAAAAAAAAGCAATTCTGAAATTATATTACTTGTGTGAAAAACATAGTGAATTACGTGTAAGTACCTGTTATGACTTTTCCAACTGAGTTGCTCATTAAGCTGGAAACCCTAAATGCTAAAAGAAGATTTACTGTGTTTGTAAGAGAGCCAGCAATTTCTGCATTTCTCCGTCACATCCATGTCTCCCCCTTCCCAAATAGAAGATAAAAGGTCGGCTACGCCAGACTAATTTTATCCATAGTTTCCCTCTCCTTCTCTCCTTTTTCCTCAACATCCAATTCTATTTTTCTTATATTTTTTTTCTACTCATGAATTCCCTTCTCCTCCTCTGTCTACACCTCCTACTCCCCAGTATTTCTTGTCATTTCTGTGTAATTTCTTCCAATCTTCATTGAAGTAGTTCCATCAGACAGATTTTTCTCACCTGCTTCTATTTTTTTATCCTTGTATTCTCCTAGTCTAGTGGAGTCAGACCCACGTTGCACACAAAGCATATAGAGGGTCTGGGGACATGACCATACTCGAATGTGTTCAATTTTTTATTTCATTCACCATGAAACTGGAACATCAAAAAAATATTTCATTTCTGGATTTTATGGTCAAGAAAAAGTATACCAAGGTTACATAATTAGTTTACAGAAGAAAAAACACATATGGACCGGTACATCGATTATGATTCCCATCATCATAATCTTGTGTTCACTGGAACTCTCCAAGTGACACGCAGCAGAAACTATTTGTGCGGGTGGACATCTGAAGAATGAACTACAGCATTTTGTTTAATTGTTTTATATATCTTTTTCAGTTTCTTTGTAATATTTTAAGCTGCACTTTATTTAGTAAAAAAAAAATTTCTCTATTTGAAAAATATAGTGTACACTTTGTATTATTATTTTAAATTAATTATAGCAAGTATAAAACATTTATGCCTATATAAAAACAGATAAGACTTACAATGTATTTATTGTTGGAATACATGAAAATTTTAAGAATATTTTTAGTGGGGTGGATCTGCTTAGAGTTAGTTACACTTCAATATTAAGATGACATTATCAAGTTGATGCTAATATATTAAAGCTAGTGTACTATTGTACTTTGTAGTCATCATGTAATATATATGTATATATATTTAGGTTTGTCGTTTGGCATATGAATTAATGCAAAAATATCATTTGGATGCATCACTAAAATATTATAGCTTAGATGACATTTACTATTTTGGAGGACAACAGGATCATAATGTAGTGGCTATAGAAAGTCACAAAGATACTCATGGGTCAACAGAAGTGGAATTTCGTATTGGTGATGAACTTGGTATAGCCGGGAATGAAAAGAATGGATACAGTGTAGGAATAAATCGTAGGACACTAAAAAGGGGTCAGTATCCATCATACAAAGTAGAAGATAAAGTTAGAATAGTGAACTTTTCAAGGTTATAAATTTTGGTTTATTAAGTCACTAAGCTTTGTCAATTAATAGTCACTGCAATATTTGATATCTATTTTATCTCATTAAACTCTGATGTTTCACCTGTATATATATGATACTCTATATTAATTATATTTTTAAAGGTGATCTAGACAGCAGAATTGTCTTCAGTGTAATTAAATATTTGACATTCTTAATGTGAAATGGCACCACATATTGAAACAGTTTATTTATTTCTTTGTTACATGGTGCACTCACACATGGTATGCCTAGTTATTTATAGCATGTAACTTAAGTTATGAACACAACATTTTATCACCCTCTTTCATTGCTACAGATTAACTTGAAACGTTCTAAAACACCAACCCTTTTATGCACTCACCTATTTAACTGTCTTTATCATGCGTTTCATTCAGTTCTACTCCGTTTTCTGACTTTGATAACATCCTGAATCGAAGTCTCTGACTTCCAGTCTCACCAGTCAATGGCAATGCAATATCTGTACTATCAATTATTTGCCAATCAACACGGCTCAAAAGATGTGTAATACAGTGATTTGTCCACAAACGATTTTTCTAATTGATGTCAGTTTCACATATGATATATTCAATATTGGCATCTTGAAATAAATATAAGTGAAGAGTGTCCTCAAAATCCTTCTACTCTACAATAATTAAAATTAAATTATTAGAAAATAAGCGTGGGAACTTCAAAATATGCTGAATGCCTAGGAGAATTGCATTTGGTGCATGGTCATAGTAGCAAACTTGTGACATTATCAGATAGTCCTAGGCTCATGCATGGTGTGCCCGTTACTTTAAACGATTTCACTATAAAATTTGTTATAACTAATCTCTAGTTTAATTTTTACAACATTGCTTCTCCCTCTTCTGTGATTATGAACAAAATTAAAAGTATTAACATACTTGTAACATTTTGATAAGAATTTCTTGTATATATCCCTTATATAAACAAATCTTTATTGTTAACTTTTATGAGAGTACAAGGGCCAAGATGGACAGGTAGATGTATGCTGCCACCAGGTTCCTTGGCTGCTGCCTTGTAAGGGGTATTTCTTCTAGGGCCAATAAAACCAAAGAATTAAAACACCTGGCAACACCTGGCAGCACTAGTATGCACTAAGGTAAGGAATAATAATAAAAAAAGGGTTCTGCCACAAGGTAGAAAACAGAACAGGAAAAGGTGTAGTGATAACATGAATGTGATTTACTTAACTTGAGTGTAAAGGATAGAGGGTAATCAAGGGAAATGTTCAGAGTGTAACGAGAATTGTAATAAGTGTGAGATATATGTAGGGTCTAAATAGTGAGTGGATAATGGATATGTTAGGGGACTTTAATTAAGTGTAAGTTAGAGGTGACTCGTATGTATAAGTTTTATAGTTTATTAGTAAATGTGGCAGGCTTATTGTCACATCTTCCCCTCCTTCAAAGTTTAGTCAACTGCATTCCACCCCTGTCTTGACGATGTATCGGCCAGTGTATTCTCCAGACCAGGTCTGAAACAAATTACAAAAAGACATTGGAACAATTTTGCGATAGTAACTGCAGAGTATCAGGAAAGATCTCAATTGCTTTTTGGTTCATGGTCTAGTTACATTCGAAATAGCTCCACGCAGGCTTCAGGAATAGAAAACTGTCCTTTTTCAACCTCATAACCAAGAAACTCAAAGTGTAAACGTCCCCAATTTAATAATAAACCCGTTTGCTTTTAGCTTCTCCAAAACGGCTGCAGTGTTCAACCAAGGTGATTGAAAAAAAACAAACGCAGTGATATCATCTATATAAGGTGAGCTGCAAGATCCAAGGTTAATTAGACACTTATGAATGACAAGTTTGAAATGTTGCCGGAGCATTTTTAGAAGCAAATGGCATACAGAGGTACTTGTGTTGCCCCAATTTGCATGAGAAGTCTGTGAAATAACAGGATTCCGGAGCCATAGGGATTTGGTGGAATCCTTAGGAATAATAAAGTTTAGTAAGAAACGGCAGGTGAAGCACGGCGGACCGAGGTTACTGGCGATTAAAGGGGCTGGTAAGCCAGAAGTGGCGGGGGGAGGGGACGGGCAGAAGCCCGAGCACGTGCCTGGACCCGCACAGGTGCAGGAGCTGGCATAAGACATTAGGACCTCGCGTAGAGTGCACCACTTAGAAACAAGAACAAAGAGATGGATAAGGAAAAGAAAGACAGGACGCCCAGACAGCTGGGACAAGCGGTTGAGCACAAGTATGGGAGCACTTGACCATAGGGAATTACTGGGAGCAATAATGCCAGAGTTAATCAAGATACCAAGTTCAGCTTTAAAGCTAGATTCAATAGAGGAGAGGTGAATAAGTGAGTCCAAATTGGGGTAGGCTCTGTAATAGTAATGGAGTGTCGGACCGGTTCTGTGTTACCAGGGCAGTCTAAAATATTTCCTTATACAAACTGAAACATTGGTTCAATTCTATTATCTGGGAGCTGGACAACTCTGGTCCTATATAATGATCTGGAACAGCCATTATTATTTTACATCAGCTGATGTACCTTGGAGCCATAAGGATTTGGTGGATTCCTTAGGAATAATAAAGTTTAGCGAAAAACTTTGCACGACCTAGACGGCCAATAACTTCGTCACACGTTAATCCGGTAGATTAAGGGTTAAAGCCGGAAATAATTCAAAGAAAGCTGATTTTGGTATCATTGGAAAGCAGATTTTTCATAGAGTAACATCCAAAACCTCTTAAATCCTCCTTGGGGAAACTTTTTTTATAGCTGTTTGAATTCTTGGGGTTATAGCAGTTAAAAAAATACACAAATGCAATATAGGCGAAAATTTTAAAATGCTCATCATAACAAATGTATTGCTAAAATATAAAACACAAACATATTTTTGCATTGTTGGACTGTATTTTGGATTTCAGCTTGAAAATTTATTAACTTATCAATTTTAAATAGCAGTATCCTTGTAAACGAGTGTCAAATGCCAGCTATGAAATGACTCGACACTTTTAAGTGGCAAAATTCCAGTGAATTAGTGGACTCTGTTGGGTTATTCCTTCAAGGTTTAAGTTAAAGGAAAGGTGGCTGCCACCAGAATCCTCTCTTGCATGCAAATCACCTTCAATTCTATAGAATTAACTACAAAAATTATGATTAGGGAGAATATAGTGCTCGACTTTATTTACAGTTTATGTTGGAGCTTCCACAAGATTATCCTTGGCTGCATGAAAGGTTCAGTATTCACGGATTTGATGCAGTTCGCAGAAGCATTTGATATTGGGCAGGATTATGAACAGATTTGGTTATCGAGCAGGTGATGATGTGGTCAATCAAAAGTCGAGGTGGGCTAACTAGAGGAGAAGTATTACAGAGAGTTTGCCTACAGTGGGTTTACACCATGCATAAATGTGCTGGAATTCATGATGCGATGACTACACTAACAGATGTGAAGACAACAGGTAGTGAGCAGCATATTGAACTTGGCAAATCAAGATGTAAGCGTGATTTCAGGATCTTCTCAAAATTCAGGAATGGTTTGATCAGCATGAACCATTTGATGTAAAAGAGGTTGCGCTACGTTCTTTGTCATCAGGATTGACTACAACTGAAGTTGATGGCATTAATCCTGACAAAGCAAATGAAGTTGGATTAAAAATTCAAATGCAAATTGATGGTTTAAATGTAGCAGACGCATCTATCAAAAGGAGAGACCATATTAAACCACTTGCCAATCTCAAACCTGGCATTATAGTTGACCAGCGTAAAGTAAACATTGATCCAACTATTCTATTTACTAGGCTCATTGCTGTTGTTCTGAGTAAAGAGGACACTAGCCCATATTTTGAATACAGAACTTACAGCATTCCCTACATCGCTGTTCAAAGTAAATTTTATGCGTAAAGCTGTGAAGGCTCAATTAGCAAAATCTCTTACAGATTCTGTGGATTGATCTGAACATAGGAGGCAAATACTGAATGTTCTTGATGGGGGAGCACTATTACACAGTAAAGTGGGGAATAAAGATGTCATCAACAGATTGAGCAGCAGTATGTGTCCTATGTAAGGGGAAAGTATGAACAGAGTTGTGTAGTTTTTGATGGCTATGAGCAGGGTCCCTCTATAAAAGATCATGAACATCAGAGACGTGCTGAAAAGGTGTGTGCAGATATTCAGCTATGGAAGCTTATAGAATTCAGGAAATCTTTCTTGCAAATGAAAAGAACAAAAATCAGTTTATACTATTGATCAGCAAGTATATGAGAGAGAATGGCCAGGTTGTGCATTCCAGCACTGGGGATGCTGATACCATGATCGTTCAACGGTGCGCTTCAGTATGCAAGTGACGGTAGTGATGTGAATGTTGTCGCTGATGACACTGATGTTCTGGTTCTATTGATGTATCACTGGAACCAGAGTATGGCAAGTATATATTTTCTTTCAGAGGCAGGAAAAAACACCAAGATTTGAAAAATTAGTGATCTAGTTGAACAAGCAGGTCCCATCATAACATCACATCTTCTCTTCCTCTATGCTTGGAGTGGCTGCGATACAACATCAGCTACATTTCTACAGGGTAAAGTCAGCCTAATTAAGAAGATAAAACAGTTGAAGGAAGTGGAAGCAATTTCGTGGTTGCTAATGGATAGTGACGTGAAAAGTGAACAGGTTGGAGAAGCAGGAATTTGTTATATTTGGAGGGAAGAAATCTGACTCATTAAATAGTCAGAGGCTTGCAAAATATATGGAAATGGTTGCATCAGCTAAATAAATTGATCCTCACAGACTCCCTCTTACAGCAGGAGCGGCTCATTACCATAGCTTGCGTATGCACCTTCAAGTTATTCTATGGAAGGAACTTTCCGTCAGTGTTAGCTCTCTCAATCCTTTGTCTTGGGGATGGAAGCTAAATGGTTCTACACTACAGCCAGTCATGACAGACCTGGAGCCAGCCAAATAAGGTGGAGCTTTCAAAGTTCAGAAAAGCTTTCAACTTCAACAAATGTAGTTGTTCAACTCTGTAAAAGTTATTGACATGGCGCATTTTTACTTCAGTGAGCCAATTTGTCCCAATATTTGGATGGATTAGTTCTGACGGTTAACGACTATTTGAAAATATTTTAGCATATTTAATTGTATTTGCTAATTTTCATCAAGTACAGACACCAAACATTTTCAAAGCACTTTATATTGTTAGGCCACTCAAATTAATTTGTTGTTGCTCAGGCGAACTAGACTGAAATGTAGGGTCGGTAGGTAGGGAAAAAAAAACAAAAAAAAAACATGAATATTATTATTAAAAATTATGAATATAATTAATTAACGTGTCAATATTACTTAATTGTTCATTCGACTCGACGTTTTTTCACATTTTTTTGGGTGAGAAACTTTATTAATCTTGCCTTTAGATTATTGGCATATGCAGCAGAGTGGACGGACTACCCCATAGCTTCTTTTCAATTCTGCTACTTCTTCTGTTACTAACCCTCCATCCTTTCCACAATAATAGCACACTGGAGGAAATTTGACAAGTGCAGCACTGTAATATGAAGCTTCCATAGGGTCCGCACAAGAGATGTTTTCTTTCACCACAATTGTGTCATCAAATGGTGTGTTTGGATAGAAAAGAGTTGAACCACACGTATAAACTTTTGACTCTACCACTTCCTGTAGAAGAACATCCTGCTCCCTTGTTAGCCTTGTGCCTGCATAAACACACCTGGGCTTTTGGCACTCACCACAGACGATCACTTTCCTAACCTTGGCACTCTTCTAGATAGCTTTGTGCTTGCTGTCTGCCTCCGCCGTTTCTGGATTTACAGAGGATTTTGAAGATGGTTGATCTTTGCTTGATGGAAGAGAGCCATACAACGATTCAAATGTCTTATATTTGGTCTTGGAAGCGTCAAAAAGAGGAAGTGGTGAATAGTGCAGTGATGAGAACTGTTCAGGCGAAACATGGACAGGATGTGCCTTGCAGTAGGTGCAACTGGGTTGCAAACATTTCTTAACTTGAAACAAATATGAAGTCTGTATGCAGAGCTCCTTCATAAACTCATGTAGAGGTTTTTTGTCCTTTAAATTATCTTTCCTCAACTTGATTGCTACGAGACTTGAATCAATTTCATGAATCTTCTCAAAAACACCTGTAATTTCTTCATCCTTGGCTGGTTTACTCAGAGCTACACGTTCTGCCTTGATTTTCATGGCCGTGAACCTTTTACTTTGCTGCAGAACTGGTTGAGAAAGTGAGTCCATAAGCTGAGAGTGAAGTGGAGGATTCTTACAGGGTGACCTGTATGCCGAAGTGCAGAGCAGGAAAAAGGATTTTTTGGCCAAAATTGGAGCCTGATACTTCTTGACCTCGAAACTTTTGTAGCAAACGTTTTGTGATCATATCACGGAGATGTCGAATAGACACAGCTATAGGCATGTGAAGTGTTTCTCCATGCCTACGATCATCAACTGCAGGGTTAATCTCCTCAAGTAATCTTGACAGCTCTGCCCAGAACTCATCAAAATGTGCTGACTTTGGCCTTCAATTCAACTTACGCAAGTCAAGCATGATATCAGGACTTTCTACCGCCGAAACTGCTTTAGCAATACTTTCTGCTGAAGAACAGATATCGCTAGAAGTAGTGACCTCAGAGGCAGGCAGGGAATACATGCACACATTTTTGTCCGAGGTTCGTGGTGGCTCGCTTTAATGATGCAGCTATTGCATGGATGCTGTATGCTGCTCTAGATACTCCACGCGATGTATTGTTTCTAAAAGGCCCTCGATATCTTTTCGGACAATGCTAAAGACTGACCGAGCTAGCCATGGCTGACAAAGAAGGGAGCTAAGCTGTGACTCATGATGAGGTAGCAACTCACAGGATAGTCGTGGTTTTTTCATTTCTTTCTTTCTCCAATCATTGTACCCCTTGAACTTGGCAAATGCATCAGGAACATGAATCGATCTGAGAAAATGTAAAAGTAGAAACATAAACTAAGGTGTTATGGAACCTCAAAGGAAAGGCCTTCTCTAGCTTAAGGACAAGCTGGCTCCACCAAAATAATAATTTACCTGTCAACAAATTCTTGATGGTTGGGATCTATATACCACAGTGCTGCTGCAAGAGTTTTGACAAACTTTTCCCCTGTAGTTTATACAGCTAAAGGACTCCATTCAACAACCATATCCTGCAGATATCTCACTACATTTCAACAAGAGAGACCACCACGTGGTTGCTCAGAAAGTGAAGCTGGGGTAATGAGGGATGGCTGGACGATCGACTAGCATTCTGCATAAGGACTGTAGCTACATTTCTTTCACTGGTAGCTGTCACATTGACAGCATCTTCTTCTAGTTTATAACAGATGTACTGGCAGTTGTAGGCGTCCAAGAGCTTGATGGAGCATCCAAGGAGGTGACTGCTGGTGATTATAGGTGACTGCTGGCGATTATAAGTGACGGTAGATGACTTCTGGTGATTGCTGGTGTTTGTAGGTGATTGCTGGTGTTTGTAGGTAATTACTGGTGTTTGTAGGTGACTGTAGGTGACTACTGGTGTTTGTAGGTGATTGCTGCTGTTTGTAGGTGACTGTAGGTCATTGCTGGTGTTTGTAGGTGATTGCTGGTGTTTGTAGGTGATTGCTGGTGTTTGTAGGTGACTGCTGGTGTTTGTATGTGATGAAGGTGATTACTGGCATTTGTAGGTGACTGCTGGTGTTTGTAGGTGACTGTAGATGACTTCTGGTGATTGCTGGTGTTTGTAGGTGATTGCTGGTGTTTGTAGGTAATTACTGGTGTTTGTAGGTGACTGTAGGTGACTACTGGTGTTTGTAGGTGATTGCTGCTGTTTGTAGGTGACTGTAGGTCATTGCTGGTGTTTGTAGGTGATTGCTGGTGTTTGTAGGTGATTGCTGGTGTTTGTAGGTGACTGCTGGTGTTTGTATGTGATGAAGGTGATTACTGGCATTTGTAGGTGACTGCTGGTGTTTGTAGGTGACTGGAGGTGATCGCTGGTGTTTGTAGGTGACTGCTGGTAATTGTAGGTAACTTCTGGTAATTGCTGGTGATTGCTGGTGTTAGTAGGTGACTGCAAGTGATTGCTGGTAATTTCTGGTGTCAGTAAGTGTTTGTAGGTGACTGTAGGTGATTGCTGGTGTTTGTAGGTGACTGCAAGTGATTGCTGGTGTTTGTAGGTGACTGCTGGTGTTTGTAGGTGACTGCTGGTGGTTGTAGGTGACTGCTGGTGTTAGTAGGTGACTGTAGGTGACTACTGGTGTTGGTAGGTGACTGTAGATGACTGCTGGTGATTGTAAGTGACTGCTGGTGATTGTAAATGACTGTAGGTTACTTCTGGTGTTTGTAGGTGGCTGTAGGTGATTGCTGGTGTTTGTAGGTGATTGCTGGTGTTTGTAGGTGATTGCTGATGTTTGTAGGTGACTGTAGGTGACTACTGGTGTTTGTAGGTGATTGCTAGTGTTTGTATGTGACTGGAGGTGATTGCTGGTGTTGGTAGGTGACTGTTGGTGATTGTAGGTGACTGCTGGTGATTGCTGGTGTTTGTAGGTGACTGCAAGTAATTGCTGGTGTTTGAATGTGACTGCAAGTGATTGTTGGTGCTTGCAGGTGACAGCAAGTGATTGCTTGTGTTTGGTAGGCGACTGTTGGTGTTTACAGGTGACTGCAAGTGATTGCTGGTGTTTGTAGGTGACTGTAGGTGACTGCTGGCGATTATAAGTGACTGTAGATGACTTCTGGTGTTTGTAGGTGACTGTAGGTGATTGCTGGTGTTTGTAGGTGATTGCTGGTGTTTGTAGGTGACTGTAGGTGATTGCTGGTGTTTGTAGGTGATTGCTGGTGTTTTTAGGTGACTGTAGGTGATTGCTGGTGTTTGTAGGTGATTACTGGTGTTTGTAAGTGACTGTAGGTGACTGCTGGTGTTTGTAGGTGATTGCTGCTGTTTGTAGGTGACTGTAGGTGATTGCTGGTGTTAGTAGGTGACTGCAAGTGATTGCTGGTAATTTCTGGTGTTAGTAGGTGTTGTAGGTGACTGCTGGTGATTGTAGGTGTTTGTAGGTGATTGCTGGTGTTTGTAGGTGACTGCAAGTGATTGCTGGTGTTTAAATGTGACTGCAAGTGATTGCTGGTGTTTGCAGGTGACTGCAAGTGATTGCTGGTGTTTGTAGGCTACTGTTGGTGTTTGTAGTTGACTGTTGGTGACTACTGGTGTTTGTAGGTGACTGTAGGTGACTGCTGGTGATTGTAGGTGACTGCTGGTGATTGTAGGTGACCGCTAGTGATTGTAGGTGACTGCTGGCGATTGTATGTGACTGTAGGTGACTTTTCGTGTTTGTAGGTGACTGTAGGTGATTGCTGGTGTTTGTAGGTGATTGCTGGTGTTTGTAGGTGAGTGTAGGTGATTGTTGGTGTTCGTAGGTGATTGCTGGTGTTTTTAAGTGACTGTAGTTGATTGCTGGTGTTTATAGGTGATTGCTAGTGTTTGTAGGTGACTGTAGATGATTGCTGGTGTTTGTAGGTGATTGCTTGTGTTTGTAGGTGTAGGTGATTGCTAGTGTGTAAGTGATTGCTGGTGTTTTTAGGTGACTGTAGGTGACTGCTGGTGTTTGTTGGTCATTGCTTGTGTTTCTAGGTGACTGTAGCTGATTGCTGGTGTTCGTAGGTGATTGCTGGTGTTTTTAAGTGACTGTAGGTGATTGCTGGTGTTTGTAGGTGATTGCTGGTGTTTGTAGGTGACTGTAGGTGATTTCTAATGTTTGTAGGTGACTGTAGGAGATTGCTGGTGTTTGTAGGTGATTGCTGGTGTTTGTAGGTGACTGTAGGTGATTGCTGGTGTTTGTAGGTGACTGCTGGTGTTTGTATGTGACTGTAGGTGATTGCTGGGGTTTGTAGGTGATTGCTGGTGTTAGTAGGTGACTGCAAGTGATTGCTGGTAATTTTTGGTGTCAGTAAGTGTTTGTAGGTGACTGTAGGTGATTGCTGGTGTTTGTAGGTGACTGCAAGTGATTGCTGGTGTTTGTAGGTGACTGCTGGTGTTTGTAGGTGACTGCTGGTGTTAGTAGGTGACTGCTGGTGGTTGTAGGTGACTGCTGGTGTTAGTAAGTGACTGTAGGTGACTGCTGGTGATTGTAGGTGACTGTTGGTGATTGTAGGTTACTGTAGGTGATTGCTGGTGTTTGTAGGTGACTGCAAGTGATTGCTGGTGTTTGAATGTGACTGCAAGTGATTGCTGGTGTTTGCATGTGACTGCAAGTGATTGCTGGTGTTTGTAGGCTATTGTTGGTGTTTGTATGTGACTGTTGGTGACTACTGGTGTTTGTAGGTGACTGCTGGTGTTTGTAGGTGACTGCTGGTGTTAATAGGTGATTGCTGGTGGTTGTAGTTGACTGCTGGTGTTAGTAGGTGACTGTAGGTGATTGCTGGTGTTTGTAGGTGACTGTAGGTGATCGCTGGTGTTTGTAGGTGACTGCTGGTAATTGTAGGTAACTTCTGGTAATTGGTGGTGATTGCTGGTGTTAGTAGGTGACTGCAAGTGATTGCTGGTAATTTCTGGTGTCAGTAAGTGCTTGTAGGTGACTGTAGGTGATTACTGGTGTTTGTAGGTGACTGCAAGTGATTGCTGGTGTTTGTAGGTGACTGCTGGTGTTAATAGGTGACTGCTGATGGTTGTAGGTGAATGCTGGTGTTAGTAGGTGACTGTTGGTGACTACTGGTGTTGGTAGGTGACTGCTGGTGATTGTAGGTGACTGCTGGTGATTGTAGGTGACTGTAGGTTACTTCTGGTGTTTGTAGGTGGCTGTAGGTGACTGCTGGTGTTTGTAGGTGACTGCTGGTGTTAATAGGTGACTAGGTGTTTGCTGGTGTTTGTAAGTGACTGTAAATGATTGCTGATGTTTGTAGGTGACTGCCGGTGTTTGTAGGTGACTGTAGGTGTTTGCTGGTGTTGTGTGTTACTGGGGTATTTGTTTGTGCATTATGTCTTACTATAATTATATATTTTTAATTTTTAGTCATTTTCAAACAGAAAACCAGTTGGTAATGCATAAGTGCAGAAGCACCAGAGCAATCACTTTGTATAATTCAAATTATACTATCACAGTATATTTAAAATTTTTAATGCAGATATGATAAAATATCCTAGCTGATTAAAGCTTTACAAAGAACCTCTGGTACAATGGCTAAATTAATATAGAAGTTAAATGTAATTCGGAAAATACTTCAACGTGAGAGAAAACAAGACAAAAGAACAGATGCAAGAGTGCTTTTTTTTTTATATAACAGGGTCCTGCACAAGGGATGACAAATAGGTGTGTGCTGTGCTAATGGGTACAGAACATACATTAATGGAATAGTGCTAATGAGTAGACCATTCATTAATGGAATTGTATTAATGACTTCAGAAGAGTAACGATTATTAGGAAATAAGTGTTCAGTGATGTGGTGCAGTTATGTGGGGGTACTCCGCCACATCTCCCCCTTCTTCCAGATTGAGTTCTTCATCCGTTTCAGTAGTAGTCCAGGACTGCCTAGACATTGCATCAGCAACATTGTTAGCATGACCAGAAATATGAACAATGTCAAAGCTTTTCTCAGTCAACTTGATCTTCCATCTAATCAGTCTAGCACTTAGGAGGTTGCCACCAAAAATATGTACCAATGGTTTATGATCAGTAAAGATCTTGAAATAAGTGCCAGACAAATAATAATCATATTGATGAACTGTGGCAAGTACTGCTAAGGCTTTTAAATTTAGGCTTGAATAATTCTTCTCCCTTGGAAGCAGCTGTCTACTGTAAAAGCTGCAGGGTTGCCAAGATGAATTTTTGTATATACACAATGTACCACCTATGCCTGATGTAGAGGCATCAGTGAAAATGCTAAAAGAATCGGTAATGTTACGGATGATGAAAGCAGCACGATTTACTATATCAGATATGACCTTATCAAAAGCAGATTGATATTCTTCTGTGATTGTGATCTTAGTATGATTATCTTTTGGCATATGAGAATTTAGAATAATTGTGAGGTTTGCCATTGAAGAGAATAGTGATCCAAGCCTCTTAGAACCTGCTGCATTAGCAACTGAAAGGTACCAGGTGCATTAGTTAGGCCAAAGGGCATAACCTTATACTGAAATTTTTCTTCAAGACAGTGAAACGCTGTATATTGTTTAGACGTGTGTTCCATGGGCACCTGAAGGAAGCCTTTCTGCATATCAATCTTTGAAAGAACTGTTGCACTACCAAGTTTGGAGATGATGTCTTCCACAAATGGCATAGTAAAGGGTTCTCTTACAGTTATGGCATTGAGCTACTTAAAGTCTATCACAATCCTTATTTCCCCATTTTTCTTTGCAAATGGCATGGGGGAACTACTATACTTTGATGTTGAGGGCTCAATGATGTCAAGATCCAATAGATTGAATGCCAAACTTGTTATACAGGTGAGAAACAGTGGTAGAAAAAAAGTTGGTACCTTGGTCAGACAAAATAACCAATGGAATGCCCAGTATGGCAATGATAGAAAGTAATGACTTAGCAGTTAAAGCTGCAGCATAGTTAGGTAGTAATATGGCAAAAGGGTAGGCACTAGCTAGTTCCATGGCCTTGAAGATATATCTCATCTTGTGTCTAGAGAGAGGCAAAGGGCCAACTATATCAATGGCTAGCTTTTCATTATAGTTAGTAATGCGTTCTGATTGTAGCATGGGAACTTTGTGACCCCCAGATTTGGTGTGAGCTGCTCATTAGCTGCAAGATTGTATATAAGTTTTCAAGTCTTGTAAGAGGTTGGGCCATGTGAAATGCTTGCCAAGCATCATTCTGGTTGTGTTGATACACAGTGAAATAAGCCTTCGTGTGCTGCCTTAAGGACTTTTTGTCTCAACTGCTGAGGTACAACCAATGCTCGAGAGATAGTATTATGGGTAGAAGTGAGGCACATCAGTAAAATTATTGACAACAAAGAAATTCTTCTGCTTGTGTTTGGCTAAATCCCATAAAGGTTTCAGTGATTCATCTTCCTTTTGTAATTTCATAAAAGCATCTTTAGTATTACCATCAAAGGACAATGAAGGAAAAGTCAAGTATGGAGCTACAAATTTATTGGCTGATGAGGAGTGAGTAATGTCATCACCAGTGTCATGTTGTGTGTCAGAAGGCAAGGAAGTGTCAATATCATCAGTTTCACTGACAGCATCAGTATCATGCGATGTGCCCGGTACAATAGAATCCCATGAGGTTGGGTTTGCACCTTCAGTACCAACCTGAACAAGTTCACTAATAAGCATGTTCTAAATTCTGTCACTCTTATTTTTTCTGTTTAACATTTAATGAATAAAAACGAGCGTGTTTTAAATTCTCTAACTTGTATTTCTATTGAACAATATTTGATAAATAAGGAGAAATAAGTTAAACACGAAATGTAGGGTTTATAATGGGTCTGACAAAAGAATGAAGGTGTAGTTGATGTGGCACAAAGAATATGAGGTTAAAATTGGTATATTTGGTAAGCAAGAACTAAAATTGTACATAACAAGGCCCGACCATGAAACCAAACTGAACAGGCCACGTTCCATCCATGAGGATAAAGTGATTTATTAAGTGGTTGAAAAAGTTTGGTGCGAGCATCTGACGATGAAGAGTGGCCTTTGAATTAGGCTTCATACTTGGGTCTTGTTATGTACAAGTATATACTCAGGCTAACTCAACATGTGTGCACAATTGCAAATTATTTTTTTGCATGAAAAAGTCTTTATTATTACACCATAAAGTGAAGTTTGGAGGCAATATTTTAATAAACAAAGCAAATACAAACGAATATGCAAAAATGTCTTCAAGTAGTCGTTAGAAAGTACGCCATGGACTTTTTGCAAAGTTGGACAACTGCATTTGATAGAGTAAAACATTGTTACAGACTTTAAAAGCTCTACTCACTTTGTGGATGAAGAGTGGCCTTTCGAATTTGGCTTCATAGTTGGGTATCGTTATGTTCAAGTATATACTCAGGCTTACTCAAAAGTAAGCCTAAACGACTAGGTGGGTCTTGTTATTTACAAGTTTATTTTCTGGCTAACCAAATCCGTGTCCACTCTTGTAAAAACTTTTCTTTTTTAGAATATCTTCATACTAACAATATTAAGTGCTTTAAAAATGTTTGGTGTCTATACGTGATGAAAGTTAGCTAATAGAATTAAATATGCAAAAATATTTTCAAATACAAATAGGCTCACTAAAGTAAAATTGCGCAATGTCAGTGACTTTTACAGAGTTGAACAACTACATTTGTTGAAGTTGAAGGCTTTTCTGAACTTTGAAAGCTCCACCCACTCTGTCGTTGTGAAGTGACCTGTTGAGTTTGGCATCATAGTTGGGTCTCGTTATGCACAAGTTCATCCCTCTGGCTAACCAAATCCGTGTCCACACTTGCAAAGACTTTTTTTTATAGAATATCTTCATACTAACAATATTAAGTGCTTTGAAAATATTTGGTGTCTGTACGTGATGAATATTATCAAATACAAATAAATATGCAAAAATATTTTCAAATAGTCGTTAACCGTCAAAATTAATACACCCAAAAGTTGGGACAAATTGGCTCACTGAAGTAAAAATGCACCATGTCAATGACTTTTACAGAGTTGAACAACTGCATTTGTTGAAGTTGAAAGCTTTTCTGAACTTTGAAAGCTCCACCCACTCTGTGGTTGTGAAGTGACCTGTTGAATTTGGCATCATAGTTAAGTCTCGTTATGTACAAGTTTATCCCTCTGGCTAACCAAATTCGTGTCCACACTTGCAAAGACTTTTCTTTTATAGAATATCTTCATACTAACATTATCAAGTGCTTTAAAAATGTTTGGTGTCTGTACGTGATGAAATTTAGTAAATACAAATAAATAAGCAAAAATATTGTCAAATAGTCGTTAACCGTCAGAATTAATACACCCAAAAATTGGGACAAATTGGCTCACTGAAGTAAAAATGCACCATATCAGTGACTTTTACAGAGTTTGGACAATTGCATTTGTTGAAGTTGAAAGCTTTTCTGAACTTTGAAAGCTCCACCCACTCTATTGTGAAGTGACCTGTATAGTTGGGCTTCATAGTTGGGTCTTGTTATGTACAAGTTTATCCTCTGGCTAACCAAGTCCGTGTTCACACTTGTAAAGACTTTTCTTTTTTAGAATATCTTCATACTAACAATATTAAATGCTTTGAAAATGTTTGGTGTCTGTACGTGACGAAAATTAGCAAATACAATTAAATATGTAAAAATATTTTCAAATACCGTCAGAACTAATCCATCCAAATACTGGGACAAATTGGCTCTCTGAAGTTAAGTTATAATGCGCCATGTCAATGACTTTTACAGAGTTGAACAACTGCATTTATTGAAGTTGAAAGCTTTTCTGAACTTTGAAAGCTCCACCCACTCTGTCGTTGTGAAGTGACCTGTTGAGTTTGGCATCATAGTTGGGTCACGTTATGTACAAGTTTATCCCTCTGGCTAACCAAATCCGTGTCCACACTTGCAAAGACTATTCTTTTTTAGAATATCTTCATACTAACAATATTAAGTGCTTTGAAAGTGTTTGGTGTCTGTACGTGATGAAAAATAGCAAATACAATTGAATATGCAAAAATATTTTTCAATAATCATCAGAACAAATTTATCCAAAAATTGGAACAAATTGGCTCACTGAAGTAAAAATATGCCATGTCAACTGCTTTTACAGAGTTGAACAGCTATATTTGTTGAAGTTTAAAGCTTTTCTGAACTTTGAAAGCTCCACCCACTCTGTCGTTGTGAAGTAGCCTGTTGAGTTTGGCTTCATAGTTGGGTCTCGTAATGTACAAGTTTATCCCTCTGGCTAATCTCTAGGGATAAGCCTATACCGAATTTGTTCTGGAGGAATGTGGATGCGGTCATAGCACCACCCCTCTCGCTAGAGGTAGATTTAATTCATAAAAAACAATTGGCTGGATTTATCAGTGCTTAAATTATTTATTTCAATGCTGGCATTCACTTGTCTATGGAAACATTTGAAATTTTTTAGCATTTTATAGTGATATTACAATACAATGATTCAAAAACTGTCTCTTGAGAATCTTGATTTGAGAAGTAGCTAACCATTTGCATAAATATTTGAAGAAGCAGTAATCTAACCTGGAAAAGAAGAGTAATGAAGCGTATATTATTTCCATTCTTCTCTGATGGATGTCCTCTTAAGGTTTCTTCAATACCTGTGTGCAGGGCATTGAAAAAAATCACATTTAGTAAAATGATAAAGTTGTACCTGACTATGCACTACGGGAAAGCTTAAATGAACAGGTCAGGTCTCTTTTATGAAGTAGGTGGAGATTTCTAAATTTTTACAAAAGTTTGAATTTTAAACAACTAAGTTAATCAACTTTGTAAAAGTCCTACAAATGACCTAGTTCGTGTTTGAGGTTATAATGTATCCAAATATTTTAATGGATTAGTTTTGATGATTGATTAATACATAAAAATATTATCACATATTAACACATACGTGCTTGAAAATTTTTAAGCAGCTTATGGTGATATTACATTACAATGATTCAAAAACTGTCTCTTGAAAATTTTGATTTGAAAAGTAGCTAATCAATTGTATAAATATTTGAAGAATCAGTAATTTAACCTGGAAAGGAAGATTAGCATAACTTATGTTATTTCTATTTTTCTATGATAGCAGTCCTTTTTAAAGGTTTCTTAAATACCTGTGTGCAGGGTGTCGAAGAAACCTTTTTTTTTTCCTGAGCCAGATGCTTTACCCAATCCCTTGCACAGCACACGTTTAGCGAGATGCTAGACTTGCCCTGGTATTACCTGTAAAAAGTATCTATCAGACAGCAAACTTAATTCTTTTTTACTTAGCATCATCCTCTTGACTGAATGCTCTTCAACGGCTGACTCAAACAACATACTCCTCCCTCCTTTAATGTGTGTAGTGTGTTTGAGTAAGGAATGCTTCTTGCTATGTAGCTATCAAGTTCCCCTTGATTTAAACATAGATGGGCATTGTTAAGAATAAATTTTAACATTACACAGCAAACAAGCAATACAATTTGGAAATATAAAGAAATGAAAATACAATGAGTTTGATTAAGTTCTCTTCTTTACTAAGAATTTAAAACAGTCAGCAAAAATTTTAGTTTCAAATGAACTTTCTTCGCATAAGTTATTTCCACAGTAACCCGAGTTCCAATTAATTTCTTTTTCAGAGCGTCCTTTAAAATCATTCAAAATTCCGTTATTTGACAAATACAAATGTATGTTTGAAGTCGGTATGAGTTGTGAAGAATTATTAATTCGTTTCAGAAAAATTCTAGACTTTAATAGAAAATATGTAAGTTATAATAAACATTTTGTAATAAAGTAACTATAAACATTTTATAATAAAGTAACATTAAACATTTTTAAAAAATATTTAATTTAAGAAATACAAAATTTTGAAACAAATAAATCTTTACTTCATCGTAACTGCTTTGTTAACCATTTAGCATATTCTTTTCACAAATCTTGCATACCATGTACTAATATGCATTCTTAACTTGAACATATACAAGCAATAGACTGCTAGCTTATATTTTTTTAATTTAATTTTCTGAAATCCACAGTAATCCTTATGCTACAAACTCAAGTTTCTTCACAAGTATGGGAGCACTTGACCATAGGGAATTACTGGGAGCAATAATGCCAGAGTTAATCAAGATACCAAGTTCAGCTTTAATGCTAGGTTCAATAGAGGAAAGGTGAATAAGTCAGGTGGCCGGAGGCAGTATTCTTGCGCAGTATTACTGCCAAGGCGGTAGCCGAAGGCCTGTGGCTGATGTTCTCAAGGACTTCGGTCCCTGAGAAGATGTTATCAGATCAGGGAGGTCACTTCTGTGGAAAAGTGGTGAGCGAGTTGTGCAGGATGTTGGGAATTGAGAGAGTGCGGACGTTTCCGTACCACCCCTAGACCAACGGGACGGTGGAACGGTTCCACGGCACGCTTAAGTCAATCTTGGGCAAGTGCGTGGATGAGGGGAAGGACTGGGTTGAACAGCTGTCTTTCGCGCTGTTCGTAATGAGGCAGATGCCTCATGCGGACAGTGGATTCAGTCCGTTTGACCTAGTCTACGGGTTCAGAGTCAGAACTCTCCTAGACGCTCTGTGCTCTGGGTTGTTTGAGGTGGATAGTAAAGAGTTGAACGTGTGCGAGTGGGTGAGAGGAATGGCTGAGAAGTTGGAATTGAGTTGCATTTTACCACACTGGAAATGTCAAATATTTTCAATAAATACAGCCATGGTTTACTTGGGTAGTTGTTTATTGTAAGATATACTTTAAAAGCAATTACAATGTTAACCTTATGTTCGATTTTTTAGCTGGTAAAGAAGCAAGAAAGAATGGAGCAGAAGCATTTAATATTAGGGCTGCTGAAGCGTACAGAAAGATGGGAGAAGATGATCACAAAATGTTGAAGGAGAGCATTCCTGAGGAGACTGAAATCGCCTTGAGTATAAAGGCAGTAAAACGTGAAGGTGCCAAATTATTTGACAAAATAGGATTGCAGGTGAGTTATTAATTGCATGGAACAGCAAGTACATGTTTGCAACATCATGTGTGCTTGTTTACACAGTGGTCACTTGCAGACATAAATTTACTTGAGCATCATTAGGCATCTTACGGTCTTTACCATTCATTCCCATTTTTTGTCATTTTAATTAAACCTCAAGAGCTACAGCTTGTTGAGATTTTTCTTGTACTTCATAGCAACTTTGTCTTTGCTGATTGTTATTCCTGTGTTAGTTTAAAGTGTACATGCTTGCGTAGGGCTAATACAAAACTCTCCAAGTAGAAAATTGTTTAGCTTTACTAATGGTGAATTTCATCTGCTGTTCTACCCGATACATTCTATTATCACAAAATTTTGCCTTATGCCATGAAATAACACGTGCAAATTATGTAACCACCAAAAATACAGTTTAGTGCATATGATGGTGTAAAGACAGGAAGAATTGAAAGGAGTTAATGGACAATGCCATGTTGATACGGTTATGCAAAATGTGGTGTGACAAATGAAAAATAGCTTACGAATGATCCATGGGTATGCAACTGAGGGTGACTTGGTAACTTTCAATGGCGGTGTAGATGACGGTGGGTGTGCAGCTGAGGGTAACTTGGTAGCTTTCAATGGCTGAGTAGATGGGTGTGCAGCTGAGGTTAACTTGATAGCTTTCAATGGCGGTGTAGATGGGTGTGCAGCTGAGGGTAACTTGGTAGCATTCAATGGGTTTGCTGCAGATGTGATATCAGAGCATCTGGAACACAGTACCATTTTTGAAGTGTCCGCTTCCACGTCCTCAGGTAGTGCTACAAATATACAGAAAGTATGAGTTAAAAAATAAAATCTAAATGTTGTACAATTATACCATTGAACATAGCAGCACGAACAAACTCTACAAAAGGTCTCTTTATCAAATGTTTCAAGTCTGTTGTGTATGACGTCTGTATATCATCTTCAAAATGTCCAAATGCAAGGACTTGGTATCAAAGTTTTTGTAAAGCCTGAATCTGAAATCATATTATAATAGTTGTAGTAAAAACTTTACACATTGCATAATCACAATTGAGGAATGGGGGGTGGAGGAGGGAGAGGCGAAGTCCCAGTGGTTTTCCTCCTCTGTATCAAACACTGTCAATTATAACTTCAACACTTCAGTCAGTCATTAATGTCACCTTATGGAAGTTAATTGATATGACATAATAATACTGACTTTATGAAAACCGCTCAGTTTTGAGAAACTAAACCTTTGCATAGGTTAGGGTCATCAAACAGTAGCTAAACATGTGCGCAATACATACAAACTAGTAATATCATAACGTAACTTTAAGGGGCACATTTGCCTTCTTAGGCAAAATGCAATAATTCCTTGTCAGTAATGAAGAATTGCACAAACCTGGTGTGAATTGTTCTAGACAATATTCAGACACTATACATACATATAGCCCATGAAGACCTTTCCTCACAGCAAGTGGTGTGGGCACCCAAGTTCCATCTGGACCATTGATGTTTCATGAGAAAAGGTTCTGAATTTGCTCCCCAAAAAATGTCAGGTACCCAATCACAGCTGGGTGGACTGGTGGGAGGCAGAAAAAGAAAAACCATATGAAATTAGCCACACACACACACGCACACACGCATGCATACACACACACACAGACACACACACATGTGTGTTCAGATTCGTCTTTTGCTAATTATAAGATTGAACTAACATTCAACTCTGTCTCAAGTAAGCACGGGTAGCGCGGAGCTTTTACCAGTTCTCTAAGCATCGCGAATGGTTGAGAGTGGCAAAGAACTAGAGTGGCAGCGTTACTTGTGGAGGACTGAATCACCGAGGAACGCTCTTATCAGCGTTGTTTGGCCCAGGTCTCCATCTATTCCTGCTTCTGCGAAGAAGCATTTCTACAAGAATTTAATGCTTAACGGGTTGGTCCTAACTAAAAGAATATTCAAGTATCTCGGACAAATCTAAGACCTGGAGCTGACCAATCATGCAACTGAATTTGCAATAGCAAGTGACTAAACAATAATAATACTCATACTAGAAGTTTCTTTGCTGAGCATTGTATGCAACAATTAGATTACAGTGTGATAGGGTCTTCTTCCTCAGAAACGAAGTCATTGACAGTGAAAAAGGATTTATTTCTATGACTTACAGTTTTAGTAGCGTTTAAATATCATGAGGTGAAGCCAAGTTATATTTGGCTACTCAAACTATAATGCATGTTAACCTTATGTTGTCATAAGTTGGCTACTGTAGCAAAACTGGTAGGCGGCAATGGGCTGGTCATTTATTGGTTGTTCACAATATTTGACATCAGTAGTGATATTTTACTTAACCAAGAGCAACTGTGAATTACAGGATAAATTTCATCTTTGATCAATGTATTTTCTACAAGAACGTAAATGTGTGTAGGTATTATGTAATTTGAGTAATGCATGTATTCAGCGAGAGACCAAAGCAAGCGAGACAATCAGGGTAACACTTGGGTTATTTGCTAATAATGTTTGGACATGCACATGTAATTTTTGTACTTTGACCCAGGCTTTCTGTATTGCTCGGTAGTTGACTTTGTCTCAAACGCCATTGAACAGAATCTTCTGGATTATAGACCTTTTACCCATATCATGTTTAGTGTATCGGTATTCTGGCTCTGCCAGGTGTGCATGACCTGCTAGCCACAGCAACAGAATTTGCAATTTGTATTGTCTGCGTATGTGTGTATGTATGTGTGTGTGTGTAGTGAGTGTGTGTAGACTTCACATCTGGATATTTACACACTATATCTTTCATTTAGTATAATAATACATACTCTATCTGCATCATCTACATCGCCATTGAAAGCTACCAAGTTACTTATAATAATATATTGATAACGAGTATACAATAATAATTATACAAATAACAGATGACATACACTGTCCCCCAGCATTACTGCACCCTGTTGTAAAATAATTATGTTTCTGAATGTGATGACAATGTGTTCAAATTTTAATGAGTAAAATCAACAGTAACGAAACGATAGATTTAGTGGCTCATTATGCAAAGCAAATCTGGTGATGAACTTTATGCCAAGGTGTAGTTTTGCAGTGCCATATAAACTTGCAAATACAGCACCAGTCTGCTCCAGAGCTTAAGTAGAAGGTTGGAGCTGTGAATGTAATTGTAGTAATGGTTATGGTTGTTGAAAAGATTGACTCACACACTGTATGAAGCTTCTTTCTTGTTGTACTTTTGCTGATTGCCATAGGACTTTGTCGTGGAGCATGAGTCCTCTTGTATGTACTTTGTATTTGATTTTTAGTCATTCCCCACAAAAAAACTAAACAAAATACTCTCATATATGACCATAAACGCTCCTTGGTTTCTCCGTCACTGAGACCAATACCCGAGCATCGCCTTGGATCAAACTGCAACTATTGTAATTTACACACTTAAGCATCCTAACTTTAAATGTAAATAAGTTAGCTTCATTGTTTTTGGAATCTACTTATTGGTGAGCAAGTGCAGTGAAAGTGAGGCGAGTGAGACACTTACAGGGGTAGCACAACTCAAAATCGGAGATATTTGCTGGTTTAAATGTTTGTACGTACGTATGTCATTTGTACTTTGACCCTCGCGTTCTTGTGTTTGCTAGGAGGCCATCCCTGTCCCACACTCCCTAAACAGAATCCTTTGTTTAATCAATCTTTGCCCACATTATTCACTGGTTTTATGCTTTGAATTATTTTGCGGGCGCAGTTAAAACTTAATAAACCAACCAGAGTGTGGGCCTGGCTCTGTAGTGCTCAACGCTCACGACATACTGGAGGTCAGCAATAAGCGCTGCCACCAGAGTTCTGGGGTTCTCACTTTGAGCTTTAATAAAAAACTACGTTAAACTGAACTACTTCACAAAAACGTGGTGAGGGGTTTTTATAAGTCCACTCACTATACTGACCAATCAAAAATGATACAACAGTGTTGTTTCTTACCTAAATATCAATTGTCCAACAGTCTAAACATGAAGGTAAGTCTTGGTTTGTTCAGTAAACATGAATGTGTGAAAGTGTTGTGCGTTACAGCTACTGCTTAGCTAAAGAATAGCACAATGTAAACGTTTTAATAGCAAATAAAAATATAAAATGCCTTTACACAGCTTTTACGGCAGTGTGAGCATAATGTCTTAATAGGTTACTCCTCAGAAATGCCTATAGTTTTTTTATTTGTTTTATGTTTAATTCGAACAGTTCCGGCGAATGGTTGCTGTGGCATTGAAAGTATTGATATAAAACTCACCTGACAAGATACTTTGTGGCCAAAGGAATAGAATGTGGGCAAACGCAAGGTAGTTTTTTCCAATATATTTCGCGATGAGATGAGATGACTAATAATGAAACCAAATTATCAAAATAAAGATTATACAAATTTCACTTACTTTCAAAAAACTTTGAACACTACACAAAATATCATACATCACATATAGTTTATTGCTATTGGATTCATTAGCTTCAATAATCTTGTCCAGCATATACACTTCATGCCAAAGCCTACAACATTGCGAGTATCTTACATGTGAAAAAAAAAGTATGTGTTCACCTTTTTCCATGCTTCAAATTGATAAAATTCATAGGAAACTCAAGGCGGCATGCACATCCAAAATAGCGGTCTCATCCAGTGCCTTAAACCTGCTATTACTTCTCTAAGCACTGCCAACCACAAAATTGCTGCAATCCTGAACAAGGATTCATACTTGTAGTGTAACTCAATAAATAATTTCTTACATCATTTCTTCCTGTAGTGTGTTGATATTGAGCAACAAATTCATCTACTTATAATTGATTTGAAAACCATTAATGCCCATGAAGTGGTTCAGATGGCTGTGTCCTGCAGACTTCTTTTTTGGCAATCCTAATAAACCATTTATAGCGTAGACAACTTTGCCATCATTCTAACACACATACATTACAAGCTCTATATTTCTGGTAATGAAAAAAAAACGCTACACCTTGCCTTATTTGACAGAAAAAATGTCATGAAAACTGCTAATAAGCCTGTATTAGCAGATGCCATGGGGGAACTTGAATCTCCAAATGCCCCAGGTCCGTCTGAAGATAATTGTGTGTATGTTATAGATGGTGGCTCATTGATCCATCGAATTCTTTGGCAAAAAGGGAGCACATACGACACCATCTATCAGAACTACATGAACTATGTGAACCGTCGCTATCGAAACCCTATTACTGTGTTTGATGGATATAATGATGGGCCTTCCACGAAAAACAGTACCGACTTAAAGAGAGTTGAAGAGCAAATGACAGAGGAACACTTCATTTGATCATAAGTCATGAATGTGAAGAAAGAAGCATTTCTTTCCAACAAGAAAAAACTTCCAACACAGTAGTCATTGGTGATAACACTGACCTGTTAATCCTCCTTTGTTACTACACACCCATTGACTCTACACACAAAGTGTACTTCAGACCTGAAGCCAAGACCGGGACGCACAAATTGCCACGATGTTGGAACATTCAGCACACAAAAAATATTCTTGGTGCTCGTGTCGGTGAAAACATTCTCTTTGGCCATGCCTTGTTAGGATGTGACACAACATTAAGAGTATTTGGCATTGGCAAAGGTGTTGCTTTAAAGTAATTTAGAAGCAGCAAAGACTTCAACGTTAAGGCAGAAGTGTTCAACAACAATTAGGCCACAAGTGAAGAGATTGCAGCTGTTGCAGAATCAGCACTAGTAAGACTCTTCAGTGGAAGTAAAAAAAGAGACACTTTAGATCAGTTGAGGGTACAAAAACTCTTCCAAAAAGTAGGTTCCAGCAGTTCACGTGTTCAGCCTCAGACACTGCCTCCAACATCAGCAGCAGCCCGGTACTTCAGCTGTAGAGTCTATAACCAAGTACAGACATGGAGAAGAAATAACTTACCACCAACAAACTGGGGCTAGAAGATGACTGGTGGAAACCTCATTCCGATAATGACAGACAAAGAAGTAGCTCCTAAAGCTTTGCTGGAAGTTATAAGGTGCTCTTGTTAGAGTGGTTGTTTAACCAAGAGGTGATTTTGTCGACATGCAGATCTTGATTGTTCTCCTGCATGTGGAAAATGCCGCGGAGTATGTTCCAATATATCACCTGCTGCTTCCCGAGAGAACTCTTCTAGTGATCATGCAGAAAAATGATGTGTCGCTACTATTCACAGAAATTTATGGTCACCTATCAGTTCAAATAAAACTTACGTTATTGACTACAAAATATATTACTATTCTATGTTCAAAAATTTTTAAAAATTAACATTGGTTATGAAATAATTATATAGCTAATGGTGTTAAGTATTATAAACACAGATACTAGTTTAAAGTGTTGTCTTGGATACTGTTGTACTGAAATTTCTTTAAACTACAAATACTCGTTAATTTTTTAACACCTGCTTTTGTTGCTGATGACTATTGTCAAGTAGACATGTTTCCTCAAGGTACTTTTAAATGCATTTTTTACACCCGTTTAAACTTTAATTATAAAAAAAATATTCTGTTGCAATTTGTGGTGGGTAATGGTCAAAAATTTCATATATTGACTGGACTAGGTCACGCAACATCTAGTACAATTTTTTTTTTTATATTTCACAAAAACTCTGGGATTTACTTTGGAGAACACCTGACAATGCGTTCAAGCCTTAATAAGTGAGGATGCACAACTATTGAAGGTCAGACAAAATTAAATGATGAAGTTAATGGTGCTAATCCCAAAATGACCTGAATGGTCGTGAGCGAAACAAAGGACAGACTGTCTGATTTTGAAAGAATGATAGCATGGTACTCTGAACCATGAACAGTTAAAATAGTCAACAAGAGACCATCTCTATAAAATGTATTACTGGAGTGTTGGTTAGCTATTCAGAGAGATATCACTCAGTTGTAATGAAATATTTTCTCGTCAATGCCATAAAGCTTAATTTCAGCAATAGAGAAAGGTTCACAGTCAGAGAGAGTCAAAAGCTGCAGATTCTACATATGGAGGAGATTAATTGGCTTTGATTCAAGTACAGCCTATCATTTGTAACATGGGTAACAGATCTGGATCAAAGCACATTGTAGGCTCCATGGTAGGCTGGGTTGTGCGGACTTCAATGTGAACTGATTTTGAAAATTTTGAAAGCTATTGTATTTACTTCAGTCTATGAGCTTCTGCCAGGTGTTCACATGATGACATTTGCACTATAAAACGGAAAGCACAATTAAAATGTTTGTCTTTGTAAATTGATGATCTAGGTGTCCTGTTTCAGTTTTTTAGCTCTTCAATATCTTCTCTATAAAGTTCTCGGTCAGCTTCCTGATTTTGATTCATTATAGAAAACATTTTCTACTTGAGCTTTGTCGTCTGTGTCCTATCTGTCATCTACTAATGTTAATCTTGACGTAGGAGTATCTACTTAGAGTGTTAATATGATGTCATCTGATGGCTGTCCCTCTGTGATTTCTTTAGCTATTGGTGGTAGACTAGTATTAGAGGAGAATGCAAGTTATAAGTTTCGTTGTGATGATCTCAGTAATAAACTTCCAGGGTCTGAAAAATGGTTGGATTATTAATATGTTTGTGGAATTTACTAGTGAATGTTTGAGGTGACTCATAAGTTTATATAACAGTTAGGTGCTGCCTCAAAGATAACTACCGTTTTTAAGGTCCCGAAGGACCCAGGTTGTAGTGTTCTCCACCCCTCTTCTCCACTCTCTCCCCATCTCTCCCATTTTCCCTCCCACCCCGAGCACAGCGAATGTTCTACTTAAGGCCTGAAGGACCCTAATAGTAATAGTTTACAACAACTAGGCTCCGCCTCACTAATTTAGAATGTAGTGACTGATCGTAACCATGTGACACTTAGCGCAAATGGAGTTTCACTATGTGTCTTTGCCCTCAATGTGGGGACAATAAGTTAATAGTGTCCCGCTTTGAAGGACTTAAGCAGTTTATAGTTTCTCTGTCATTTTACAAAAATTACAGCAGCTGTGTTCTAAATTTTTTTTTGAAAATGTGGCAGCAGTATTACTACATTTCACTGGCCATTATATAGACATTTAGGCATACTATACAGTGGCCTTCCATTAATGTTTAGATAAATGCCTCAACTTTACAACCGCACCCAATATAATTCCTGTTCCTGAAATTGTGGTAGTTGTAAACGATGGATGAAGGAAAGTAGATAACTCAAGAGCGAATTTAAAAGTCATCTAACCTAAAACCCAATGTGAGAAATTAAAAGCAATATAATTTTAAGAAAAAACAATTCAATTTTTTTTTACCAGCAAATAAAGGCAAAGTTACTGTACTTCTGGACTAATCAAAATATGACTTCATTTAGGCACATTTTAGCAAATACAAGCACCTATAAAAAAATTGAAAAATTATCAAGTACAAACAATTGAGAAGTAACAAACTTCTATTGACAGTGAGCCAATTTGTCACAATTTTTGACGGTTAACAACTATTTGAAAATATTTTTGCGCATTAATTTGTATTTACTAAATTTCATCATGAACAGACACCAAACATTTTCAAAGCACTTTATGTTGTTAGTATGAAGATATTCTAAAAAAGAAACAGTCTTTGCCAGTGTGGACACGGATTTGGTTAGTTAGAGAAATAAACTTGTACATAACAAGACCCTACTACGATGCCAAACTCAACAGTTCACTTCACAACGAAAGAGTAGGTGGAGCTTTCAAAGTTCAGAAAAGCTTTCAACTTCAACAAATGCAGTTGTTCAACTCTGTAAAAGTCATTGACATGGCGCATTTTTACTTCAGTGAGCCAATTTGTCCCAATTTTTGGGTGTATTAGTTTTGACAATTAACGACTATTTTCAAATAGCACTTAATATTATTAGTATGACGCCATACTTCGAAATTGTATGCTTGTTCTTTCTGAACAATGCTCATATATTTGTTTTAATCAAGGTGATTTTGATAGCTACAAAGCATGAGGCATTTCTTACACCAACAGACAATACACATTGGAGAATTATGTGATTTGAGTCAGCATTTGAAGAGCATTCCGTCAAGAAAATGATGCTACGTGAAAAAAAATTAAGTTTGCTGTCTGATAGATACTTTTTACAGGTAAAGCGTCTGGCTCAGAAAAAGCAAAGGTTACTTCAACACCCTGCACACAGGTATTGATGAAACTTAAAGAGAACTTCTATCAGAAAAAAATGGAAATAACGTAAGCTCTGTTACTCTTCCTTTCCAGGTTAGCTACAAATATAAATACAAATGATTAGTTACTTCTCAAATCAAGATTCTCAAGAGACAGTTTTTGAATCATTGTAGCTAAATGTAATATTACTACAAGGTGCTTAAAAATTTCCAATGTTTCCGTTGACAAGTGAATGCCAGCAATAATACAATTAATTTAAGCAGTGAACCAGGGCTTGAATATCTCAGGAACTTCATTAGACCAGACAGAGAGTACTAGTGAAAATATTCCTAATCCTAATTCCTCAGCATCTGTTGCATCGAGGTATGCACATGTGCTGGAGAATGAAATGCAACCAGTTTTAGAGGAGTCTACTATGTACTCCATAGAGTCAAAATCATCGATCATAGGTTGGGCACTAGCAGTCACCTATAGTCACCTACAAGCACCAGCATTACCTACAGTCACCTACAAACTCCTGCAATTACCTACAAACACCAGCAGTTACCTACAAACACTATAACAATCACCTACAAACACTAGTATTCTACTGTCACCTACAAACACCAGCGATCACCTACAGTCACTTATATACACCAGCAATCACCTACAAACACTAGCAGTCACCTATAGTCAACTACAAACACCAGCATCTTCCTACAGTCACCTACATACATTATTAAACAACTGCTAACACCAGCAATCACCTACAGTCACTTATATACACCAACAATCACCTACAAACACTAGCAGTCACCTATAGTCAACTACAAACACTAGCAGTCATTTATAATCACCCACAAACACCAGCAGAACTCTACAACCACTTACAAACACCAGCAGCCCCCTACAGTCACATACATACATTATCAAATACCTGCTAACACCAGCAATCACCTACAGTCACTTATATACACCAACAATCACCTACAAACACTAGCAGTCACCTATAGTCAACTACAAACACGAGCAGTCACCTATAATTACCTACAAATACCAGCTGCACCCTACAGCCACTTGCAAACACCAGCAAACACCTACAGTCACCTACAAACACCAGCAGTCACCTACAGACATCAGCAATCATTTACAGTCACTTACAAACACTAGCAATCACCTAGTCACCTATTAAAAGCAGCAGTCACCTACAAACACCAGCAATCACCTACAGTTACATACAAACACAAGCAATCACCTACAAACACCAGTAATCACATACAAATACCAGCAGTCACCTACAGTCACCTACAAACACCTACAGTCTCCTAGAAATACCAACACTAACCTACAAACACCAGCAATCACCTATAAACACCAACATGCACCAGCAATCACATATAAATACCAGTAATCACCAACAGTCACCTACAAATATTAGCAGCCTCCTACAATCCTCTACAGTCACCTACAAACACCAACAATCGCCGACTAACACCACCAATTACCTACAAATACTAGCAAACACCTACAGTCACCTACAAATACCAGCAGTCACCTACTAACACCAGCTATCACCTACAAACGCCAGCAATCACCTATAGTCACCTACAAACACCAGCAATTACCTACAAACACAAGTAGTCACCTACAAACACCAGCGGTCGTTTACCAACACGAGCAATCATCTACAGTCACCGACAAACACCAGTAGTCACCTACAAACACCAGCATCCACCTACAAACACCAGCAATCACCTACAGTCACCTACAAACACCAGCAGTCACCTACAAACACCAGCAATTACCTACAAACACCAGCAGTCACCTACAAACACCAGTAATCACCTACAAACAGCAGCAGTTTTGTTTTTTGGAAGTCAATATAAAAGATATGTTTAGCAAAAATTATTCCAATTGATGTTGTACAACCATTTTAATAACTAAACATTTGGCTTTGTTTCAATATTGAGCTGCATAGCTTCAGACGAAAAAGCATTTAGATTATAGGGTAGCACGAGCCTCTGATTTAACTACTGGATACTTCATGGCTGTAATTTATTAAAATAATGTACTAGTTTACTTTTTATGCTACCTGATTTAGATCTATTATGAAATTATGCTTTGGCGAGCATAAGAGCATTCCTTTGCTTATATTTTTATCTTAGTGAATGAATTTGTCAAAAGCTAATCTACTGTATGTATACACATTCTCGGTGCAAAATCTGCTCCAAAGATCAGTTGCTTTATAGATTGCCAATATTTGTGGTAATAATGTATGTCTATGGCTGAAATCAATTGGAAAATAAAAAAATTCCCATGGTATGTGCCTACAAAATTTTTAAATTCATTTATTTCATACCTTTTATTGCAAAAAAAATCCATCTTTGTGGTTAAAAAGCCTTTTGTATTTTTGTTTGTAGTCACATGATTGGTAGTACATCCGATATGGGAGGAGGGGGCTTTGCTTTCCATAACTACTCTTGTTGTTTCTGAGCCCCTCTGCATGCTCAAACACAAAGATATTTCAACTTCAACAAATGCAGTTGTCCAAACTCTGTAAAAGTCATTGATATGGTGCATTTTTACTTCAGTGAGCCAATTTGTCCCAATTTTTGGGTGTATTAATTCTGACGGTTAACGACTATTTGACAATATTTTTGCTTATTTATTTGTATTTACTAAATTTCATCACGTACAGACACCAAACATTTTTAAAGCACTTGATAATGTTAGTATGAAGATATTCTATAAAAGAAAAGTCTTTGCAAGTGTGGATACGAATTTGGTTAGCCAGACGGATAAACTTGTACATAACGAGACTTAACTATGATGCCAAACTCAACAGGTCACTTCACAACCACAGAGTGGGTGGAGCTTTCAAAGTTGAGAAAAGCTTTCAACTTCAACAAATGCAGTTGTTCAACTCTGTAAAAGTCATTGACATGGTGCATTTTTACTTCAGTGAGCCAATTTGTCCCAACTTTTGGGTGTATTAATTTTGACGGTTAACGACTATTTGAAAATATTTTTGCATATTTATTTGTCTTTGATAATATTCATCACGTACAGACACCAAATATTTTCAAAGCACTTAATATTGTTAGTATGAAGATATTCTATAAAAAAAAGTCTTTGCAAGTGTGGACACGGATTTGGTTAGCCAGAGGGATGAACTTGTGCATAACGAGACCCAACTATGATGCCAAACTCAACAGGTCACTTCACAACGACAGAGTGGGTGGAGCTTTCAAAGTTCAGAAAAGCCTTCAACTTCAACAAATGTAGTTGTTCAACTCTGTAAAAGTCACTGACATTGCGCAATTTTACTTTAGTGAGCCTATTTGTATTTGAAAATATTTTTGCATATTTAATTATATTAGCTAACTTTCATCACGTATAGACACCAAACATTTTTAAAGCACTTAATATTGTTAGTATGAAGATATTCTAAAAAAGAAAAGTTTTTACAAGTGTGTACACGGATTTGGTTAGCCAGAAAATAAACTTGTAAATAACAAGACCCACCTAGTCGTTTAGGCTTACTTTTGAGTAAGCCTGAGTATATACTTGAACATAACGATACCCAACTATGAAGCCAAATTCGAAAGGCCACTCTTCATCCACAAAGTGAGTAGAGCTTTTAAAGTCTGTAACAATGTTTTACTCTATCAAATGCAGTTGTCCAACTTTGCAAAAAGTCCATGGCGTACTTTCTAACGACTACTTGAAGACATTTTTGCATATTCGTTTGTATTTGCTTTGTTTATTAAAATATTGCCTCCAAACTTCACTTTATGGTGTAATAATAAAGACTTTTTCATGCAAAAAAATAATTTGCAATTGTGCACACATGTTGAGTTAGCCTGAGTATATACTTGTACATAACAAGACCCAAGTATGAAGCCTAATTCAAAGGCCACTCTTCATCGTCAGATGCTCGCACCAAACTTTTTCAACCACTTAATAAATCACTTTATCCTCATGGATGGAACGTGGCCTGTTCAGTTTGGTTTCATGGTCGGGCCTTGTTATGTACAATTTTAGTTCTTGCTTACCAAATATACCAATTTTAACCTCATATTCTTTGTGCCACATCAACTACACCTTCATTCTTTTGTCAGACCCATTATAAACCCTACATTTCGTGTTTAACTTATTTCTCCTTATTTATCAAATATTGTTCAATAGAAATACAAGTTAGAGAATTTAAAACACGCTCGTTTTTATTCATTAAATGTTAAACAGAAAAAATAAGAGTGACAGAATTTAGAACATGCTTATTAGTGAACTTGTTCAGGTTGGTACTGAAGGTGCAAACCCAACCTCATGGGATTCTATTGTACCGGGCACATCGCATGATACTGATGCTGTCAGTGAAACTGATGATATTGACACTTCCTTGCCTTCTGACACACAACATGACACTGGTGATGACATTACTCACTCCTCATCAGCCAATAAATTTGTAGCTCCATACTTGACTTTTCCTTCATTGTCCTTTGATGGTAATACTAAAGATGCTTTTATGAAATTACAAAAGGAAGATGAATCACTGAAACCTTTATGGGATTTAGCCAAACACAAGCAGAAGAATTTCTTTGTTGTCAATAATTTACTGATGTGCCTCACTTCTACCCATAATACTATCTCTCGAGCATTGGTAGTACCTCAGCAGTTGAGACAAAAAGTCCTTAAGGCAGCACACGAAGGCTTATTTCACTGTGTATCAACACAACCAGAATGATGCTTGGCAAGCATTTCACATGGCCCAACCTCTTACAAGACTTGAAAACTTATATACAATCTTGCAGCTAATGAGCAGCTCACACCAAATCTGGGGGTCACAAAGTTCCCATGCTACAATCAGAACGCATTACTAACTATAATGAAAAGCTAGCCATTGATATAGTTGGCCCTTTGCCTCTCTCTAGACACAAGATGAGATATATCTTCAAGGCCATGGAACTAGCTAGTGCCTACCCTTTTGCCATATTACTACCTAACTATGCTGCAGCTTTAACTGCTAAGTCATTACTTTCTATCATTGCCATACTGGGCATTCCATTGGTTATTTTGTCTGACCAAGGTACCAACTTTTTTTCTACCACTGTTTCTCACCTGTATAACAAGTTTGGCATTCAATCTATTGGATCTTGACATCATTGAGCCCTCAACATCAAAGTATAGTAGTTCCCCCATGCCATTTGCAAAGAAAGATGGGGAAATAAGGATTGTGATAGACTTTAAGTAGCTCAATGCCATAACTGTAAGAGAACCCTTTACTATGCCATTTGTGGAAGACATCATCTCCAAACTTGGTAGTGCAACAGTTCTTTCAAAGATTGATATGCAGAAAGGCTTCCTTCAGGTGCCCATGGAACACACGTCTAAACAATATACAGCGTTTCACTGTCTTGAAGAAAAATTTCAGTATAAGGTTATGCCCTTTGGCCTAACTAATGCACCTGGTACCTTTCAGTTGCTAATGCAGCAGGTTCTAAGAGGCTTGGATCACTATTCTCTTCAATGGCAAACCTCACAATTATTCTAAATTCTCATATGCCAAAAGATAATCATACTAAGATCACAATCACAGAAGAATATCAATCTGCTTTTGATAAGGTCATATCTGATATAGTAAATCGTGCTGCTTTCATCATCCGTAACATTACCGATTCTTTTAGCATTTTCACTGATGCCTCTACATCAGGCATAGGTGGTACATTGTGTATATACAAAAATTCATCTTGGCAACCCTGCAGCTTTTACAGTAGACAGCTGCTTCCAAGGGAGAAGAATTATTCAAGCCTAAATTTAAAAGCCTTAGCAGTACTTGCCACAGTTCATCAATATGATTATTATTTGTCTGGCACTTATTTCAAGATCTTTACTGATCATAAACCATTGGTACATATTTTTGGTGGCAACCTCCTAAGTGCTAGACTGATTAGATGGAAGATCAAGTTGACTGAGAAAAGCTTTGACATTGTTCATATTTCTGGTCATGCTAACAATGTTGCTGATGCAATGTCTAGGCAGTCCTGGACTACTACTGAAACGGATGAAGAACTCAATCTGGAAGAAGGGGGAGATGTGGCGGAGTACCCCCACATAACTGCACCACATCACTGAACACTTATTTCCTAATAATCGTTACTCTTCTGAAGTCATTAATACAATTCCATTAATGAATGGTCTACTCATTAGCACTATTCCATTAATGTATGTTCTGTACCCATTAGCACAGCACACACCTATTTGTCATCCCTTGTGCAGGACCCTGTTATATAAAAAAAAAAAGCACTCTTGCATCTGTTCTTTTGTCTTGTTTTCTCTCACGTTGAAGTATTTTCCGAATTACATTTAACTTCTATATTAATTTAGCCATTGTACCAGAGGTTCTTTGTAAAGCTTTAATCAGCTAGGATATTTTATCATATCTGCATTAAAAATTTTAAATATACTGTGATAGTATAATTTGAATTATACAAAGTGATTGCTCTGGTGCTTCTGCACTTATGCATTACCAACTGGTTTTCTGTTTGAAAATGACTAAAAATTAAAAATATATAATTATAGTAAGACATAATGCACAAACAAATACTCCAGTAACACACAACACCAGCAAACACCTACAGTCACCTACAAACACCGGCAGTCACCTACAAACATCAGCAATCATTTACAGTCACTTACAAACACCAGCAAACACCTAGTCACCTATTAACACCAGCAGTCACCTACAAACACCAGCAGTCACCTACAGCCACCTACAAACACCAGAAGTAACCTACAGTCACCTACAATCACCAGCAGTCACCTACAATCACCAGCAGTCACCTACCAACACCAGTAGTCACCAACAGTCACCTACTAACACCAGCATTCACCTACAACCATCAGCAGTCACCTATTAACACCAGCAGTCACCTACAAACACCAGCAATCACTTGCAGTCACCTACAAACACCAGCAATCACCTACAGTCACCTACAAGCACTTACTGACACCAGAAATTACCAGCAATCACTTGCAGTCACCTACTAACACCAGCAATCACCACCAATTACCAGAAGTTACCTACAATTACCAGCAGTCACCTACAAACACCAGCGATCACCTACAGTCACCTACAAACACCAGCAATCACCTACAGTCACCTACTAACACCAGCAGTCAACTACAACCACCAGCAATCACCTATTAACACCAGCAGTCACCTACAAACACCAGCAGTCACCTACAAACACCAGTAGTCACCAACAGTCACATACAAACACCAACAATAGCCTACAAACACCAGCAATCACTTGCAGTCACATGCAAACACCAGCAATCACTTGCAGTCACATTCAAACACCAGCAATCACTTGCAGTCACCTACAAACACCAGCAATCACCTACAGTAACCTACAATCACCAACAGTCACCTACAATCACCAGCAGTCACCTACAGTCACTTACTAACACCAGCAGTCACCTACAACCACCAGCAGTCACCTACTAACACCAGCAGTCACCTACAAACACCAGCAGTCACCTACAAACACCAGCAATCACTTGCAGTCACCTACAAACACCAGCAATCACCTACAGTCACCTACAAACACTTACTGACACCAAAAATTACCAGCAATCACTTGCAGTCACCTACTAACACCAGCAATCACCTACAAACCCCAGCAATCACCTACAGTCACATACAAACACCAGCAGTCACCTACAAACACCAGCAATCACCTACAGTCACCTACAAACACCAGCAATCACCTACAAACACCAGCAATCTCCTACAGTCACCTACAAACATTAGAAATCACCTACAGTCACCTACAAACACCAGCAATCACCTACAAACACCAGCAATCACCTACAGTCACTTAAAAACACCAGCAATCACCTACGAACACCAGCAATCAGCTACAGTCACCTAGAAACACAAGCAATGACCAACAAACACCAGCAGTCACCTACAGTCACCTAAAAACACCAGCAATCACTTACACACTAGCAATCACCTACACCTACAAACACAAGCAATCACCTACAAACACCAGCAATCATCTACAGTCACCTACAAACACTAGCAATCACCTATAAACACCAGCAATCAACTACAGTCACTTAAAAACACCAGCAATCACCTACGAACACCAACAATCACCTACACTCACCTACAAACACCAGCAATCACCTACAAACACCAGCAATCACCTACAGTCACCTACAAACACGAAAAGTCACCTACAGTCACATACAATCGCCAGCAGTCACCTACAATCACTAGCGGTCACCTACAATCACCAGCAGTCACCTACAATCACCAGCAGTCACCTACAGTCACCTACAAACACCAGTAGTCACCAACAGTCAACTACAAACACCAACAGTAGCCTACAAACACCAGCAATCACTTGCAGTCACCTGCAAACACCAGCAATCACTTGCAGTCACATTTAAACACCAGCAATCACTTGCAGTCACCTACAAACACCAGCAATCACCTACAAACACCTACAATCACCAGCAGTCACCTACAACACCTACTAACACCAGAAATTACCAGCAATCACTTGCAGTCACCTACTAACACCAGCAATCACCTACAGTCACCTACAAACAGCAGCAATCACCTACAAACACCAGCAGTCACCTACAGTCACTTACAAACACCAGTAATCACCTACAAACACCAGCAATCACCTACAGTCACCTAAAAACACCAGCAATCACCTACAAACACCAGCAATCACCTACAGTCACCTACAAACACCAGCAATCACCTACAAACACCAGCAATCACCTACAGTCACCTACAAACACCAGAAGTCATCTACAGTCACTTATAATCGCCAGCAGTCACCTACAGTCACCTACAAACACCAGCAATCACTTGCAGTCACCTGTAAACACCAACAGTCGCCTACCAAACACAAGCAATCACTTGCTGTCACCTGCAAGCACCAACAATCACTTGCAGTCACATTCAAACACCAGCAATTACTTGCAGTCACCTACAAACACCAGCAATCACCAGCAGTCACCTACAATCACCAACAGTCACCTACCAACACCAGCAATCACCTCCAGTCACATACAAACACTAGCAATCACCTACAAACACCAGTAGTCACCTACAGTCACCTACAAACATCAGCAATCACCTACAAACACCAGCAATCACCTACAAACACCAGCAATCACCTACAGCCACCTACAAACACCAGAAGTAACCTACAGTCATTTACAATCACCAGCAGTCACTTACAATCACCAGCAGTCATCTACAGTCACCTACCAACACCAGTAGTCACCTACAGTCACCTACTAACACCAGCAGTCACCTACAACCACCAGCAGTCACCTACAAACACCAGCAGTCACCTACAAACACCAGCAATCACTTGCAGTCACCTACAAACACCAGCAATCACCTACAGTCACCTACAAACACTTACTGACACCAGAAATTACCAGCAATCACTTGCAGTCACCTACTAACACCAGCAATCACCAGCAATTACCAGAAGTTACCTACAATTACCAGCAGTCACCTACAAACACCAGCGATCACCTCCAGTCACCTACAAACACCAGCAGTCACCTACAAATGCCAGTAATCACCTTCATCACATACAAACACCAGCAGTCACCTACAAACACCAGCAATCACCTACAAACACCAGCAATCACCTACAAACACCAGCAATGACCTACAGTCACCTACAAACAGCAGCAATCACCTACAAACACCAGTAGTCACCTACAGTCACCTACAAACACCAGTAATTACCTACAAACACCAGCAATCACCTACAAACACCAGCAATCACCAGAAGTCATCTACAGTCACTTATAATCGCCAGCAGTCACCTATAATCACCAGCAGTCACCTACAATCACCAGCAGTCACCTACAATCACCAGCAGTCACCTACAGTCACCTACTAACACCAGCAGTCACCTACAACCACCAGCAATCACCCACTAACACTAGTGTGGGGTCGTAGCTAGGATCCGTAGTTTCTAGAACGGCCGCGCACTATGGTAACAGCAAAGTCGCTGCCACCAGAATCCTGCCAGAGACGTATCTCTGTTAACTTTTAAAAGCTTATAGATGCAAGACTGACTTACAACACGTGGTGAGGGATTTGATATACCTTATGCCCCTCACCACCGACCAATCAGAATGATACAACTATCTTTAACCAATCAAAACACCACAGCTACTGTTACACCACACAAATGACACATGAGTTGTGAACTAAAGTTATTCAGGGCTTATGCGTGAAAGCAGACAACACCCTGTTATTGACAACGACATACACAATGAATACAACTGTTCGCACACACACACACACAACACGGTCTTCACTTCTTGCTTCTTCAATGTGGGCTGTTCTCCAGGCCCACAACCAGCAGTCACCTACAAACACCAGCAATCACTTGCAGTCACCTACAAACACCATCAATCACCTACGGTCACCTACAAACACCTACTAACACCAAAAATTACCAGCAATCACTTGAAGTCACCAAAAAACACCAGCAATCACCAGCAGTCACCAATAGTTATCTACAATCACCAGCAGTCACCTACAATCACCAGCAGTCACCTACAGTCACCTACTAACACAAGTAGTCACTTACAACTACCACCAATCACCTACTAACACCAGCAGTCACTTACAAACACCAGCAGTTACCTACAAACACCAGTAGTCACCAACAGTCACCTACAAACACCAGCAGTCACCTACAATCACATACAATCACCAGCAGTCACCTGCAAACACCAGTAATCACTTGCAGTCACCTGCAAACACCAACAGTCGCCTACAAACACCAGCAATCACTTGCAGTCACCTGCAAGCACCAGCAATCACTTGCAGTCACATTCAAGCACCAGCAATCACTTGCAGTCACCTGCAAGCACCAGCAATCACTTGCAGTCACATTCAAACACCAGCAATCACTTGCAGTCACCTACAAACACCAGCAATCACCTACAAACACCTACAATCACCAGCAGTCACCTACAATCACCAGCAATCACCTACAGTCACCTACAAACACCAGCAATCACCTACAAACACCAGCAATAACCTACAAACACCAGCAATCACCTACAGTCACCTACAAACACCAGCAATCACCTACGAACACCAGCAATCACCTACAGTCACCTACAAACACCAGCAGTCACCTACAATCACCTACAATCACCAGCAGTCACCTACAAACACCAGCAGTCACCTACAAACACCAGTAGTCACCAACAGTCACCTACAAACACCAGCAGTCACCTACAATCACATACAATCACCAGCAGTCACCTACAGTCACCTACAAACACCAGCAATCATTTGCAGTCACCTGCAAACACCAACAGTCGCCTACAAACACCAGCAATCACTTGCAGTAACCTGCAAACACCAGCAATCACTTGCAGTCACATTCAAACACCAGCAATCACTTGAAGTCACCTACAAACACCAGCAATCAACCTACAAACACCTACAATCACCAGCAGTCACCTGCAACACCTACTAACACCAGAAATTACTAGCAATCACTTGCAGTCACCTACTAACACCAGGAATCACCAGCAGTCACTTACAATCACCAGCAGTCACCTACAAACACCAGCAATCACCTCCAGTCACATACAAACACCAGCAGTCATCTACAAACACCAGCAATCACCTACAGTCACCTACAAACACCAGCACTCATCTACAGTCACCTACAAACACCAGCAATCACCTACAAACACCAGTAGTCACCTACAGTCACCTACAAACACCAGTAATCACCTACAAAAACCAGCAATCACCTACAAACACCAGTAGTCACCTACAGTCCCCTACAAACATCAGCAATCACCTACAAACACCAGCAATCACCTACAGCCACCTACAAACACCAGAAGTAACCTACAGTCACCTACAATCGCCAGCAGTCACCTACAATTACCAGCAGTCACCTACAATCACCTGCAGTCACCTACAGTCATTTACCAACACCAGTAATCACCTACAAAAACAAGCAATCACCTACAAACACCAGCAATCACCTACAGTCACCTACAAACACCAGCAATCACCTACAAACACCAGCAATCACCTACAGTCACCTATAAACACCAGCAATCACCTACAAACACCAGCAATCACCTACAGTCACCTACAAACACCAGAAGTCATCTACAGTCACTTATAATCGCCAGCAGTCACCTACAGTCACCTACAAACACCAGAAATCACTTGCAGTCACCTGTAAACACCAACAGTTGCCTACAAACACCAGCAATCACTTGCAGTCACCTGCAAGCACCAGCAATCACTTGCAGTCACATTCAAACACCAGCAATCACTTGCAGTCACCTACAAACACCAGCAATCACCTACCTACACCAGCAATCACCTCCAGTCACATACAAACACAAGCAGTCACCTACAAACACCAGCAATCACCTACAGTCACCTACAAACACCAGCACTCACCCATTGTATGTGATTGTAGGTGACTGCTGGTGTTTGTAGGTGACTGTTGGTGACTACTGGTGTTTGTAGGTGACTGCTGGTGTTTGTAGGTGACTGCTGGTGATTGTAGGTGATTGTAGGTGACAGTCACCTACAAACACTAGCAATCACCTACAATCACCAGCAGTCACTTACAACACCTACTAACACCAGAAATTACCAGCAATCACTTGCAGTCACCTACTAACACCAGCAATCACCAGCAGTCACCTACAATCACCAGCAGTCACCTACCTACACCAGCAATCACCTCCAGTCACATACAAACACCAGCAGTCACCTACAAACACCAGCAGTCACCTACAATCACGTACAATCACCAGCAGTCACCTACAAACACCAGCAGTCACCTACAGTCACCTACAATCACCAGCAGTCACCTACGATCACCAGCAGTCACCTACAGTCACCTACAAACGCCAGCAGTCACCTACAAACACCAGTAGTCACTAAAAAGTCACCTACAAACACCAGTAGTCACCAACAGTCACCTACAAACACCAGAAGTCACCTACAGTCACATACAATCACCAGCAGTCACCTACAGTCACCTACAAACACCAGCAATCACTTGCAGTCACCTGCAAACACCAACAGTCGCCTACAAACACCAGCAATCACTTGCAGTCACCTGCAAACACCAGCAATCACTTGCAGTCACATTCAAACACCAGCAATCACTTGCAGTCACCTACAAACACCAGCAATCACCTACAAACACCTACAATCACCAGCAGTCACCTGCAACACCTACTAACACCAGAAATTACTAGCAATCACTTGCAGTCACCTACTAACACCAGGAATCACCAGCAGTCACCTACAATCACCAGCAGTCACCTACAAACACCAGCAATCTCCTACAGTCACCTACAAACACCAGCACTCATCTACAGTCACCTACAAACACCAGCAATCACCTACAAACACCAGTAGTCACCTACAGTCACCTACAAACACCAGTAATCACCTACAAAAACCAGCAATTACCTACAAACACCAGTAGTCACCTACAGTCACCTACAAACATCAGCAATCACCTACAAACACCAGCAATCACCTACAGCCACCTACAAACACCAGAAGTAACCTACAGTCACCTACAATCGCCAGCAGTCACCTACAATCACCAGCAGTCACCTACAATCACCTGCAGTCACCTACAGTCATTTACCAACACCAGTAGTCATCTACAGTCACCTACTAACACCAGCAGTCACCTACAAACACCAGCAATTACCTATAGTCACCTACAAACACTTACTAACACCAGAAATTACCAGCAATCACTTGCAGTCACCTAGTAACACCAGTAATCACCAGCAATCACCTACAAACACCAGCGATCACCTCCAGTCACCTACAAACACCAGCAGTCACCTACAAACCCTAGCAATCACCAAAAATTACCTACAAACACCAGCTCTCACCTACAAACACCAGCAATCACCTACAGTCACCTACAAACACCAGCAATAACCTGCAAACACCAGCAATCACCTACAGTCACCTACAAACACCAGCAATCACCTACAAATACCAGCAATAACCTACAGTCACCTACAAACACCAGAAGTCACCTACAGTCACTTACAATCGCCAGCAGTCACCTACAATTACCAGCAGTCACCTACAATCACCAGCAGTCACCTACAATCACCAGCAGTCACCTACAGTCACCAGCAGTCACTTACAGTCACCTACTAACACCAGCAGTCACCTACAACCATCAGCAATCACCTACTAACACCTGCAGTCACCTACAAACACCAGCAATTACTTGCAGTCACCTACAAACACCAGCAGTCACCTACAAACCCTAGCAATCACCAAAAATTACCTACAAACCCCAGCTCTCACCTACAAACACCAGCAATCACCTACAGTCACCTACAAACACCAGCAGTCACCTACAATCACCAGCAGTCGCCTACAGTCACCTACAAACATTAGCAATCACCTACAGTCATCTACAATCACCAGCAGTCACCTACAGTCACCTACAAATACCAGCAATCACCTACTAACACCAGCAGTCACCTACAAACACCAGCAATCACTTGCAGTCACCTGCAAACACCAGCAGTCACCTACAAACACCAGCAATCACCTACAGTCACCTACAAACACCACCACTCACCTATAAACACCAGCAATCACCTACAGTCACCTACAAACACCATCAATTATCTTTAAACACCAGTAGTCACCTACAGTCACCTACAGACACCAGCAATCACCTACAAACACCAGCAATCACCAACAGTCACCTACTAACACCAGCAGTAACCTACAAGCACCAATCACTTGCAGTCACCTACAAACACAATTAGTCACCAACAGTCACCTACAAACACCAGCAGTCACCTGCAATCACCAGCAGTCACCTACAGTCACCTACAAACACCAGCAATCACCTACAGTCACCTACAAACACCAGTAGTCACCTACAAACACCAGTAGTCACTAAGATGTCACCTACAAACACCAACAGTCACCTACAATCACCTACAATCACCAGCAGTCACCTACAAACACCAGCAGTCACCTACAAACACCAGTAGTCACTAAAAAGTCACCTACAAACACCAGCAGTCACCTACAATCACCTACAATCACCAGCAGTCACCTACAAACACCTACAATCACCAGCAGTCACCTACAAACACCAGCATCACCAACAATCACTTACAATCACCAGCAGTCACTTACAGTCATCTACAAACACCAGCAATCACCTACAGTCACCTACAAACACCAGCAGTCACCTACAATCACCTATAATCACCAGCAGTCACCTACAGTTACCTACAAACACCAGCAAGCACCTACAAACACCAGCAATCACCTGGAGTCACCTACAAATACCAGCAGTCACCTACAAACACCAGTAATCACCTACAATCACCAGCAGTCACCTACTAATACCAGCAATCACCTACAGTCACCTACAAACACCTATTAACACAAGCAGTCACTTACAAACACCAACAGAGCAAACACATGTATTGTATGTATTTACATATAATGTTATAATGATATTCATGAATTGTGACTTTTTTATCCAGGTATAGCCGAAATTAGGAAGTTTGGGGTGATTGAAAAATGTGATGAGCCGTGGGCGTCATCCTTGGTGCCGGTGAGGAAGCAGAATGGGGAGTGAGGTTATGTGTATACTACAGGCGACTGAACTCTCTAACAGTGAAGGAGCCTTACAATATACCAGGATTTGAAGAAATGATTGAGATGGTGGGAAAAAGAAAGGTGTTGTCAAAGGTGGATTTGTCGAAGGGGTTTAACTAGGTGGAAGTAGCAGTGGAGGTAGAAATAAGACATGGTTTGTGTGCTCTATTTGGTAAGTTTAAGTTCAGGTGTATGCTTTTTGGGTTGACAAATGACCCATCAGTCTTTCAAAGACAATGCTGGTGGGTTGTTCTGATTTCGCAAGAGTGTATAGTGATGATATACTCGACTTGCTGTATCATACAGCTGAAAGGAGCACGTGGTTCATTTAGGGAGATTGTTTGAGGCAATGAACGAGGCAGAGCTAACATACAAAATGATGAAATGTAGTTTTGTTGGGGTAAAGTTGGATTTTTTGGTCACATTATTGGGGGAGGAGCTATAGGTGTTCTGAAAGCTGGCTTTTAAGGAACACTCACTTCCAAAGACAAGAAAGCAACTGAGGGCTTTCTTTGGTCTCATAGGCTTTACTAGGCACTTCATTAAAGACTGCCACCTGGTCCTCTACTGTCTCACGCTTGACATCTCAGAATGTGGCTGGAGCAGTAGAGTGGACAAGCCTGATGATGGAGGCCTTCATGATTGAGTGAATTAGTTGAGTTCTAGTGTGTGTTGTCTGTGCTTGTGTTTCTGATGTTTTTGTTTTGGAAAGCAATGCCAGTGCTACCGGAGTGGGAGCTGTTCTGTCGGTGAGGAAGGACTTCAACCAGTGGCCTTTTTCTCACATCAGCTGAAGGGAGCACAGTGCAGATATAGTGCTCAGGAGTTGGAGGGACTTGCCATGTATGAATCCATCTGTCAATTCTCTTTCTATCTGTATCGTAAGAACTTCACTGTCATCACTGATCATCACTATCTGAATACCAGTTCGAAGTTGTATACAGGAAAGGAGTGGACAACGTGGTGGCTGATTGTCACAGAAGATGCCATGGAAACGAAGATGGCGATGATGGAGAGAATCTGTATTGACCAGCGGGGGGAGATGTGGGCCAGCCCACACAGAGGAGTGATTAGTTAGCTTGCTATTATAGTATGTGTGGATTGTACTTGACTAATCAATTTATCACACAAATAAAAATGAAATTACAGATAAGTTGATTGATTGCATCACTATTTTTACTTTAAGAAAAAATGAATAAATATAGTCATTACAGGTACAAAATCTAATAGCTCATTAGTTGCTAGTTTAAATTATGGCTAAAGGTAACAAATTTGAGTGATTTTTAAATTGCTTGTATCAGACTTAATAATTTAGTATTTTATGCTTTTTTGAGTACAAATAGCTGAAAATAGGCAAAAGCTGTTTCATGTTATTAAGACAATTATACTCTTTGGGAGACACATCATACTACATTAAGAATTATTTTCTATCGAAAGTTTAAGTAATATGCATTTCATACTATTTTGATTAAATCATGTCCGGAAAAATATTTTGCCTGTTTAGATCAAAACATGAACACAAAGTATGCTGTTAGAAAATTTGATTTACTTAATCTCTATTTATAATATACAACTTTATAGTAAGGCATATTTGTGAAAAAGATGTGCACTTTTGGCAGAAAGCGTGAAAATTGGTACAAGGGGGCTTAAAAATATACTGAATCAAAAAATAAAGGGAAGCAAGTCATACTGATAATGTAACCTGTGGAAAAATCGAGTTGAACATTAATTTATTATCAAATTTAATTACCTAAATTATCATCAAACATATTTGGGATCTCCCCACCTAATACCATATTTTCAGTATTTAAATTTGTTGGTTTAAATATATGTATATGATATGGACAGAATAAAGTTGAATATAATCAATATTAACAGTTTACATTGTGTAACTATAGCATATGAAACCAAAAAAATGAACTTAAATTTTTTAAACTGTATTATGCACATTGCCCACCACAAGCACAACTGTGTGCATGGTAAGTTAGTTTTATAGCATTTGCACCTGCCAGTGCAGCTGTTGTTCTTACAGGTACATTTCACAAGTTCACGACAAGCTTTGGATGCTTCAGGTAGTGTGCTCCATTTTGGTACCCAGGTATCTCCTTCTTTCAACCAACCCCAATCTGTAGGAGAAGGCACTTTATAACTTACCACAAGAGTTTTGCCCCAAATGTGTCCTGCCTGAAATAACGCACTGAAATAATGCAGCTCTGGTTGGGGAAATATTTTCTATCTGTCGATTGACTAGCAAAAAGTTTTTTTCGTGCCTTGTTGACACTCTGCAAAGGTGATGTACGCTTGTACAACAGTAAAACACATTTTTCCAAAATGTTCATTTCAGTATCAGTTATTTCGTGTGGAAAATCAGAAAGTTTGCAGAAAAGTGTCTGAAAGACTTCTGCTGACTGTCATATTTCCCATGCAGTTCTTTTACCAATCCCACTAAATGCTGAGACTGTGTCACAGCCAGAAAAAGCGTGTAAAAATAGTAGCCCTCGGGATTTTTCACTTATACCTAATGCAGCTGCAATGTCATGTGCAGAATTGAACCGGAACGTATTTCCATGGCCAAAGGCTATCCAGATTTTAGTCCTGGAGTATAGCTGCTGTTCTAATGGCCAGCACAACCACATCCGTGTAATTGGCTTAAATTATAATTTTCTTGAGACCATGCTTATAAGCATGAGCAGCATGCAGTAACACTCTCCCATCTGTCTCATCTTGTGTACATGGTTCTAGTTGTGACACATCAGATTGTGGGTTGGACAGAACTCTTGCAATTTGGTACACTAAAAGATATTAATTTGCAAGCAAGGAAATTGAACAATCCTGTTTTGTTGGAATCCTCCCTGAGAAAGGTCTTTCAATTTATAGGAAGTTTAGTACTAGGGGCTACACGTAAAGCATCACCAGAACCACGACATTCTCGCGCATATGATTTAATGCTTCCTGCTGTGTAGACATCCCACACAACATCCAATTGTTTTACACACACTGCAATTGTCTAGCAATATGTGGAAGAATATGCTCTGAATGGTCTTGGAATGTTTTCACCATCACACCGGATCTTTTTGGGTGCAGTGTGTGTACCAGTGCAGCTCCGTCAATTATTTTAATGTCTGAAAGTGGTGTATCAACTGGTTGTCCTGCCTTGTGAGATGTTTTCTGAGTAACAAACCTCCCCTTTACAAATTCTTCATATATTTCTGGACATTGACTTTGAAGCTGCAGCAGATCTATCACATTAATAGTGAGCCACCTCGCATGGTGGATATGGTCCATGGCAAACATCCAAGGAATTATCTTGCCCAATGTTTCTATATATAATTGAAAATTTGCTTCTCGCTGTGATCTCAAGAACTGAAGAAAGAGAAGCTGAAGCTTCATGACTTTGCTCCAGTAGTTAAACTGTGGATGGCTGACTTGCATATGATTGCACCAGTCATCAATTTCAAGAGTGTTCTCTGTTGCCAGCTCTTCCTTGAATGCAGCATAAGCACGTTTTTGGAAAACATACAGAGCTGCTGCTGAAACTTGATGTGCCCATTGACCTCTGGTAACACGTGAGCCCTTCAATAGACCATCCACTCTTCCTTCAGTGGTGACATAAGCTGCAGTAATTGCCTCCACCCATCCACTACCAGCCAACCAGTCTCCAATGAGTCTGAGAAAGGACATCTCAATGTGAAGTCCACTTAACATTACTACAAACTTGCTCTCACCATACCAGGTCCATTGTATCTTCTTGGCAATGGCATATAATGGCTGATCTACAGTAATGACTGGTACCTGGCCATGATTGACATGCTCAGTAGCCCTCTGAATTAAATTCATGCCATGCTTGACCATTGATACGGAATGTGCACTATCTCGGAAGAGTGGAAGAAGTCCAGTAATTGCTGGTGAACAAGAAACTGCTTTCTGTAAACTGGCAAAATGAGCAGACCAAGAAAGGTTATCCTTGCAATCTGTTTCTTCCTTCTGTATGAGATCACTCACTTTGTTGAGCCATGCAGTGTGAGCATCATTCTGACATATTATTCCATTCCCTGGAACCATAGGTGCTACAGTTGGTGAGGGAGAGGTTTTCACTAGGAAAAGCTGCTGGTTGAACAGTGGTAAGAGAGTTTCGCGATCAGGATTATGATGACTTCCTAAACCATTTCTAGATCTTTTCATCGTATTGAAGACAAGTTGTCAGTGATGAAACTGCACATCTGATGGTGTTGCAGTTTTTAGTTTGTTTCTGCATATTAGAGCCACCAAGAATCATTTGTACAAGAGCAATCAATGACCGAGGTAAAATGTCGTACTGATCGTCATCAAGTGAACCATTGAAGTGATAATTCATTTGCAGAATACCGTTTCTAACAATGTTTGCTGCTCTCATCAACACTATGGCATCACCGTCATCATCATTTTGGCATGCTAGGAGTAATGCTGTGCCTACATTTTCCTTGAATGTGAGTACCACTTCATAGTTGCTCTTGTTAGCTTCTAGATTGGGCATTTGAGTGAGAAGTCTCCCTTTCGGTCTGGTGTATCCTAGTTGACAAATCAGCTCCAAGTTGTTTAAGACGCCGAGTATATAGCTTTACCAATTCAGACAATTTAAATATGCTTCCAGTAGGATGGGTTTTTGGCGGACATTCTTCCATGTATAATACCAACTCTGCAAAAGCAACTGATTCTAGTTTCATTTCATTGTTAATATTTGACTAGCTTTTCCTTGAAAGAGATCTATGCCGTGTGTACAGGGCAGTATAGCACTTATTGTGGTACACAGCATCCAATGCTGCTGTCATATCTCCACATGACATTTTAGCATGAAGCTTAGTGTCTCTCAGTTCAGTAACCATCTTGCGGACCTGCATATCACAATTTTGTGTTGCTGCTCTATGCCTATCATCATCATCAGTAATTTGATCACAAAAAAAAAAGCGACATTAGCTGATTTTCATCATCCACACTTGGGATAGCAAAACTAGATCTTAGTCGAGATTTGACAGGTGAACTAGTGACTGTAGCAGATTGCTCTTTCTACTTGAGACCTACTTGATTTGTGCCACTTCCGCAAAATTTGTAGTCGGTGTTTCTTCTATTCCAGACCCATCATCCAACCTAGATACATCAATGTTCAAGGGAAGGGCATTCAGACTATGCAGTTCCTCTAGGCTATTAGCTAATGTTCTGTATCCCTTTGGTTTCTCATGACTTCTACGTGAGTTTATGAGATGGCCAGGTGATGGTTGCTGACAAAGAACACAGAGAGACCAATCTATGTTTTTCATTTCAGCAGTACAGTCAGATAACAACCTTGCTTTCTTAGACATCTTGCCTTTTGAGTTACAAGTAAAGGAACATCACCACATGGCTAGCTGAATCATGTGATGTGTAAAAATAGATTGTTATTTTAAAAGTGTCTACTGCAATTTAGTATCAATTAACACATTCCTATGCCCACCCACTCCACCAGGAGGAATGGAAGGACAAATCTCAATGTAAATAACTAATGTAGCAATACTACAAACACTAAACATTTTTTTAATTTTTATGCATTCGTCAACATCGTCCACCAAATTTCTTAATTTTCATCAAGTTGCACACCTGGTATCACTTGCTTCCCTTTTTTTTGGATTCAGGATAAAACTACACTTATACACAAAATTTCACGCTTTCTGCCAAAAGTGCACATCTTAGCTTAAAATTGCTACAAATCTGCTCTACTATTATATGTATGTAAACTTGATACAACAATGTTCTCTTAAAAATACCCTCTGCTATATTAACACTAGTACGTTCCAACAGTCTTAGCAATGATTTCATAACACCACTAGATAAATATGGTATTGTAGTATGATAGCTACCATACTCACACAAATCGTATAGTATGCTGTTAAATGTTTGGTAATACATATATGTATATTCAACAAAAATATAGGCAATCATTATAATAATTGTTTTAAATCCTCAATCAATAATATTAATTTTGATTTATCAGTGTCAATTACTTCATCCACTCGTTCAGATTCCATTGATGAACATTTGAAACTATCAGAAGTTGATTGAGGCTGTTGAAAGTCTGTACCGCTATCATTTTGAGTGAATTTTATACTTAGCATTCTGTGAGCATTAATCAGATCCTGGCATTTCCAAAGCTTACTTTTTAAATCATCTGATATCTGACTTGAAAGAAATGATATGACACTGGGTACAAGCTTTCCAGGAGTGTGAATTATGCAATTGGTGTTCTTATAAAATAGTATTACAACAATAAGATGAAGGCAAACTGCATGATCCTTTTCATCTTTCAACTGCTTCTTTAAGCTTAGTAGGTGAGTATAAGCAAGTTGCCTAAAATTGTCATACAAACAAACATTATATAGTATGTAAATTATCTTGAAAGTATACCTGGTAGTTCTACACTTGAAAATTTAGCTAGAAAATAAAACTAAACTGTAATCTTACGTAGAATAACAAAGTTTTTACCCTATTTTTAATCATAATCCTTTGTTTATCAATACTTTAATGTCAATAGAACATAATTCTCTCACACTGTTATGTACTACATATGATTACAAAATAATAACGTTGCCATTATTAAAAAAAAATGTTAATATGAAAATGGAGATCACAACTGATGTTCAATCATGCATTAGTAACATAGAATAAAATATTATTCACGACCATTTCTTGTACAGTAGAATGTCAGTTATCTGGATCTCAGTTATCGGGAAATGCCGATAACTGGACAGCAACAATATACACATTTTAAAGTCTATCTGCTACAACGTTTCTCCAATGGTCTGTTAAAGGAAGATAGAAGACAAGCTGGAAAATATGCAAATTGTCCAGAAATATAGGTTAGTTGGCAGCTATATTTAACATTGGGGCAGGGTTTAAGGCTACTTTACACTGGTACCTGTACTCTTAAGGTTAACTTCTTCGCCAAATTGTAGCTGCATATGGCGTTGATAAATCCACTGTGTATGATATTGTGAAGAATGAAGATAAACTGAAAACATTTAGGGAAGTGGAAGATAATTACTGCAATAAAAGGAGGAAGATTGACAGAAGAGTCGATTTTTCTGAGCTTGAATGAACTGTCTATCTCTTGTTCATAAAGGAGAGATGTAAAAGCAACACAAGTCAGTGGACCAATGTTGATGGCAAAAGCTGAACCACTTTACCAACGGTTATATCCAGATGATGTGGAAAGCAAGTTTAAAAAGAAGGTAATGGATAGCTGAAGAGATTTAGAGACTGTTATGGTGTTAGATCATTGTCGATGCAAGGTGAATCATTGTCTGCTGTTACAATGGAATTTGAGCCATTCAAAGAAAATTACAAAAATTAATTGCAGAAAGAGAATTGAGTAGGGATCAAGTCATTAATTGTGATGAAAGTGGGCTCTACTAAAAACTGATGCCAAGTAAAACGTTAATAATCTCCACAGAAAAGAAGCTAAAGCATTTAAGAAGCCAAAGTATAGGATAAGTCAATGAAAGTGGCACTATAAAGTATCCACTATGTTCATACAAAAATATGTTAACCCTAGATGTTCCCAAAACATTGATAAGAAATATCTATAAATGAATTCTCTCTCTTTCACAGACAATTTTAAACAATACAGAATTATAAATATTTGGTTGCAACTGGGAATTGAGCTCGGGACCACTTGCTTAATACATAAGCGCTGTGCCACTGAGCTACAAGAACCAGCCAGCAAACAAACACTCCAATACACCTAATGAGTAAAAAAAGGCTGAGAAAGAAATTGTGAATGATAAATTAGTGGAGTAAAAAATTCAACGGATAAAACGATTTTTTGAAATAAAAGAGAATTTCATTGGTCTGTTGAAAGTGAGACAGTAGCACAGTATTACCCCTTAAAAGTATTAATACAGAATTGAAGGGTTTGTTTGTCGACTGGTTATCATAAAATTCCTCAGTGTTTTAGATAGTGACAAAAAAAAAAAGCATCTTAGACTATTGTCAAGTTTATTGTATTTTAACTGCTGTTTATTGAATTTGATGAGCTCAAAAATAATAGCTACAGTAATCTAGAATATTCACTTAACCAGACACCCCCTGGTCTCATTGTGTCGGGATAACTGACATTTTACTATACTTTGTAGAACAAAATATATAAAAATACAAATTTTAAAGATATGTGGTCAAACAAACAATGACCAAGTTTTGTTTGTGTACTTTATGTATATCACACAACACTTCAAAAGATAATATATTACTACTCATATAACTTCAATGCCCTATTATGACAATTCTGAATTCAAATAAAACAATCATAACTTTATAAAGTCTGATCACTATTAATTGTACCTTTCACGCTTTTTATCAATTTTCTTCAAATTCATACCACAGTAATCGCTTTTGCACACCGATTCAAACATACGGATAAAATTGATCAATTCCTGCACAATAGAAATCAAAATATTAATACAAATCTACCAATTGTTATAATTAAAACAATAACGGCAGATTTTCTCTGCTATTATATATCTTAGCCAATTCAAATATTATCAAATATATCTTATTTGATGTATAAAAAAAACAAAAATATATATAACAAAAACAACAAAAAACAAAGTTAAATAACTAACAAAACAAAACAAAAACAACAACAACTGTTATTATTGTCAATTAAAGTTAGTTAGGGAATATTAAAGCTAACATTATCCTTACTTAAACGATGTAATTGAAGCAATATTCCTAAAATTATTTGCGATAAGAAGTTTATACCACAGCACTTGTTACAAATTTATAGAAAAAGTATGTCCTAAAATATAGTACACTAAAAGAACAAATTACAGTTAGCAAATTTTATAATTTTTAGTCTAACCTTATCATTAAGTGATGAATTGAGAGCAGATAACTCCGCTTTAATTTCTTGAGGAAACTTTGAAATAAGTAATGTTTTATCCTATTAACACAAGTATGAATACATTTTCTAATAAGAATATTCAAATATTATGTCTGGGTTCTATACAGAGGGGGGCTAACCCTGGGATGCTATAAGTAGTAAGATTAAAAACTAGTGGTGTGCTTGAGCACAAATGGCGAGCGAGCCTTAAACTACACTATTGTTAAACGATTGATTCTAACTACTAACACTCAAGCTACTAAAATAGAGTTTTAAATTACGTATATACAGTAAAGGGGATTCAATGCCATAGTAACCGCTCCCCGCAACTGTTTGAATTGAAAAAGAGCAACAAAATCAAGTCATGTTATTTAAACATTTTCTTTGTGTAGTAGTAACGCATAATACTTTCACACAACTGAACATACCTACGCAAGACCTTCGTGGTTAGTCTAGTGGACAATGAATTTTCAAGTAAATACTGTTGGTGGGCTTATATCTGTGACAAATAGCGTATTAACTTACTACCGCCACTAAGTCAAATAGAAATGGAGCTCCCATAAGTTTTTGAGTTCTTAACTGCACCCGCAAAAGAATTCAAAGCGGGAAACAATTCAATTTCTAGGGTGATACGGGTAATGATCACTAAACTGGAGTATTCCGTTTAGTGAAGTTTGGGATGGGGTCGAACACGGAGTGAACACAAAAATACGCAAGGGTCAAAGTACAAAATGACATACATATGTCCACACATATATAAACAAACAAACATCCCCGATTTTCAATTGTGTTGCCCCTGAGAGTGTCCCGCTCACCAATAATATCTTACATGTTTGACCAAACATAACTTGTACATCAATGTAGTACGAGTTTAAGAAATGGGTGGGGTTAAGTACCTTCCACTCCCAGCAAAAATCTTCAACTATTTAGAGCATTATAGCAACTAGTAATATAAACATGATGAATCAAAATAATTGGTTTCAAAGTTTACAAGAAGCAAGGACTTTACACATCAGTAGATAGCACTAGTACAGGATATATCACAAATATCCAAGTTATAGGATATAAAATAAGTTTGATAAACTTTACTAGACCACTTTTTGTGCTGATTTCAGATCAAGTGAGTGCCAGTGTTGAAACATTGAGCATTTAGTTCGAAAATTATTAAAAGTTTTTTTTCCCCTAAGATTTGCATTCCCAAGTGGTCCTTGAAAAAATTCAGATTAATGCGGCAATTTTGAATAACGGGGAAACTGCAACAATAAGAATACTGCTAGGGTCCAAAGAAAAAATATTGTTTTTGTTACATGTCCAGTTAATGGTTATTAGGTACAGAGAATTAATTTCTTTAAAACAACAACAACCTCTAAAGCGCAGTAGACTCTAAGGGATTACAAGTAATACTCTAGTACAGAAATGAATTTAGTTTTTCCTTTAGAGTCAATTATTTGTATGCAGCCATTTTGATTTTTTGTAACATCCCTCGCCTCAAATTGGAAATAAAGCATAGTTTTTTTATACACCTAAAAATTTTATACTAGAATATTACATGCAAAATTTTCTTTGGAGCTGCTCATTTACATGGCAGCCATTTTTAGTGTTCTCAATCACCAAGAGTTGCCCTACGAAATGGGTAACCAAGTTAAGTTTGTTTTAGGACCATTTAGGAACATTTATCCGTAAAAAATACTTCATAATACTCCAAGTTACTTGGCTTATTGTGCCAATGGGACTACTCACTGGACTATTCGGATATTGTCATTCCATCACCTGTAGTTGTACACACATATGCCTTCATACGCTAATATTGTATTTTTGAGGATGTAGTTGTGCACATTCTCGATATCAAATTATGCAGTCTTTAAGATTTTCGTAGTTTTTTTAAGGACTTGGTAATCCCTGTTTGTACTTGTGTAAAGTATCATTCCACATAAGGAAATAACTCTGACAAATACAAACTTATTAGAATGTTGTTTAAATTAGTTTCTAGGATTGACCATATTGCCAGTTGGAGCATTCACAAGAAGATGGTATGAACAAATGATGAATGATGCAAGAAATAGCCATATAAGGAAATAACTCTGACAAATACAAACTTATTAGAATGTTGTTTAAATTGGGGAAAAAATGAATTTTATTTGAGAAGCTACTATGTCTAATCCTAGAAAAATGGTAGATGGGATAATATTTTCGATGTCAAAAAGCGTAAATTGAAGGTGAATTTTAAACAATCAATTATCGAAAAAAATTCAAGTTTCTGCAACTGGTACTCCTCAGATAAAATAGTTTAAAGAATATTTTTTACAAAATCTGGATTTCTAGCCTCATTTATATCAAGTACATCATGTATGTATCCGGTATTATAGTCATTGGAAAATTTAAAGGGTAAATGCGGTGAAAATTTTTCCCCACGAATACCATGAAAAATATTCTCACAAAATGTATAAACATGGCCCACAACCATTTAACTCAAAAGTGAGTGGATGCTTCATAAAGGCATCACTCTTTTATTCCTTAAAATTCACTTACTGTTATGGCTAGGGCTTTGTGATGATGCAGATAGGGTTTCCTGTCTAGACTTATAAACTTAGACAGGCTGCAACTATGGCTTTTTGGCTGGGAATGACTTTTAGGTTGGAACTGTGACTTTTTAAGCATAAACTATAGCATTGCTTTTTACGCTCGAACTATGAGTTTTAAGGCTAGATTCCGACATAATAGGCTTGTACTATTCTGTTTAAGCTGGAATTATAGCTATTAGCAGTTGCCGATATTTTATTACCAGGCTATAGTTATTGCTTATATGAAATTTTAAAATTTTCAGCTAGTTATTGCCATTTCTATTGTTAATTTCATCTTTAAGCGTGCAAATTTATGAATGAGGTGCTGATTATGAGGTATTGATGATGCTAATATATAATTTACCATTTATATGTGGTATAGTCTTTCCATCAGTAGTGTTACAAGGTCATGGCTGTTCGGTGTCTTCTTGAGATTGCTCAGAGAAAGATCCCCTCCATCGAGCTTTAGCTGAAAGGATATTAATAGCAAGTAGATAATATGAAGATATTCTTCATGTTAAAGTGGAAAAGCAGTTCGAAGCAGAAAGAGTAGAAGATCAGAGCAAACTGATTTTATATTTCTCGAGCATTGCTTTTTTGTGGTATGAAGTGTGAAATTACAAAGGACTACAAACATCCTTCGTGATGGTGTCATTTCTATGATTGTAGACAAAAATAAACAACTGAAAATAAAGGGTTAAAGGAAGCAATTTATGAGACCTGTGATAGAAAAAATGATGTTCAATCCTAGCAATTGAGGCTAAGAATGGCAGGGGTTTTAACAAACTTACATGCTGTATATGTGCAATATCATATTTATTGTAAGGCCATGTATTTGGGTGACTGTACAATACATGAAGCCATGCATAAATGTATTAGCAAGGACAAATACTTTGCTTTAGACTCAATTACTACTTATTTGGTTGAGAATAAAGCTGATGTGCATAACTCTGTTAGCAAATTTGCAAAATAAATTAAAAAAAGAGATAGTTTAATTTTTAAGAGACAGTTAATATAAAAATAGTAGACGTTTTGGTGGAGATTTAATTGTTTTGTCATCACATGCAATATCATCTATACCACCCTGTAAATCAAATATAGCCAACAATGTGTTAAACTTGATGCCAGATCAAGAAGATAGAATCAGCGAAGCAGTAGAAAAGGTTGCTGAACAGACTAAAAGTGCCAAGCCATCTGAATTGGAGTGGTTAAGTTATTAACAATGGAGGTGACAAATTTTCCAATTAAGGAGGTAGTGAATGCGTCAGCTTAGGGTGTAAATTTGTTAATACATCACTGAGAATATTGCTTTGAAATTTAAAAAATATTTCAGTAAATGTGGCTGTAATATTGGTTTCTTTCAGTTTCAATGTTGCTTATCAGATTATAAAAAAAAAGTGAAGACTTTTTATAATTCCGGCGTGATGTGCCCTTATGATGAGCTCCTTTGCTTTAAAAAATCTGTAGCATTTGCTGCTAATGCAAATGTAGTTTAACTGGACTATACAGGGAATAGGTGATAATTTTGATCAGCAGATTCATTCACAAAATGGAAAGCTCCAGACGCACTTTGTGACCCTAATTTAACATAGACAAGTGAGCTGAATGATTGGAGGAGTACATACCTAGACTAAAAACATCTGAGATGAACAAGCTAATTCCCTATAATGTTGATGTTTGTCATTTCTCAAGTCCAAAGAAGTTGACCTTTATAAACAATGTGGTTCCAAGGCAAATTTAGCACAAAGGACTATTTCCTGGAATCAAGCCAGGAAGAGAGATCGGGACTTTCTTTTACAAGTGTACAAGATGGAAACCGTAAATTCATGGCTACAACATAAAACTAGCACGTGATCAAGAACAATTGTTGAAACTGAAAACTAAAGATATTTTCTACCTCTAATAGATGTGCCAACAGTGTTAACATCTATGATTCATATTATGAAGAACGATGTTGGTCAACAGGTCAGCCATTCACACTGTTTATACTTGACCAGCAGTTTTATCAGTGTGCCATGGTAGTGGAAAGGGGGAAAATGCTGAAAGCGGTCAAATCCAAGTAATGCATTCATACTTTACTAGGTGGCATGAATGCAGACATCAATGATATAGTGAGACAGGCTACGTACTACTCCACTACGACTGAAGCAAGAATAAGTGTATGGACAGCAAAGAAATTGGTATGTAAAACTCCCAAGCTGTGATCTCTTCCTCCAACAACAGAAGTGTTTGTGGAAAACGTAAAATGAGCCCACTTTCAGTGTGCAATTTGGAGGAGTGCACTTAAAAACCACCAAATCTGGATCCCACTCCGTATGGAAGGATCAAGGATGAAAATACAAAGTCTCTTCAACCACTCATGTTATCTTCCTCAAAGTTTTCAGCTTCAGATTTCATTCTGAAGCTTATGAGCTGATCATGCAAATCCAACTGATGGCAGCCAATTGAGCCTGCACAATTTTCTGTAACTGTCAAGGAAGTTCTGTTTGCAACAATGTATAAAACAAAGAAGTAGCAATGTTAAGTCAGTCTGAGCACATAAATTGGAGAGGGACAGTTCGAAGTAATGGTCAATACTCAATCTAAATTACAAAAGAGAGGATACCTTGTCAGATGTGATGTCAGGAAAATCAGTACAGCAGATATACAGTCTAGTCAGAAATGATTTGTGGAAGCCTAGATGAAGTATCTCCATCAGAATCTCTAATTGAGATATACTGCATTTGTCGGTACCAATACATATAGAATTTCATGACCAGAAGTTCTTCCAGAAACAAAAAAATAAGACGACCCGTACTTAAAATTTGAGGTTTCTGAATTACCAAGGTTGTTGAAATTACTCTCAGCCTAAAAAGCATACTCCAAATGTATAATGCCCTAGTGCCAGCCTAAAAGCCAGAGTTCAAATTAAAAAGACATTCCCAGCCCATAAAGTAAAATTTAAGTCATAGTTATAGCCAAAAACGCTATGGTTAAATTAGACACGTGTAAAGAATGGTACTATTATGCAGCATCCACTCAGTTTTGATTTAATGGTTTTGGGCCATGTTTATGCATGGTATGAGAGTACTTTACAAGGTATTGTAGGAATAAAAAAATTTCACCGCAGATATCCTTTATATTTACAATACAAAAACTAAATCTTAAAAATAACTTATTTTAAATTATTAAAAAATGAATTATCAATTTATTTCCTGAATTTAAGAATACAGTCAGCAGGTTTATTTAAGTACTATTATTTTTTGTTTTCTTGAGAACTGTTCTAGCAGGTTTTCACCGTGAATTATTGTCACTATAATTTATTATTAAATGAACTATCAATTTAATTCTTGTATTAAAATAATATAGTTCCATTTATTAATTCTCAAGTCATTATTTGCTTGAGAATTATTACAGCAGGTTTTCAGTGAATTATTTCAGATTAGCAAGTACATAGCCACAGAGTGTCACTTGATGTAACATAAACTTCAACAACTTTAAATAACCACAAGCTCACCCTTGTTGCATTAGCTTTCTACTGCATTATTGTTCTACAGCAACTAAAAGTGTTATTATTTTTGCTTCATTCTAGCAATGCGAAAAAACTACTCCACAAAACAAAACAAAAAAATTGAGAGAGAGAGAAAAAGAAAAACAACAAACAACAACAACAACAAAAAACAACAACAAATAAATAACCAACCATAACTAAATACAAGGTCAGGGGTACACTTATTCGTGACATGTTTTCCTTCCACCACCAAACCTCAAATAATTATTCCACCAATCAAAATTTCAGTTAAGTTGCAATTATGCAGTAGTTTGGTCACTGTCATAGAAATAAAATGCACATTTAATCAGATTCATCAGTGATACTCAAGGAAACAATAATAAAAATTTAAAAGACAGTGTTTATTATCATAATAATGATGTTCTTTATATTGCTCTCTCTTGTATTTAATTTGGAAAAATATCTAAATTCTCTGGCATGCATATAAACATCATGGCTTAATTCTTATATGGTATCTTCTCAGTCTGTAAAGGCAAAATCATATATTACATACCATTCACTTCACATTTTACAGCTTTGCAACTGCTGTCATTAAAATTTTTTTATTTGTATCACCAAATTAATGGGACTTATGAATTAAAGTACCAGGAGCTTCTTTCACTATAGGCATGAAATCTGTCATCTTGAAAAAATGACATGAAGAAATAGATGCATTGTTACATAATATCGTGGTCAGTTTAAAAATACAAAACAAAAACAACTGTATTATGATTAGACACAGCTATAAATTTCAAACCTTGTTGGATTGCAAGTCTTGCTCATTGCAACATACATTATAATCTGAAGATAAACACATTAGTATGGTATTTACTAAATCCGAACCAAGAGTTTTGAGCAAGTACTTGGAAAGTATTGTTGAGTCACTACCTAAGTAAAAACAACAACAACAACAAATGACAAAAACCATTATAAGTGGTTACATCATAATGGCACTCTTCAAATCGACGGTGGCCACAAACTTATCTCTGTGCTACCAGGAAAGAAGATAAATGAGAGAAATAAACGCAATTATGACCATGATGAAAGGGGAAAGTGAAAAAGAAGGAAAAATTGCAAATTAAACACGAAAATTCTTTCAGATTAAAAATAGCAATGAGGTAGAAACTGAATATTTAGTCCTGAAAACATTTAAACTGAATTACAGAACATCTTTAAAACCTTTTAAAAACAAAAATCACTAAAATACCTTTAAAATGATGAATACCAACAGAAAAAAGCTTGAACATGTTCCATATATTGTCTATTTTCTGTTCAAAAACAAGACGACTTCTCCGAACATGTGATCTGCCTTCCTTAATTTTAATATTTTCCGAGTGAATTTTGACAGTTTCCTTTATAAATATCATATGTAAAGACCTAACCAAAGCATATTAAACTGCATTGTCAGTACATTTTATTTCCACTTACTGTTTAATATGAGAATAAATAAGAGGTGCTAATTCACTATTGCCTAGTAAACCAGTGGATAATTTCTCCATAGCCTAAAAATAACACAATAACAAAATGTAGTTTTTGGAGTATTTTAAACAATATTGTTCATCAAACGCAAGTTACCAAGCACAAAAAAATATTATAATTGACATATCTGCTCCCGACCAATTACAAAGTCGGATTGTTGTAAAATGGTCAGTCACTTTAAAATAGGCCTGACCATTTCAAACAAGCCAGACTATAACTGAACTTCAGACGTGTAAATGAGGCCAAACTGTCTTGAAACAGGCTAGACCAATTTATACAAGCCAGACCATTTTAAAGTCGGTCTGACCATTATAAAAATGGCGAAATTAATTAAAAACAGGCTGGCCAAAGTGTTTCGATTATTTACTGGGTGTCATATTATTTTTAAATAGGTCAGATCACTATAAAAGTAAGGCTGGCAAATCTGCTAATGTAATAAAGCAGTTGCCCCAGCTGACGCAAGACATAAATTTTCTTATTAGTTCATGAACTTGATAAAGGTTATTGTGCAAAATGGGGTTTCTTTGACTGAATTTGGCTAAATATTTTATGAATTGACAGTGACAAGATTTCAAGTACAACTATTACAAATGCTTAAATATTAATTCAACAATGCCGTCAAATTAAAATATGCCTACACAGATGCCAATGATCAACAAACCATAAAAAAGTTTGCGTAATGCATTGTTCATAGCAATCTTCTTTCACAATCAGCCTTGCGCACTACAAACATACTACAGAAAGGTCGCAAATAGTTTATTCTTAAATTTTAGCAGTAAAAAGTGAACAGTTTTGTTGTTGCTATATTTTAATTTTTTTCTAACTGTAAAAAAAAAAACAAAAAAAAAAAGCAATCAAAAAAAAAACAAAAAAAAAACAAAAAAAAAACACCAAAGGCGATATATTTTCTGTTATTTTTTGTACTTAATTATTTATACTTTTTTAGACACATTATTCAGTATTCTCAATTCTAAGTAGGGTTGGGCGATATTGGGTTATTCTCATCACGGTACGATATTATTAAATTAATTGCGGTATGAGTAACTAACAACTATTATTTTAAATTTAAATTAAAGTGTATAAATGAGAGAATTGTCATAGTCAAAATAATGATAGAAAAAGTTTTTTTTCAGCAAGTATTTTAGTTATAAGTTGATATTCAAGAATACGTCAGCTCCAGCCATCGTCTCCCGCCTCTTTCATACGGCTGGACTGCGTATAGCACAGAAGAATGTGTTGGCTGGTTGATGTCAGTCGTTCCAGACCGTTTCTCACCTTCTCTCTTCATCAGGAGCCTGACTTTACCGTGAACCTTAGGGTGTTTGTTCTTTAGGTGTGATAGCAAGTTCGAAGTGTTCCCAGTAGCCGCCCTAACTTGCACGCCGCAAATTCGACAAACAGGATTGTCCTGTTGGCTGCCTCCGCCACTATCATCCGCGATTAAACCGAAATACTTCCATACAGCAGATTTTGTACCGCATTTCTCGGTAAGTTGCTGTCCAGACGCCATCACTAAAAAACGGTAAAATACAGCTGGAACTCTATGCGTTGCGCATGCGCAATTTATCGCGGTATTTCCCGCGTTACTCGGTATAATTTCTTTTATCGTACCGTGACTAAATACCGCGATACCGCCCAACCCTAATTCTAAGGTGCCCTATTTTAGAGCTCAGTGCTTTATCTTTACTTTACTCAATCAGAATTATGTAGAAAAAAGAAAGAAATTAAAGTATAAACACAGTGAATCATAATATGTGACCGTCTACAGGAAAACCGGGCACAACGCGGCACCCTTCGAAAAATTTTGTTGTTGCACTTACAGAGTAGTCAGCGTCCAGATATTGAGCTCTCCAAGTTATATCGTCGTAGCTTAAGTCGTTCCCACTATAATAGACCTAACCGTTCCCTTCCGTCGGCTTGAAACAATACATTTTAAAGAAATCGATCGATCTTTTCTAGATATTTACGCATGCCACGTTGTGCCTGGTTTTCCTGTAGACGGTCACATATACATAATATTATACATATAGGATTAATAGAGTTCTCAAAAGTATGCAATCCCTAAATATTAAAATAGAAATATACAATGTAAAATACCTCTTGATCGGTCATAAAATGTAAGGGTAAATTGAGATAAAACCTGTCCATATTATGCGTAGATTTCTTTGATTTATGTCCAGATTTCGACTTAGCTTCTTCAATTAATAAACTTTGAGCAATATCAGAGACTTTTGAAGGATCTGTGGACACTATCTAAGAAAATACATATTACAAATAGATGATGAAAAAGTTTGTACTTAAAAGCAGTCAATAGCTATTGTAAACAACCTGAATCTTATGGTTGCATGCTGCTATCATTAATTGATAAAACTTAATCAACTTTTTCCAAGTGTTTCATCCTAATACCGATGTGGGCGGAGCCACATGGAGGACCAAGGAAGATATGTAGGTAAAGCCACATGAAAGATCAAGAAAGAAGAAAGGAAGAGAACTTTGTTTATGTCTTATTGTATATCCTATCTTGTTTTTATGTCATATAGCTTAGCAAGTGTAGGTGTGTCATATTTGTATGTACAGTAGAGGTCAAAAAAAAGTTCCCATAGAGACCAGACTTTTTAGCGACTAACAGAAAAATAGTCTCTAGGGTAAGGAGACTTTTTAGACTTTGTATCAACCAATGCCGACTACACAAGTCACCAGCTGCTGAACCGGACTTTTAAACCTGTTGTTTATTCTTTTAAAAAATAGTTAGCAGCCTAGTTTTAATCTGATTTTGCAGCTGCTACACACCAAGCAGGTGCTGCCCTGTACTTGTTTTTAACCACAATAACTGAAGTGCTCTAGAAGGGTTCTGCCCCTAATCTTAAAAAAGTCAGACTCAGAAAGGTCCCTAGAGAAAAAAGTCTGGTACAAAAAAAAAAAAAAATGCCAAAAAATTCAGCTAAAAGTTGCACAAAAAAATCTTGTCAAAAGTCTTCCATACAGACTTTAGAAAGTCTTTAAACCTACTCAATGGGAACTTTTTTTTGACCCCTACTGTATATCGTATCTGTTTTGTTTTTGTCATATAGCTAGCGAGTGTGGGTGTGTCCAGTTTGTACACATGCATGTGCCAGCATCGAACTACTCGGCATGCACGTGGAATCATTAGTCTGTTTTTAGTTTGTTCTTTGTGTAATACGTTGCACGAGTTCTTATTAAGTTTAACTAGTTCTAAATCCTGACCTAGGTCAAGGGAACCAGTGAGCTGGGGGAGCTAGCTAAGCGGGAACTTACCGAGCAGATTCTGGTGGCAGCGTTACTACCTGCCCCAGAGTGAAAAGCCAGCCGATCTAAGGACCGAACGCAAGGCCGAGCAGCCTACATCTGGTGGCAGCGGTGGGATCCTCCGCCAACCGAGGAAGGATTGGAGAATCACAGAACCCGAGTCTTGCGAGACTTTACCAAGGAGAACTGAGGTATTGAACCGTGACTTTTTAAAAAAGTTGTATATAATTTTTTTTGCGTGTGTCACAGAACCTCTGCTCTGGACTTGTCCACCTCCCCTTCATGCAGAAGGACGGCCAAGAGGGTAGCCGGAAGAGGAGGACCATCAAGAAGGGACCGAAACTGCAGGAGGACGATATCTACAAACCTAGAGGTGCCCCGAGGGTGTACCCCAAGAGCTCACCATATCCACTTCGGAAACACTCCAGCGTTGGGGCTGAGGAGGAGGTAGCTGAAGTGAGTGAGAAAGAAGAATACTTTCAACCTGATCACACCTTCACAGGAGCAGGTGATAGAGACGTTGGAAGTGACTATTTGGCTGAGGAGTTTGAGGGAGAAGAGTCTATTGTGAGCGAGACAATGGAGGAAGAAAAGGAGATGGCTGGAGGCGGTGCGGACCTTATCCAGTTCATGAAGGAGCTGGCAGAGCGAGAGCGAGAAAGAACGTCGCTACCGGCAGAAACAAGATGATATAAAAGATAAGCTTTCTAGTTTTATTGGGGTTAAGGAGGGTGGAGATTTGTCCCTTTTTCTGGATAAGTTTGAACACATCATGAAAGATTGTGAGGTACCCAAAGGGGATTGGCCTGATAATTGTACCCCAAATTGCCAGAAAGGCTTTGTGCCAGGGTAAGGTCATTAGTAGTGGAATACCCAGATATCAGATGTACTTTACTTACTTCAGTGGGGGAAACAGTAGCTTCATATGGTCATAAACTTTTTCAATAACCTCTGATACCTTTAGAAATATGACAGCAAATCAAATTATGGAATACATGACTAGACTGTTTAAGGGGTTGTTTCAAGGTGCTAAGTACTGTGCGGATTAGATATATGTGTTGATGAGAACCATCATGAGACAATTTCTCCCTAGTAGTGGACGTGTATTCTTAGAGGCTTTGAGTATACATAATCAGGAGGACATGCGTAAGGGACTGGAGGCATGGTTATCTACCAGAGTGAGGGGTGATTATTATAAAGCCCAGGGTGGTAGTCACAATAATAGTGATAGCCGGAGGTATGATAGGAATGAGAGATATGGGAGAGAGGGCACCCGTAGTGAGGGTAGGCCCACTTGTTTTGTCTGTGGTAAGGTTGGGCATAAGTCCATGGAGTGTCAATACCGAGGTGCTGACAACTATAGGGTAAGGACTGGGAGTCCAAATATCGACCAGGTAACCGGTTCCTTCCCTAGAGGGCGCCCACCTGTTGGCTATACCTGTAACAAGGAAGGGCAAAAGAGCCCAGATTTCCCCAATAAGGGAAAGACGGCTGTGACCGTTAAGAAGGAGAAAAGTACAGAGTCGGCTAGCGTAGGGCCGGTCTCTATCACAGTGCCCAAACGGGAAAAGAAGAATGTGGTAAAGGGTAAAGTTAATGGAGTGGAAGTAGATATCCTCATACACTCTGGGGCCGAGTATGGTCTGGTGCCCAAGGCGTTAGTGCCAGAGGATGCGTTTTGTGGACAGAAATGTCAGGTGACAGGGATTACTAAAGGTACGGTAATATACGAGTTGGCTGATGTGTGTTTTGAACTTCCTGGAGTCAAATTGAACAAGAGGGTTTTGGTAGAGGAGAGAGATTCTTTGTTACCACTAGACTTAAAAAAGATGTTGGGGAGTTACAGGTCTATTTGAATGCCTTGCATAATGGAACTATTTGTGTGATGACTAGAAGTCAGTATGCAGAAGAAGCCCTTCGTAATGATGATGATATCAAACTCGGCCCTTGTGGGGTGCCTGAGGGTACGAACGAGGGTAATCAGTGGGTAGAGTCAGGTGACGATAATGAGTCTGAAATTGTTAGTAATTCTAGTGATGTTGAATTTAGAGAAGAAGCTGAGGAGAGACAAGATGAGGAGATGCCTTCAGGACCGGTGGCTGAGGCTGATGAGCTGGTGCGAGACAGAGCTATGTTGGATTCTTCGCCGTTGGTTGCGGATGTTTCTGCTGAGGTGGAGCGTTTGGAGCCTTCTGGAGTTGAGGAGAATAGAGGAGTGGGCACAAGTGGACCTCTGGCTCACAGTGTGGAGGTGGGAGCAGGTTTACCTGTCCTGCAAAGAGGACCGAGTACCTGGTGAGGGAAAGTATTTGTTTGGTAGTAATATTGAGTCTGAGGAAATTAGTCAGTTTGTGGAAAAATTAATGCCTGTTAAGGAAGGCAGGGATAAAGAGAAATTTAGAGAAGAGGTGTTAATGATTGCAGTTTAGTCCATTCGACTTAGTCTATGGATTTCGTGTGAGAACTCCTCTAGATGCCCTCTACTACTGAATTCTCGAGTGTGAAGCAGAGAAGCTGGAAGTGCGTGAGTGGGGTGGCTGAAAGGCTAAGCTGAGGGAGTTTAGTAAGGATGAGAAGGTACTATATAGGATACCTGGGCTCTCTTGTAAGTTGTCAGACAGCTGGGAGGGTCCCTATGTCGTGCGCGACAGGGTTGGCACTGTGAATTATAGGATTTATCGGGAAGAAAAACCTAAGAATCATAAAGTTGTGCATGTTAATTGTTTAAAGAAGTATATTAATAGTGGGAGTGTGGCTAGATTGGATGTAGTTATTGAGGAAGTTCAGAGTAAGAGTCATAAGTTGAGTGGAGTACGTGATGGGTATTGTCAGGAGTTGGATATAGTGTTGAAGGAATACAAGGCTGTATTTTCAGATAGACCCGGGGATACTAAAGTAGTACAGATGTCAATTGAGACTGGGGTTTACCCACCCTTTAGGCAAGCCCCTTACTCAGTCCCCATCGGAATTCGAGATAAGGTGAAGAAAAAGTTAGATTCTCTTGAGGACACTGGTATCATCGAACGTAGTGATAGCCCATGGGCATCGCCCTTGGTGCCAGTTAAGAAACCTAATGGTTCAGTCCGCCTATGTGTTGACTTTTGACGGCTGAACTTGGTGACAACAAAGGAGCCCTATTACATACCGGGATTGGAAGAAATAATCCACAAGGTTGGTAAATGTAAAGTGTTATCTAAGGTGGACCCAGCCAAAGGGTTCCACCAAGTTGGTGTGTGTGATGAGGATGGAGAGAAGACCGCGTTTATTTGCCCTTTCGGCAAGTTCCATTACAGGAGAATGCCCTTTGGGTTATGTAATGCCCCCTCTGTTTTTCAACGATTAATGGATATTGTTTTGAAGGACTGTATGGATTGCAGTAGTGTATATATTGATGACATCTTGATCATGTCTTAGACTTGGAAGGATCATTTGGGGCATTTGAGCAGAGTGTTTAGAGCCCTGATGGAGTGTGAGTTTGGTAAGGCGAAGTTGGAATTCTTGGGACACATTGTCGGAGATGGTGAGGTGTCTATTCCGGAGGCAAGGGTCAAGGCTTTGAGGGACCACCCACAACCGAGGACAAAAAGCAGATGAGAGCATTCCTTGGAATGATGAACTTTTATCGGAGGTTTGTGAAAGGCTTCCATCAGTGGTCCTCCCTTCTGACGCCCTCTACCTCCAAGTCTGCGTCGACGGTGATGGAATGGACAAGCCAGATGACAGAGACATTCATCACCACGAAGGCTAAGTTGTGCAATCATATTTCTTTGTGTATTCCAGTTAATTCAGATGTTTTTGTATTAGAGACAGATGCCTCCAGTACGGGAGTGGGGGCAGTGTTATCAGTAGTACAAGATGGAGTCCGGAAACCGGCAGCATTCTTCTCACGTCAGTTGCATGGCGCCCAGACGAGGTACTCAGCTCAGGAACTAGAGGGCCTAGGATTATTCGAAGCTGTCAAGTTTTTTGCCTTCTATCTGTACGGCAAGTCATTTACAGTTCTAACGAACCACAAGTCCCTGGTCACTCTGATGACAGCACCACAATACAACAAACATTTGCTGAACTGGGCCTTAAAGCTGGCAAAGTATGATTTCATAATAGAGTACCGAAAAGGAGAGCAGAACATTGTGGCTGACTGCCTGAGTCATGGATCTACCCAAGAGAGTGATGCTGCTGCCATGCATCAGCAGAAAAGAAGGGGGGAAGATGTGGGCGGAGCCACATGGAGGACCAAGGAAGATATGTAGGTAAAGCCACATGAAAGATCAAGAAAGAAGAAAGGAAGATAACTTTGTTTATGTCTTATTGTATATCGTATCTTGTTTTTATGTCATATAGCTAGCGAGTGTGGGTGTGTCCAGTTTGTACACATGCGCATGCCAGCATTGAACTACCCGGCACGCACGTGGAAGCATTAGTCTGTTTTTAGTTTGTTCTTTGTGTAATACGTTGCACAAGTTCTTATTAAATTTAACTAGTTCTAAATCCTGACCTAGGTCAAGGGAACCAGTGAGCTGGGGGAGCTAGCTAAGCGGGAACTTACTGAGCAGATTCTGGTGGCAGCGTTACTACCTGCCCCAGAGTGGAAAGCCAGCCGATCTAAGGACCGAACCCAAGGCCGAGCAGCCCACAACCGAATTAAAAAAAAAATTTTTATAACTTATTTCTAGAAGTGCCTATTATTAAATAAAATATACAGGTCTAATATGCATGTGAAGATATAAGAAAAGGTTCATGAAATATAACTTTATATCTAACTAGTGATGTGTTTAGCACATAAGGCGAGCAAGCTGGCCACAAATTTAAATTTGAATGCTAACAGATAATAATATTTGTTAAAGTGTTTGTTTTTTAATGTTTTGTGCTTTTCTTTAGAAACACAGAACACTTTTACACACACACTTATTCACACAAGCACAAGAGTTATATCGTATTCTCTTAGTGACTTGACGGTTTTCAAGTCGGAAGAACTCTATCAGTCTCTATCAGTAGTATGTAATAGTTATGACAGACTGTTTTTAGGAAGATAACTTACCACCACCACTAAATCAAAGAAAAAATGAACTCCGCTAAGATGCAGAATGACCTAACTGTGTCAAGCAACATTCAGATTATGTCATAGACAACATAATCCTAAGATACCTAAACAAATAAATTTCCTTGGATGATACGGGTAAGAATCGACAAACCACCAAATAAGCTAGCACTCTTCCCAAAGTACGCTTCATTTAAATGCTCTATAGTACAGGAGCTCTAGTGGCAAGCTTTCTACTTATCACTCATACATTTTAACTAGGTTATCTACAACAGCCTCCACCAAGTCAAGAGTTACTTCTATAGGATCTAAACGTTCCACCCAGCAAGTTTGGCACAAGGGTATCATTTTTTTTTGCTGATACTATGATAGCTATCTATAGATGATACTAAACATTCTTGTCTCCCTAGTGAATAAATAAACAATTTAGATAATGCAGTTACTTGAGTCATCATTGTAGCAAAGGTAAGCTTGCAGGAATTAGAAACACAAAGATTTGATTTGCTGGATGCACAGTGAAAATACACCGCTTTGGGATACTGTGATTGAATGCTAGTAGCTCCTTAGGTAGCACTAGCCATACTTACAGATCAATCATATCCCTGACTTCTACAAAGGTCAAAATCCAAACCAACTTCATGACATGTTGTTGTTGTTTTTTATCTAATGCAGCTAGATTTTCTCTTGTAGTGCTTTGCTCACATTTAATAAAGGTTATAAACAAAACCTGGATTTCTTTCTTCAACAAATCAGATTGGCATTTGCTAACATTAGAGCAATCACGAGACTCATCAGCTATAGCAGAAAAAATACAACATTCTTGGATGTAAGTTCCAGTAATTGATATAATTTCATTTTGTACAGTTCTGGAAATGTAGGTAGCAGTTTTTTGTGCCGTTTCTAGATGAAATTTTAAAATAAGGTCTCCACTATCTACACGAAAGTCCAACGAAGCCTTAAAACTCCCAGGATCCTTAGAATCACCATTTTTACGATGTTGGGAAAAATGTGTCTCCCAAAGAGTATAATTGTCTTAATAACAGGAAACATTTTTTGCCTATTTTCAGCTATTTGTACAGATGCTTAGCCATTCATAGTATGCAAAAACAACTCTGCACTCAAAGTAGAAAAATTATTTCACTGGGGATTTAATTTCGTGCTCCTGGAATTGTTTGATAGCTGTTGTCCAAAAAATGATTGGTAACATTGCCAATTTATCGATCTTGTCTGATTTCCCCCCCTGTAGCTGTACCAAAAAGAACACATTCCTTGCAGTGTGTGTGGGAGTTCCCACATGAATAGAGAAGAAGAAGAAAGGTAATGAACATTGTGTGTGTACATAGAAACGATCACGAGTTGTTAGTTGCATGACTGTGCGTGTACATAGAAACGATCACGAGTTATTTGTTGCATGATTGCAGAGTCACGGGTTGGTAGTGCAGAAGTCATGTTTATATGTGTCATGAACAGAGTTTGTGTGTTAGCGTGTATCTAGTATAAAAGTCATGTTGGATTCTTTGTGAGTTAGTTCTTAGTTCTGTAGGTCAGTCACCTCTAGTTAATTAGATTAACCTATTCCTATGATCCTCATCCTGCAGCAGGGGAACTAGCTACGGCCAGGGATAGTTTAAAGAAGAAACAGACTTGGAATTCTGGTGGCAGCAACTATCTTGCTTTCTCCAGTGAGCGCTTGAACCTGGCAAGAGACGTCCGGGACAGGCCCAGAGTGTGCACCATTCTCTTTTAGAGAGTAAACTAACTGTTTTAGCCAACCAGGTTGAAATGATAGATATTTAACATAATTCTTTATGAAATTTAAAACAAAGTGATTAGTTCAGGCAAGAAGTTTTTCTTGGTTAGACAATTTTCTCTACAGCCCATTTTATTTACTAAAGTCCCCTGGGTAGTCTTCAGGAATACTTTCTGACAGTAAAGATGTATCAATGTATAAACATATGCACAGACTATAGAAACAGTGAACACAATGTGTGCCTTTTTGACTGGTAGCTCACTGGAACTATAAGCATTCAGGATGTGGTCGCTCCTCCCCCCCCCCCCCCCCAAGTGAATAGTGGGTCAGCCCACATTCGAACGTGAACAGTGTGTATGTGTGTATCTTCGAACAGAAGCAGTGTGTGTGTATGTGCAGTAACATTCTTATTTCAGTTATTTCTATGTTATGTAATGTGGTGTGGTAGATGTGAACTGCTGATTAGCAGATTGTGTGTTTGTCTCTGTGAGGGTTGTTTGTGGAATGCAGGAAGATTGCATTATTGTTTCATCTGATAGCAAGTCAGTCAGTCAGCATCCTACAGTATTTGTAAGTCACTTCAGTGCTTCAAAAAAAATTAAACTTAGTTAACCTAAGTCATCCTTTGGGAGAGACGGTTCGCTGGGTAGCTAAGTCTGCTGATTCTGGTGGCAGTGACTATCCTGCCCCAGTGCGAGCTGTCTGAGAGGAAAGTCTGAGGAAGTCTACAGATTCTGCCCCCAGCAGCCAAGCATATCATGGGAGTGAGAAATATCAGAAAGCCTAAGCATTGGTAAAATAAAATCATAGTGTTTTTTTTCCTCATAGTTTTCAATGTAAATTTTATCAAAAATACCTAATTATAGCAATAATGAGAATAAATCTGAAAAAATAAATAAATAAATAATTTGTCTGGATCTGAAAATGATAGTAATACATTAAAATAGTGAACTGGCAATTTCAATCTCAGACCATTTGAATTGTTTTATCAACCACTAAAACTAGCTACACATTACGCAGAAACAAAAAATACTGGCATATAAGGGATGACACAGATGAAAGAGAAAACTTTTGGAGGCAATGTGAGGCTCATGGACTTCACTAACTAGAAAATAGCATCTATCATTCCTTGTGACTTCTCAACAACACAATTGTCTTTAACTCGTGCAACTGTCCAGATAATTTGCTGGTTCAGTTGCATGATTACAAATAGACACTTCAAGGATAAATTCAAGTACAGGATTAAATTTGTAAGCTCTGATTATTTCCAGTTGACGTGACTGGCTCAAATTATTAAGAAATAAGTTATTTCTTTACACACACACGCATGTATGCACACACACCGACACACTCATACACTTTTTAGTGACCCCTGGATGGAGTACATCTAGCAGTTCCAAAATGAAGTTAAACAAAAATTTATTGACTGCATTAACAGGGAAAACTGTAACAACCACAAATGACTATAATTATTAATTAAGTATATAATAATTACATACCTGGAATGCTTTTATTTTTATATCCTCTAAAAAGAATTCTACACACTTTTGAACTTGATCCGAAGACGTTAAATAGATTCCAAAGACAAGTAAATCTTTATTTTTTGCATATTTTCTTTGAGCAAGGAGTTCAATATCTTCAATCGAACAAAGAGTTGGAAGGTATTTCTAGTACAAAAACACCCAATATATATTATATACAGAACTACTATGTAGCACTACATATCACTGCTAGAGATAACAACCCTCATGACAAACACCACATTAATTATTCAGGAGCTAACTGTCAATAATAGAAGTAAAATTGATGAGTCAATAACACCTAATTCTATATAATACACTCTGACTATTGAGTTTAACTCATTACTGTCATGAATTGCATGTCTAGTGAGTATATCTAGATCTATATCTTTGTCAAAGCGAGTTCTACTCTTCACTAAGTGAAGGGAATTGTAGAACCAAACACAAAATTCTTACAGTGCTCTATTACTACAAGGCAGAATAGGGTCCCCCATGAATCTCACAATTAAGTATGAGACTTTACAAATAAGACTGAGAAATAAGGGAAAGTGAAAGTTACATATGAAAGAGGAGGTAGGGTGACTAAGCATAAAGGTGACAAGTATTAGTTGTATGAGGGTGAGAAGAGATGTTAATTAAGCTTATGTAGATGCGGGTGTCAGTCAAGTGAATAGGGTGACGTAAACATTAAAATGGACACACACAAACATTTAGATTCTATAATTTGAGGCAGGCGTGTCTTACAATAAGAATGTCATGAGCATTAAGCAAAACTATACCCTGTTATGGAAAAAATACAATGACACAGCTATTTAAATAGTTCCTATTAATGATGTCATATTTTTGGCTTCAAATGTTCTTCACCTGCTAACTTATCAGTAATGTATTTTTAACTTTAATTAAAACTATTTTAGTAAAGTCATCTTTCATTTTAGTTAACTAAATTTAACTAAAATTATGTATTTTTTTAAAATGTTACCACTAAACTACAACTAAAAATTAAATGAGTCTTAGTAGCATAGACTTTTGATAATTAGATGGTTAACAGTTTCGCATTTTAAACTTATACACCTGTACAATTCTAATACATCCATGCATATCTGCCGCTTGTGTGTGGTGAGTATCTGTATACAAGCATAAATTAGACTCCACCCAAGAATGTTTACCGTTTATGTGAATATCTGTGTAAAAGCACAATAATACATGATAATCCATGTCATTCGTTTGTGAGCAAAAATCTGTGTACAAGCAGACTTGCAGCTTTGCTGTTTGAGACTAATTCAAGTATAACTAAAAAACGAATGTGAGTATTCGTATTACTGCATGTAAAACCTCTGTGAAAGAGAAGTTCCCTATAAACTATAGGGACCACAAAAAAAAAATCACTACCCTTCACAGTTGAAAGAGGAAGAGGAGAACCACAAGAAGAAAAGACAGTAGTGTGGTCCAGGACTACAGTCAACAAAATACGCAGTAGCATAATGAGTAGTTTGGTATAAAACAAAGATTCATTTCCATATGGCTCGTAAAGTAAATATATGTTGTGGTATTGAGCGCTTTATTATGGGCATTACAACTCACTTTTTTATCAAACCATAAGTGGCATTTTGCAACTCTTACTGTTAAGAGAATGCCACCACCGTATACTGGTGAAAATATTCTCAAGATCATTCAATCTGTTACCAATGACTTTGACATCTCTAAGATATAACTCAACAAAATTTAAACTGACAGCAGTAGCAATATGTTCAAAACATTTAAGAATATCATCATGAAAAACGAGTACATGATTACTGATGGCAATGATGACATCTTGGAAACAGAAGTTAGCTGCTCTAGCACCAGCTCAAGGTGGTGATGAGCTGGATTTAATAATGCTGAGTGAGGATAATTTATGACTGATGAATTCATTTCACTACATCATGATATTCAGACATTCAGAAAAAACATTTGTGATTTTGAAAAGAAAGAGTCAGCAACCTTTTTGGGGGTTCAGGCATCTTAATGTCTTTAGCCATACTTTAAAACTAGTGTCAGTTTAACTTGATGAAGCCACATCCTGTAAAGCCTCTGAAAGATTAATTGCGTTAGTTGGAAAAAGTTATGGCTTTTGTCCCACTAGGTGGAGTTATACCGTTCTAATAATCTCACATTTGCTTTAGTTCACGTAGAACTCACTAAGGCTGCAGAACAACTAGGATGGGACAACCTGCAGAACAGTGGATGAAGTCAGTTAAAAAGAACTTGAGTACTTCTAAAACAATTTGCTCAAAACACATCTCTTATTGGAGGTAATGAATATGCAACTGTTTCAGCTGAGTGCCTAATTGCTGTCAAACTACTAAAACATTTGGAAAAAATGAAAAAACAACAAACAACCCCTGGAATGATCTAAGTTATTGATATTACAGGAGACAAAAGGCAATTTGGACATTTAATTGATCTATAGTAAGATCTCTCTATTGGATAGTCACTGCTCTATATCCTCATTTCATTCTTGTCCTCAGCAGCAATGTGCTAGTGAAAATAACGAATGCGAAGTTCTACAAAATAATTAGAAAGAAACTCTTTAAACAAGGACTTACATAATATTACTAATGATAATGAAAGTGTGAAGCGTATGATGAGCCACAACTGAAGGGTTTTCGCTAACAATCTGGAATAGTCAAAAACAGATGAATATACAACCAGTACTAAAGGTTGAACCCAACCAATTGAGATTGATGTCAAAAAAATTCTAAATATTGCCACACCAAACTGAGAATGAAGATCCAATTGAATTTTGGACGAAATCATAATTCAATTATCCTCAAATGGCCCCATTTGAAATAAATTTATTTGCATACCAGCCTTTTCTACTCCTATTGAACGAATTTTTCCCCCTTCAAAAGCTGGTTTAGCAAGCAGAGGTTGTCGTAACAGGCTCACAAATGTTAAGAATGGACAAGATCTATATAATAAATTTTAATTTAAAAATTTCATCACCACTAAAAAATATATCATTAAGTTATAAAGTACTATTGGTTTGAGATTTAGATTAGGCTTAAAAGATGACTTTCATCCTGGTAGCAATACTATAACTAGTGGTGTGCTTGAGCACAAATGGCGAGCGAGCCTTAAACTACACTATTGTTATTCAAACTACTAAAATAAAGTCGAGTTGTTAAATTACGCATATACGGTAAAGGGGATTCAATGCCATAGTAACCACTCCCCTCAACTGTTTGAATTGAAAAAGAAGCAACAAAATCAAGTCACGTTATTTAAAATTTTCTTTGTGATATTCTTAAAGTAGTTGTAACTTACAATTCTTTCACACAACTGAACATACCTACGCAAGACTTTACCTTCGTGATTCGTCTAGTGGACAATGAATTGTCAAGTAAATGCTGTTGAGTAGTGCTTATAACTGTGACAAATCGTGTATTAACTTACCACCACTAATAACTCGAATAGAAATGGAGCTCCCATAAGTTTTTGAGTTTTAACTGCACCCGCAAAAGAATTCAAAGCGGTAAACAATTCAATTTCTAAGGTGACACGGGTAATGGTCGCTAAACCAGAGGATTCTGTTTGGTGAAGTTTGGGACGGGGTCGAATGCCGAGCGAACACAAAAATACGGAGGGTCAAAGTACAAAATGACACATTACGTCCAAACATATATATAAATAAATAAATAAACAAACATCCCCGATTTTCAATTGTGTTACCCCTGTAAGTGTCTCGCTCGCTACGCTCGCTCGCCGATTATAACTAAAAGTTTAAAACTTCTTAATTAAAATGTTTTATAATAATTAAAATTCAATACACTACATAAAAAAGATACTAAAACCAAAAAGTCAATGTTTTACTGGAATAATACTACATACAGTCGGAGACATTGCTTGCTTTTTGTTGCACAAAAGGCTTAAAAGTTTTAACACAAACAAAAAAAAAAAGACCCTAGAATCCCCTCACATATACTCATAGTCAGAGATAACTTCACATCGTAGTTCAGGGACACGAAGCCCCACTCCAGACCACACCCAAAATCACATCAATTACAAAGAAGTATTCATGATAGCTTAAAAGTAAATAGTTTTTCTGCCTAAATTTAAGTTCATGACTAAGTGAAAAAAACAACAAACTATGTAATAGTTAGAGCATAAGCGCTCAGGTACTGGTGGATTTAGTGCACTGAAGCCCAAAGGGCCGTAGGACCGAGAGCTGTGCACACTAAATTCACCAGTACCTAAGCGCGCATGCTCTAACTATTTTAGATCCCGTTTATGCATGCCCAGTTGCCACTAGCAACTTTGTTTATCAGCATTTTCGCAGAAATGGCTAAAGGCAAAACATAATGCACACTTACCAAGTTAGTACACCTAGTAACAATATAGCAACGGGATCTAAGTGATGTAACGAACTGGCAAGAATAGGTAGAAGTCACTGACAACTAACTGAAAATTGCGCAGTAACTACTTATTCAATTGACGCTACATAGCTATTTCATGGGGGATAAAAAGCATAGAGTCAAATAAACACTCCAATTTGAACCAAATTTTTGGAACGGTGGAACCATTTGTGAGTTTGGATTAGATATGTATTATCTTGACATAGTAAACAGATACAAAGTTAACATCTATTTCCAGGACAAACAATAGAAAGAGTACGGGACAGTGGCTGAGTCATAAATCCTGGACTGTACCAGAGCTTTTGGGACAGTTAGAAACTAAGCATAATGGTATGGTCTATTTTCAAAAGTCTAAAATAGTCTAGACAATGGCTAGATATGGTTTTAAAAAGTTAAGAGTTAGTCTATCAACCTGCAATATACTTTATTTCATGTAAATGGTATATTAACTTACCATTAAATTAATCCAACCTTTGCTACAAATTTTTAATTCTTCTACTGCACCTTCCAATTCATTCAATAACCAATCACCAATGGCACAAGTATGCAATACTTCAACACTATGACCAGCTTCAGAAATGTGTTGCTTAATGTATTTTTCAGGGTTATCTATGCCAACTTGATTAAGAGCTTCAAATTCTGCAATGAAAAAAGTACGTAAGCTAAATAGATTTTACAAAGATAACAAAAAAATGAAAAGAATATTTTCCCATTTATATGTGCCAATCCAGTCATTACTAATAGTAGCACTATCTCTACATTCTTTACCATTGAAAAGATCTTTTTCTCTACAATTTTAGTGCTATTCCAACAACTTCGGAATGGAATGTCCCTCCGTGACTAAATTGGACTTCCTCAGCTACAAAAACCGAGCATAGCCCACAACTATTTAACTCAAAGCTAAATGGACGCTTGAACTTGCTATGGCTATCTAAATAATTCATAAGTAGTGATGTGCTTGAGCACAAATGGCGAGTGAGCCTAAAGACTATACTACTTTTATATGAATAATTTTGACTTCTAACACTGAAGCTACTGAAAATAAGATCGAGTTTTTAAATTACGCATACACGGTAAAGGGATTTCAGTACCATAGTAACAACTCGCTGGAACTGTTTGAATTGAAAACAACAACAACAACAACAAAACAATACACGCTATTTAAACGTTTTCTTTAGCTAAGTAGTGGCTGTAAAGCACAATGCTTTGACACAACTGAACATACACCTACACGAAACTTACCTTCGCGGATAGTTTAGTGTACAATGCATTTTCAAGTAAATACTGTTGCGTACGGCTTATAACCATGACAAAGAGCGCATTGACTTACCACCGCCACTAACTCGAATAGAATTGGAAGTCCGATAAGTTTTCACGTTTTAACTGCAACCGCAAAGGAATTCAAAACGGTAAACAATTCAATTTCTAGGGTGAAACGGGTATTGATCGATAAACCAGAGGATTCCGTTTAGTGAAGTTTGGGATGGGGTTGACCACCGAACTAACACAAAAATGTGAGGGTCAAAGTACAAAAATGCCTTACGTACGTCCAAACATATAATATAAAAAAATGTCCCCGATTTTCAATTGAGTTACCCCTGATAGTGTCATGCTCGCTTCGCTCGCCAATTATTGTACAAATTGTAAAAGTGATGTGCACACGAAAATAAAAAATGTATAATCTTGTGAGTAAAAGTTTATTGAGTGCACTCCAAATGGCAAAGACATGGGCACTTCATTATAAAAAATGGGTGCTTAGTAGCAAGTGGTAACCTAAAAAATTAGGCTGAGCACCAATCAGCAGTTGACCGGCAAATGGAACACTTAATAAAAACTACTAATGCCAGAAAAAACAGGGACAACAGCGTTCAACAAAGAGGGATAACCTGCCTCTATGTTATTTACATAGTTTCTAGGTAATTTAAATTTGACAACAAAACCCAGTGAGACTTTATAAAGACCTTAAAACAGATTTTGCTTAATAGCTTGATACATCTCCTCAAATGGTCATTTGTACCATGAAATGAAATTAAAGTTAGCAAATATTTCATAGCTAAAAACTTTCAATTATAAGCTGTAACCAGCAGCAATCTATTACAACCACAACATTGAATGTCATATTATATTGTATATATATATATACACATGCTCTGCTTTTTTTTTATTTAATGAATTTGTACAATCTATAGATTGTGCAATTAATCTATAGATTGTGAAGCACAATCTTTAGATTTGCACCCCATTGTATATAATTATCCAATCTACGAATAAATAGGTTTGTCAATTAGCACTTTATGCTGAATGGATAAAAACTTAGTCTTGCTGTGTTCAGTCTTACATATTGCACAATGTCTCTAGCAGAAAAACAAAGAGAGGATTTTGAGAAATTTATACCTGGAGGCTTTGGAACTACTTCTTCCACCTATCCTAAAAGCAAATAAGTGACCAAGGCAAAAGGAGACAGTATTGCAAAGGTACTTAAAGGAAATTTTGGTCATCCTTTTCCCTACAATTCAAGCACTGGGTGAAATAGAGGGGTTTTTCTCTGATGAATCACCAATCACTTGGCTTCAATGATGTTCTTTGCCTACCTGCAAAAATAAGTGTATGTCTTGTTGAGAGAGCGAATAATCTCTCACTTCCCTGAATTGTTAAGTTTTGAATTAATATTCCTCGAAGGACCAGTCGTGTAGTTATGGACACAACGCCGTGAGGTGAAAATGTTCGTACATTGAAATTGCATGACATTATGATATTGGCGTGTGCATATGAGTTAAAGTTACAATTCCTTAGTTTAAGAGTTCTTCTGGTTGTCCAGTATACCTGGACACTTGTAATTAAATTATCAACCCTCAGTGCGCATGTGCAAGAGGGTTATAGTAGTTGTCCTGTACGTTTGTCTGTTGGTCACGCTCTCATTATGGAGATTACTGACAATTAACTGTTGATTTAGGTATGAACTTACTCAAAACAAAGATTTAGGAACTTTAATTGTGCTACTTTTTTTTTAATTTCAGGCTAATATGAATAATTAGCATGTAACTGAACTACTTAAATCTATCAATTATTAACTATCACAATTATACGGCTAATACTTAAGTTCACATCTTAACAGATGTCCACTAGAATTCATTATGCAGGAACTGCTTGACATATCAACATTATATTTCACTTCCATGAACAACATAGTCGATTCTCTAAGTACCTAAAAATTTCTTGTCACTTCCTTAATATTATGGTTCAATTAAATAACTACATTGAAAGCCTAAGTACATGGAATATGCTGAATTTACTGTATATTGTATCAATCCTAGTTCGTTTATTGCATGATGTGGGACATCTCCTAGCAACCACACCTAACATTATAATAAACAGATATATTGTCCTGATGTATCTATGTCATGTTCCACTTCTTGTGCGCTTATTTTTAGTCTCATGACCGGGCGTGTCACACATGCTCACTGCATATTTTCTAATTGTGTTTCACCCGTGGGTGGCGAATGTATAAAACTGAGCCACCCATGGCTTCATTCTGATCCAAATAAACCTGGTGTACATTAAGCAAACCTGTGTGACTTACTCTGTCTAAGGGTCTAGTTATAGCTTGAGAGAATGTGCAGTACAGTGCACTGTGCCTAAGGATCCTGGTGGCAGTACTACTAACTCGGGTGTATATAGCTTGATCCCCCCTCCAGTATCTATCCCCACAGAATTGGTGGCAGCGGTTATTTTCACTGGAGAAGAAGTCCATCTTTCTGCCAGTGCAATCCTGCCGCCATTGCTAATATCTACTACTACAGTGGAATCAAGGAAGCCCAATTTAGAGGAGGACATTATCATTTTGTTGTTTATTTCACTTTGTGGTCACTTAAACATTTAATTTTTGTTTGTTTGTGTGCAGCTAGTATCTTGGCTGAGAGTCAATCTGGAAGGGTGCCCAATGATGACTGACAAAGAGAACAAGACTCCTGATTTTAATTCATCAAATTCCTCAACTGGAGAGCGCCTATGTCTGCAAACATTAGTTAATAGGTGGCTCGCAGACAGCTTGAGGCCGCTGAGTTACAAAGACGAATTGAGCGCCAGGAAGATATTGAGAGACAGAAGGAAAAGTGGCAAGCTGATATTGCATAAGTTGTCGCTCCAGATGTAATATGCTATTTGGATGTAAAGAGTATAGATTCACAAGCTGACATAATTGAAGCCCTTACTGCCTGCCACAATACATATGGGAGAGTAGTGAAGAGAGAGCACAACGGTAGCAAAGTGTTTGGTGAGAGGAAACCTTAACACAAGTTTGGCTGGAACCATATTGGCAGAAGACTTACTTGCTACCATTGCGGGAAAGAAGGCCATGGGAAATGGGACTGTCCAGAAGTCAAAGAAGAATCCAAGATGGAGCATGAGCATCATTAAGAAGTGTCAAGAGTTACGTGTTTTTTATGTGGTAAGCTAGTAGTCAGGTGGCTTAAGTACTTATTTTGAGAAGATGGGGACATGGCGGATAAAAGCACCAAATTTTATACAGTTATTAATTGAGATGTGTAGAGTCATTTCAGGGTAGGTACCACCGCCCACTCATTTCGTGAGGTGTGAAATTGCTCATAGCGTCAATCAAGTTAGTGGAAACCGGATGTTAACAAGAAGCTTGAAATTTGCTTCACAGTTACAATAAAAATGTTTCTATTTTCAATGCTAATGATACCTAGTTCATGAAACCTCTGACTAGCAGTAAACCCCTGTATTAAGGACACCTCTGTATTAAGGACACCAATTTAGAGACCAAAACAATCCTTCATGGTATTAGGTATTTTCTCTTGTCCCAAATATAAAGAAGTTTCTTTGTGGTATGTACTTGTAATTTTTGTTGTAATTAGTACACGGGTGTTAAAAGAACATCTGAGTAGTACACTATTTGGAGTTGTGGACATGGGTTGGACACAGTGTGTAATCTGTCAGCAAGCAACCAGTGAGCCACTTAGATGCCCCTTGAAAGCTGGAAAACCTGGACACAAATCAGAAGCTTATTCATCATTCCTGCAAAATGTCACTCAATTTAGGGAACTTGACCAACTCCCAGTACCTCTAAATTTTGGAGAAGACGTTGATATGGAACTATTCATGACAAATCAAGCCAAGTGGCACAAGTCTTGCCACTTGAAGTTTTCTGTTGACAAACTGCAGAGGGCAAGAAAGAGGAAGAGAAATGACACTTCTACTGTCATTACATCAGAAACGAAACGTCTCCGACACCGCGAGCCATTCAACAAGAAATGCTGTATATTTTGTAAGGAGCACAATAGTCGCCTTCACGAATTCAGGACACTTGATGCAGATGAAAATGTAAAGTGAATGGCCACTGATCTACAAGACACAGCTTTACTATCAGCTGTGGTGACCTTGTTGCACTCGATGCTAAGTATCATTTAGCTTGCTTTGCTGGACTCCGAAATAGGCATCGCTCCTTCATCAGGAAACAGCAAGACTCTCATTCTTCTTGTACAGAAGAGATGAGGACTCAAGCAAGAGCCTTTGCCGAGCTTATTGCTTACGTGGAAAATGCTGTAGACTCTGGTACGTTCTGCTTCAAGTTTTCATTGTTGCGTCAGTTGTATGAAAGTCGTTTGCTTATTCTTGGCATTGATAAAGAAATCAATAAAGTTCGCTTCAAAGAACAAGTTTTGAAGTATTTTACCAATGCTCAAGAACAGAGCGATGGAAAGAACAAGGTACTTGTTTTTTAAAAGGGAATTCAAGAAATGCTCAAGCAGACTATGATTTGTGACTATGAAGGGGATGCATTGATTTTGATGAATGCTGCTAGAATTATTCGTGAGGATATATTCAAATCAAAAGGATTCAACTTCAATGGCTCATTCCCTTCTATTTGCCAGGAAGAATCACTGCCTATTAGTCTCAAGTCGCAGGTGTCAATGCTGCTGAGAGGAGCTGACCAGGACTCTCCAGACTCAGACAAGTCTATCCATTTCACAGGCTATTTTATTCAACTGCAAAAAGCTCAAGAAAAAAGACTCGGTAGCAAAAGTTCGCCATTCCATACTACATGAAACACCACTACTACCCCTTTACATTGGTTTAAATGTTCACACAGACCAGGTCCAAGAAACTGATCACACAGCTGTATGAGTTGGGCCTCAGTATCAGCTATGATAGGATTCTGCAACTCGAGAATCAGTTGGCTACTGCTGTCTGTCAGGATATGGAGAAGAAGGGTGTTGTGTGTCCAGCCCAGCTACGTAAGGGACTTTTTACTCTGGGTGCATTGGACAACCTTGATCACAATCTATCAAGTACCACAGCCAAAAGTGCATACCATGGCACGGGCATGAGTCTCTTCCAGTCTCCCTCAAGGTCAAAGCAAGGACATGCTCAAGATGCAATAAGTCTGCAACCTCAACAAACAAAGAATTTCCACTTGCCTGACAACTACACTATTGTCCCAGCTGTTGCACTTAATAAGGAGAAAGTTGTTGTTCCCAAATTACTCTGTGAGATTGAAGTTGTAGAGGGCCACCTTCAAGGAGTAAAAGTGAGAGAGAGGAGCTGGCTGGAACATGCAATCAAACTGGTGGAAAAGGAGGAGCTAGACAAGGATGATACCTTGGCCTGGTCTTCCTACCATGCATCGCAACAGAATGTCTGATGAAGTGCAACCTGCTCTCACACAGCTTTTGCCATTATTCCATGAGAAAGCTGCAACAGTAGCCATGATCAAGCATGGAATGGATGTAATACGAGAAGCCACACAATTTCTGAATCCTGGGCAGATTCCAGTAATTGCTTTGGATGCACCACTGTATGCATTGGCCAAGTATATTCAGTGGTACTGGCCTCAAACACATGGTGAGGACAAGTATGTTGCTATGTTTGGTGGTCTCCACATTGAAATGGCAATTTGGAATACATTTGGCGATTACTTGGAGGCATCAGGCTGGACAACTGCACTGACCCAGGCTGGAATCGCATCCTCTGGCACAGCAGACTCCTTCCTCAAGGCAGCTCACCTCACCAGGACAAGACATGCCCACCAAGTGAGTGCTCTCGCATTGGCCAAACTGCAGCAAGAAGCCTTCCTCTGCACTGAGGGACCACATGATGAGAACACCAAAGAGGCTTGGCAACAAGCAATGATCATCAAGAATCCTACATTCCAGTACTGGGATACCATTCTCAAAATGGAAATTCTGGGTCTAATATTTGTCCGAGCTCACCGAGAACAAGACTTCGCCCTTTATGTGGAGTCACTGAAGGCTCTGGTCCCATGGTTTTTTGCCCTTGACCACCAGAACTATTCCAGATGGATATCTGTTCACATTCGTGATATGGAGAGTCTACCTGCATCCATCTTACAAGAATTCAGAGAAAATGGTCATTGGGTAGTGAATAAAACCACAAATCGATTCTCATCCATGCCAATCGACCAGGCTCACGAGCAGAACAATGAGTTAGTGAAGGGTTCTGGAGGTGCTGTGGGTCTTACGGAGAATCCAACTGCATTCAGGAAATGGATGATAGCTGGGCCAGAGCAAGCACGACTTTTGAAGGAGTTTGAAAGAGAATTCATTGTGAAAGAAACAAAAGAATAACACCACCACGAGGAAGGTTTCTGTACTCAAAAGACACTCAGGGAACAAACATTGAGTTTAGTCATGCCATTAATGAGATGAGTAATCCCTTCCTGGATGACACCCCAGAGCTTGTAGTCCTTGATACACAGAATGTCGTCAATGAGTCAGTAGCGAGCACAGTGCGTACTGTAGAAGCAATTGGCAGAGATCAATACAACATGTACCACAAATCAGTGATTGTAGAGCGCACACGCTCAATACATGATCCGATAAAAAAGAACTCCTTACCTTGGTTTAGGAGCCTAACACCCAAGACCAAGAGTAAGCAGGCGGGACAGATCTCAATGCTGAAAAGTGATGTGGAACTCTTTTCACACTTGTACATTGCTATGCAGCACAGAAAGGGTGATATGAATACATTCTTCAAGCACGAAAATCACCCATACCCTTCTTTTCTCTCTGATAGGGGGAAACTACGACAGGGAAAGAAATCTAATTTGCTGAGTGTTCTGATCCAGGAAACGCAAACCGAGCCTCCGGTTTTTGTTTGATGTTAAAATACTGGATGGGGCTGCTGTTGTACATTCCTGTCTACAACTGGCATCACCACTTTCAATGATTATGCAAGTAGTGTCTTCATCCCCCATGTTATGAAGAATTTGGATTCCTCTAAGCGAGTTGATGTGGTATGGGATACCTACATTGTTAACAGCATCAAGGAATCAGTAAGAGAGAGGAGGGGTAAGGGGACAAGAAGAAAGGTGAATGGTCGAAACAAAGTTCCAAGCAACTGGCTTGACTTCTTGTGTGATTCTACCTATTAGCAGGAGCTTTCTTCCTCTCCAACAAGGTGGCATTGACTTACTTCCCAGATGGCAAAGAGATATTTATTACATCAGGCAATGCAGTGATCACTCAAGGCACCAACCACAGCATGCAGCTCTGTGACCATGAAGAAGGGGACACCAGAATACTCTTGCACTTGCAAGATGCTCTTGACACTGGCTCTACCACCTGCTTGGTGCGCACGGTGGATACTGATGTTGTTGTGATCATCATTGGCAAGTTCCACTCATTGCTCATCAAACATCCAGCTGCAGACATTTGGATTGCATTTGGTACTGGCAAGAACTTCTCCTATATGCACATCAATGCCATTTGCCAAGCTTTGGCAAAAGAAAAGTCCATGTCACTTCCTATTTTTCACTACTTTACATGTTGTGATACAACTTCAGCTTTTTTTGGAAAGGGGAAGAAGTCAGCATGGGAGACCTGGAATGCATATCCTGAGGTGACTGAAATTTTCATGTACATGTCAACACACCCACACATGTCATTGACCAAGGAATCTCAGCATTTCCAAAATCTTGAACGTTTCACAGTTGTTCTGTATGACAGAGCCAGCAGTCTGGAGTCTGTTGATGAAGCACGGAAGGAGTTGTCTTGTCAAAAGAATAGGACCATGGAGAGCATTCCACCAACTCAGGATGCCTTGCTGCAGCACTCCAAGCGTGTAGTCTACCAGGCAGGAATTTGGACAACAAGTGAATTGGCTCAGCAGCATACACCAACCCCTGAAGGACATGGTTGGACATTTGACAGCCAGTCTCATGGTGTCCCATATGGAGTACATTACCACTGTCGTCAAAGGCCTGCAGTGAACTAGTGAAGTGCAGTTGCAAGAATGTCAAAGACTGTGGTGCAAGGTGTTCTTGCAAGAAGGCAAAATGGAAATGTACTGAACTATGCAGCTGTAAATGTGAAAAATAGTTATTTTGATGAACTACTAATTATATATAGACAATGATAAATCATCTCCCCCACACTTTTAATATTTGCTATGGTCAAACAAAAAAGTAAATTTTCGCTATCATTTGATTACCTTTATCTTTAATATTTTGGCTCCCACCAAGTGTTAGGATATGATTGGACAGTGGTACCTACCCTAAAATTACTTCATACATCTCAGTAAATAGCTGTGCAAAATTTGGTGCTTTTATCCGCTATGTCCCCATTTTTTTCTTTAAGCCACCTGACTATAGGTCATTATGCCTCTGACTATCTCAGCAAGAAGATACCTGCAAACATTGACTCCAAGGATGACTTGGGCAAAAAGAAGTCTCCACGTCTTCGCAGAGCCAGTGTTGTCAACTTAGGTATCCTTGTTGAACTTAATTGGTGACAGCTTAGTAGTAGCTGCCACCAGAGTTACAACCTATTAGTCTTAGGCCAAGGAATTTACTTAACCCAAGAAACACTTCAACAAATTAAAGTAAGGTTACAACTGAATACTGGACATGCGCTCAGCCACAGTATATCAAACTTAGCACATGCCCACTAAAAGATGCATGACATAGAACATGCATTCTTGACGCCTCACTCTTCTGTAATTACACAAAACACATTCCTGTCTAACTGACACAACAATAATAACACTGTTCTGTTCTAGTGGGAGTGCCCTCTCACAAGTGTGAGTAGTGAAGGTGAAGTGCTCGATGTCTTGGTTGAAATAGATGGATCTGTTGCCTGAATGATGTACGACACCAGTGCTACCATCTCAGTTGTCCCTGAAGAAATTATTACAGTTGACAAGTGCACTGGAAACTTGATTGAGGTGAGGGGTTATGATGGGAGCACTAAGTTACGTAAGCTAGCTAAGGCAGATATCAAAATAGGGAGTAGTGTGTTAAAAAATCATAAGGTTTCTTTGGTGAATGAGAGTTGTCTGGTAAATGTTTATTGGCGACTAAGCTAGGTGATAATACCTGTAAACTCATGAGTGATCATGTTCTTGATGTTACAAAATCCTTGAGTGTGGGTGCTACAGGTGAAAGAATGGTGTACTTTAAAAAAATTTCAAAAAGGAGATTTAGAACAATATTCTGGAAAGCTAGAATTGTCCAAACATGGCTGGAAGAACGATTCAAAGCTACCTTTAGGAACTGCAGCCAAGCTTTTCAATCCACAAAATAAATTTAATAATGGAATTTGTGGTTTTAAGACTGGTTGCAGAAGTATGAGATTTGTAGGAAAAAAAGTGCTGTGTACTCTAACAGATGTCATAATGGTATCTCCTGTAATAACGAAAGCCTTCCAGGCCAGAAAAGGTTGAAAAAAAGTTTGAAAGTGCAAGAAAGTAGAATCCAAAAGAAGCAGAATGTTAGTTACCATAAGTTTTTATTGAAATAGAGGAAAGGAAGTGGTGGAAAGAGGAAAATGGTTAACCAATCGTCATTTAACTGTAGCACAAATCCTTTTAACCCATTCACCGGCACAAGCGCCTATAGGCGCTCAAGTATGATGTAATGCAGGGAAAAATATTTTCTCCCTAAATGATAAACACTAAAGCTTGGCTGCAGCATCAAGAGCACGGCTAATGTGTTGTTCTATTACATGTATTTTTAGAATAGAAATAGCTACTACATAACTAAGGTAGTCGAGCTAAAAATAAACATGACGTTAGGTCGAAAAATGGCGATAAATTTGTCTGCAACTGAGGCGGTGGATCTTGTCTGCAACGTTTTCGACTGCAAACGTGAAAGGGAAGGGATACAGGAGCTATATAGCTACCGTGGAGGTACTACTGTCGAGGATAGAGAGTTAGACTTGCTCGCTAAAACTTGTGCCATGAACATTGTTCAGAACTATGACAATAGAAGAATAACTAGCCCTTACACACATCTCGGGTACTAATCATTTGGTTCAGAAGGCTTAAGTATATTCAACTCGAGTATATTAACCACATGTTGGACTTCGATTTAGTGATCCTGCCTTTTTAAGAGAAGAGTAAAATAATTCCCAAAAGCAGTGAGTGTCCTCAAACTTGATTCCAGATGGGCACCGAGCTGCTTGAATGCAAACTACAGCAAGTAAAAGTGGCAATTAAAAAACAAAGCATGTGAAGTGAGAGTCCTCCGTACTCCATAATATTTCCAGAAACATACTTGACCCATTAAAATCTATGCCAACCATTTTAGAGACTCACAGATGTTTATGGTCCAAGCACAGTAATACAGCTGAGTAGACTTTCAGGATCTACTCATGTGAGATGAAGAATTTCTACAGAAGTGCTTTACAGAGTCTTTATTCTTTCAACTACAAAATGATAACTCTTCAATGAATGAAACATCTGTGCCTTATCTGATATGACATGATAGTAGGAATATTTTCAAGAAATTCTATGTAGACCTCTAGACCCACGTGCCTGAGCCTGAACGAACTCAACAATTACTACAAGAAATGCAGATGCATATGCAGCAGCATTCTCCTTGTAACACCCAATTGTTTTTCCTACACAGGACACTACCAGTTTCCCAAAATGGTAATGTGTGCTATGAGACACCATACAAGAGAATGTGTACAGCGAAGCAATAATTTCACAGCTGCTCAATTTTTATCCTCTGTTTTACCTGATTCTCCACTACAGCTATCAATTTACTTTGATAAGCACATTAAAGTAGGCAAGTAGATATGCAAAAGTAAGCACTATAAATTAGGCAAGTAGATCTGTAAAGTAAGCATAAGTGTTCACACATTTTATAGGCATGATTTCGATGGAGTGATGCTCACTTAATACATAGGAAAAATGAAAAAGCATCATATAGATATAGTCTCATAAGTGTGTGTAAATTAAATGTATTGAACAATGCAAAATATGATACACATAGTATATTGAAAGCTCATGCATGCCATGACTTGCAAATATATATATGGTGCTTGATCATATCAATATTACATAAGGTGCTTTCGTAACTAGTGGACTGATATAGTTTGTCTACTGTAGTTAGCCAACCAGACACACAGAATTCTGGTGGCATATGTACAAGTGGTAGACAATTTTCCACATTTGGTGGAAGTAATGGTTCAGGTTAAAAGCAAAATAAGACTGAGAAAACACACCATTCCAGAAATCTACAAACATATATGTTTGACGACGAGTGCTGGGAAAGTAGAAAGCAGCATCAGAATAATCCAGGGAGACAAGGAATACTGAACTTCTGGAAGTTGAATATATCAGTGCCAGAGATTACAACTGATTATACAAATATAAGTCCTGATAGAGTTAACTCTGTTGTTTCACTTTTTGCTAAATAAGGACAAGTGAAAGCTTCAATAATGAGTCGCCTGCAGCAGCAGAGGATATTGATAAGAATCCATTCAGGATGGCGAGGTAGAAACCACATAGTGACTTGAATACCACATTTCACTGCATAATGTAAGAGCAGAAACATTCAGACAAGGAGAAAAAAAAGGAACGATAATAAGCAGGATTAGCAAAGATGGGAGAATGAATGCCAAATGACACTCGTTTTTCGGCATTAAAGGAATCTACAAAAAGTAACTGCAGTAGAGGGAGGCAAAAAATTATCATCGTATTTCAGCAAGACTTTGTCATTGTTTGTTGATATTTGTCAATATCTAGTTCCTTTGAAATATTCATGTAGAAAGTCCCCATTATAAATGTTTTCTATTTTATTTGTATGAGTAATAGCACGGGTAACCGTGCTATTCAGGATTAATAGCACGAGTAACGTGATTGAAATAGTACGAGGCGAAGCCGAGTGCTATTTCAATTGCTTTTACAAGTGCTATTGATCCCTAATAGCACAGGTTACCCATGCTATCACTCGCTAATAGTAGGCCAGCTTTTAAAAAGTCATTTGCAATTGTAGCTATATTATATCGTTCACTCACTATCTCCTTATTTCAGGATTAGCTTAAGCTGGAACTTTCTTTTCAACGTGCGGCTCCTTCTAATCTGTTGTAAAACATTCCGTCTAATACGGGTAGAGCTTCTGTGGTAAAGAAGGACATTGTCTCCAACTAAAAACTACTCGAACTATACATTTCCAACATTAACACTGTACGCGTGCGCACTTACCCGTACTATTTCACTTAGCTACCGAGGTATTTCACTTAGTTTCCACTTAGTTACCTTGCTATTTCAATTAGTTACGCGCTATTTCACTTTCCCCGTGCGATTTCAATTGAACAGCGATTTTTCCCATACATTTTTGAATGGGCAACTTGCGTGTCGTACTATTATAGTTTAAATATTCATCTCAAGACGCATCATTAGATCTCCTAGACTTATATCACTTGGTACTTGTGTCATTTAAACAACTACACATGTAGTGTGTTTGATGTTCATTACCCTTGTTGTAATTATTAATTATTTTACTTATCTGGAGAACTGGCCATGAGTTACGACCCAATTAAAGAGAGTGTATCAGCTCACCAAATTACAAAATTGGGAGAGTAAGCATCAGTTTGGTTAACTGCTACACTGAACAAAAAATAATATAAATCTTACCAAGATAGCCATTAGCCAGAAAGAATGATTGCATCCATTTAATTTGCAATGTAACGTAAACATGTGGTATGAAGACTGAATTTTCTCTTTGACCCCGTAAAGTCCCTTGAATTTCACCACTTAAGATTAATTTTTGCAAAACGGCTATATACAAACAAAAATAAAAAGTATGCATGTAAGTAATCTCAATAATAGGAAGACAAACATTAATACATAATATACTTGTTCAGCCCCTTCGTATATGCTAAATCTATATAACCAATAAACAAATTATTTCTGTAGATTTGGCTAAACTTCAAGTTAAGGCATATGTACTGACACAGAATTGTCAGAGGACTTGTCTTACACTTACAATGTAACCATATTCTCAAAGTTAAACCACTCAGTCATAATTATTACAGTCCATGAGCCAGTACAGTAGGATTAGTCAACACCATCTTGAGAGGATTAAGGCCCATGAGGATTTTTGTTGATTATTAAGGTTCAAATCAACTAGTCATAAATGTGCGATTAATTCAAACGTTTTGGCTGCTATTCAGCTGGCCATCATCAGTGAAACCAAAAATACAGTTACTGATAAAATATGATGCTGTAACTATGGTGAAGGTATAAACATGTTTGATACTACTATGAACACCTCAAGCTATGATGCTCTTATACCCCCTAGGTAGTATCCCAGTGATCCTGTTCATAGCATTTTTGCCCTGTTTCACTATATACCATGACACCATGTACATCTCTGTTTTCAAGCTGACTAGTGAAGTCAATCAAATAGCAGGTGCTGATTGGTATGTGTCTGTTTACAGTACTTTGGTTGTTATTGTGCCATTTTCATGATGGATTAGTGTGTCTAGGAAAAACAACTCTTGATTGGTTTCCAGTTCGAGTGAACTGAATTGATGGCTATACTGAAATTACATGGCCTTTAAATCCCATAATATTCGAACTCTTTAATACTGTGCCAATTCATTTTAATTATCACGTTAATACTTAAGAACACAATAATCTATTCATTTGAACTTATCGTAGTATTGATGAAGTTCAATTATAACGAGATGTTTTGGGTTTGAGAAGCCTTCATCAGTTGTGAGATGGTACACTTGTGAAAGCTATGACAACAGGAAGCTAAATGATACATTGAACCTCAGGAACTTAAAAAATGCTAACAATAATAATAATTATAAACAAACGAATAAATAAATAAGTAAATAAAAAAATACATAAAGAAACAAAATGAATAATTATATAAATACATAATGGATGTGTTCAATAAAAACAAAGAAATTGGTTCCAAATGCTAGGTATTATTAAGACCACTGTCAACATCTATTATATTCTGTGTAGACTTAATTGAAATAGCTTCCATTATTTTCCCTTTTTGGTGTTCTTGTTCAAATACCAGTACTTTTGAATCACTTCTTTTTTAATGTGACCCAGTTTCCCATGCATGTCTTGCTAAAGCATTGTTCATATTCCTGTTCTAATACCATATTTGTGTTCTTTTATCCTGGTAGATAAAGTTCTTCCTGTTTCACCTATGTAGCAGTAATTGCACTGGCTGCAAGAATTTTGTATACTACTCCAACTCTTTCATTTAGGTCATGTTTTGTTTTTACTTTCATCAAGAACTATCTGATATTAGTATTGTATTTGAAAATAACTCTTTGCACTTTCTTTCAATCTTTTCGCTAATTCCCTTTTCATATAGAATAACGAAAATGTTACTTTCTTCTTTCCATTTTTAATTTTTGTTAAGTATGATGTTTTACTGAAAACCGAAACCAAATCTCATTATTCAGTAGGTCTTGATGGCATGTGGATTTGGCTCTGTGCTAAACATTTCATAATACCAATCAGGACCCTGTGTTGATGGTGAGACCTATAATTGAAGTAACTGTCAGTATGTAATGGTTTTCTGTATATCGTGGTCCTGTTTAAATGACAAAAGGTATCACCCACATATCTAATCCAGACCTTGGGCTTTTGTACAGAAGTCTTCAATGCTCTTTTTTCAAAACCCTCCATGTAAAAATTCGCCTAAATTGGAGATAACAGAGAACCCATCACCATTCCTTCCAATAGCTCATAAAATTCATTCTGGAACTTGAAATGTGGTAGTGATGTATATTTTGGTTAGTTCACAATTTTCTCTACTTGGTATTTTTGTTCATTCCATCAAATTTTCATCTTCATTAAATTTTAATGTAAAGAAATTCTACAATTTTTTGCAGTGAGACTTTGGTAAAAAGACTTATCACATCAAAACTAACATAAAATCCCTTTCACCAGTTTCTAATGATTCTATTTTTTTGAACAAAATGAAATGAGTTTTTGTTGTTGTTGTTTTTTTGCATGAGAGTTGGTATTACCTACTAGTGGATTTATAATTCCCATAAGAAACTTTGTCCATTTTGTAGGTTTGGCTATTAATGTTTAAAACAATAGGTCACATCGGGATGCTATCTTCATGCATTTTGAGCTAGCCGTATAATTGTGGTGCTTGACTATATTCAGGTTGAAGATTTTTTCCCATATACTTGTTTTAGAACATTTGTTTAATTCTCTTTTATCCTTCCTTCCAAATTCATGATTGGATATTTTGCAAAAGGTGGTAGGTTGAATCTTTTGAGTACAGTGTGCATTTATCTTATGTAATCATCCTTGTTCATAATAACAGTGACAGCACTTTGTCAGCTATTATAACTATGGAATTATCTGTTTAAAGTGAACTCAAAGACCTTATTCTTTTGGTAATTTTTTTTTTGTATTTTTATACTTCTGACCTTAACTTGTCTCCAATTTCATCTTTCTTGCTGTATATTCTGTGGCTAGGAAGTACTAATTGATAATATTATAACAGCCACAGAACACACAGCAAGAAAGATAAAATTTGAGAGAAGTAAAGGTCAAAAGTAATTTTATAAAAAATACGAAAACACAAACATCAATTATGTATTTAATTTGTTCCTTTGTTTATGTATTTATGTATAAATTTATTTACTTATATGATTATTTGTTTGTTTTTATTATTTTTAGTGTTAGCATATTCTGAACTTTTTGAGGGACAATGTATCACTTAGCATCCTGTTGTCATAGTATTCACAATTGTACCATCTTACAACTGATGAAGGCTTCACAAAGCAGAAACATCTTGTCATAATTAAACTTCACCAATACTATGATAAGTATTCATCCTCACTGCACAAACATCATCATGTGGAATATCACTTCCAAAATACAGGTGGTGAGTGATATGTAGCAATGGCTCTCACCTCTAAATCTTGCATCACAAAGTTAGCCACAGTAACTGAAAATGGTGAACTGATCACAGTACCAAATGTCTTTCGGTAAAAGTGATTTCGATAGGCAGAAGCTAAGCAAATTAGCAACTGATTTACTGACAGCACCGTGCACTGCACCAGAGTTGCATCTTCCAATAATTTCTTTTTTGCAATGTTTGCTGCCATTTTCACCATGATACTTGTGAATAGACATTTCACATCATAAGAACTAAACCAATTTCCTTTCGAAGCTAAGTATTGTTCTGTGATAATTTATAAGAATTTCCACATGGGAAGTTGTACTACCAACTATAGGTGATAGCAGACTAACAAGGTGTTTAGATAATTGATATGATAGAGAATCGATGAAAGAACCAACTATTGTTCGAAGAGGCCTTCCTGGTTTATGAACTTTTGGAAGTCCACAAAACTGTGGTGACTTACTTGATGAGCTCCTGAGTTTATAATACAAACCATCTGACAGTTTCACAGATCTCTTTACAGTTAACAATAAACTGTTCATTTTTCTTTCCAGTGCTTGGGATGGATTCTTGATACTTCATTGTAGGTTTTTGTTCTGTCAGATAGTAGTCTTATCTTCATACTCAACATTATCAAGAATTACTGTAGATCTACTCTTATCAGCGGCTAATATCTGAACTATGTTGTCTTTCTCTTTAGCTATTCATGATTCGTATTCTTCTTAGCTCAAATTTGATGTTGATAATTGAGCATTTTAAAAGGTGCCTGTAATGTTTATTCTGGCTGCTGGAGCTTTCTCAAATTTAACCTTTTTGAGGTCATACTCAATTGATGCTATCATTTCTGGCATTGGAATTCTTTTAGAAGTGAGCACAAAATCAAAACCTTTTTCAAGCGCTTGTTTTTCAGAGGTAGATAACTGTTTGGAGGAATAATTTAGTATCCATCTTTCCTTCTCTGCACAACTGGGACAAAATTAAAGTATTGCATTCTGGTAACAATCAAATTTCTCATTAAGTTCTTCCAGTATGTGCAGATGTTTATTTTGCATGTTTAGTCCTAATTGTTCAAGTTAAAACAATAGATTTTTATATTGCTTTTAATTCAAGCCAAAAGGTACTTTCTGCTAGTGTCAATAACTATCTCCCAGCCTTAGCGAGTATATACCAATGGCTTAGCTTGGAATTAAAGCATGTTTTTTAGCTCCCAGATTAGAATATTAACTGTTGTTTAGTTGATATGATCTTTTCCACAGTTCTTGTGTAATATCTCACAGCTCCAACCATTATGGAACCATAATTCTCTCTAATTTCCTGGATACTATTAGTTTGAATAGGTATAGGCACTCTTGATTGTTAAGGATCAAATCACCAGTCATCAGTTTGTTATTAATTCAAACATTTCGGCTGTTATTCAGCTACCCATGATCACTGAAACAAAAAATACAATAACTGATATAAATGAAGCACCAAAGGGACGAATCCCGAACGCTACTTCATACTCTAGTTAGCTATTACAAAAATAATCTCAGACCTAAAGAATAACTTGACTATTCTAATCAGGCATCATTACAGCGTGAGCAATGAAAATGGTATATGTAAACGCTGTCTTCATAAGAGATAAAGCTGAACAGGCCGGAGACACTCACCGGTATATATTTTCAACTCAAAACTCCACTTCGAGCACTCCATTAACTTCCTAGCATAAAGCAAAAGTACTGCGGGAGGCAGTAAGAAATAATTTGCTCAACGTGAATATGATATGACGATAGGGGAAATTACCCACTATAACTAGTACCTACGTGGACCTGACAGCTCTGCATTTTCTAAAAAATAAGCGCGAAATAAAAAAAGTAGCACAATCAAAGTTCATAAATCAGTGCTCTGAGTAAGTTCATATCTAAATCAACAGTTACTTGTCAGTAATCTCTAAAATCAGAGTGTGACAGACAAACAGAATGAATACTATAACTCTCTCGTGCATGCGCACTGAGGGTTAATGATGCTGTAACTATGCTGACTGCACCCTGTGAAGGACTCTAGGCACTCAAACCGATGGCATTCAGCATCTTCTGATGTTATAAATACAATGCTCACTGATATTGTTTCAGACTTATAATATCTGCTGAAATAAATGAAGTATATGAAAGGTAGCTGAAAATTTTCAAGAAGATTTCATTACATTATTTCCAGGATATTTCATCTTTAATAGTACCGAATCAAATGTTGTAAAACTATCTCATGCGATTCCTGATGATTGATGATTACTGATGACACAAACGAAGCAATTGAAATGGTAACCAAAATGATTAACGCCAAAATATATAGTTAATTGAAATTATTGCAGTCATGTTGGGCATGTCTTCTCTCATTTTCAAAGCAACAGACTGGAGGAAGTCAGCCAGAAGTTACAACAAGATTTGCCTCCTATATTGATAGGTAAAGATAGTAACATTAGTGGTAAAAAATCTAACCACTCCTCTTCAAATAGATTGGCAGGGTCAATATGAGATTCTAAAGATCTTACCAGACTTCCTGTAATAATGGGGAATCTTGTTTTATGGGGAACTTCAGCATTTCAAGAAATGGGAAATTGGCTGCAATGGTTATATAGATCCTACTGCATAGAAGTCTGAGGCAGATAGTTAGATACAAGGGGTAAATGACAAATCATGAAATTTGCTTACAAAAAGGAAACTTCAAACACATAGTATGGCCCTGGTTATGACTCAGTTTGATGATAATTATGACTCAGTTTGATGATAATGAAGTCAAATCAACTAAGAGCAACTATTTCCACATTTGCGATGTAGGCTCCAGAGGCGGAGCTTTTCGGGTTAAAAATATTTGAAGCCATCCTATTCGAAGTTGTCTCGCGGAGAATTGTTAGTTTGACCACCGCACAGTCGACGTTTTCTCGAAGTTAGGGCCTTCTCCGGCTTAGATCTTTTACTACTGGAGGTCCATCAGTAGCTAACAGAAGATCTACGAAGTGCGGACTTCGTTATAGCTCTGTGCCCATCGGAATTTCGGTCTGTAACTTTATTGAAGCAAGTTAAAATTTTGTACGAGCTTTTTTTCACTATTCCCGTCGATATAAGGCCATAGCTTGCTGATATAGCTATAGAAGAGTTTCTAGCTAGAAAATATCTGTGAATCGACGGAAATGCTTCACCATTTTTTACCGTTTTAGTAAACGGTGTCGGCTGTTTAGTCAAAACGGTACGGAACGCAACAATAAAAACTACGGTAAAAAACTACCGTTTTACGGCCGTACTACGGAACGGAATTCGGAACTTTTTTTTGTCTCCTACTGTATATTATTCCCCTCAATAAAGTAAATTTAAATGGAAATCATGCATTGGCATGTTTCTGGTATAGTATCAATAGGACAAGTTGACCTGTACCTTGCAGCAACTGTTTTATTTAACTCCAATAAATAAATTATATAACTTACAAAAAAATAACTGTTCCTGAAAATGATTATCAGAAATGATAGGTCCAACTTGTGCTGGACACGTTATAGCTGAAAATAGACCAAGAATCCTACTTTTGTATCTATAATCAATATACATTTAACAGTGACTAAATTAAATGAAATCCTAACTATAAACAAAGCAATAATGTATATTCACTTTTATTATTGAACAGTCAGCATGCTGGTGGGAGACTTGCCTAATTTTTAAGAATACAGCCTGTCAAGCTTTACTGATCGTTTATTACCTTTCAACATTCCAGAGTAGCTTCTCAATATGGATAAAACTTCATAATAATCACACTATAATCAGAAGCAAAATAAACTCAGTTTGCTGTTGATAGACCTCCGGAAGAGCTGACACACAACAAGAACTCAGGTGGTGGTATTATCACTTACAGTGAACCAGAAAACTAATGATCGGGCATGAAACAGCATAGACATTCTAATCAGTTGGAGACCACAAACTTGGTAAGAGTCATAATCGCAGATGACCTCAAGCTATTTCATAGACATCTGTTGAACTAATGGTGGCTATTTTAATAAATTTAAAATACTTACTTTTCTAATATTGGTATAGTTCATGTGTTAATCTTAACCTTTCCGAACTTTAGCTAAATTAAAACAATCTTCCATTAAATTAGCTGTCACAAGTTTCATAGAATTTTTAAAAATTTACACACTCAAAATTGTACGACTACAGTTTATAGAAACATAGAGCACTACAGAGGCAAATCTTGTACACATCCATGCTTAATACACTTATATACAATTCATGACTGATAACAGGAATACAAACTATAATTTGTGTAACCATGAATAACGATGGCGAGCGAGCCTCCCTAGTTTGATTACATAAGATTGCAGTATTTTGATTATTTTTAACTTCTAATGCTCTGGCGACTAAAAACGGCAGATTTTTTTTTTTAATCATGTAATATGGCAAAGGATTTCAATGCCATAGTAACCACTCGCCTGACTGTTCAACTTAAAAACAAAACAAAAGGCATTTCTGAGGAGTTACCGGGCATAAAAAAACTCTGTAAAGGCAGCTAATATATTTATTTACTACTAAAACATTTATGTTGTGCTATTTCTTAGCTAAACAGTAACTGTAACGCACAACACTTTCACACATACATGTTTGCCAAACGTACCAACACAATGCTTACAGTATTGGACACTGGATTTTTAGGTAAGGAACAACACTATTGTGTAGGGCAAATAACTATAGCTAAACTTACCGCCACCCCAAATTTGAATAAAAAATGAACTTTGGTAAGTTTGTAAGTTTTAACTGCACCCACAAAATAATTTAAAGCGGTAAACTATTCGATTTCTTCAATAGCAAATTTTTCTCTTTTTTAACAGCCAAATTAAAAAAATTGCTATTATTATAATTATTTCAGCCGAGAATGAATGAATCAATTTCTTTGAATGATAAATCAAGATCGATAAATCAAAGGATTCTGTTTAGTAGAGTATGGGACGGGATTGACCTCCTAGCAATTACAAAAATGCGAGGGTCAAAGTAGAAAACAACATATGTACATCCAAACATATATAAACAAACATACATCCATGATTTTCAATTATGTTCCCTTGATAGTGTCTCACTCACTTCACTCGCTTGCCAATTAAATCGTAAACTAAGCCATGAGCCCACTACTGACAGAAATGTTGCTTTCTGCCATGAATCCAAATATCACAATGAGATGTACAGAACGAATTCATAATATCAAGTTTCAGGTTAAGGTTATAGTAACAGTATTAGTTAGGTCATACCTGAACAGCTATTATACCTCATTCACCCTTAACTACTACTCTCCATTCCTAGCCTGCTCTTTGTTTGATTGCGTGTTTTGGTCTCAGAAAACCCCTGCTCTATTATGCCTATGAAAGCGTAGAGTGAAGTATCTTCTCATTTTTATACTATACTACTCCTCATACTGATGCTACTACTACTATCAGTACGTGGGTCTGTCAGTTTTCTAACACAATATTTTGTCGCTTGGTAGCCTGAACATATTGGGTTATGAGTGTGGGATTGATTTGCTGTGGGGTCAGCACGTGGGGCCTCCCTGTGACATAGTAAACATTTCTACCGAGTGAGCTACATCACTATTGTGTCATAAATTGACAAAGAAAAAGCTACCGACATTATATTATATTATGTAGTCTTCATGATCAAACTTTGTGACTGTTAAAAAAGTTAAAATTGTAAAAAATTATAGTGTGTGCAATACAAATGGAGTATTCCTGTAAACGCCAATGCCTGTATGTACAGTTTGCAAAAGAAAACTTAAAATGTTTTTAAATACAACCAATAACATAATACCACAAGAGTTCAATACAGGAAGTGCCAAAAGTAATACATGCAATTAAATTAATACACAAACTGTTTCATGTGTATACATAAACATGTTCATTAATTCAGTACTGAAAAGCACAGAATACAGTTATAAGAAACTACACTTCAATAAAACTCTAACCTTCTAATATAAGATTCAGTATATACAACACCAGATCCTGATTTATCCAATTCACCAAATATAAGAGAGTTCATTTTTGACTCTAAAACCTGAAGGAAGAATAAAATTCAAAATCACCCACCTAATATATTTAGATGTTTATTAATTTATGACTCTAGAGAAGAATTTTAATTAATACTGTTACTAATTATTAAGCTGTTTAGATTAACAAGACTATTGTATGTTATTCACATCAAAATTAATTTCAAGAGAAAAATTGTAAACTTATTTTCACAAAATTTAGTTTATGTTGTTGGTCAGACAGTTTTAAGTTGAATAGAATGTAATCAAACTACGCAAGTATATTGATCTGTCCAGGTAGTTGAAAATAATCCCGGCATAATCTGCTGATGCACACCACTGCACTCAACAGAAACAGATTAACGAATGTAGCAAAGACCCCCTAGTAGGTAGATTAATTTAATGATCTAATGCTGGTATTACAAAGTAGACTAAAATGTAACAAAAGCAAATGACAGTCTTGTGATATGTACCAAAAACATGATACGATTGACAATACACAAAGGAAAAAACACAACAACAACAACAAAAACAACAACTCATTGAGCATGAATAGAAACAAAATTAAACTAAAACTTATGTTATACATCAGGCAAAGAGATCGATCCTGAAAATCGTATATAATTCACATCAAAATTCATCCTACTTTCACTATTCAATTTAACCCTTGACCTCAAATTTAAAGAAAGTAATTTGTTAAATTAACCTAGACTATGTGGTTTTTATTTAACAGAACCTGTAATCATTAATTGATGTCAGCTTATGTATTTTTGTCTTGGACAATAAGGCTAACAAACAATTAAATAACATTGATAATAGTATTGACCATTGTGTGCAAGTGATAATGTTATTAGACTACCCCTAAATTGCGATGATAAAAAAACTTCATATAAAATATTCACTAGCTGAAAGTACATAATCGATAGTTTGGGTGATTATTTGTGATGTCATAATTAATAAATAAATAACAATATACCTCTATCAAATGAGTACATATTTATAAATAAAAAATACTTACTTCTAACAGAAAATCGTTAGGCAGTGAGAATGTCTTACTCAATTGAGACACATCTAATTGACCCATTTCTTGGAGATTATCATTTATTTCTTCACACAATGTGTCCAGATAACCTCTATAAGACCACATAATAATAATTAACATCCAGAAGTTAGCTCAATTAAAAAGTGTCAGTGTGAACATTTAACATATTTCAAGTCATGCAATTTCTGGAGTAAGCAGGTTCAACAACACACTGACTAATCTCTATGACAAAAGTTGCAAGCTTTTAACTCAAGACTGCTTTAAGCAACAACAACAACAACAACAACAACAACAATAATAGCTAGTTGTTAATAGCAACTGGCACAGCTAACCAGGTCTCCCATTTATATGGCTACCTCCCTCTAGTGCAGCCTACCCAACCAAGTCCGAGAAACTGCTAAAATATCAGCTTGGGGTGTGTAGAGTCCCTAGAACTGGTAACACGCTGAGTTTTACAGCCAACTCTTTACATCATGAGTTGTCAATTAAAAAACCGGGGGGGAAACTGTACACCATTTGGTAAAAAATGGCTGTTCTGTTCAACAACGTTACCGTTTTAATCTTTCTCGTTCACTGGTTGTCTCGCTCAAGAAATATAATAAAAAATCGTTTATCCAATAAAACGTTCCGATTTTTTATATACAGGGTCCTGAGGCGGAGCTTTTCGAGTTAAAAAAAGTGAAGCCGTCCTATTTGAAGTTGTCTCGCGGAAAATTGTTAGTTCGACCACTACATAGTATCAAAGTTTTCTCAATGTTAGGGCTTTCTCGGGCTTAGATTTTTTACTACTGGAGATCCATCAGTAGCTAACAGAAGATCTACGAAGTGCGGACCTTGTTTTAGCTCTGTGGCTGTCGGAACTTTGGTCTGCAGCTATATTGAAGCAAGTTAAATTTTTGTACAAATCTTTTTTTGCACTATCCCCGTAGTGTTTAATGGTCGATACAAGGCCTTAGCTTGCTGATATAGCTATGGAAAAGTTTCTAGCTAGAAAATATCTGCGAATCGACGGAAAAGCTTAACCGTTTTCTAACGATTTAGTAAATGGTGTTGGCCGTTTAGTCTAAACAGTACGGACTGCAACGATAAAAACTATGGTAAAAAAACTTCCGTTTTACGGCCGTACTACGGAACGGAATTCAGAACTTTATTTTGTCTCCTGCTGTATAAGCATTTTTTGTAATATAAACACAGATAGCATATCTTTTACACACATGTGCATGTGTGCTGCTTCTACTACTTTCTGTAAGGAAAATCAACAGCTTCAAATTTTATACAAGGCATATTTATAAATCCATCCAAGTGTGGTGAAATAACCACACCTTCAGAACAAACTTCCATATAGAACTCACATACAAACATACACATTCATTCAGTTGCACACATTTCCATCCGATTCACTAATTGTAACTTGAACACTGTAACTAATGCATTTATGTTATTTCCCTTCACTCCCATGTCCCTCTATACACCACCTTATGTTCTGAATCACTCACACCACATTCAGACAGTTTTCTATATATCTGGCTGTCTGCACTTCTGTAACTCAGTTCTGGCTATATAGTATTGAAACCTACACTAAGTGCTGTGTCCAACAACCCCTCTAAGGCCTAATAACCTGAGGCTAGGACTAAATCAGCCTGCTAGAACTCTGGTGGCAGCTTCCTTCTACCCGTCTCTGGTTATCCCCCCTGTTAACCTACCACACGTGGTGTGCAGCGGTGGCCAAACTCCTACTGTCTAAAGGAAAGGAGCTGAGACTTATCTACAACATCGAAATCGGTTCATCTGCCATAACTCTGCCCACGTTTGGTGTGTTCCAACCAAATTCATCTGTTGATATTGCATTTACCTGTAATCATCTATTAATTTACCTTACTTATTCAGTTCTGTATTTGGTATTTCTGCTTATTTTACTTTTTAATTTTATTTCTGTACTTTCTGTGAATTGACGCTGTGTTGTGAACTGACGCTGTGTTGTGAATTGACGCTGTTGTGTATTGACAATTATCCAGTTGCGTGCATTACTGTTGTTATCCGAGTTCCAATTTTATTGTATCATCATAATTTTTCATTATATCAGCCATGTCATCATCGCAGGACAGGACTGACGCCAGTGGCCCCATTACTCGCAGCAAAACCAATCAACCTGTCACCGACTCTCTTGCCCCAATCGACTCAGATGCTGTGGACATACCTGCCTCACCTCGCATGGACACGAGTGCCAGCCCTACTGACTCTTCAGTTGCATCTCATTCTGATGACAGCGACAGTGAAAATACTATTGTTGTTTCACCTTCTGCAGGACTTGCAACTGGCTCTACACTCGAGAGGCTGATGGAAATAATGGTCCAACAACAAATCCAGGATTGAAAGGACAGACATGAGGAAAGAAAACTCAAGGAAAAGCTCGAAAAGAAAGCCAGAGAAAAGAGGGAAGAAGATATTAAGCAGCAACAGGAATTCCAAGAGAATCAGCTCGCCCTACTACGGAAACAACTAGAAAGTTCAGATGAACGACACTTCTCACAAACTGAAAAATATCGTAAGGACGTGGAAGCAAAGGACACCGTAGCAGCTACAAATCGCTTGGAGGATCAAGTTCAGCGTGCAAGGAGAAGTCTACAACGGATGCAGTACCGAGAAGACATTTATTCAGCACTGTCGAGGTTTGAGAGGGTTATGGTTTCTGAGAGTGTACCAAAGTTTAGGTGGGTAGATGTTCTTGACCAGTTATTGATAGGCAAACACTTGACAAATTATAGATCCCATGTTGGTGTGTGTGTGGGAGATTATGATAGCATGCGTACTCATTTGATTAATTCGGGAGGCTTTAGTTTGAATGACTGTTGGGATACTGTGCTGAATTCTTTTAGGCCTAATGGTTCCCTTAGCTCTGTAGAATGGTCTCAACAAGCTAGCCATAAAATTTTTACTTTGTTTAAGAATATGGGAGAGAGTGAAGGAGTTGATGATACTATTCTTGAAAAGTTAGCTCATGGGTTGGCAGTTCATTTTGTTGTTCTCACTATGTCTCGTGAGGGTAGAGCATTTGTTATGTCTGCAAAGTCAAACACTGCCCCTGCTAGGCTTCGTGCTTATGAAGATTTTATCAAGCAGCCTAACTATGACTTTCGCCATCACTCTAACCGATCTTATCGCAATGAGCATTATTCTAAGGAGCGAGCACACTCTTCTCATTCTGGTTCACGCTATAACAATGACAACAGAAAAGAACCTAACTCCTCAGGCACTCAGTCAGGTAAAACCGAGAAACAAGAATTTTGCTACCGATGCGGAGATAAAGATCATAAAGTACCACAATGTCCTCAACCGCCACCACCACGACGTTCTGATCGTTCTAATAGTAAACCGAATCAATCTTCTACTAACAATAGCTCTCAGCCACTTCCTTCCAAAGATTCTGACAAACGGGTTAATCTTGTCTACAGCGATTCTGATGAGCCACCAGACGATCTTGCTCTACCAGATTGCCTCAATTTAGTTGACGGGAAACCTCAAACTATCAGTGTGATCTTAGCTGGTTCTGTCAATGGCTTTGATGTTAAGTTTGAGTTAGATTCAGGAGCAGACATTTCGCTCGCCTCACCTGACATTGTTTTACCCTCTGACACTGTAGTTTCTCACTCTATTATTAAAGGTGTGTACAACAAGCCAATGACTGTTCCTAGATATGTTCTACATGTGTCCATACAAGGTGTTTCAGGCAAATGTATTTTTGCAATATGTGAGGGTTTACCACCTAAATCAGTGTTGTTGGGAAAAGACTTGGGCCCAACCTTTCATAAGTTTATGACAATGGCAGTTGCCAAACCTTTGTCTGTAAAGCTTACTAGAGCTCAATCCGAAGCATTACTCACTGAAGAAGCTGAACGCTCTGCACAACAACTTGCTGATGAGGGCACTCCTCGTAACTTAGATTCTATTTCTGACTCCCATTTGAGTACTTCTGATGAACCCCCTTCTGTACTTTCATCCGATCAGTCTGCGTTGCCTGCTAGCGAATCTATCACTGGCGAATCTGAACTCACTGTAACTCCTGCTGTATCTAACTTAGACTCTGTACATTCACTCGAAGAGACTGTCCCTAATCCTTCCTCTGAACCAGCTTTAGAACCAACTGTTAATTCTGACATGCATGACTCATCTTCTGTTACTCCCCCTCCTTCTGATCACATTGCTGAAGCTAACCCTTCTAATGTTGAGACGTTACCGGATTCAGAACTTCTGTTTAGTATCCCAACAATTGGCTTTGATGGTATATCCAAAAAGCAACTGGTTGAAATGCAGGCCAAAGATGATACCTTAGCTCATATCAGAGAATGGGCTAATAATGGAGAAAAGAAATGTTTCTATGTTGATTCCATTTTGATGTGTTTGACTACCAACCATGGCAAGTCTACCCATTTAGTTATTCTACCTCAACCCTTGCGAAATGTAGTCCTTAAACTGGCACATAACCACTCGGGACACTTTGGGGCAGGCATTACCCGAGCCATTATTAATGTTCACTTTACATGGCCCGGTTTATATAGTGATGTTCGTGAGTATGTTAAAAGGTGTAAAACATGTCAACAATTTTCAAAAGCTAGTCCAGCTCGAGCACCCCTGTCTGAACCGGAGCTAATCTGTCAACGCTTTGAAAAGCTTGCTATAGACGTGGTCGGTCCTTTAGATAAGTCACGTCAGGGCTACAGGTACATTCTCACTGCACTCGACCTTGCCACAAACTTTTCTTTTGCCATGCCAATGCGTGGTTACTCAGCTGAAGAGACATCAGCTAACCTCCTCAAAATTATTTCAGTAATAGGCATACCAGCTGCTATCCTGTCAGACCAAGGTCAAAATTTCATGTCCAGAACAATGGACCAACTCTGTTCAAAATTAGCAATAAACAAAATTCGAACATCTCCTTACCACCCTGAAACTAATGGACAGCTCGAACGCTTGCACTCTACGCTAAAAGCTGTACTTCGTAAGATTACCGAAAACAAGCGAGACTGGCCTCAGGTGTTAGACTTGACAATCTACTACCTTCGCCATATGCCTCACTCTCGACATGGTCTGACTCCGTATGAATTAGTGTTTGGTAAAACTACACCTAATGTCATTGCAACGCTCAAAGCTTTCTGGACAGATCCAGAGGCTATCCCTATTAATGCAACAGCTTTTATGGAATCACTCCAGTATGACCTGAACACTGTCTTAGAAGGGTTACGTCAACGATTGAAAGACAAAACAGTACATGAGCGTGAAAAGCTTGACAAACGTACTCTAAGAACATTTGCAAAAGATGACCTAGTCCTAAGAAAAATTCCTGGGTTAAATAGTACACTTGATGCCAGATGGGAAGGCCCTTATAAGGTCCTGGAAAAGTTATCAGACGTTACATACAAAGTATGCCCCGTGGATGGTAAGCGAACCCATTGCAAAGTGATACATGTTAACCACCTCAAAGAATTCAAAGATTCATTAATGGCTGTACATAGGGTTCTTACTGTTGTTGATGGGGAAAGTGATGAATCTATTGATGCTAGTATTATTCCAGATAGTTTTAAAGGAAAAGATTTGACCAGTCATGAAATTTCTGCCCTCGATAATTGTTTTAGTAATCATACATCAGTTTTCAATAGCAACCCGGGTACAACTGCTACCACTTGTCATCACCCAAAACTAACCTCATACATTCCAATATGGAGCCCCTCATATTCTATTCCACTTCGTTTAGAGAAAGCCTTTAAGTCGGAATTGGATAATCTCCTAGCCCTGGGAATTATAGAACCCTCAACCTCACAGTGGTCCAGCCCACCCATTCCAATCCTCAAAAAGGATGGAACAGTGAGAATTGTAGTAGACTTCCGTAAGCTAAACACAATGACGATATCTGAGCCCTTTCTAATGCCAACCACTGAGGAGATCATTGCCAGGCTAGGGAATGCTAAGTTTTTGTCGAAGCTAGACCTTTGCAAAGGGTTTCACCAGGTCCCTATGCATCCTGATGCCAAGCACCTCACAGCCTTTTCATGTCGCTATGGGAAATTCCAGTACAAAAAAATGCCCTTTGGCTTGAAAAATGCACCAGCTACATTCCAGCTGCTGATGCAGACCGTTCTGTTGCACCTAGAAGATTTTAGCTCAACATATATTGATGATGTAATAATATTCTCTAATTCTTGGTCGGAGCATATCAGTCATATAGAGTCTGTTTTGTCTCGTTTGGAACAACATGGGTTAACTGTAAAGAAGTCCAAATGTCTCTGGGGTTGCAAATCATTTGAGTTTCTTGGGTATATTGTTGGTAATGGCTCACTATCTATTCCGGATGCTCGTATCAACCAGTTTACGAACTTCGTACATCCCAAGACCATTCATCAGCTGCGCTCCTTCATTGGATTGGCCAACTACTACCGGAAATTCATACCTTCATTTGCGGATATGTGTATACCACTGACTGAACACACAAAACGTTCTTCACCTAATACAGTTGTATGGACGACTGACATGAACGATGCATTCTGTAATATCATTTCAGAAATTTGTGCTTTCACCAAATTAATTGTTCCATGTGATTCTGATTGTTTTTCAGTCCATTGTGATGCCTCCACCTGTGGTGTAAGTGGGGCACTTTGTGTATACAGGGATGATGCCTGGAAGCCAGTCTCCTTCTATAGCCGGCAGCTCCAGCAACGGGAAAAGAACTATTCAGTCACAGAGATCGAGGCTTTGGCCATGATTTGTTCCATCCAGCATTTTGCTTACTATCTCATAGGCCGAACATTCAAGGTCTTCACAGATCATAAAGCTCTCATTGACCTCTTCAACTCGCAGCACCTTAACAATCGATTGTGGCGATGGAAGGTGAAACTTCTCGACTACGACTTCAGCATCCAGTATGTTGAGGTCAAAGAAAACCCGCTCGCGGATTCTCTTTCCCGCCAGGGATGGACATCAGAATGACTACCGTCAAGCTCAGCGAGGGGATGTGTGGTGAAATAACCACACCTTCAGAACAAACTTCCATATAGAACTCACATACAAACATACACATTCATTCAGTTGCACACATTTCCATCCGATTCACTAATTGTAACTTGAACACTGTAACTAATGCATTTATGTTATTTCCCTTCACTCCCATGTCCCTCTATACACCACCTTATGTTCTGAATCACTCACACCACATTCAGACAGTTTTCTATATATCTGGCTGTCTGCACTTCTGTAACTCAGTTCTGGCTATATAGTATTGAAACCTACACTAAGTGCTGTGTCCAACAACCCCTCTAAGGCCTAATAACCTGAGGCTAGGACTAAATCAGCCTGCTAGAACTCTGGTGGCAGCTTCCTTCTACCCGTCTCTGGTTATCCCCCCTGTTAACCTACCACACAAGCATAAATCAGTATGAGCACAACTCATATTTCTGGAAATTTACTTTAAAATTTATCCCTAGTGTAACATAACTAAACAGTTGACCTATACAGTGGAACATCAATATCCGAATGTCAATCAACCAAAACGTAACCAAACCAGAAAAAATACCACACATGCATTTAATTTATTTTGGTCTCGTTTTTTTTTATTGCAAAAGGCTACTTTCAGATTCTTGTGCGAATGCAATGTTCCTTCTATTGAGGCTAAGCTAGAAATTTACAAGCGGTTGAACTATACTTTTTTTTTAATGTGAACTTGGGAATTCCACCTTAATATATATAGTGGCAAGAATTTCTTTCTTTACATTGTTACACATGTTTCAATTGGATTATAAGAACAAGTATATTACAAACACTCCATAGCTTGATCCTCAAAATTTCACTGTATTGACCATCATCGGTCTTCACAATATTAATTTATTATTATTAACATGCAGTTCTGATCTTGTTTTTAAAATATATATATAGTAGGAATAATTGTGGAAAGTTTCCATACTCATGATTTTTTAACAATTGATGCTTTCAGGCCCTTTCTGTTAGTTTTTTTAATGTTGCATGATTTTATTTGTATCTAAATTATTCCCAGATAATTCAGACTATGTACTAAAAAAAATTTTTCCATGCTAACTACAGGCCAGTATGGGAATTAAGCACAAAAATAAAGTTTATCCTAGTAATTATTTACATGCTCTTACCTTGTAATTAGTTCACCACCTAAAACAGTAATAGAACGATCGTGCTTCAAGATTTCAGATACTTTCGCCTCAATATGCTTGAAATTAACATTGAGTGCCTGTGTAATTTAAAAAGATAATTATTAATTACTAAATACCATATGTGCTGAATATTACTACCAGAACTGTCAAATGCAACCATTAATGTTATAAAATATAAATGTTCTATCGAATTGAATAGTATTTATTCCATGCTAGATATCTTATGTTATTTTTAGGTAGGTGACCTGTGAGATAACTCCAGTTCACATGGTGTTATCTCACTCTGTACTGTAAGCTCATTACCCTGTAGTTATAGCATCCAGGCCTGGCTTGCCAGTTTTCTGGGTTTTTTACAGCTACCTTCCTCTAGTGAAGCCTACCCAACCAGGTTAGAACAGCTGCTAAAATACCAGCTGGGGATTGGGGAGCCCCTAGAGAGTTGTATGGTCAACTTCACACCTAGAGTTACTAACCTAGTACAAACTATTTCAGTGAAGATATCTTGCATGGAAGAAGCCACTATTACACTTGTCAGAGTGATACGACTAGATATTTCAAGTATCCAGGCGGTTTCATTCGCCTCTGGCTCTTAAAAATAAACTAGCCTATTCTTGAAATATTTCACCATATCAAACTCTGACTCATGTAACAAGTATTATATATTTATTTGATAACAATCAAAGAGAAATCAAGTTGAATTGTAATACACCACAGTATAACGACCAAAGCCATAGAAAGTGATTTTTCTAATCAATGTAGACAGAAATTATTAACTCCAAAATATATTCTAGTATGTAAGTACGAGTAGAAGTATAGTTTACTAATCCTGAATGCCACAAGCTTTAAAGATAAAATAGATTAGAGATTCCAAAATGCTATATCTTCAAAATGCAAGTTTCCAGAATTCACGTTCCTTTCAATAAGCACCCTTCACTTTCAGTGCTTCAACCTTAACGAGTAGAAAGTTGGGTATCTTTTTTGCCATTAGATGTGTTCTCTCTCTTTCACAGGCTTTTTTTAAAAAACAATACAGAATTAAAAATATTTGGTTGCCACCGGGAATCAAACCCAGAACCACTTGCATAATGCACAAGCACTCTGCCTGAGCTACAACAACCAGCTGGCAAACAAACACTCCAATTCTGTATTTATACTGTTATGGGGTACTGCTACGTATGCTAAAGTCTCACTCTCAACAGACCAATGAAAATTCTCTAGCAGCTATGATTAACTTGGATTTATAGCATTTACAAGTGTGCTGCAGTTCGTGATGGCATGACAACTGCCACAAAATCTTATAGAGTTGGTATGTACCAGATGTAATCGTGACTATGAAGACCATAAAAGGATTCAAGCATACTTTGATTAGATAAACTGTTCAATTTATACAAACAAAAATTGTGTTCTTGTATCATTTAGGTTTAACCACCTCAGATGATGATATCATGATCAAACAGTAAAGGTTGGGGAAAAAAATTCACGGACATATGGATATGGTTAGCATTAGAGATCCTTCAATCAAGAAACCTGTAAATCACTCAATAATTTGAAACCTTGATTAAAAGAAATTGCACACATAAACGCAACTGATACTTTTTCAAGACAATGAAGCTTCGTTCCAAAATTGCAAAACCTCTCCTAAGCTCCACAGAAACATTTATACTAGTTACTCAAGCGAAATATATCGTTGATTGCATGTCTCTGGTTCATAAGGTACGGTGGTTAAACAAAGGACTTATCAATAATATATTCATGAGAAGTATGGGAAAATGCTGGATTGTTTTCAATGGTTGCATACAAAGTCCAGTAATTAAACCATGATCACAGGAGAAAAGTCTGACTAGCATGTGCAGACATCCAACTAGTGGAATCCATCCAAGCTTATGTATATTAGGAGACATTTCTACCAAACGAAAGACACAAAGCTCAATTTCGTCCACTATTATCACAAAACTTGGAATATGATGGTCAGTGTCAAAAAAATTACGGGAGACCACCCAACCACCCCACGCGGGCCCCCCCCCCCAGAAAAGTTTTTGCTCCTCTCTAGAATCCTTTCGTACTACTTATTTTACTTAGCAACATGAAATTAGCATAATTTTGTATTAGTTTCTAAGTCCTGCAAGGGTCTCTTATAAATACAGATTCAGTCTATATTTTACTCCATTGCCCCTCCTAGAAGCTCAGAAAACTGATTTTTCCTTCCCTAGATTCATTTTCTGTATGCAGCCCTGCTATACCATAACGGTTGCCTGTGCTCTTCAACTAGCTATTGAAGGGAATTGGAGCATCACTGGACTGAGAACATACGAGATATGTTTTCCTATCTAAATCCAATAAATCAAACTATTGAGGCTTACATGTTTGGAGAATATGCAACCTAATTCCAAAAACTGGAAAATTGGTAACATCTAACCTTTAATTTATTCATGCCAGGGGTGGCTGTAATACTACCTGTGCAATAACTGGTCAGACAAAGACAAATTTCTTAATAAAAAATTTAGAGATACAAGAATATGTCACACTTGATAAATATACATGATATGACACAAAAAGAATACATTAAAAAAATAGCAAGGGTGCTTGAGAGTTTATTTACAAATTGATTCTATGGGGGGGGGGGGGGAAACTTGTTCATACAGATCTACTATTTAATCCAAAGAAGTGAGGTTGGAAGCTTGAGGCTTCCATGCCAACTCCAGTCATGACAAATATAAACTTCTGCACTAGAATAACTTACTGTAGTTTGTGGAATGCAACAGTTTGTGTTCCTGCAGAAAAATGGTGTCAAATCAGAGGTGGATCTAGGGTTTTCTGAGGGGAGGCTAATTGAAAGAAATACCTATGTATGTACAGCTACTAAAGTAATAATGTTGACTAAATTGTGTGTATTTACTACAGAATTATATTTTAATATTCATTCTTACAATAATTAGAATTGTAACGTGACTGTCCTAAACTGAAATGAATGGACTGCTAAAATCAGGAAGGAAAACAACAACAACAACAACTAAAACAAAACTAATATACAAAGGTAGTTTAGTCTATAAGCAAATGAGTGAATAGATAAGTTAATCATGAAAAAATCTGATATAGCTATGAAAGTAATTTATAAATAAATTTTAGCTAGTTTGGATGATCACATCCCGCCAGAGAGACGCCGTTTCTGCAATTATGGGGTTAGAACACAATAGAAAATGAATATGGTTCAAAATTTGTAACTAAGAAAAAAATGAAAAATTGTATGCATTACAAGTTAGTGATGACAGTCAAACATCGACGATGGCTAAGTGAGCATGTGTGCTTTCCTTCAGGTGTCCTAGCAGGCCTGAACACAGTTAATTTAAATTCAACCATACTTGCGCTGCTTTAGCATTACATGAGTTTAGTCTGCCATATAAGGACTAATAGTAAAAATCCTGACTCAGCATAAAGCAGAGGTGCGTGAGAAGATCACAGTTACTGGAGGATGAGTAAAACCAACAATGAACAAATAACTTACAGCTATTATTTTACTTGTATTTCCACTACAGGTCAGTAGCAAAAAAAAGTAAGGATTCATTCCGATAAAAGGGGGGCTCTTACGACACCCGTCAGGCCACCCCCTCCCCACCCCCAAAATCTGTCCCTTCTACATGGTTAACTACTAATGTGGACTATTGCGGTCAAGATTGTAAAAATGTTACCAAAAGTTATGGAATAAATTAGGCTTTAGGAACAACTCGTACAAAATCTGACTTGCTTCAATTAAACTGGCTAACTGAAGTACTGACTGGCAGACCGCTCTAAGCCATACTTTGTATGCCTTCTTTTAGCAACAATTGGATCCCCAGCAGTAAAAATCTTAACCCAATGGCCCTAACAACTAGAAAACACAAGTAGTGTATGATACTTACAACCCACTGTGAAACAACTTAGAATTCAACAGCCTAATTTTTTTTCTCGGAAGTGCTGTCAGAAAATTGTATTGGATAAACTATTTTTCTATGTGAGGCATACATTAAATGGGAATGGTAGTAGTCTAATGGAACTGTCATACTACTAGTGCTGGGCGATAGTATCCACACCCCCAGCTGAGTTACTCCCTCTGGGAAGGGTCAAAAAGTGCTGGCTGGAGCTACTGTGGCTTCCCTGCCCAGGATAATTGCCATGGTAGCTTACTGAGATATGTCCACTATCACGATATTTATCAAGCTAGCTATCCTGACAGTGATAGTGCCAGTGCCACTATCGCCCAGCACTAAATACTACCAATCAATATACTGTTTTATGGAGTAAAATTTAGGCACATAAAATGACAGCTTTACTCAATAAGTGATCATCCATAATTAACACCACAAAAATTATCCTAGGAACTATTTCATAAGGTTGAAGGGATAGAAATATTATTGTTACCACAAAAGTTAAATAGTACAATAATTATCAATTAGTATGTATTTACTAAGAGCTACTGAAATCCTATAGCTATGTCCTAGCTCTTTCCTTTTTCCCCCATCCTCCAAACACACACAAATCACCTCCTACCATTTGATTCATACCTTTTGAAGATCCACGATAGAACTCCGGCCTAAAATGTAACAATAAAAAAATTACTAAAGATAATCATGACCTCTAAAAATTATTCCCATGAAAAATAGTTAACATTGCAGAAAAGATGGGGTTCTGCCCAGAAATGCCTTAAAAACTGTCCCATGGCCCATGAATGTCCACCTGTCCCTCTGATAGTGGTTTTTAATCATCTTTGTATCATAGGTGAATATCCTATGGAGTGTCCCACTGTCCCATGGGACTGTGGGGTGGGATGATGGACAAATTATGGCGTTCTGAAAGCGTATGAAGTGGGGGGATAGGACACTACACTATAGAGGCTATATATAAAATTAATTGAAATAATTCACTCGTACACTTTATTCAAAAGGTTATCTTATTAACATTGAGATTCATTGACAAGCAAGTTAGACCCAATTCCATGCCTTGTACGAATACAGAACATGGCCAGTTTAACTTACAAGTTTTTGTCAAAGCCTACTGGCTTCAAAATAAAAAAGACTAATTCTTGTAGTTGATTTAATAAATTTTGAAATAAATTAGAGCCTCTAACCAAGCACACATCAAAACTTCAAATAAAATAAATACCATTCCTTTACTTCAGTACAAGCTATTTAGTGTTAGTTGGTACATACAGTACATACTATCACCAGTATAAGTCAGTTGATAGCAACCATAACAACAACTTCTTAATTTAACTGTCTTCCATCCTATTCTGCTGTAAACAATTTTAGTTATCTTTTGTTACAAGTTTTGTGAATTATTGCAAATCAAAATAATAATAATAGTGTATTATACATATGTACGTAGTACCCTACACATTCTGCTTTAACCAGTTTATATAAGATGGCATAATTTTTTTACAATCCACTCTAGTATCCAACAAATTCGAAATGTTCACCTGAAAAATATTGGATACAGCAGAATGTGCTTCCTAATACAGTCAAAAATTCTTGAGGCGAAACTTTAATGCTTGATTCAACTGGTCATTTTAAGAAAGGTTATTAGGGATTCATACAGGAATTTTTGCTAGGGGGTAGGGGGAATTTTGTAAAGTCACAAAAACTGTTCAGCCACATGAAAAAAATGAAGTCACGACTATGAAATAGATTGTCCGATAAAAACTTTGTACTAATTGCTATTAAAGGACCAGAACTAGAAAATCATGATTTTGTAGAAGTGTTGGACATAAAAAAAAACTAGCCAGTAGAGTAATTAAGCTATGAAGAGTTGGTCTTTTTTATGAATTGAAGAAATTAGGGGGCAAACATCTCCTGGGAATCATACTCAAAGGGGTGGGGGAACACAGTGCCACCGAATAGGCTTAAAAATCCCCACTTGGTTCAACTGGTCACCACTCAAATTGTAATTCAGGCAATTCTATATATATATATATATATATATACACATGTATATTATGTATGTATGTATATATAATATTTGCATGATTAAAAAATAGAAATAGATTTGTCAGTTATTATTGTCATAATGAACTGATACCATGCTAATATAGTAGAGAAATCACTGTTTACAGAAATGTTCTCCACTTGATTGGTACACTAGAGTATGTTAAATTAGTAAATTGTCAGAAGCATTTGACTGATTCGTGCTCCTGTTTGACCCTTGAAACAATGTTTCATAGTAATAAAATTGTGACTTTATTTCTTTTTTTCTTTTTTTTTTTTTTTGGGGGGGGGGAGGAGGAGGGCTTTTAGTAGTATAGTGTTCAGATAAACTTTATTGTGTCACTATTTCTAAAGCTGTATAACATAAATCTCCTATATTTTGGTTTCATTTATGTGTTCTTCACAAAACCTTTGAAATTTATACTCGACCTGAGGGAAAAAAGTATATGAGCTAGAAATAACCTACTATACTAAACTACTTAAAGACAAAAGGTCAGACTGTCTCTTATTATTTTTAGTCACCTAGGCAAGCTTGTAGCTCACTCCTGATTTCATTTTCTAGACAAGAAGGAGTAACAAACTCCTTTCCATCGAGCGTATACCAAAGATCCACAAATCCTAGATCACGAAGTGTTGTCAATAATTCAATACAATTTCGTTCTGAGAGCCTAAAACCGGTGTCAGAACTTTGCAAATGCTGAAAATCTTCAATTAAATCTCTCACTTCAGCCCAGACGTCAACCATCTTGCTAGCGTAGTACCTGGACGTAAGTCTCTCACGTATGAAGACCCTTTACCTGATCTAGAGGGTAAAGGGTGTTAAGACCACCCGGTTCAGGAATATTTTGCGATAGAACGTATCGCATCGACGAAGTTGGGAAATATCGGGTGAAACTGGAATCTTTCCTGGCCCATGCGCGTAGACGGGTCGTCACCCCCCCAAAAAGTGCCTATTATAGCCACACCTCTCTCCAACCTATTCCTTTCCACCCACGCAGTGAGCTCCATTTTGCTTTCTGGGAGGCCATCCTTACAGAGCGTGGGCCTTGAGCTGTTGTAGCTGTGATCGAGCTTCCGACGTCGCTGGACAGGTTAGGGACAGCATTTAGTGTTGTTCAGACTTCCCATTTAAGTACTCTATTCAGAGCTGGGGTGACTGGTGTTTCAGTGAAGCATGGGCATGTCAATCCATGATCATCCAAAAAAAACTTCCTGGCAGTGTTTAGTACCCACAAGCACAGTGTAGCCACTTCTTCCTAGCAAAAGACAAACAAAAAAAAAATAATAATAGCAAGTATTACATAACTCAGTATTACTATTTGGGTGTTTTTGTGAATGTCTGTACGCTATGCCAGTTGATAAATTTAATTTTCCATGATGTCCGAAGACTGTGCCGGTTGATAATAGAACCGAAATGTAAGAGTTACAGGTGACTTGCTCTATATAACACTTTTTTGTTTGTTTATTTTTGTTTGTTTGTTTATTTTTGTTTGTTGCTGTTACTGTTTGTTTGTTGTGTGTAGTCATCACTTCAAGTTTATATTGTTGCATGTGTGCTGTTCTTCATAAAGTTTTTTCACTTTGACAAAAGATCAGCTTACTTCTGATTAATAAATTGTTTTGTTTTTTTCATGTTTGTTCTTTTTCTTTTTTTCTTTTTTTCTTTTCTTTTTTTTTCCCTTTGTCTTTTGCGCTTCTATTTTCTGTTTAAAAATATTGCATCAAATGATAATTAGTAGTATTTAAATTGCTTTAATCTCCTATTGTTTTTGCTAATTTTTGTGCTCTCATCTTTTCCTTATCTCGTGGTGATTAGACCGTATGATTTGTCAGAATTGAAGTTGTGTGTGGCAGAATGATTGTGATAGTTGAGTTTCTTTGTTCGTCGATTGGCACTTTACAAAGTTATCTCACCCAATATACTTCATGCAAGTGTAATTTACACAGAAAAACATTTTTAATTTTTAATGTGTTGTTGTTTACCAGTTCATTTCTTTTAATGGGTATTGTTTACAGCCAATTTTTTGTAATTTTTTTATTATCCTCAGAAACCGACTGGCTCATTATGGGAATAAGGTGAGAAGTGGGGCTTTGATGAGGACTGCAGCTATGACAGAAACCAGAGTAGCTCGGGATGGTGACAGACAGCACATCAAGCGTGGCCCTCGATCTAGTGGATTCATCAAACTCTTCATAACATTTTTAGACTTTTTTTATAATTTTTTTTTAACCACATAGCTAGCTCAGAAATTCATATAATAATCAGTATTACTGTCAAAGAATTCTATATATCATGTCATTTAAGAAAACTTTTGGAATACATTTAGTATCTATACACTGCATGCTGTGGTAAAACATTGTCAAGAATACATAGGGTATACTCCAGCAACATATCTAGCACATAGTATGGTGTACACCTGGTGTAAAGTAATGCACAGTACTCCAGTAATACAGTCTATTACGAAAGATGCACACTGGTGACGTAAGTCACTGGAGTATGCCATGTGTATAACAAAAGTATGACTTTATACACTGGTGTATATCCATTGCATGGTGTTGCTCATTACAGCCACTGTAAATGCATTTATGGAATATTTTGATGTGTAATACCCGGTATAGTTAACCTGGTACAGTTATAATAATATACATTAGTTCGTATACTAAGTGGCCAAAAACGGTATTTGTAACATCGGTGAACTATGTACGAGCAATCGTCTCATACACCATTTGAGGACTACCATGCAGCAGTTAGCAGCACCAAGTGAGCATGAGAACCTCTGATAGTGAACTCTCTAAAGTAAATTACCTCTGTTCAGTGAACTTCCCTTAGCCCTCTACCCATTCCTATAGAAAAGGTATGGCGTATCTCCCCCTCCTTAAAACAAACACCAATTTTCTGTATTAATATAACTAATGCAATGCATGATATTTGGAGGCAAATTATAAACAACCTCCGAAGGCAAATAAACTGATTTGTGCATGAACTGTGAACCTGGTCCCAAATTGTTCTCAGTTCAGCGGTTCTACTGAATCAATTTTTGCACATGTCAGAGAGTTCTCGTGATTTCATCTAATAACCCACATCAGTAGGGCAATCACCTTCTACAATACTCCTAAACTGTGCCATGCTGAGACCATGATCACAGATCTTTGCCCCCATTAATTATTGACCTTTATGAATAATAATGTTTGTGTCATTTATACAACATCATTCAATATGAGCCAAATATAGATGACAACAATCTTTTACATTTACACCATGGTCATTGCTTGTTTACAAAAATATGTTGGTATTAGTCCTGCATAAAGAACCCCAAATCAGATATCCAGAATTTCCCACTCAACAGCACACACATCCTGCAGTGATCCCACACGTAACTGGTTGCCGCTGTACTGGAGTGATCCCAGATGCTGCCACTGTTCTGGTGCGACCTATCAATAATTAGACAAGTCTCAACTGACGGTAGTGTTTTCTCTAAAATAAAAATAAAAATAATAATAATAAATACAATGTGCCTTTCCTTTATTATTTTTATTATTTAATTAATTACATTCACTTTCTTTATTTATTTATCATTTACTTGTTTTGTTTGACTATTTTAATATTATTATTATTATTATTTTTTTTTTTTTTTTATTGTTGTTGTTACTGATGTTAGTATTTATTTATTTAATTATTTATTTTTGTAATTGCATGATCTTTTGCCAGTACTTTATTTTTGCATTGTTTATCTCAATACTACAATGTAAAAAAAACAAAAAACAAAACAAAACAAACAACAACACAAAAACAATAATAAAAAAAAAATTTTTAAATCCTTTTACTGCCGTAGATGCCATATGGTGTTCTGAATTTCGTCAGTGGTTCTCCGTATTAAAAAAATTTATTATCCAATACAACATTCCCATTTCTTGTTATGTTGCTCTGACGTAGTACTTCCTGTAATTAAAAAAATCGAAATGATAGCACAGGTGTTTAGTTGTTGTTGTTTTTACCATTAAAAGAGTTGTCTGTCTGCCCGAAATATTTTATAGTACAAGGTTGAGAAGCCCAGAATCCATCAAGTAGAAGACGAATAAGCCGTATACTCTGTCTGAACTCCATAGCAGCTCTGAGGTCATCAATAATTGAGTTTCAGTTAGTACCGTTGGTAGTGGTAAGTCTAAAGTTTTAGCTATTCTTTGTGTGGACTAATAGACTTTTTTTTCATCATAGTAAACAGTCTGACTTGCTTTTAAAATATATACCTCTTGCTGAATGTCTGTGCAGCAAAAACAAAACAAAACAAAAACAACAACATTATTACATTTTCATGTTACCAAAATGGCCATCATAAACTCGGCAGTGAAAGAGTTAACAACAAACATGGAACCCCCCCTCACACAAAAAAAGAAACAAACAAACAAACAAAAATATCCTCTCTCCAGCCCAATTACAGGGATGTCAGTGGGTGTGGTCTGTCATTGGAAAGTTGGGAACTATAATGAGGGAGGGGAGGTGTGGGTGGAGAGTGTGTGCCACATTTACATATAACGAAAGTCAATTCAAAATTTGCACTTGTCTGACTTTATTTGCTGTCTATTAGAATTTACCCTTTCAACAACACACCAGAGTTGGGGTAAAATACTCAAAATCATTTAATTGCAATTGAAAATACTGCTCTCTTCTAATACAAATACTTGACTTCAGAATTGTATTTAATTAGCATCGCAAATACTTTGAAAATACGACAGTGTCATGTGTACGTCACATACGTTATCTGCTGTCACACACACATATATACATGCACATACACACACATGTACATACACATGCGTGTGCACACACATACGCAAATGCAAATTCTCTTGCTGCCGCTAGGCGGTAACGCGCACCTGGCAGAGCCAAGATGCCTGTGCAAGCAAAGCTCCTGGAGCCGGGCTAGGAACTCGCAGGAGAACAGACCTTTCCTCACAGCAAGTGGTGTGGGCACCCGAAGTCCCACCTGGACCATTGCTGCTTCATGAGAAAAGGCCTTGAATTTGCACCCCAGCAAATGCCAGGTACCCTATCACAGCTGGGTGGACTGGTGGGGCTGGTGGGAGGCAGATGGAAATCAGATGGAAAAAATGCCTGAGTTAAGCTTGAACTTAGGACAGCGGGCCCTGAGCCCAGGACACATATGCACATGTACATACACACACATACATGTACATACACATGTGCATGCGCACACACTGTGACCTCTAATGAAATATCCAAATGGTATTTCCACTTTCCTTTTCCCCAGGAATTGTTGAGGGACTTGCCCATATTTTCTCTCGCCTCTTTTCATTTCTGTTTTATATTAGCAATGCACGTATTTCAAACTTTAATTTTGCTAGTATTTCAATACATTGCAAATACATAAAACTCAGATTCACTCAAATGCAATTACATTGAAATTACTGCAAAAAAATATATATTTAATTGCAATTAAATATAATTACAATGTATTTGACCGAAGCCTGCCACATACCACTCGCCTCTCCCTGGCCAGTGCTTTAGTAGTGAGTGTGGTGAAGGAGATGAGAGGAACATATCAAAACCAGTTAATAAGAATCTGATACCAGGTACTCTCAACTAATAATAATAATAATAGTACGGCACGTAAGTTTCCCATTCAAAAATGTATAGGAAAAATCACTGTTCAATTGAAATCGCACAGGTAAAGTGAAATAGCACGTAAATAATTGAAATACCTCGATTACTAAGTGGAAACTAAGTGAAATACCACGGTAGCTAAGTGAAATAGTACGGGAACCTTGGAAACATACAGTTCGAGTAGTTTCTAGTTGGAGACAATGTCATTCTTTACCACAGAAGCTCTACCCATATCAGACGGAATGTTTAAACAGATTAGGAGGAGCCATATGTTGAAAACGAAGTTCCAGAGGAGACTAATCCTGAAATTGAGTGAACGATACAGTGTAGCTACAATTGCAAATGACTTTTTAAAAAGCTGGCCTAGTGAGTGATAGCATGGGTAACCCGTGCTATTTGGGATCAATAGCACTCGTAAAGCTATTGAAATAGCACTACTCGTGCTATTAACTATTAATCCCGAATATCACGGTTACCCGTGCTATTACTCATACTAATTATTATAATATCATAGCAACAAAAACAATAATAATAGTAAAAATGACAATAATAATAGCAATAATAATAATAAGTAGCAAGTACTCTGCCATACAGTGGCGCTGTAGCATAAGGTACTTTAATCCCTTTAATTCTCAACCACTTGGTTTAGTTGCATCATTTGTCCTCTCCTGCTCTCTTTCTTCCTGAACCCTTCCTTCATTCTTCTTAAGTTAATGGATTCCCTTCTGCTCCTTTGTCTGTACCCATTCCTGGTTCTCAGTGTCATGATTGTGGACTTTGCCTTCCCTATTCAACCCTCATTTTCTCTTAGGTACACATGTTGTTTCCTTACTTGCCTCTACTAAATGATATTTTAGCCATTCAATAGGGGATTTGCATGATGACATCACGTAACATCCTACCACGCCCACCGATGGTATCACTGCACACCGTGTCCCATTGAAAATGTATTAGTTTTGCTGACCCGCTTGGTCTATTTTTTGCTGTAGCAACAGCGCCAGGCTACACAGAGCTTCCAAATTACAGGTATAGCTTTATTATGAAATTTACTAACTGCTGATAGCAAAAGTTTAGGATTTTCAGCCCTGGCTATTGGAATTCCTGGGAGTGAAATTTGGTGATGATTATCTAACCACCCTACTTCTTCTTGGAACTCATCTTGAAAACTGAGCCAGCTGATTTTTCTCAGACTTCTATCCTGGTGGTGGCCTGCCTATTGTGCTGTGGATTTTCTTGGAAGTAACCTGATTGTGGTGAAGTTATCATCTCCATAAACTAGTCAGGAGACATAAATGCAACCACCTGTCTGACAGACTCAGACTCGGGCAGAAATACCATTTATAAAAGCAACTAGCTATAGTTGAACATCTTGCTCTTAGTCAGCTTCATGTTGTAAAGTTGAGATAGATAAAAAGTATGTATTTGCTAGCAGATATTGGCAACTTAAAAGAAAGGTGAGCAAAATGGTATGTAGCTAAACAACAGCCTCACGATACTGTGACTTGTGACAAAGTAAAGAGGTCTAAGACATACTTCCTAAAATATATAGATCCAGATAGTTGTCTTTGAGAATCAAGGTATAAACGAAAAACAAGAAAAAATATTTACCACAATTTTGCTAACTCCATTACTAGCTATCAGAAGTTTGGACATTGAATTAGCATTAACAGGTTTTTCTCTTAGTCCACCAATTTTGATTCACTTCATAGTATTTTATTATGATTATCATCATCATTATCACCCGCAGTAATACATTTTCTCACAAAGCGTGTTGGACTGTTGTATATCTATGGACTGTATCAGTAATAATGTCCTGTTTGCTAGTTTTTAACTAGAATTTATATGTCCCTTCACCATTTTTTTACCTCTTCAACAGGTAGCTAGCTAATGGCATTACTTAACTCCACAGTAGGTGGGTTATTTTAGGTAGTTAATGCACGGACATTAATGTCCTGCAGAACTGGCATAATTATTGCTTTCATGTTTTACACTGTGGTTAAACTGTAACTAAACAATCAAAGAAAATGAATACATATTGAACTAAGGGGAGAAAGATAATTAAAATAAACATAAAAACATACTCAATCTAAATAAAGTAAACTTGATCAGTAATAAGAGGCAATATTAATTGTAGGCTTGCCAATTCTCCACTGCCGTCCCTGTAGCAATGCTTTTTGTTACAATATCTTCCACAAAGATATTCAAGAGTTCTTCCACATTGTGGAGCAAAACAGCTAATGATACAAATCCTATCTTTTTAGAAATTAATCATTTCTTTCTCATCAGTTTATCCTAAAGTTATGAAATGATCACCATGTTGTTCTTTCTTCTGTTATCATAGCATTCAGGAACAAAGCAATCTCTTTTTCTAACTTCTCTTGTAAGACTCACCAATCCCTCCAGAGAAATTAGTATCTTCACCACAATCAGCTTCTAAGAAGCAGGCCACCTCTCTCTCTCTCTCTCCCCCCCCCTGCCCCCCCCCCCCCCCCCCCCCCCCCCCCCTTTGGCTATAGAATTCTGAGAAAAACCAGCCAGTCTCAGTTTTCAAGGTGAGTTCCAAGAAGAAGTAGGGTGGTTAGATAACCATCACCAAATTTCACTCCTAGGAATTCCAATAGTCAGGGCTGAAAATCCTAAACTTTTGCTATCAGCACTTAGTAAATTTCATAATAAAGCTATTCCTGTAATTTGGAAGCTCTGTGCAGCCTGGCCTGGTGCTACAGCAAATAATAGACCAAGTGGTCAGCAAAACTAATACATTTTCAATGGGACACGGTGTGTGCAGTGATACCATCGGTGGGCGTGGTAGGATGTTACTTGATGTCATCATGCAAATCCCCTATTAGTGGCGACATTTTACCATCCTAGCCCAGCTAATAAATTATTCATGAATAAACACACTACTGTCATTGTCAAGCATATTATTATATAGATAATGATGACGATAAATAACAACAATAATAATAATACCATAGTCTACCATGTCTACCGATAAGCGCTTAACCATTCACTTACAAAAATTGGCCGAGTGGGCACTCACCCATTTTTTGTACATGCGAGAATTTGCACACACACAAAATTTACATACACAGCATTATTGAAAACTTGCACAGGCTGCACTACTTACTCAACTTTAACAAAACTAACATAAGACATCAGATTCAATAGTTTAAGGCTTTCTGGACATTCACCATTGATATTCTAGTCAGAAAAGTCAGCCTTCACTACCGTCAATTTGCTTGAAATGGCACAGCAGAGGAACGACTTCTATTGCTGGCCACATAATTGACAAGGAATACTTGTTTGTGTATGCAATTTAAAACCTGGGTGTTAATATTTATCAGAGAAATGGACAGAGTGGGCGCTTTCGTGATAGTGGGGTGCCTATCCAGTAGAATACAATAATAATAATAATAACCATAATAATGGGCAAGCACGTGAAGCGAGTGAATTCAGCTGCCTTTAATTCTTGCGCGAGCGTCTTAAGAATCCTAATGAATTAATGTTTGTGTCTATAAAAGCTGGCTATCCTTGGGGTAGACGTGAGGACTTGAAATTTTGGTATACTTTGTCGATCAACAACACATAGTCGACTATAAGACTTATCGTAAGACCGCACTACCATATCAGCATCATTAGTAGCTAGATCACTATAACACCACTTAACAAAGCGTAGCAGATTGTAAGAGCTCCTGATAAAATACTATTAAATGACAAGTGCACTTTGACCTCAGAGTGCTGCTAAATTTCAACTTCAGCGTGAGTTAAAGGTTAGAAACAAAAAAATATGCTTTTTTAGCCTATTGATCTATGGACAAAAATTAAATTTTTGAGAATGCTTTTTTTTTTTGTAGCTTGTGTTCAAAGTACCTAAAGCAGTGAGGATGATGAGTCTCACACACACAAAGTCCTTCAAGCAATATGCTGCATGAAAAAAGTGTCAAATGTTCTAGGGTTAATGACTTTACAAGTCAGACGGTAAGGGGAAACAAGATTCAGCTAAGGGGGCGCGAGATTCAGCTAAGGGGGGCCAATGCCCCACCCCCCCTTAAGCCCCGTTTGCGGCGTGCATACGTGTGAGTCTGTATGTGTGTGTGTTAAGTTTCCCATACACACCTCAAAATTTGTATTGTTTCAATTGCAACAGCATAGTCAATGCTCTCTGTAAATATATTGTTGTGTTGAAGACAAAAACCAAAGCTGAACATTCCACCAGTTATCATATCACCATCACTCCACATTAGCTAGCACGCACAATTCTTCCTTCATTATACATGCGTATTCACATATCACCTTCTGTTGCTCATTGCATCATTTCTAACTTCTCATTGTTACACATACGTCAGTATCCATACTTATCAAACCACAGCTAAAATAGCATAGCTAGTCCCTAGCTACATAGTTAGAGGGAGTCCAATGCAGGGAACCAATTCCAATAAACAATTGCTGTCTAATCACTATGAGTGAAAGTCTCAGATAACAATCAAGAGGCCAGCCTTTACGACCTGACTCATCAGACGTTGCCCGTGCATGAGTATTTCCCTCTTCATGTTGTGATGCAATGCTAGTTATGCAAGTAGTGTGATCTGTGCTATGTCACATATGTATACATTCTACGATCTCTTCCTTACAATCATGATTGCTGTATTATGACTGATCTCTTGTGGACAGTCATATATACTGACATGATCGCAACAACACTTGTCAGTTTACTCTATACTTTCCAGTACATGGTACACTTCTTATAGTCAGTATTACAGAGGGACCCTCGCTGGCTCAGTGCTATCTATATAATAATACACTTGTGTGTCCGTAACAACGATGGTGTGTATTCATGAATAATTCATGAGCTTAAACAGTTTGGTAAAGAAGCAAAAGTTTCGCATAACCAAGTCCACAATCATGATAGAAGGACAGAAAGACTCAGAAGCAGGAGAGAGAGACTAAGGAGAAGGGACTCCATGCCTAACTGAAGAGAGGAAACGAGGGGATAAGAAAAGCCGAGAAGTTCATGAAAAAGGAGAGCAGGAGAGAGAAACTGATGTAGAGATGGTAGAGGATGATAATGAATAAAAATAAATTATGCTATTTGCATTTACTCTGCAATACATTAAGCGCCAATGTGTGGTGGGGTACTTGCTAGTAATTGTTAATGTTGGACCAAATTTTCCCGTCAAAACCTGCTATTAATATTAGGTCGTTTACACAGTATGAAATGGTATAACCATGGTATAAAATAGTTAGACCATGACAATTCGGGATAAATGCCCTTTCCGGGATGGAGCGATAATTTTTCAAACCAATGGTTTAACTATTATTTACTTACTATGTATGAGGAATTATCGCTGATAAAAAAAACCTGATCTAGCAATAATTCCAAAAGTTGCTGTGGTTTAACTATTTTACATCACAGTTATTGCAAACAGCTTAAAAGTACCTTAGATTTCATTATTAAATATCAATTAATCTAACCATTTGATTTTGTCTATTCCTGTTGAAAATTCTGCCAGGACGTCAGAGGTATCTTGAAAAGTAATTACTGATGCAGTATTTCTGGAATGCTTTGTGTCTTCTACTATTTCTCCTTCAATTCTAGACCAAATACATGACATAGCCATTCTATACTAATCCATATCTTCATAACTAACTAATTCTTGTTGCATAGTTAAGCCAGTATCATCAGCAGCTTCTTCCAACACATGCTGACATGCCTATGCTTTACTGAAACACCAGTCACCCCAGCTCCGAATAGAGCATTTAAAAGGGAAGTCTGAGCAACTCACTAAATGCTTTTCCTTAAAGCTAAATGGAGCTCACTGCGTGGGTGGAAAGGACTAGGTCGGAGGTAGATGTGACTAGGCACTTTTGGGGGGGAGGTGTAAATCAATGGGTGACTTTTTATTGAAGCCAGCGAGAGATTATGGCAACCTCTTCTTTTTCGTGAGTGTATAATTACATACGTGTAAGTCCTGAAAAACCGTAACTGAACCAAACCCTTCCAAATCACAATCGGTAAAGGGACTAGCTCATTGAAATATCCTTTGACCTTTATTGCGCCGTTCGACTTTCAGGGTTAATTTCAATAAGAAGGAATACCAAGGGTAATGTAGCCTAAGCTTATCAAATTGCAAAATAATTGCTATTTTTAGTGTATTTTTTTTTAATACTTTCTTCAACCACCAGGAAATTCCTGATTTATGATGAAAAGAAGAATGTAACTTTTCAGTGTTATCATTTCGGTAACATTTGGTGTAGGATTCTAAATACCACAACTTTACTAACAAATTAGTGTTCAAGAATTAAAGTGTGAGTAAATTCAGAATTATTAGAGCATTATCTAGGTTTGTGACATACTGGTAGGTAATTTTAAGCCTAGGAATTGCCTGTGGCGCAAGTCACTCCACAAGAATTTTCTTATTTCAAGCAATACTATGTAGATAAAAAATCATAAATTCACAACAACTTCAAGTCTCTAGATCCATCACTGCATACACAAGAGACTGAGGGCAGAATCTGGAGAGGCTGAGGACCCCATAATTATTCTATAATTATATACTTAAGTTAGTAATGTCAGAAATTAGATAACAAAAGGTTTTTATTGAACTATACCAATTGATCAATATATATTTCACCCTTTCAGCTGCAAAGTTATCACTACAGTTCATGGTTGACCATGTAAGTCTTCCCTTGCAGTGCTAAACTTAGGAATGCTGCATATATTTTGCAAATGGAAATTAGTTCAAGATAGTCACAATTATGCTCATAATACTCAAAAGGCACAAGGTAGTAGGAAAATGTGTGATTTATTATAATGTGTTTGATATCCAGGCACATATTTTAAATGATTATATTGAACTGTACAAAAGTGTGGCTCTTAGTGCTTTGAAGAATAAATTATTAAGCACTTAAATGTTGGACTCTCTTACAGTAATTTTTTTAATTAGTTTTTAAAATTAATGATGCTAAATGGACTTATTGTCGGAGCATTTTAATTACTCAATCAGCCCATCAGCTGTGTCTGCCTCATCTGTTGCATTATGTGCACAGCAGGTATAGATAAGGTAGAAAAAATCTTTTGAATTATCAGATATGTTGTAAAAGTTTCTCAATGGTAGCCAATTATATGTGAGAATTACATTATCTAAAATAATATTAGCTTTTATTATAGACTGTAGGTGAAGGAGAGCAGCAAGATTCTCACAAGTTTTACTCCTTTCTAGAGAGCTTGGAACAACATGCTAGAGGTAAGTAATTCTGGTCTCATGAAAACTGATAATACTTGAAGAGAGAATAATATTCTTATGATCATTTAATATTCATAACATGATTCAACAGACAAATAATTCCCTGAGATGTACCAAGCAAACAAGGACATTTAATTTTTTTTTAGCATAGAATGTCACTGCGTTGAGCCAAGCAATAACAGAAGTATAGGTATAGTATAAGTGAGGTAGAATCTAGCACTTGTTTATCAATTTCTCTTGCTTGTTCAGGTATCATTGTTTTAAAACTCCTTTATCAACTCATTGTGAAGTAGAATGTACTGATTAATATCATTCCGGTGTAAAAGTTCTAGTTTATTAAGTTATTTAAAATCGAAAGCTCAGTTTAAGTAAAAGCTTCTGTTAGTCCTAATCAACTCCTTGAATAAAACATTATGCCAGTTATATTAACATTCTGCTAACATGCACAATATTAAAATTTAAAAAATGGATCCATAGAATGCAAAGACCCTAAAGGTTCTCTCATATGCCTGAATAACTAAATATACTGCAAGAACATTTAGCAAATATACATATATCAATTTTAAATGCAAGACTAAAATATTAGTCATTTGCCATGCATATTTTGGTGAAACAAACTGGAGATGATAAGTAGTTTGCTGCCACCCAAGAGTTTGGCTCCCAGGCTGATCACTAAGAGCACTCCAATTCTCAGGGAAATACAAGCCATTATTATGGCAGAGGAACTGAGAGGCTAAGGAGCCATCAGGCTAATTAGCTATTGTCGTAGCAGCTAGATTTCTGCTGGAAAAAAATATATATAGCAACTCAGCTGCTACTCACAGGGTTAAAATTTGATACCACAGAAGTTATCAATACTCAGGAAATTGAGGTAAGTAGTAATTCCATATTTGTTGGCTAAAATTACAAATAATAGCACTTGTTTATTTTTTTTTATCGTAGCTGAGAGCTTGTTCAAGAGTTACTGGTAATTGAGATTATCAGAATGGCAGATATTTGATACTACAAAAGTTACCATTAATCAGGTAAGATAGTGATTTTGTATTTGTTTGCTGAAATAAAAAGTCATAACTGCTATTATAGTGTTTGCATGAACTAAGCTAAAACATATTAACAATACTGTCATTATCTTACCTAACTATCAGGCTCGCTCGCCATTTGTGCTCAAGCACACCACTAGTTTATTTGTATATATGTATGGACGTACGTAAGGCATTTTTGTACTTTGACCCTCGCATTTTTGTGTTAGTTCGGTTGTCGACCCCGTCCCAATCTTCACTAAACAGAATCCTCTGTTTATCGATCAGTACCCGTATCACCCTAGAAATTGAATTGTTTACCGTTTTGAATTATTTTGCCGGTGCAGTTCAAACTTGACAACTTAAGGGACTTCCATTTCTATTCGAGTTAGTGGCGGTGGTAAGTCAATGCGCTCTTTGTCATGGTTATAAGCCGTGCGCAACAGTATTTACCTGAAAATACATTGTCCACTAGACTACTGCGAAGGTAAGTCTGTGTAGGTGCATGTCCAGTTGTGTCAAAGCATTGTGTGTGTTTTTTCCTTCCAAGGAGTTGCAGAGAGTTGTTACTATGGCACTGAAATCCCTTAACCCTGTATGCTAAATTTAAAACTGGACCTTATTTTCAGTAGCTTCAGTGTTAGAAGTCAAAATCATTCATATAAAAATAGTATAGTCTTTAGGCTCGCTCGCCATTTGGGCTCAAGCACATCACTAGTATTCCTTACAAATTAAGACTGTTATATCTACATTTTTTATAGTGCCGTTAGGGGCAGAATGTTAGCCTCAATCGCGCGGGCTATATTTACGTGATATCCACGCGCCTAATTTGAAAACAAACTTTGAACCCCAAGACTAGCATGAAGAAGCATCTAAATGTCCTTACATTTATCTTCACAACATGATAGTAATAGGACTTTCACTCAGCACTAGATTTACACAGTGAGTTTCTTCTCTTATGTTTACTACATAGATTGTTGATATCAAAGCAAAAACTGCAAAATATTATCGGTGGTATATGTATGTCAGTATGTATGTGGAGACGTAGGTAAGTCAGGGGATTTGTAGCATGGGCATTTATAAGGAGGATTTTTGTCAGCAGCTGTAAATTGCCCATTCTTAGGCTAAGCATCATTTTTAGCATTAGACTGTATTAAAATAACATTACACTCTGGCTTTTACAGGCCAGTAGCTATGTCCCCTATTATGTTAATTCAGTGGCCAAAGTTTAGATTTGTATGGAAATTGACATTGACATTTTGCATACTATTATACTGATCTCTGCTTTACTAGCATTATACAGTACAAATTAGTGAGATAAAAGGACTGGTGGCTACTAATAATAAGGTAACCTTTAGCTAGTGTTGCTTTTTCAGCTGGGCTGTCTGGCTAGCTCGCCACTTTGTGCTGTGAACACACCACTAGTATATTTAATATTATTAGTTCTATATTGTTTTAGACCATTTACATCCACAATAGTTCTTCAGTCAGGTTTTAAATATACTATGTTTTTTTTTCTATCAGTGAAACAAATAGCAATCAATGGAGTTGGGTGGGGAGGGGGGAGGGGTCAACTTTTTGCCATTTATTACTATCAGTTCTATTAGCTATCCCACTAATTTCTCTGGTACAATACGATTGTATACTAATGCCCAGTGAACCGAATACTAAGGCCATGGCCTGTCAAAATCATGTATTTTCTTTGTAATTCATTTTTCAAGAAAATTTTTTAAGTGGGAATGAAGGAAGGAAAGGAAGAGAAATAGTGACCAATAATTTTACTGAGGTATTCTGTAAACCTAGCATTTCATCAAATAAATGAAATTGATTTGTAGATTTAACATTCTTCAGTTCTTGATAACACATATCAGAGAAGACCACAACATCAAATTGTATATGGAAACTTTGCATTTTAAAAGCCTTACGTCATTCTTGTCATGGAAGGAAGAAGAAGAATTTAGTAATTCTTCACAGTATATTCAGCAATGTGCCCCAAGTATTTATGAGGAAAAAAATATTTGGTATTACTACTGTAATAGAGCAGGACGATACAAGCCTAGAGGTGCACAAGTAAGACAACTGAAGTCTCAAGGAACTAGTAAAATAGGTAGTCAATGCACTGCACATATGAAGGCTACAGTTGACCTGAAGAATGGACAAGTTGATGTCAACTACTGTTCTACTCATCACAATCATGATGTTAAATTAACCCATCTAAGAATACCTTCAACAAAGAGAATAGAAATTGCTACAAAATTAAAACAAGGAATTAGTATGGATCAAATTATGGACGACATTCGAAATACAACATTTAGTGAGATGAATAGACAACATCTTATAACTAAGCAAGATTTACATAATATAAAGGCTCAGTTTAATATTGATGGAATATTAAAGCATAAGAATGATCTAACGAGTGTTATTGGATTGAAGAGTTGAGAAAGATGAACTACAATCCTGTGCTAGTCTATAAGAGTCAAGGTGAAGAGCAGCATGACAATATTTGCAACATTTTCAAAAATGACTTCTTGTTGTGCTTGCAATCAGAATTTCAAAAAGATATGTTGATAAAGTTTGGTTCTAATGTTATCTGTATGGATACCGCTCATGGAACCAACAGCTATGACTTCTCTCTAACCTCCATACTTGTAGTGGATGAGTTTGGAGAAGGAATTCCTGTTGGTTGGATGATTAGCAACAGGCAAGATGGGTTAATAAACATTGAGTTTTTAAAAGCCATAAAAAGAAGAACTGCTAGCATACATCCAAGGTGATTCATGACTGATGATGCTGAGCAGTTTTTTTCTGCTTGGAAAGCAATATTTGGAGAGGCGGGTACAACAAAGTTGCTTTGCACATGGCATGTTGATAGAGCATGGAGGAAGGCACTTCAACAGCATATCGAGGAAAAGGAAAAGCAAGTGGAGGTATATCACCAGCTTAGAACTCTTTTGATGGAAAGTCAAGAGGCAAAGTTTAGAGATATGTTGCAAGAAATTTTAACATACATCAAGGAGCACTATGACAAATTTCATTCTTACTTTCAGCACAATTATACTAACAGACTAAAGCAATGGGCATCTTGTCACAGAGTCAATTCAATAGTAAATACTAACATGTTTCTGGAATCTTTTCACAGGGTGGTCAAAATTGTATATTTGAATCACAAAAAGAATCGCAGAATTGACTGTCTTATCTCAGTTCTGCTTAAAATCGTACGAGATAAGGCTTTTGAAAGATTCAAGAAGGTGGAAACTGGAAAATCTACTCATAGATCGTGTGAAAGACATAAAAGAGCTTAAGAAATTCAAAAAAACTCTTCTTATGATATTACCGTTGTAAATACAGAACAGTGGAAGGTAGAGTCTTTAAGTTATCCTGGCACTTACTACATCATAAACAAATGTACAAATTTATCTGAACAATGTAAGTGCAAGCTGGTTTGCAAGCAATGTAGAATATGTATTCATGATTTCTCTTGTACATGCTTAGATGCCACTTTACATTCTACCATAAGCAAGCATGTGCACCTTGTTGCAATGAAGATTAATCCTGATTATGGACTTGTTTAAAAAAAAGAGTATAAATAATGATCATGGTGATTCTGCTACATACTTTAACAAAGTACTAGCATCAAACAACAGTGCAACTAGTGCTTTTAGCACTAGAAAGACATTGCTTTTAATGGTAGAAGATCTTGTCAATTTAGTTAGTCGCTGTAAAGATGCAACCGCATTAAACACAGCCAAGACCCACATAGGCACTGCAATTACAGTGTTACATTCTTTACCTTGTTCAACAACAGCTTTACCTATTAAACTAAAAATTCCACCTAACAGCAACAACGAAACAGTTGAAATTCTTTTCAACTAAAAAGAGGAGAGTAGTTGCCACAAAAACAATTTCTAAGCCATCCACTACAGAAGTGATTAAACAGAGAATAAATCTTCAAAATATAGAGCCAAAGATCTGCGGAGTGTGTTTGAAAGAAGATGATAGTACTAATGATGAATTAGTGGATTGGATTCAGTGTGCTCTCTGTGCCATGTGGATTCACTGTCATGTTCAAAGATATTGCCCGTGGATATTTTGAAGGAATATATATGCCATTACTGCACTAATGACAACATAAAGAAATAATTATTTTATCAATAGTTTTAGCTATTAGCTATATATTGTAGTTTATCTTTCAATTGAGCCACCTATATGAATGAATTTACAAACATCATATGTAAGGCTGTACTTATTGCTGAGATTTAGATAGTTGTGCTTCTTCATAACAGTATACATAGCTTTGTGGTAATTTATTCGTACTTGTAATTTTGAGAGATTCATAAATACTAAGCAAAAGAATCTGATTTTTTTTTCAAGTGATGTGTTTAAATGGTCCCATAGCTAGCTATTATTTTGGGTGTCTAATGAGCTACTCTATTGTTCCACTTCCGACACCGCACAACTAATCTATTTTGTCTTAAGTATCCATCTGATTCATTTATTGTATTTAATCACATCACTTTATTTTTCTGGTTCCACAAGATCTTCAAATAATCATTAATTAGAATTTAAGTTCCATTGCACTCTCACTACATTCTTACTGAGGCCATACTCTTATGTAACTGACTATCTCACCCTTTCATATCCACTGACTAAGTAGCTAGTACCTCTGTGGTTAATTAATCAATGCAACTGCTCTTTGAAGAAAGAGAACTAGCTAGTAATGGCAAAGAAACAAACAAGTTTGCTGAGTTTCTGGTCAGTTTCCTCTCAAGGACCAGTTAAAGAACCAGCAATTGAATCCGTTGAAGAACCAGCAGTCGAATCTGTTGAAGAACCAGTAGTCGAATCTGTTGAAGAACCAGTAATCGAATCTGTTGGAGAACCAGTAGTCGAATCTGTTGAAGATAGCCCTAGCTCTGCAATAGAAGATGAAATTACTAAAGCTATCGATCAGGTAGACCAAGCCACAATGCCAATGACATCTGAGACATCTGGTTGTTCAAGTGTATGTTGTTCTGATGAAACAAAAGCATTCCATCCCACAGATAAGTTCACTCTTCAGGCTCTCAAAACCAAGGGCAGAAGTTTTCAATCTAGCTGGTTTAAACAGTTTCCATGGATTAGTGTTTGTGTCAATCGGAAGAAAGTATTTTGCATTTATTGTAAGCATGCAAAAAAACATGAGCTATTTACTTTCAGTAAATGTGGGGAAAAAACATTTACTGATAGTGGATTTCAAAACTGGAAGAAGGCTGTAGCTAAATTTAAAGATCATGACAGCTCATGTTTTCATCAAGAAGCTAAGTTGAAGTGGATTGCTCAAGAATAGCCAACCATCACAACCCAGTTAATTGCACGACAGAATAAGCTTCAGCTAAATAGACGAGCTGGCTTGCTGAAACAACTGAGAGGTTGGTATACAGTATCTCACACGGCAAGGAGTTGCACTACAAGGACATCGACAAGAAGATGGCAATCTCTTTCAGTTGTTAGTTACCTGGAGTCATGATTGTGAAGTTGTTAAGTCATGGCTGAAAGAAAATTGATACACCTGTCATCAAAGTGTCAACGATTTAATAAATATAATGGGTAAAAATTTGTTACGTGTTCTACTATCAAGAATTGGTGCACAAGACCCAGCTTGGTTTTCTGTTGTTGTTGATGAAGCTACAGACATGTGCTCCACAGAACAGCTAAACTTGTCAATTCGCTGGGTGAATAACAGGTATGAATCGTTTGAGGATCCTATTGGTTTATTCAGAGTGCCGGATACAAAGGCAGAAACATTATTTGCAGTAATTAAAGATCTTCTCATCAGGTGTAATCTTCCATTGGAAATGTGTCGTAGCCAGGCCTATGATGGAGCAGCCAACATGCAAGGTAAACGTTCTGGAGTGGCAGCAAGGTTTTTTAGCTGAAAATCCAGCAGCTGTTCCAGTGCACTGTTTTGCCCACTCTTTAAACCCATGCCTTCAGGGAATAGGAAGAAACATAGTCTGCCTTAGAGATGCTTTGGACGTGGTTCGTGAAATTGGTGAGCTAATAAGGTTTTCCCCTAAAAGGCTTCACTTATTTTTCTCTGTAATTAAAGAAGTCAAGGAAGAAGGCACAGTAAGTTTGAAGTTATTAAGCACGACTCGCTGGACTGCTCGTACAGCAGCAATTGATGCCATACTTAAAGATTACAATGTGCTTTTGGAAATCTTGGAAGAAATTCATGATACAACTAAGGATGAATATGGATTGAAAGAATTTGGCCTAATGCAGTTATTGGAAAAATTTGACACACTTTTTGGTCTAAAGCTGAGTTACCAATTGTTTAGTGCTTCTGAACAAGTTTCATTAACATTTCAAAAGAAAAATATTGCAATTCATGATGCATTATCTGCTGTAGAAGCGGCAAAGAATCATTTCAAAATATTACGAACTGATGAAGAGTTCGATTGCTTCTATAGCAGAGCAGAAAGCTTTGCTGAAGAACATGGAATTGATTTGCCTATTTTGCCTAGAAAGAGGAGAAGGCCGCAGCGTTATTCAAGTGGAAGTGAGCCACATACTCCATCTTGTCCTAAACTACATTACAGAAAGATGTATTTTGAAGCTTGTGACGTACTGTTAGGAGAACTTCAAAATCGATTAGAATCCAAGACCATTCCAGCAGTAGTATCTATGGAAAAGGCACTAATAAAAGCTGCCAATAATCAAGAATTTGAGAGTGAAATGAAAGAAATTGAGAAATCTTGTTTTTCTAAGGATATCAATTTTTTTTAATTAAGAAAGCAACTTCAACTTCTTCATAGTGCAGTGAAGACAGCTCTGCCAACAGTTAAAACGGTCACTTCTATCCACACTATATGTGATGCCATGAATGAGAGAGATAGCTTCAAGGAGTTGCTTTCATCTATACATGGACTTCTTTGACTTGCTCTGACTGTCCCTATATCATCAGCAACAGCTGAACGAACCTTTTCTGCCCTCAAGTTTGTATTCACGTCACAACGTTCAACTATGACTGAAAAGCGATTGAATAACTGTTTACTTCAGCATATACATCAGGAACTTACAGACTCGATGAATCTAATCGAAGTAGCAAAAGAATTTGTTGGAATGTATGATACATGGAGAAAATACTTTGGTAATTTTTTGTGACAGTCTAGCTAAGGAACTAAATTTATAATTTTCAAGCACACTATAATTCGTATATTTTCAGCTGGTACTCCTGATTCATTGTCATTTTTATAAACTTTTTTGTTCTTTATTTTTGTCATGATCCTTCCTTTTATTAGGCTCATAAATTTTTTGCATCTTCAAAACGCAAAGTTTTGATTTCCTAAGCAATTTATTTATTATGCCCCAGTTATTTTCAGCCCCCCACACTTTTGAAGTGGTGTTTCTGCCACTGCAAGGTTAATACTGCATGCGTGCACACTTATCCGTATTATTTCACTTAGCTACTGTGGTATTTCACTTAGTTTCCACTTAGTTACCGTGCTATTTCACTTAGTTATGTGCTATTTCACTTAGTTACGCACTATTTCACTTTCTCTGTGCGACTTCAATTGAAGAGTGATTTTCCCACACATTTTTGAATGGGCAATTTACGTGCCGTACTATTAAATTTAGAAATTGTTGTGACAATACGCCATCTGACAAGGAATAGTCTGAGAGAACAAACTCAAAACATGTTTCATTTTGGTTTTCTTCATATACATGTTCCATATCATCGTCAGGAGTGGCAGTAAACACTCGGCCATTGTAACTAATGAAATGCCCCCCCCCCACCTCTCTAGTACTTTAGTGAGATTGTGTTGTTGTTTTTTTCCATTAGTGTACTAGCAATTTTTAATTAACAGTGGTATACATGATGACAGTGGCTAAGGTGTAAGGCTAAGTAGGAAAAATAAATAATACAAACAAAAAAAGAGAGAGGGGGGAAATTTTTATTCTAAGTCATGGCACAGAATTACATCTTATAAGGTGTATTGCGTGATTAACTTTGATGTCGATTGCCCCCCCCTCCCCCCCATTCACATTGTCTAACTTAGCTCCCCCTTGGGTGACAAACCGGAATAGCCCTAATGATGTTGGGTGTTGAACTCGTCTACAATCAGTATGGGTCATGAGATCCTCAGAAGTGTGTCTAAGAGTTGGCCAGAGATATATTTATCGTATTGACAGTGGTTAGTGTGCAGCAGTTCAATATGATGGGATTTATTGGATAATATTTGTTTGATTAGGTATAAACATACTTGATTATTAAAGTTCAATGTTGTTGTTTTTTTAATAGCAGCCTAAATGTTTGATTAATAAAAACATTTAGGTATGACTAGTGGTTTGAACTTTAATAATCAAGTATGAATATGATGAAATGGAAGTCAACGGCTTCTATATCAATATCTGAACACACAGCTGATGTCTTTTATAGTAGGCATTCACTATGTATATAGAAATTTGTAAGTAAGTAGCTGCAGCCAACAACTCCACATTAGTTCTCAAGATGTCTGGTCGAAGCATTTATTTGAAGTGAGAATTCATATCAGGTGGATTTATTGAAGTTAAATGGGGAAAAAAAACAATTGCGGCCGCATTAATGCAGCCACGGAAGTCGATCACTTTAAAGAATCATAAAAAATACAATATTAAAGCTCTATGTGACATACGGCAATCAAAAGACGTCTAAAAGACTGCTCATTCTGACAATGGCTAAAACCTTCTTTTTCTATGTAACCTTTACTAATTTTTTGTACCATTCGGTCAGGAGTTTATGGCTTCTTGTTTTACAACCTTTGAGGCTATTAAAAGCTTCTGGCGAATTTAGCCATGTTAGAGAAGAAGAAAGTAATGACAGATAGTTAGCTACCTGTGCAGCCGTTTTCCTTAGGGTTAGAACTGTAGAAAGTAATGATAGAGCCTCAGGGAAGCCAGTATAATCAAGCAGTACTAAGTCCAGTAGCAATAGATGTCTACCTAACACTGGTATTAGTAAGAAGAGGTGATGAATCTGTAATGATAGAAAGAGTGCTAGGAGTGTGAGAGCAGCAAGCAAGAGAAGGTTTGATTCAGTTTATTTGAATGTCTGTCTTGAAACCACTTTATTTACCTGTATAAAGTTGGGTTTTTTCTATAGCCTTACTTTATACATTAAAATATGATGGGAAGAGAAATGTATTTTATTTTTATCACTTTTAAAAAGTCACTGATGAAGGCTACATGGAGCCGAAACATTTAAACTATTATTACAGATACTACAGAAATTAAAAATAAATATATTTTAGTATGAAGCTGAATATTTAACCCTCAGTGCGCATGCGCCCAGAGGTTACAGTAGTCCTAGTGTCATTCATTAATTAACCCTCAGTGCGCATGCGCAAGAGGGTTACAGTAGTCCTAGTGTCATTCATTCATTCATTCATTAACCCTCAGCGCGCATGCGCCCAGAGGGTTACAGTAGTCCTAGTGTCATTAACCCTCAGCGCGCATGCGCAAGAGGGTTACAGTAGTCCTAGTGTCATTCTGTCACTCTATCTGTCAACAGGCACTTCTGGAAGGTAGGAACCAGCCAGGCTCTGAAAGCGGCATCAAACAGCAGTATTTCACGAAGTAAGTTCTTTTAATATGCCAGAATTTTGATTTTGGACTTCATTTTCCTTTCCGGAGCCGTGCGATCGTAGGCTTACAGCGGGAACCGCCCCTTAAAAAACTTGCTTGTCACGTGAGCCAGCTTTCAGGCTGCAAATCACTTTTAAATAGCTAACAATTACATGCATTCAGTGTGAGGTATTGTGTTGCGTACTTGTTGAGTGAGCAAATACCTAACCTAAAAGTCACTGGTTGGAACCCTTGTAGAGGCTTTTTTTTTCTTTTTTTTTTCATCCTGTTTTTTTTTTTGTCTTCTTGCCTTATTTCCCTCTTCCTACTGTTTTTATTTCTTTCCTACCTTTTCCTTTCATTTCCTCTTTCTTTCCTGTACTGTTTTTCTTTATTTCTTCTTCCTTTTTCTTTTCTTCCAACCTTTTTTCATTCATTCCTCTTTCTTTTGTCCCTCTTCATTGTCTTTTTCTCTTTCCTGCCTCTCTTCATGCCACTTCTCTTTTTTTTTTTGTTTCTACACTTTTCCTTTGTTATTATTTTCTTTATCATACTAGCTAACTAGCGCTGAGGGTTTGCACTTCAGTGCTCTAGTTCATTCATTAACCCTCAGCGCGCATGCGTCCAGAGGGTTACAGTAGTCCTAGTGTCATTCATTCATTCATTAACCCTCAGCGCGCATGCGCAGGAGGGTTACAGTAGTCCTAGTGTCATTATAAGGTTTAACAGTATAGTTAGACCAAGTTAATTACGAGGACCGTCAAAGGGGATAGGCGGGGCTGGGGGAAGCCCCGCCTCGAGCAGTAACCAATTCAGCATGCAGACCCACGTGAGTAGATGTGTACACGTGGCCAGCGAACGTAGAAGAGCGGATCGTCTACATAACGCTGCGGGACTGAGATCAACAGGGAACCAAGTTGTGTGTTGACAATATTGCATTTTCTGTCCCCTATAGATGTCTAGCGCGGGACCTTCGACCGAGAGATTGGAGTCGAGCCCAGCCAGCGGTGCAGGCACTCCAGCACCAGTGGTGACGGCGATGCCGATAGACACCGCACTGGTGGACATGATTGCTGCCAGAGTAGCAGCTCAGCTTGGAGAACGAACCGGCAGGGGAGGAGACAGGAGCCGCGCGGTTCCAGAGGCTAGGTCGGCAGAAGACCCGACTGTCAGAGAGACCGCACAGGAGAGGATCCAGGAGACTCGCGGTAAGAACGGCCAGTAACCAGTTAGCAAGTGGGCAGGAAAAGGGGCCAGTAACAGTCTATAGGAATAGTAGTAGTAGTAGTAATCAAAAAAAAAAAAAAAAAAAGAAGATTATATAGTAATTAGAGAGGAGTTAATATAATCAGGAATGAATAACAACAATCAGCAGTGGTGCTTAGAATGTCAAGCTGGGAATGTCGCAGGGTCTAGAAGCCCGTCTAGGGGAGCAGGGCTCACGATGTAAGGTTGCGGGCAAAGGCCCTGGAGAACGGCAGAGGGCGGAGGCCCCAGTGTAAGGTGATGGGCAGAGGCCCCAGTGTAAGGCAGTGGGCGGAGGCCCCAGTGTAAGGCAGAGGGCGGAGGCCCCAGCGTAAGAAAGAGGGCGGAGGCCCCAGTGTAAGGCCGAGGGCGGAGGCCCCAGTGTAAGGTGACGGGCAGAGGCCCCAGTGTGAGGCAGTGGGCGGAGGCCCCAGTGTAAGGCAGAGGGCGGAGGCCCCAGTGTAAGGCAGAGGGCGGAGGCCCCAAGGTAAGGCAGAGGGCGGAGGCCCCAGTGTAAGGCAGAGGGCGGAGGCCCCAGTGTAAGGCGATGGGCAGAGGCCCCAGTGTAAGATGATGGGTGAAGCTCCCAGTAAGACAGTGGTCGGAGAAGATGGTGTTGGAGGTCCCAGTTTAAGGTTGAAAAAAAAAAATAATAATAATAATAATAATAATAATAACAATAACAAATAAATGAATAAATAAAATAATAAGTATAAATAAATAAAGTAATTAGGTAATTAATTAAAAAAAAAAAAAAAAAAAAAAAATATATATATATATATATATATATATATAAATTGTTTAAGGGCATAAGCTCAGGGATTGAACCAAGCAGGATTACGGGGAGTAGGGTTCAGGAACTCCAGTAGTGATGTAATGGGCGTAGGTCCAAGGTGTTGTCACAAGGAGGGGGGGCATAGATCCAAGGCGTAAAGTCTGGTATATGTCTGGTGTTAAAAAAAAAAAATAAATAAAATAAAAAAAAAATAATAATAAAAAAAATAAAAAAAAATAAAATAAAATAAAATAAAATAAAAAAAAAATCCAAGGTGAGGTTGGGCGTTGGGTCGGAAGTGACGGTGCGGGCGTAGGTCCATGTTGAGGTCGGGGGCAGTCAGTCCAATGTATAGAGGTAGGAGTGCATTCAATGCAACAAATTTGTCTGTGTTGGCTAGATGGGGAGCTGGGCAGTGGCCCCACCCCAGAGGAAGTGGCCAGTCTGGGCCTCCCAGTATTTCCAAGTGATGAGGGTGGTGAGAGGAGTACCCCCGCTCGGGAGGCAGTCAAGCAGGCAGTGGAGCTTGCTGCAGGGAAGAAGGCCCAAGGACAATACAGGAACAGTGACGAAGGATCACCGTTTATCCTCGGCGAGGCTCTTCCAGTAGTGCCGGGGAAGCTGGTGCTGAAGATTCAGCGAGGGGAATACGTGGACATGGCGGAGCTGCTAAAAGATAATAGGAGGGAGGAAGCACAAGGAGAGCAGAGAAGGAGACGAGGACGGCGAGGGGCATGCTATGCCTATAACGAAGGGAAATGTTTCTTACCGTACTGCCGTTTCGAGCATGTGTGCTCAGTATGTGGGGGCCAGGACCACAGGAAGTCCACGTGTCGCAGCAGAGGCCATAGAGTGCCTGAAAGGAGTGGACCAGCGGCACCGCAGCCATGAACCAGGGTATTAGACCCTCATTAGTCTCATTATAGCATGTAGCAGGCTGAGGCCATGTGGACAAATTGATGTATATTAAAAAAATAATAATAATAATAATAATAATAATAATAAAATTAATAATAATACTAATATAATAAGTATTTAAATAATTAATAAGTTACTTCATAGGGGGTAGGGGAAGTAAAAAAAAAAAATAAAAAAAAAAAAAGAATATAGATATGTATATATATATAGATATGTATATATATATTATTAGATAATTAATGGATAGGAAAAGGGTCGTTTTGTTTCGTTGGTCAAGTTGAGTTCATGTGGAACAAAGGTCCTCGGAGTGCAAGATATGCCTACATCGATCACCTGAAGCGGCTGGCTGAGAGGAAGCCGCCCAGTCGGGTAGATCTCCCAGTGAACTGCCGATCTATAGTTTCACCTCTCGACTGGCGGATTTGGGGCAGGCGGCTGCAGCGGCACCCGGACCCTGAGTTTAGAAAGTACATAGCGACAGGGCTAAGAGAGGGATTTCGAGTTGGCTTTAAGTATGGAGCGGTCGATAAGGTGCCCGCCCGGTCGAACATGCAGTCGGCCATAGAGAACCCCCGAGTGGTGGACGAGTATCTGGGCAAGGAGGTTCGTCTAGGGAGGGTTGCAGGCCCTTTGGATGGAAGCAGTCGCACGGTGTTTCATATCAACAGGTTCGGGGTAATTGAGAAGCCTCACCAGCCAGGAAAGTACAGGCTGATAGTAGACCTATCATATCCAGAGGGCCATAGTGTTAATGATGGACTGGAGCCAGAGTTGTGCACTATGAAGTACACATCGGTGGATACTGCAGTTGACAGAGTACTGGCGCATGGGAGGAGCACACACCTAGCAAAGTTCGATATCGAAAGTGCATACAGGATAGTGCCAGTACACCCAGACGACAGGCCACTGCTTGGCATGGAATGGAAGGGAAGGGTTTACGTCGACAAGACCCTGCCCTTTGGTTTGAGATCAGCACCGAAGATCTCCTCGGCAGTAGCGGATGCCATGCAGTGGCTACTAGAGCAACGAGGAGTGGAGATTCTGCACTACTTGGATGATTTCATGGTCATCAGCCCTACCCACAGTGGATGCAGGGAGGCACTAACCACAGCTCTGCAGGAGTGTCAGGTGTTAGGAGTTCCTATTGCGGCTCACAAAACGGAGGGCCCGGCAACAACCATAGTATTTCTAGGTATCGAGCTGGACACAGAAGCCAGGATGCTGCGGCTCCCGAGGGAGAAGATGGCACGTCTTAAAAGAGAGATCAGCCGCTGGCTAGGGCGCCGCTGCTGTACAAAAAGAGAGCTGCAGTCCCTGATTGGGTTACTGCAGCACGCAAGCTGTGTAGTGAGACCGGGAAGAACGTTTTCGAGGCGGCTAATATCGTTGTTGTCGGTGGCTAAGAAACCACACCACCGAATTAGGCTAAACCAGGAATTCAGATCAGACCTGGTGTGGTGGGCTACATTTCTCCAGGCATGGAACGGTACGAGTATGATGTGCCACAAGGCCAAGGGGGCTTACGATGTAACTGTCACTTCGGATGCATCCGGAAATTGGGGGTGTGGGGCATTCTCATCTGGCGGTGAATGGTTCCAGTTCGAATGGCCAGAAGCATGGAGAGAAGTCCATATTACCATCAAGGAGCTGCTACCTGTAGTGGTAGCAGTGGCAGTCTCGGGTCGCAAGTGGAGAGGGATGTCGGTCAGCAGCGGGTTTACAGATCGGGGCAGCAGAAATACCTGTCATTTTGCTCACAGAGTGGGCGGGTCGCAGTACCATCTTCTGAGGACACCCTCATTTATTTCATAGCCTTTCTAGTAAAGGAGGGCTTGAGGTGCCGGACAATGAAGGTGTACCTAGCAGCCATACGGCATCTGCATATTTCGGAGGGAGCAAGAGATCCGTTCCAGGAACCTATGGGTAGACTACAGTACACCCTCCAAGGAGCGAAGAGAGCGGAAGCCTGCAGTGGAGCCAGTCCCAGAGCAAGATTGCCCATAGGTCCAGAAATTCTTCGAAAGTTGAAAGTAGTGTGGCAGAATGGCAGTCACAACCCAGACAGAATTATGCTGTGGGCGGCAGTCTGCCTAGGCTTCTTTGGTTTTCTCAGGGCGGGGGAGATGACAGTGCCTTGTGAGAAGAGCTTCGACCCAGAGGCACATCTCACCCGGGAAGATATTGCGGTGGATGACCCTCGGAGACCAGAGGTTATCAGGGTGGTTATCAAACAGTCAAAGACGGACCCCTTCAGGAAAGGGATTAGTCTATACATTGGAAGGACGTGCACAGACTTATGCCCAGTTGCGGCGCTGTTGGGCTATCTGGTGGAGAGAGGACATCGACCAGGTCCACTATTTCTATTCAAGGATGGTCGCTACCTGACAAGACAGAGGCTGGTCGTGGCAGTAAGAGAGGCCTTAAGTATTGCAGGCCTGGATCAGTCCCAATATTGTGGACACAGCTTCCGGATAGGAGCCGCGACAACAGCTGCAAAAAGGGGTCTGGAGGACTCGGTGATCAAAACACTTGGCAGATGGCGAAGCCTGGCATACTTGGATTATGTAAGAATTCCACGGGAACAGTTGGCCAACTACTCAAGAATCCTAGCATCCTGAGTGGCAGGGCTGGACGTATGTAACAATGGGGGGTAGGGCTGCAGGTCAGTTACAGCATCATCTGGGGCACACACCACAGTGGTTGTTTGTAGGCAGTATGTTGTTGATCTTAATTGTTTTAAAAAAAAATAAATAAATAAATAAATAAATTAAAAAAAAAAAAAAAAAAAAAAAAAAAAAAAGGGGGGGAAAGGGGAACCAATTGACTAGAGGGATACATAATAGGCGAGGGAGGCCAGCATGGGAGAATCACATGTAGCGTGGGTAAGTGTAGGGAGGTCAACAAAGAGAATCAAGACCTAAGTGGTGGGTGGATGTGGTGCATAGTCAAAATGGTAGCCCTGGGTGGTGGCAGGGGGGTGGTTAGGCTTGGGGGGGGGTCGTGGCCGACCATGGGCCTTGGGGCTCTAATTGGGGTTAGTCCCAATTAGAACCAGTTATCCCCTCTTGTCACCACTTAACAAGTGGTAAGGGGAATCCCCAAGCCTACACCTCCGCCATACTACACGGCAAAGGAGCCGTGGCACAGCAAGTCCTACCAAGGGGGAGCGAAGGCCAGAAAGCGAGCCGAGGCTACACCCTGGCCATCACGGTGAGTTAGGAGGGAGGGAGAGGACAGAAGTAATTAAATAAGGTTTAACAGTATAGTTAGACCAAGTTAATTACGAGGACCGTCAAAGGGGATAGGCGGGGCTGGGGGAAGCCCCGCCTCGAGCAGTAACCAATTCAGCATGCAGACCCACGTGAGTAGATGTGTACACGTGGCCAGCGAACGTAGAAGAGCGGATCGTCTACATAACGCTGCGGGACTGAGATCAACAGGGAACCAAGTTGTGTGTCCCACCCACCCACTCCTGCAATCCTCCACTGGGTAGCATGCTCCCCAGTGTGATCGGTGTAGGGCCTTGGGGCTCTAATTGGGGTTAGTCCCAATTAGAACCAGTTATCCCCTCTTGTCACCACTTAACAAGTGGTAAGGGGAATCCCCAAGCCTACACCTCCGCCATACTACACGGCAAAGGAGCCGTGGCACAGCAAGTCCTACCAAGGGGGAGCGAAGGCCAGAAAGCGAGCCGAGGCTACACCCTGGCCATCACGGTGAGTTAGGAGGGAGGGAGAGGACAGAAGTAATTAATTCCTAGAAAACAAGTGTGTGACTGTTGACAAGCTAACTGTTAAAAATGTATTTTATATTCTACCAACCGTATTTACAAAATGTTTAATAAGGAATACAAAAGTCAATAATATCTTGCGGCTAACAGTGAAATTTCACCTTCCTTTTGCAGTGAATATAGAACCAGCGTATTGTGTAGGCCATCAGAAGGACTTGTGGTAGACTTGCAATGACGAATAAAACAATAATTAGTATTTTTGTGAAGAGATTGTATTCTTCTAATAGGTCCAGTGAGATAGATACCAATAGCAAAAAAAAAGTCGTCAATAAAGAAAATAAAGCATAGTGCATATACAGCAAGTGTTGGTGCTTCTTATTGTATGGTTGAACAATAGCAGTAATTAACATAAAGACGACGCATACGATAATTGCGTATATGTATGCCATTACGTCTTGGGTTATGGCATAGACAGAATAAGTAACAATCCAGTATGCAGGGAAAGCAGCCGAGAACCACCTGCAATCTCTTGTGCCCGGTTCAGTTCCGTCCTTGTAGCAGCTCTGAAGTGTGTCCATAATAGCTCTGATGGCCAAGCACTTGCAGGAAAAGTATGTCAAAAACTTCTGGAAGTGCTTGGTGTGAAAAATTAAAAGCATTATGAAGGGAGTTATGTTAAGTGTGACACACAATATAATAGCTACAATAGCGTAAGGCAGATGCTCTTTTTAAAGATAATATTTAGCTTCATCGTTAAATAGCACTAGACGGTATTCTCTCGAGTAGATACTGTACAACTTGGCAGGTACGAGGAGTGTGAAGGAAATTGTGAGGATTTTGCTGTAAGACAATAAAAAGAATGTAGCAAATGCATTGATCACAGTTGTCCTGCTGTCCACATTCTCAAGAAAGACGGACATCACTATTTTTATCGGTCTCCATAATCTCACTAGTATCGGTATGCGTCGATCGTGCAACTTTATCAGTCGATACGTTACGTAATGTAGGAGAAGCGGGTACAATGCAATGCCATATTCTAGTGCTATTACAGTCAGAGGGTCTAGCTTCAGACAAATGGAATAAGCATTCCTGTTGAAGTCCAGGGACCATACGGCATACAGAATAGTGAGAACATTTACTGATACACTTGCTACTGTATTTTGGCTTGCCAAGTATATGATTGGCCGGAGGATGTATGGCGATGTTAAGGTTTGACCAAAGATGGCGAAAGGTAATAAGTATGAAGACGTCACATTCACTCCGAGTAATATTATCGTAAAGTAGAACACCATCAAAGGGCCATATGCTACTAAAAGATACTTCCATACACCATCCTTTCCTTTGCAGTAGTGTTCACTCAGGCACTTGTAACTGTAGGAATATGCTGGAGGGTAAAATCCTTTTTTACACTGCCCACAAAGCAACCCTTGCCTATTCCACTGTTTGCATGCTGTTGAATTCAAAGAATGAACATTTTGTGGAAGGTCATAATAAGCTTCATCATCTGCACTTCTTTTTCTCTTACTTCCACACTGTGCCAAGCAATATCCTGCCACGATATCGATTCTTCGGCTGTCGTACATAACACAGCTACAATCTACGGCTCTTGCTGTTAGTAGGTTTTCGTTACAGGCAATAATCCATTCTGGATATCCCGTACACCTACAAGTTGTTGAGTTATCGCACTGAAACATAACCGGGCACTTTAATATAGTGGGCATGTCTGATATCTGAAGACAGCTGGTGTTGACTGAGCATTGCATGGAATCTGTGACAGAGCATTGTGTAGATTCTAGTTGAGATGATGAGTACTTGAATGTTATATGAAATATAATATGTAGAATGTTGCCAAGATTTATGAGCGAAAGCATCATTTCGTAACTATCTGAGAACTATACTTATGCTTGATTATTATACATAGAGCAGCTCCTTTTTATTAAAAAGGTGCACATCAGTAATATATTGAAAGTGTATTTAGTATTTAAATTGAAATACAAAGGATCTATATTGATGTTTCATAAACTGAAGCACAATTATTCCTAATAAAGCAAGGATAACTAAGTTATGAAATTTTCAGGAGGGCAAAACCATTTCTAGGAGGGAAAAAAGCCCCCTAAAAACGTCTTTAAAAGTTTCTGCTTGGGAATTTTACTATAGTGTGCATGTCTGATATCTGGAGACTGCATGTATTAATGGAACATCGCGTGGAATCTACCACAGAGCATTGCGTAGATTCTAGTTGAGCAGATGAATGCTGTCACATTGTAAGAATAAGTCTAAGTAACATAATGATATGAACTTGGGAGTTGACTGAGTTATACAAACATGGAGCAGTGTTTGTAATCTTTATCAACAACATATTGAAAGTTTTTTCAGATATATAGGTAAGGATCAATAGATGATTGGTAATGTTTAATAAACTGTAGCATGTGTATTCGCCGAAGAAATGGTTAGCATCATGGGTCAGTTAATGGTTTCTGTTTAAAACTAGTTGTGGCGAGATGGTCGGAGAAAGCCCTAGTAGGCTGCCACCAGAGTTGTACTCTAGACCAATTTAGCTACCCGAGGCGGTCAAACCTTCCAATCTCCCAAGGTACGATTTGGATAGATCAGACAAGGGATTGTGCTTAATAAAGATCGAGCATGAGTACAACTGAAAGGGCGCATGCTCAACCAGCCATTATTATAGACAACTGGTGAAGCACGTGCGGTGAGTGGTCGTGAGACGTAGACAGAAATGACGTGATGGTGTGCGTGATGACGAATACGTATGAAATGTAAATGATGCGTAAGGAAATAGTGCTTGTGCGTTCTTAGGAGTGAAAGTGGTGGGCTGTACCACCACACTAGTGATGCGCTCTAATAGCACAAAATAGCGAAGCGAGCGATGCATGTTCCCTGTAATTGCAGCTATTCCATGCATGCTTGGTGTGGCTACACAATACTCTTGTAGTACAAAAAGTAGTGGGGATATTAGCTTCTTGTTCACATGGTGTGGCTGCATTTTCAGTGTCTTCAAGAATAGTTGAGTTTACAGCTGTATCAATTTGATTGGTACCGTAATCCTCAGGAATAGTCTAATAAATAAATTAGGAACATTTAATGGCTTTTCAAAAAGAAAGATTCTTTACTTTGCTACCTGTTTCTGTTTCGTTTTAGCTCTCCTCCTCCTTGCCCTGTCTTTTTCATTTCTTATCTCTCTCCTTACTAATTTTTCTTCTGGAGTTTCTAACGCCCTCAAAGCTCTTGACCGAGCGTTTCTAATGTTTTGTCTCTCTTTCGCAGAATTTGCTTCACTGGGCATCGCTACTTTGTACGGCGGGTAAACAAAACAAAATGTTGCTAAAAAGGTTACCCGGCCCGCGCAAGCGCGTAGGACAAAATGTGCACATGTACGCCCATGCAAGAACAAAAACAATTCCTAGACCTAAATATATATATATATATCGCGGACTCATTAGTAAGTCAGCTCTGCTCGCTTCGTTGAACTAGATGGGTAGTGTTTATTTCAATTATTTTCACCAAAATATATTATCGAACTAATTCTTGATCCTTAGTTACATTGCTTATTTTTTATTAAATACAAAATTTAAAAAAAAACTGATATATATGAATAGAGGTATTCCTAATGATTTGGGATCACAAAGTTAGGATGTATGTATTAAACAAATGTGCTTTCTTAATTTGGGACATCAAACCAAATTTTGTAATAGTCTTTGGGGTATCAAAGTTGAATATTGAAGAAAAATTTTTTTTATATACATTTAAGGGAGGATGATAACTGAGTAAGTGAGATACTCTCTGTTGTAACTCAATTAGAGGTTTCACTACACTTGCGTATATAGCACAAGTGATCCCCTTTCTAATTATGTCAATTTTTCCAGAATGCTTCTTACAGTTACCAAGTTTCCAGGTGTGATTAATCCCACGTCACCAGCTTATTTGACAATGTTCTTAATCTTTTTTAGCTAGAAAAACTGTACATACTGTAAATACCAACCAAAAGTTTATTTGGAAGATTTTCTCAGAAAAGTAAATTTAGGCTGTGCAATTGAGAACATTTTCAGCTATTAAATTTTTTCATGGCTTCTAGGTTAGCCATTTTCTGGACCTTAATTGTATAAATAGAACATCAGGTAATGATCATATTGTTGCTCTTGTTCAAAGTGTCAATTATACTTGTTGTGAATTACAACTAAGCTAGTTCAGTTGCCGTTATACAAACATACCACTAAAAAAATTAATACTGAGCGAAAAATCAACATACTGTAGTGATTACAATGATGACCATGTAGGTTGTTGATGGCACTAAATATAGAAAATGGCATCAGGAATATTCAATACATTATTGTTACCCCTGTATACATATATGAATCAAGTCTATACTGTAAACTGAGAAGTAATTGATTTATAGTTATGGGACGAGAGCTATAAAGACTGTAACTTAAGAACTTATATCTAACTCACAGATAAAGTAGATGTTGTCGATGTGTTAATTTTTCAAATTATTCTAGTTTAAAAAAAAGTACAACAATAAACTTCTTCATTTTATCAAGTAACTTATGTAGTCAAAGATCACAGTTGGAACTATTCAATAGTTAATTTATATATTATATCACTGGAAAAGTCATTAAAAGAAAAGGCTAACGAATCGTTCTTATTCCCATGGTTACCCGAGTTGTTAATATTTGTGGTGTAGGGAATTACAGGAGCACTTGGTAATCTTGGAGACAATGGCGATATCGGAGACCAAGGAGTGATGGTAAGGTCCTGTTAATTATAGTAGTAGCTATGGTAGTAAATTATTGAAGTAAAATCTTTAATTTATTGCACTCCTATATTGCAATACAATAGTATGAATTATTGCTTGTCCAAAATATACATGTAAGTCGGATTCCATTTAATATATTATATGTATACAATGGTCTAGTACTGTTTTAAATTTTTATATTTTGAGAAAAGTTAACATCACATGAATATAATGTTTATTTGGAATGTGGTTTTTCACAGATATAAATGGGGAAACTCAAAATCCTTACCAACTGTGTAGCAGTGCCTGGAATAGTTTAATTTAATTGCTAGTCAATCAAAATGTTTAGTTCTGCAATATTAATTAAGGACCTATAAAGAAAAAAGGGAGTATTTTTACATGTTAATGAATACTGTCATTTTATCATTGCAGGGTATTAACATTACTGGGCCAACTGGATACAAAGGAATGCAGGGACCTAAAGGAAGAAGTGGCAGAATGGTAATTTTATGATGCACGGCCACTTTAATAGAAGCAATTAATTACATCATTCATATTTTTGTCCTTCTGACTAGTCCTTTCTTACTTATAGTCAAATACTTACGACTAACCCCACAGTGAAGTCACAAGAATTAAATAGTTCTCAATGTACTAATGATTTTATGTGAGGATCTGATCTAGTGACATTTAACAAATATATTCCTATTCAGTTTCTGTCATTCGGCATATCTTTCAATAATAATTACAGCAACAAATTTGTATCTGACTTTATCTCAAATTCAAGTTATTTGATTGTTCATGTACAATTTGTTAACCTTAACTTAACTTTTGATGCTGGTAAATTTGCTCTATATTGACATTCCTTGTGTTTCTCGGAAATCAATCGTATCCACAACAAATATTCTAAAATACCTTATCATAGAGTCAAAATAGCAGATGCATCCCTGCTCGAGTTGCCAATAGCTCACCCATGTGACATAGGTACAGCATGTAAATATATATTATTCGTAAATTTTTATTCAGATACACAGATACACGAATATTCTAGTATATGATGGTAGATTAGATAGCAGTCATTGTCAGTGATGACAATATTAATTTGGCAACTACAAGCTAGCCCATGTCTCAAAAGTATAAGCCCTATCATTTGTTAAAACTATAGGGTGTAATAGGAATGACTGGAGATACTGGACTGCCAGGCATTCAAGGAGATAAAGGAAGTAACGGCATGAGAGTAAGTTCAGATGCGTACATACTAAAATCAAGAAAATTTTTTTTTAATTTTTGCTGGTAAATGAAATGTAGGGTTTGACTGGTGAAAAAGGAATGAACGATACAACAGGAGATGTAGGCTTACCTGGAATTAATGTAAGTCTTTTATACACACCAAAGTTCTTATTACTCTAATTTTTTGAGCCACTGATTGATATTCTGACATTTCTGTTATATTACACATATATTAATCTGTATTGTGTTAAGGGAACTACCGGCCCTGTGGGCGTCAAGGGAGAAAATGGAGTAGGTGGTCGCAGGGGGAGACCTGGACAAGCTGTAAGTTATAGTTTGAATGGTTGATGTTGTTGTAGTTTATGTGTTTAATTTGCTACGTATGCAATTTACCACTGTATCTATTTACAAGATTAATTTTATTTATATTGTCTTTACCAAGTAAAGAATTTAATTGTGAACAATATATTTGTTCTAATAGTGCACACATTTTTTTTCTCACTTCATCATTCAAATTTATGCATGCTTTTAGCACACGTTTGTTACATGTCATCCTGCCCACTTATCCATGCTTATATATTAAGAATTTATTGACTTTTCTAGGGTCCCATTGGTCCTCCTGGAGTGAACGGTTCTAAAGGAGAGACAGGTCCTAAAGGTGAGAAAGGAGAACCTGGATTTCGTGGGGAGACAGGATTGAAGGTAAAATTAATGGTATACAGAACTTCTATATGGAAAATACATTATGTAAACGTAATTGGAAGATTAATTAGCCTGACCTATTCTGCTAGTGCAACTGTGACTTTTAGGACTAGTTATGTATACTAGAAAATGGCTCACATTGAAGTGCTGAGGAAGTTTGTAACACACTCCACACAATAGTAGAAAAAGTACACGTATGCCTACACTAATTGAGTAGAAGACATACACACACGTACTTATATATCCTAAACAAATTAGTATATGCTTTGCACACTTTGCTCAATTATCTAATTATGTTATTGCTCTGGGGGGATGATGGAGTTATTGGAGGGACTGGTCCAGCTGGACCTCCAGGTCCTCCCGGATTATTGGGCCCTGTAGGAAGAAAGGTAAAAGATAAAAACTAGCATTCATTTATCTTAAGAATTGTAATTTATTCGTGCTAATTACTATCACGTGTGATTTGCAAGGGAGATAGAGGTGCAATGGGAGACACTGGCGAAGTTGGGCAGACAGGAGAGAAAGGAGTAAAGGTTAGGACACTGACGAACTCAACTGTGTTTTGTATTGAGCTTATAATCGTGATGTTTATTTAGGGAGGAAAAGGTATTAAAGGTCTTCAAGGATTTGCTGGCTTAAATGGCATGAATGGCTATATTGGATTGAAGGTACAAGTAGTTGAAGCTAGATGCCATTTTATAGTATTTTTTCATTATTACTTTTTAACATTATATCTAGGGTGATCAAGGACTACAAGGTCTGATGGGTACATCTGGAGGAAATGGGCAAGGCGGATTTATGGGGCCAAAAGGAGCAATGGTAATGGAAGTGATAATTATAATAAGTGCCATCCTTACGTGTAATTTAGTTCTGGGATAAATTTCAACAAGGAATAAGAATAGCAATGAAAATATTCTATGGTTTTTACCAAGGATGATTAAAAAAATGTGAATTTGCAGAATATCATTTGTTTGCATTAGGAATCAGATTTTTGTATGCATTTGCTATCGCTTACTATTCTACATAATTCACGTACTCACGCAATTCTCACCATCATAGTTTCTTAAGGATCCCTACATTAAGCCTTTTAGACTTCTTTCAATCCGCCTATAACCGGTTTATTCCATAATGTCCAGGAGACACACAGTAATTGTGTAGGGACACAAGGCACGCCCCCTGACCTTAGCAACGCCTTTACCCGGCGTTTTTTCGAAATAGCAATAATAAGTTTAGCAAAAATACTTAAGTGTTATAGTGCGTAGGGCAAAGACGGCTTGTGCTACAGCTTCCAAATTAGGAGGACGGCATACTGGTAGAATAAATTAGAAAACTTTAGATGCCACGTTTAGGCCGATTTTCCCAAAACCGGTCACTAATGACAAGCACACTAGCCCAGCTTTTTTTCATACAATAAGGATTTCTTAATTTCTTTTTATTCTTAAAAACCTTTTATTTTATGATTAGAAGAAGTAGAGCTAACTATGAGCTGTACATGCCTTAGCATTAATTGTATAGTTTTTTCATCTCTAGTTTCTTAAGACTCAAGTATAAAGTTTACATAGCTACTCATTGAAAATCAAATAATGTTTCCCTTTTGACTGTACACTGAAAGTTGAAATTTACTAATTTAAGTAGTATTTAACAACACACTAAAGTCACCATTTACATCTCTGAAAAGAAAAACTCATCTTGCAGTCCACTATTATTTGTTGTTGTTTTTAATTTGTTTAATTTTTTTTTTTGCCATTACAAAGTAAATTTAAGGTTTTTATTTACTATTTATATATAGGGTCCAATGGGAGATACAGGAAGTGTGGGAAATGTTGGAGATTCAGGTCCCCCAGGTGTCGCTGGAGAAGACGTATGTATTTAAATCATTTTTATTGTATAAATGACTCACTTGGTGGATTTCATTGCATGCCATGTTCTCTTATGCATTCTTATTAAACTCAATTTTAAATGTAAATTTGTTTTTTCGAAAACTTTTTTTTCAAACTATCTTACTCTTTTTAATTTAACTTTTATTTTATTTTTTTATTTTATGATTGTTTATGCAAATGAGTCAAGTGTTACCTACTTGGTTATGATTCATATTAGGGTGCAAAAGGAAACAAGGGGGAAAAAGGTCTCATGGGCATTACTGGTTCACCTGGAATTAGAGTAAGAAATTGGTCATTAAGATAACGAGTTTGTAGCTGATGACTTTTTGTTGATGTTGCTTTTTCGTCTTTTGTTGTTGTTTTTGTTTTGTTTGTTTGTTGTTGTTTTGTTTTGTGCTTTTTTTCCCTCTCTTTCCATTGTATGATTGACAGGGTCCCAGGGCTGGATCCAGGGGGGGGTTCAGGGGGTTCGAACCCCCCCTTTCTAAATGTAATATTTAATTATCGGCCTGTACAGCCAAACTTGCCACAAGCCAGGCCCTGCTCTAACATTGCACATGTCTACGACAATATAGATCGAATTTCCTTCTAATGATCAATCACATGTTTACTAAAGTGCTCATACAATTTATTGCTCACTCTGTAATTCATTTCATGTTCGTAACTTACCAAAAAATTAGTTGCTACCAGAAACTCTGTCAGTTTTGCCCTCTAATTCTACACCAGGTCTCTGCTTCTCTCTGCAGGCAGTGACAGGTCTCTAGCTCAGCTTGATATTCTGCTACTTGTAGCTATAAGCTGTAGTCCACTTAACTGGAGAACGTCATCACTAGTCTTTTCTCTCTCACTGGCATGATGTCTGGTCGGAGAGGGAAAAAAAGGAGTGCAGAAGGGTGTATGAATCTTGCAGAAATGTTGACCACCAGGTACAGCTATAGCTATAGTATAAGAATAATAAAATTTATTTTTTTGATTTTCTTCCTTAGATCTGGAAAAAGGTCCCGTTCTGATGCTCCTACTATTAGTCTATCCCCATCAGATGCTTTGTGCCATGAATCTACAAGTAATGATGTTAGTGTAGGTGAGACAAATGAATTCATTACAACCAAGTTGTTCTGAACTGGCACCCACAACTGGTTATGTTAATACAATGGGGCAGATAGACCTCGGGGTCCTTATACATGCTGCACATGGCTCCATTGATCGGCTGAGGCATTTATCTCAAGAAATGACAGATGCACAAAAGATTCAATTTCTTACTAATCATTTCAGACCCTCACCAAATGATGTTCTACACTCTCATCCAGTTACTAAGCAAGGAAGGTGTTGGAATGCCACCTTTCAGCTTCGATGGCTTGAACAATTTCCATGGCTGTCATATAGTAACGAACTTGAAGGTGTTCTCTGCCGTTACTGCGTTCTTTTTCCACAACAACCAGATCGTGGTGGTAGCCAAGGAGCAAATCCAGGTGTTTTAGTTTGTTCTTCTTATCAAAGGCCATATACAAAGGCACTAGGAAAGAATGGCATTCTTACTTCTCATGACAAAAGTTCAATGCATTGTCGTGCAGCAGAAAAAGCTGACCTTTTTGCTCAAAATTTCAGAAATCCTGATGATAGAATTGATAATCAGCTTCAGCAAAATAAACAAGAACAAACAAACAAGGATATTTTGCGTCTCATTGTGATTGCTGTCGAGTTCTTAGCTAAGCAAGGTTTACCATTCAGAGGTAATAATGATGATAAAGTGGATTTTTCCGATGAAAGCATAAATAGAGGCAATTTTGTAGCTCTTCTTCAATTGATGGGGAAATTTAGTAGTACACTTCACAATCACCTGCTATTTGCTAAGCGTAATGCCCTTTACACAAGCAAAACTATACAAAATGACATAATTAATGTCTATGCTTGTAAAATAAGGGAGAGTCTAACAAAAAATGTAAGGGAAAAGAATTTACCTTTACTGTTATTGCAGATGAGGTGACTGATCCTCATGCTAACCAAGAAATCATTTCGGTATGTTTGAGATTTGTAGATTTAACTTCTCCAAAAGAACCACATATTAAAGAATGTCTCATTAATTTTGTGAATTTGGAGAGAGCGAATGCTTCCGCCATTTGTGCTAAGATATTGGATTCTCTTTCTCTTCCCTCAGTCTCTTTAGATCCAGCAAAGATTCGTGGTCAGGCTTACGATGGAGCTGCTGTGATGTCATCAGATATAGCAGGTGTACAGGCTAAACTTAAAGAAATTTCTCCATTAGCCCTTTACACACATTGCTACTCCCATTGCCTTAATTTATCTGTTGCTGCTTCAAGCAAAGTTCAGGAAGTAAGAAATCTTATTGGCCTTATGAATGAAGCTCACTTGTTTCTATATCATAGCCCAAAACGGCAGAGGATGTTTGAATTGACTCTGCATGAATACCTCCCTAACTCATCATCTCACTCTAAACTTCCTGGTCTTTGCAAGACTAGGTGGGTAGAGCGACATACTTGCTATGCAATTTTTCATGAGATGTATGAGGTTTTGGTTACTTTCTTGGATGCAATACTTTCCCCACAGGATTATCCAGAGTTAGTATCTCAAGAAGGAAGTTGGAACTGGAACAGTGACACAAAAACAAAGGCACAAGGGCTTAAGAATTCCCTTACTTCCTTTCAAACCATAGCTACATTCATTATTACAAAGAATGTCTTTGATGAAGTCAAAAGCATTGCATCAAAACTACAAAAATGTGAGCAAGATGTTTATGAGGCATATACTATGGTAAATACTGTTATTGAGAACATTGATACCTCTAGAAAGAATATCGATATGGTTTTCAGTTCTTGGTATGAAGAAGTACTAACTTTGGCCAATAAAGTAAGTGTTGCTGAATTTGTGCCAAGAAAAACAAGCTTGCAAAGGAATAGAAGCAATACTCCTAGTGAGTCTCCTAGTCAGCACTACAAAAGGGCAATTGCAATCCCTTTGATTGATTCACTTCTGAGTCAAATGAAGGAGAGATTTTCTAATGACCATGGTCACTCTAAAAGATTATTATTCCTTATACCTTCCATTATAACCCTAAGTGACAATTTGAACATAGAAAGTATTAAGGAGGCCAAACAATCTTTACTCTTTTGGGAGAGTGATCTTCCTTTCCCAAGTTCTTTACAAAATGAGCTTAGGCGGTGGCAGACCCTTTGGCAGAGTCAATTAGGGGCTGATATTCCAAATACTTTTCTCTTGGCACTTGGATCATGTGACAGTGATTCATTTCCGAACATACATCAGCTACTTTTAATATCATGTACACTACCAATTACAAGTGCTGAAGCTGAACGTTCCTTTTCTTTGTTAAGAAGAATAAAAACCTGCTTAAGATCTACCATGGCTGAAGAACATATGTCTGACCTTGGAGTGATTGCCATGCATTATAGTGAAAGAATTTCAGTGGATGATGTCTGCCTAGCATTCACTCAAACTCATGCTCGAAGACTTTTTCAACCTTCACTTTTTGTTGACTAAATATCATTCCATTATACTTTCTGTTGGCTATAATCATCATTATATTACTTAATCTTTTTTTTTTTTAAATCGTCATTATTTTTCCTAAGGTGGGTGTGGTTTGGGTTTGGTTATGGGTGCAATTTTCTTAGAACCCCCCCTTGTCAAAATTCCTGAATCCAGCCCTGGGTCCTATGGGTCAAGCTGGCCCCCTGGGTGAACAAGTTCAGCAAGGAAGGAGTGGCTTGCCTGGGATGAAGGTATGTATTCAGACTCATCAGTGAAGAGTGAGTTACTTTAAGTACGTATAGCTATAACAATTATTTATTTTATCTCCAGTTAAACCGAGACTGAATCGTGTTGAGAAGTCTCATTATCTTATTAGTATCAATAGATATGAGTTAACAATTAAGTCCATTTCTATTGGCCAGACTTTATCAAGTGTGCAAGACAACTTTAGTATGTCATACATAATTGTCTTGCACACTTGATAAAGTCTGGCCAATAGAGATGTACTTATTGTTACTAATATCTATTGATACTAATACTATATTGATAGTAGCCTAGATATGAATTAACAAAGACAACATTTAAATAAATTCAGCAGTATAATTCTAATTAATGACCAAAATCTTGAACATTGCTCGTATCTTTCTATATACATAATTGTATGGAAATAATTGAAATTAATATATATTTTTCCTTGTGATAATGGTAAACTGGATTTATCGTCCAAGATTTTAATTAGTTACTGTACAACCTTGACTTTATGTCTATCTTTTATCTTCAACAGGGGAATGTTGGACCACGAAGAATGACAGGATTGCCTGGACAAGATGGTCAAAAAGGCGAAAAGGGATTTGCTGGACTAAATGTAAGTAAACAATTGTTGTCTTATTATACTCAGCACGAATGCATGATAGGGTTGTATACTCATTTAGTCAGTCATCACGCAGTCAGTGGTGTTAACATTAAAATTGATATCAAGCTGTAGTACTGGACAATTTAAGTCCTTTTAATTTGCCAGGTATTTTTCAAGCTGCTTCACCTTAATGAGATGTACTGTTTTTTTAGCTCTTAGGCATTGAATGTTTAGTTATAGCTACTATTATTAAATAGTGAGCATTCTCCAAGACAGATGAAAATTGTGCTGGCATACTAATTGTTTATTTGAGTGCCTTTAGCGTACTTGTTGAAATAGTGAACTAATAACTACTGAGCGTGAAAGCTAATTAATCTGTGTTATTTTTGATCACATAATTTTTTTTTTTTTTTTTTTTTACTAACTCATTAATTCGTGGCTGTATAATAATAATAAGAGTAGTTGTAGAAATTAAACATCTTTGTGTTTACATATGCCTGTAGGGTATACCAGCAATGGATGGAAGGAATGGTACTAATGGCTTAGATGGCACTCCTGGAGTTCAAGGTCAAGTTGGTCATCCGGTACGAAAATAAGTGACTCTGTTATGATATCCTATTTACCATTATTTTTTTGTAATTTTCACAGGGTATACCTGGAAGAGATGGTATAGATGGTATTCCAGGACTTCATGGTCTATCTGGGCCAAATGGCAATAGAGTATGTACTATACTGTTTATAATGACAATGTTATGTCATTGATGTGGATTGTGTCTTTTGTAGGGTGCGATTGGTCAGAAAGGAGAGCAGGGTGTCGCTGGTTTTGATGGAGAAAGAGGTGATAAGGTAATTATATTTATTTGTTATATTTAAATATTTGCAACAAGTAAAGGAAAGAACTAAATTTGCATCTGAAAAAATTTAAAAAAATTGAAACCAAACTGTCATTGGTGATATTTAGGGTGAAGAAGGCATCCAGGGAGAAACAGCAAACAATGCATATGGCACTAAAGGAGAAAAAGGACAAAAGGGAAGTAAAGGCTTTAAAGAAGTGAAAGGTTTCAAAGGCATTAAAGGAATGACTGGACCACAGGTGCGATAACAGGACTACATTCACATGTACTGCTTTATTAAATGTCGGAAACTTAACTTTAGGGAGACATGGGACTCATAGGAACTAAGGGGAATAGAGGAAGAAGTGGATCCACAGGATTGAGGGTCAGTGAAAGAGATAAGTGTGTATGTCTAGTTTAATACTGGAACATTAATCTTTTGATGAATACACACCTATGGAAGAATTAGTTGATCATACATACATACATACATACATACATTCACACACACACATTCATACATACATACATACATACAACTTTATGACCATCAAAAGTGAACACATTGCAAATTACTAGCATAAACAGAATTCAGTTATGAAATAATTTTTCGCTTTTATATAACTTTCTCTATTCTATTTACAATTGTGCAAATGAAATGATTGCATTTTATAGCAATTGAAGTGTTCATCATTAATAGAAACTATTTATTTTTCGGGGAAGTTATGTGGAAGTTTGGTGAAGAATGTGATGGAGACGTTGGAGAACATACGTGTCAGAGCATACATCATGACCAATCGTAAGAAGATATATTTTAATTCATTCGTAATAATAATTAATTAAGCATTGCTATAAGCACGCTTATTATTTGCATAGAATTTAGTGTTCAATAATATATTGTCATTTATTGGCATATCCTTCCATTTTATTGCAATCAAAAGTACTTTAAAAAGGACTTGGAAGCATTGCTGTCACATTTTTTTTAGACATTTGAGATGTGAAGCCAAGTTCTCAATTGCGACCAATAATAATTCCATATGGTATTGTGTAACAGGTAGCAGATGATGTTTTTTTTTATACATTTATTTCAGTTATGTTGGAAGTTTATCTTGCTCTTCGATGTGCAGCTATGACACCTCAAATTGTCAACCTCTCACTGTAAGATGTACTTATTTGTATTTAATATACATAATTAACACTAGTAAGAATGATTTTAATAATTAATTTGTAGTATTGTTATTGAGTGCAAGTTTATTGAGTGAAGTTTAGGAATATATATCTGTATTGTAGTTATCGTATTATGAAAACTAGTGCAATTAGAGTAATTTAAGATACTTTTGGTATACAATTTGACCACACTAGTTAATTAACTCACTGTTTTCTTTGTAAAATTATATTCACTTAAGTCATGTTTAAGTTATAGTGGCACTATTAAGCTACAACAAATTCTAAGTTATAACTATTGTACTACTTAATAATCATAGAATTGTTGACAGGTACTTGCTTTTGCCATGAATGCTTCCTCTCTTCTATCTCCCCCACTTGAGGATCCACGCTATCATCCTGCTCGGTCATTCTTGCCAAACTTGCACCATCTGGATCTATCCTGTCAGTCTGAACCTATGGCAGGTGGGAGGAGGGGCACATATGCAGCCATGGTAACAACTAACCAGAGGGCATTATCGCAAATGTTTCCTTACCAAATTAGTGGAGATCTTCCAGTAGTGAATGCCAAGGTAAGTAAAGCAATGTTGTTGTTTATGTTTGGTTACTCTCAGTGTCTTTATTTCTTGATTTCACAATTCACATGAAACAATACGTAAATGTGTATGCACCAACTTCCAATGTTTGCTTCAGTTTAAGCTAATTGTAACTTTAAAAAAATGTTACATTTTACTACTTTAAATAATTCAAAAAGTCAATCTCATTATTAAAGCCACAATTTATGAACTCATAGCTTATTGACCGGTGTTGTAAACTTCATTTTAAGTTTGGTTGATGTGTAGTTCTATTTACATTTTTTTGGGTTTTGTCTGTAGGGAGAACTTATTTCAATGGCTTGGCAGAATTTTAATCTCAGAAATGTATCATCGGAACTGCTTCTTACTTCTGATGGATGATCATTGCCATGGTAATTCTAAACTTGATATAACGTAAAAATAATGTAACCACCACAACTTAAAGAAAAGTAGCACTTGCTATTCTATTTTTCTTCTTTTGTTCACATATATCTAATTGGAAGCTGAATATCCCATTAGTTCTTAGCTGAATATCTCTTAGTGTGGCTTTTCAGAATAACTATTGTACAAATACATAGGGCAAGGATCTCTGCATTGAAATTAGCTATCAGAATAGAAGTAATTGATTCCTTAGCAATTCAGTTTTTACTTTTACGTATTGATAAAACAAAATCATTATGGAAAATTTTAGTGCACTGCACATCATGTGCGTTTTTGAATAACTAGTTATGAAAAGTACATCATTAAAGTGATGGCTAGCTACTTATTTTTTCATACTGTTTGAGTTTTTTTTATTACTATTAATTAGGAAGGGCATATGGTATGGATCAGAACATAAACCCTCTCAAGCCAATACATGTGGTTCATGGACAAGCCATTCTTCAGATCTCAGAGGCAGTGCTGTGACATTTACCCAAAGGCCAACTGTTTCAGTAAACCAGAAAACTATATCAAATACTCCAGAACTGGTGTCTTGTGATTCCACCGAACTGGCTTTCCTTTGTGTTCACCTTACCCATTCTCCAACACAATCACGAACACTTTATTTTTAGCCAGAGACTACATGACTTGTACCTACAAATCAATCTATGTTATGTGAAAGAGAGACCTTTGATGGAAAGGCTCTCTATAGCATTAGAAGCTACAGTTTCATCAGGAATGTATGTGTCACAATTTTGTTGAAACATTTAAACAGCACTTTCAAGTTTACAACTTATTATGTAGTTCTTTATACATGATATACCTATTTGTAAGGGATAATCTACAAGGTCTTATAGTCTATTAGGTAAAACTTTAAGTTGCATGTCCTGAATAGAGCTGGTAGCTATGCAAGAATAAGAAAACAAATTGTTTGAAATGGAATTTTTAATTGTTGAATCCAGTAGAAAATTAAACTCTTGATGGCTAAATTTATTAGCTACTAAAAATAATATTGTTTATTATTATTGTATTATTAGCTAAGCCTTATTTAAATATAATTTCAACCTGTAGCTAAGAACAGAATAAAGTCTAATTTAAATGCAGTTTACGAGCATGAATTTAATTAAGAATATAATATAGCTAGCTATCTTAGATTGTGCTGTACTGATTTCTGTGAGGTATGTATGGACAGGTTGCAATTGGTAAGTGTCTGTCATCATTCATAATACACATGTATGTTCTAGGGGTTATCATGCAAGTTTTGTTCTTTTTTTTTTCTTTTCTTTTTTTAGGATTTAGTGGCCATACCCCGGACTCTGCAGAACTAATGCGGGTGGCGGTTGTGCAGTAAATCACGCGTAGCAAGACCCTTTACCATCGCAACTGAGAAAAGGGTGTGGCTACGCGAGTATCAGCGCGGCAACCGTTTGAGCTCAAGGCGGCCCAACGAAGGGTACGCCCTTTATACGCCCCTATACGCGCTGTCTCAACCCGCCCTCCGCGCTCTAGTAACGGAGATATGAGGTTGTTTATCAGGAGTAGGATAAGTTTACCTGAATTGCTTAAAGCTATTCCTACTGAGGTGCTACAGGAGCCTTTGGCTGATGTGAAGTTGGCAAAAATCTCTTCCAATTTATTGGCATGGCCAATCAAAGGTTCAGCATTTGGGTTGACTCCTGGAGAGATCGAGGATATTAAGGAAGACCATAAGAACAGCAATGAAATGCAAAAGGTGGCCATGTTAAGGAGATGGGCACAGAAGAATGGAGATCAAGCTACACTCAGGCTGTTGCTTGAAACTTTATGTGAATACCACTATGAGGAGGAGGCTAAACAAGTTTGTGAATGTTTAGGGTACCCAATAAGCATGAAAGGTAAGCTGATTTAGATATGAATGTACATACACACTTTTGGTAGGCATATCATTTATGTGAAATATGTTTTGGTGAAGAGTATACAGCCAAAAGAGCCCCTCCCCCCCCCCCCCCCCCCACACACACACCCCCCTAACCCACCCACCTTAAAAAAAAATCCTAGATCTGCCCCTGAAACAATATACAGCCAAAAGAGCCCCTCCCCCCAACCCACCCACCTTAAAAAAATCCTAGATCTGCCCTGAAAATAAACATTTTTTTTATAAGGAGTCGTTTATTAGAGTAAAAAACTATCCAAGCTATTCTGTATTTTTCTTGCAATGTTAGCTATAATTCAGAATAAATATATACTATTTGCTGCCTCATGGTAATGTTGTTTAGTACAGAGTAGCTTCTAAGTCCTATTTTGCGCTATGCAGCTGTTGTCCATGCAATGCACCTTAAATAAATTTTTACCTAAGTGTCCCAACGCAGCAATATAAGTGATTGAGTTTGTTTCTACTTTCTGAATCCAGTGTGAGCAGGGTAATTAACCCTCAGTGCACATGCGCCTGAGGGTATATAGTAGTCAACCTGTCATTCAGTCATTCAGTCAACAAGGGATCTCGAAGAGTACGGCTATCCAGGCTTTGAAAGCAACATCAAACTATAGCACTTCACAGAGTAAGTCCCTTTAATGTGCCAGAATTTTTAGTTTTGACTTAGTTTTCAAGAAAAAGCGAGTAGAATTTCTGTCCTACAATCGTACGTTACGGTAATGGGAACCGCCCCTTACAAAAACTTGCTTGTCACGTGAGCCAGCTTGCAGGTTGCAAATCACTTTTAAATAGCTAACATTTACATGGATTCAGCGTGAGGTATTCTGTGGCATAGTTATTGAGTGAGCAAATACCTAACCTAGAAGTTTCTGGTTTGAACCTTAGTAGACACTTTTTTTTTTCATTTTTTTTTCCATCCTTTTTTTTTTTTTTTTTTTTGTCTTCTTGCCTTATTTTACTCTTCCTACTGTTTTTATTCTTTCCTACCGTTTCCTTTCATTTCCTCTTTCTTTCCTGTACTGTTTTTCTTTCTTTCTTCTTCCTTTTTCTTTTCTTCCTACCTTTCTTCATTCATTCCTCTTTCTTTTGTCCCTCTTCATTGTCTTTTTTTCTTTCCTGCCTCTCTTCATGCCACTTCTCTTTTTTTTTTGTTTCTACACTTTTCCTTTGTTACTATTTTCTTTATCATACTAGCTAACTAGCGCCGAGGGTTTGCACTTCATTTATTTTCATGAGCAGGAGGCCAGTGAAAATAAAGCCTGAAAGTGAAATATCTTGCTATATCACCTTGACCTATGACTGTAGTAATAAGTGGCTTGTTGTAAATATCTTCACTGTGGCTGTCCATAGCTAGTAGGGTTGGACTCAGTGTCCAAGTTGAGTTGGCCGCAAGTAAAACATGAATAACTTTAGAATGGAAGCAGCTATTAAGCCACTTATTACCACTTATTACTTTTGCACCATTGGAAAGCTCGTGCTGAACAGTTAAAAATATTCCCTTAGTAAACTACAAAACTGGAGGGAAAGTGCTATTCCAAAACTCTATACAAAAGTCTATGGGAATAGAAAAAAACACAGCTTTCCCGGTCTACACTCGCCCAAATTTTGTTACACGGTTTTGTACCGATAGTAAAATTTTCACTGCAAGATCTTGTAAACAACAAACTTGTCCCTTCTCCAGCGAGTGCTTTCTAGCCTTGTATTTCATTACTAGTGTGTGCTATGAGCGCCAAAGAATCTTTAGCTAGTTGTTGCGTCTGGGATACAGGTAAATGTAATTATGCAGGTAGATTTAATTTATATGATCGTTCATCGGTTTATTGGCCTACTTTTTCGATATCGGTATCGGTCGTCAACACTACCCGCCGTACCGATATAATTAACCGATAGAAAAAATTTCATACTCGCCGCGTGGACACTGAACAGATGAGTTCTACTAGCTCTTAGATTGCGTAAAGACAAAGAAACTTAACTACGATGTCTAAAATGAGGTCACCAATTTGGCACCACTTTGTTCCTGGCGCTGAAGACTCTAGACTAGTACCATTATTTTTTAATCATGTAAAAATTAAATATTCAAAATTCAATGAATATATCTATCTGTTATCGGTATCGGCCTTGATTCTAGATACAACATCGGTTATCGGTATATTGGTAAAATCTTCTATCGGTGCAACTCTACAGGTAGACACTGTGGATGTTGTAATACTATCAAAAAGCTTACAATACTGGCCACCTTAGTCTTCTGTGGCTGGTAATTTCATTCCTTCAGGTTCCTCTCTCTGGGTGCGTACATGTGATCAGAAAACAGCACCAGGAAATAACTATTTAGAACTGCAAGACAGCCTTAACTAAACTCTACATTAATAATGCGTACCTGAGTAGCCCCTACTCAAGTGAATATTGATTTACTCGCGCATCAATTGCACTCTGGTTATTTTATCAAGTGCTTGCAGTCTGTGCCAACTCAACTTGGACATACTATAATAAAGTTGGCTGTATAATTCAGAGCGATGGCCTCTCTACACCCGCAACTGATTATTAGCTGCTTTGATCCTGCAAAGCAGTTCTTGTAGAGAGAGGTAGCTGTAAATACCTGGAATCTGGTAACCTAAGTTATTATAGCTACTAGCTTATTTGAGGTTAACAAGCTTGAACAATTTTGCTTGTGATAGCACCATGTGTGTATGTGGACAAAAATTTTAACAAAACTCAATTTTTTAGCCTAACTTATAGCTACATTCAGACTTGGCCCAATAACTCACAATCCTGGTGTATGTAAGTAAATTGGACAAACTACCAATGTAGCTAACTGGCCACTTCCAGCAAGTCATGCCTATAACCAAGCCTATAGATAACAATTTTCGGGGGATCTGCTTGAACTTGATAAGCTTGACCCAGAATAGCTAATTTGACTTACATAGTCCATGGGTTCAGCTCTCTAGTCTTTAATGGAACTTGCTTTTATAGAAATATAAGTGTGTGTTACATTAGTATTAACAAATCATTGTTACTTAAGTAGCATCACTACAATTTTCGTTTTACAGATTTTACAGATATTAACTCTATTTTACTTCTTTCTTTTTTACGTTTTGAACCAGGTCAGTGTAATTGTACATATATTATATTATGTATTCTGGTGGCAGTATTCATTACCATAGCTGCAATTTTCTGGAATACGTCTCTACTGGAACCAATACGAACACATATGTGGCAATCTTTTTCCCCGGCATTTCCATATTCAAATAAAGAAATTGTGGGAAGAAACCACGATCAAGCTGATCTCCTGAAATGGTTAGATTTTCTGAATACAGATTTCTATATTGTAAATATTGTGGGGCCTCCCGGAATTGGAAAGTCAACACTAGCCATTTATGTGGGCAATGAAATAATTGCGAAAGGAGATACTATTTTCTACATTAATATGGATGAATTTCCTGGTGAGCGATTAAAACAAGCAGTATCCTATAAAATATTATCCCTATCTCAGAATGAAGGTAAAAGCCTAACTAACGCTTTTGAGCAGTTGCAGCAATGGGCCTATAATAGATGGTTTAACACAATAATTTTATTGGATAATTGTGAAAATTGTATCCAGACACAAAAAGATTCCCTATATGAGATAATACAAGAGATATTGAAATATTCTGGCAACAAGATCAAATTTTTAACAACAAGCAGGTCATCACTGATGTATGTAGGACATTCATATAAAACATATACGGTTGAGCCTCTCCATGAGGAAGCTGCATATCTTCTTTTGGAAAAGAAAGTACCAAATTTGCTGAACATCACTGAGAAAAAGGCAATAGCTAATTTGACAGGCGAGATTCCACTAGCTTTACAAATAATTGGAGCACTCTTAAATTTTGGTGTGAACCCCCCAACTCCTTCAGAAATTATTGCTGGTTTGAAAAAGAATCCCATATTAACTCTTAGCCCTGACAATTTAGAAAGAAACATGACACTGAATGCCTCTATTACATTGTCTTATGACTATCTTGATGAAGCCACACAACAATTTGGTCAATATTTGGCATTGTTTCCAGGGTCGTTTGACAAGAGTGCATTATTTGGAATAATGTCTCTATTACCAGGTGTTCCAAGAGAGAGTGAATACTACCTGAAGAAGACAAATGATTTAATAGCACGTTCACTACTACAAGTTCACACAGTATCTAATCGTTATGTTTATCATAAACTAATCAAAAGTTATTTTATTGCACGTACAAATACATCAAGCAAGAATGAATTTACTGTTGCTTTTCAACATTACTTTTCCCATAAATTAAGTGAATGGAAAAATATATATGCCACTGATCCTAAAAAAGCTATTCTTTCAATGGAATTTGATGAACACAATATTCATCATTTGATAGTATCCCTGCAAACTGTTACCTACGAACATCGTGACTATAAATTTTTAATCAAAAGTTTTTATGAAGTTTTTATGTCGGGATTATTAAACATAAAGTGTAACCATTCAAAGTTAGTGGAATATACCAATGATATTATTAATAATATGGAAGAATTTTTTCACAAGAAAAACATGTATAATGATGAAGAAATGCCCATTTTATTTCAACAATATATTTCAACCATTATCAAACATTGTAATGTAATAGCAAATCTTAAAAATTATCAGCTAGCTTTGGAAAAGTGTTCAGATAGAATCACAATAATTGAAAAGTTGAAAGATGGGAACATTAGAAGTAAAGATTATTCCAATTTTTATTTGTACATTCTCAGTTATGGAATATATATAGATAAAAAATTATTGTTATTATACCATGCCCGTTTATTGAAAAGTATAGCCAAAGAGAGACTGTACTGCACAGTAGCTAATTCAGATACAACCTGTTCATATACTCATATTGCTTCTGGCTACTATTCTGTGCATGACTATAATAATAGTATTATTTTCTATGAAAAAGCCATTGCAAATGGAGAGCTGAACACTTATATAAATATTATTTCTCTTTCAAAATTGTATAATATGTACAAAACTAGAAATAATGTAACCGAGATGAAAAGAATCGAACTGAAATTAGTAGAATTGTATAATGATTGTATGAGTCAATCGTCTTCCATGGTGCACTCATTCAAATTACAGTATTTAGAGTACTTGGATTTACTGGAGTTATTTGGAGAATCTGAGAAAGCTAATAATATTCATAATAAAGTTGTCGATTCATTTATTGAATTTGGCGAAAAAGTTGTGGATGTCAAAGAAATGTATTATGTGATAGGTAGACTTTTTCATTTAAAAGATTATAAAAGTGTAGCCAAATTGGCTAGTCATGGCCTTAAAATAGCGGAGGAAATATCTGTTAGTGACTACATAACATTATCTATTTGGAAGGGTAAAGCAAAATATTCAGTTGGAAATTCTACAGAAGCTGAACACATATTCATCAATCAAATGGAGTTTCTTATTACAAAAAACATTACACAACAATATTCTGAAGTTTACTATGAGATTTGCTCTTATTTGATAAAGTTAGCTGTATTTGACTACTGTATTGATTGCTATTTTCAGGACTTTCGCGATGGTATGGTTAAACTGTTTGATGCTTTAGGATATGTAGTGGTAATAATACCTTATGACCTAGTAGCTGCTAAAGCATCAAATGTTGAAACTGGAAGCCAGCCACTGGAAATATATCCTTCAATTATAGAACATTCAAAAGATAAAGAATTGAGCATTGAATCTGATAATCAGTTGGCTATTGTTCCTAGCACAAAATGGTCATCATTCAGTCCCAGTTTAACCTTGGAAAAATTCATCAAATATGGACTGGACAACCTAATGTCTTACAATTTATTTCGCTTCATTATAAATTTCTTTTCCATTTTGATACGGGGGCTAACAATTTATGGACTTTTTATTCTTTTACTTAAATGTTGCAAACTATGTAGCTTTTGTTGCACTTGCTGTTGTAATATTTTTGTATACTATTATTTAGGCTTCATTTTGTTTTTCCTTCTTTATTTGGAAGGAAAATTGCACTATTTTATTGAATCAATTTAAATTAATTAAAATTTAAATCAACAATACTGGTGGAAGTGTGTTGTGGCATTTAGTTTATAGTGATGACACTTACCAACCTTGCCGATAATTACCATAATAATTATGTATGCAAACAAGATTCACTATAATCCTCTCACATTAAATTTTAGCCTAAAATGCTACAGAAATAGTGGGTAAAAAATGGAGGCATTTCTTCTGTCAAGTGAGGCAGCAAAGTTAACAGCGCACATGTTAGACTAGCAACCTAAGATTTTAGGATTGAAGAGTCCCTCAAGCAGGTAGCACAGGGTGAAAAGAGTCCATTTACAACCATAACAAAATCCGTAAACTGTCTTGGTAATTAGAGTTAGCAAAAAGTTTATAAGGCTGTAGAGGTTACCTAGGCTCAAAGCAAGTCCTGCTTCACAACAGGTCCAATACAGTCGCCACTGAACTGGCTGACATGCCCACACCAGCACCAACTGTGGTCGTCTCAGTAACCATGGCAGCAGCACTTAGCAACAGATATCCGAAGCGAAGCTGGCATAAGTAGGAGGACAATCACATACTGTCCAATTATTCACCAATTAATGAAATACTGAGGTTATCAAAACATTATACACTATTTTACGATTTTGTTTTGGTTGTCAATGGACACTTTTCAGGCAGTGTAGATTCAGAAGCAGTTCAAAAATCCCCGCATTCTGCACGCACACATCCTCATATCCACATCTGACGATCCTTATTATCATAAAATTAAATATCATTATGTTGCAAGTTTTACTGCACATGCCTTATAAAGTCAAGCTTGATCAACAATTACTTCAATATGAGAGGATAGCTACAGAACTGGTTATTGAAGAATGCAGACATTTTTTTAACAGTTTTTGAATCCGAAAGTGTTACAGTGCTAATCCAAAACAATTACAATGATAATAGCATTGGTTTTGGCCTGCACAGCAATACATAATTAATGTTCGGTAAAGGGTCCATGCCATTCCCTTGAGGGTGAATTTTATGCTAAGTGTGCATTCATACCAGGTGGAAAGTGTGAAGGACATGTTATGCATTGATGGTGGGCATTCACACCACCAGTTTGGTGTGAATTTGGTGGGTGTTTTCATGCTATAATTTTTACAGAGTGTGGTTATCACAGTTAGTGTTGTTTTAGTTAACTGAAACTAAAACTAAAATTAATTTTAGTTACACCTAAAACATTTTAGTAAACTAACCAGAACTAAATTTCACATAGGATTCTAATGACTATAACTAAAAGTCATGAGCTGATGAATAAAAGCTAAAACTAAAATTATTTTTTTAAATTGAAACTAAAAATATAGCTAACCATTTCAGTGACATTCTGAAAGAAGACAAATGACCATGGTAGTCCCAGGAAGCCAAACCCTTTACCTGCAATCGTTTCTTTGTATCACCTGAGTAAATTGTTTGGCTAAGGCAAACTGTTGGACAGCAGTCTGCGTCATTGACTATCTAACCTAAACCCCTCCCTTAGCAAAAACCAAAACTAAAACTAAAATGGAAGCTAGTAAATTTGGAAAACTAACATTGGAAAAAAACAACTAAAACTAAAATTGTAGTCTTTGTTAGTGACAAACTAAAACTAAAATTAATCTTGAAATTTTTTTCTTCAAATAACTACAACTAAAACTAAAGTGTAAATATTCAACCAAAACAACATTTACTCTCAGTCTTGTTTGAAAATTTCAACCTTGTTCCATATCCATCTGTTCATTTCTATTAATGGTATGCTCGCACCTTGCCATCTTGAAATTAGTTGATGTTTGACTAATTGCATATAGACTATGCTAAAGAGTCTGGAGTCAGTTCGAGTTGGAATCCCACAGTTATAACAGCACTTAGTTATACAGACATCTAGTCTTATGTGATAAACAAAGTTTTACTCATAATGATCTATCAACTTGAAAATTTTCTGTTGCTCCTAGTGTGTGTATGTGTGTGTGTGTTTTCCCCTCTATTATGCTGTATAATACATTTTTCCTTCTTTTTGCTGTGCCTTACGTTGTTGTTTTTTTCTCTTCTTGTCTGTGTGTGGTGATTCTATAGGTGTTTTGCTCAACTTAGCATGCTACAATTGTTATTGTGTCATTATTATGATCATTGTGGTTAAATGTATTTCCTGAGTTGTTGTCACATTAACTATAGCCTGGGTATTTATACCGCAATTTGTAGAATGATTTTGGAATACCTGTATTTGTATACATTGAAATAAGAAAAATATACTTTGAAGTTTGGAGTGTTATATAGTAATTGACGCATGTATTGAACAACAAGCATAACATGTTTGAAGTCTTTAGCCGACATTGACAAGTGGACGACGACAAAAGAACGTTACTCTCAAGAATGTACTTATAGGGAACCTAGCTGTGGCTATTGTGAGTAGTGATTGGCGCAAGAATATGCTGGTTCCTCGTAAAGTAGTTAGTGAGGTGACTGGTGACTGGTAAAGAGAGTTTGTGAGTCTGGTGATCACACTGAAGATAGGAGTATTGATTATTATAAAGAGGTGCAGAGTGCTTCAGAATTTTTTTGAAACAGTGCTGTAGTAGATTCTGAATGTAGTATAGTTAGCGTACGTACCATGAGCGATGATGAGAGTGAATCTGAGTTAGATGGCCATGTGGGTGAACGTGGTAGTAGGATTGAGAAATGCTAAGTATTATGAAGGTAGGTACAATTTTCCCTCAGTGGTCTAGCAGAGAAGTCTCAAATAAGTCAATCCATAGATGAAAAATTATTAAAGTTATAATGGAACATATTTTGTGAGGGGAAAAAATTAACAGCAAAGAACGATGCTAAGAAGAGAAATGTTTGACAATGATCACAACCTCAAGGAACATTTAAACCTTGGTGGTTTTGTGAACTGACCACAGTGCATTGCACATCACTTCACACTAGTCAACACCTCCATCTTCATCTCAAGCAGTTTTCCCTGAAGTTGCAGAATATGACAGTTGACATTCGTTTCCACTCAGGAAAGCTAATGCTAATGCAGTGACCTGATAGGAGGCGAGACACTTATCTGTGGGTGTTGAAGTTCATCCGTAGTTTTCAAACTGGCCCTGATAGGCGAAGGTCTTTGTGGGAGATGGTATATTCGATCTTTGACAGCAAAAGAGAAGGAAGAGCAAGAGACAAGATTACACTAGTAAACATGCTCAATGTTATTGTTGTTGTTGTTATTTTGTTGCTGTTTTTGTGTGTTGAACAATTGGGCTGGCTGCACTACACTGCAGCTCAGCCTATATTATGTGAGTACTATCCTGTTGGTCTGTTGATTTCTGTTAGTTGTATGTTCCTACTTTTATCTCACTTACAAAAAAGTTAAGTCTACTTTGAATTTGGGTTTATCGAGAGCATAATGACCACCGACTCTGGTGACAGTCTTCCAATTCCTTTTAGTTGGAAATCTGCAGTAAGGTTATCTTAGATAACTTAATTGTAATATCACTATATCCACTGTAGAATGATTTGAACAACAATTTTGTGTTTGATATTAGCTATATTATTACTATTATTATTATGAATATTCCCCCTGAATATTTACAAATTTTTACACTCTACCAAACTCAAAACTTGTGTCACTCAATTAAATAATTGTTCAAAATATTTATTTTATTAAAATTTTCAAAAAAAAATACATCACTTACAACAAATCTTCCACAGTGTTTTTGTCTTTATTGTACACTCCCAGCCCTTTCTTTTTAGAGTAATCCAGATACTTTGGAAGCTTTATACGAATTGATGTAGTCTGAGATTCCCGACTTTTTTGGGGCACGCTAGACTGGATATAATAGGGACAGGGACTAGAATGGCCATAAATCTTTTTGCAAAACTGGCATTTATAATAATCTTGTGATATTTGTGATTGTGAAGTTTGAGATGAACTTTTAGCTGATTGTGAGGATTGAGATGAATTCTTAACTGATTGTGAGGATTGAGATGAACTCTTAACTGATTGTGAGGATTGAGATAGACTTGAAACTGATTGTGAGGTTTCAGATAAACTTGTAAGTGGGTAACCAAATGGAATGTGTATAGTTCGAAAAAATATGTTTCTTTGTGGCTTTTTAGAATGTAGGATAGTCCATATACACATAATTGCAGTTATTATCATCAAGCCTACTAATACTACTGATGCCAAGTACACAGAGAAGTGTACAGTTACTGGAAAAAATATCAAGATTAGAAAATTTAATGTAAGAGTAAATAAATAATATAATACTGAACATGTTTATTTGACTATAATGATACAATATCCTTACTTAGTCTTCAAATATTTGTATATACTTCAGAATTATCTGTATGCTTATATAGATTTGGGAACATATAAGATTAATTTAACTATATTATGCTATGGCACAGCATCACTAGTACAGCCGTTTATGTACCTTCCTTGTTATTATTATTATTATGTCCAGATAATGTAACAATTAAATTAAAGTAGTTAATTTAAGAAGTTACTGCTGTGCTTACTAGATTGAGATTGACACACAACTTCTTCTGGATTAGGTGACCATTTACCAGTGCTCTCACATGCAGAAGTTCTGTACACATCTGGAAAAAAGCCTGGCAGACACTGGAAATAAATCAATTCTCCTACAGTATAGGTTCTGTTGATACCTGTCACTATTAGGTTCTCAGGTACATTAGTAACATAAGGGCACGAATTGGCTGTACAAGACATCAAATATTCATAATAATAGCAAATTTTTCTCGTTCTAACAGCCAATAATTGTTAATTAAAACTTGACCTAATTACAACTAACAATATTGGCTGTTAGAACGAGAAAAATTTGCTATTATTGTAATTATTTCGGCTGAGAATGACTGAATCATTAAAATTAATATTTAATTATGAGATTATAAATTATTATATTCAAATATTCATATTGATCAACAAAATTATTACTATAATATCTGTAAATAAAAATGTATAAAAAATGTGGTTGTTGAGATGTGTATGCATGAACAGTACTAGCATGAAAAATTATAATTCAAGTAATAATAATATCAATAACAATAATAATGATAATCAATGATTAGTACCAATATAGTTATGCAAATGTGACCATTCAAGGGAAATTGCACTACAAGTTTAGTTTGACATTATATATTTTAAGAAATAAACAGTTATTAAATTTTTTACACCATAATCCCCTTCACTTTTCCAGGCATGCCCAACTGTATAAAGGACTGTTCTTAAATACAGGAAGACAGAGACATTTTTTCTTCATAATGGTAAAAAAAACAGCTCAGCAAATTTAGACCAGGCTTTCTTGAGTTAGGGCAATTAAAGAGCTTAGTGTCCAGATTAATCTAGCTAGCATATTGGACAGTAAATGTGTTCTTACTGAAGAAGGAGACTTGGGAATTACGAAAGAAAAATTTATTGACGCTTAAAAAACACCTGTAATAACATTGAAACAGTTTTGGAAGACGCAAATGGTGTCTTTTGTTTCTCGCACTGTCAATATATCTGAACTAAAGATATCTGAACTAAAGATATCTGATAGCCTATGTAAAGCACGGAACATCTATAAAATAGAATCTGCTGGTGAGGTATGTGGGTACAACGAAAAAGTGTAATGATTGCAAAGAGGAGTTAAAGTGAGAGATATAGTGGACGAATGCAGTATTCATTTGATTATACTCAGCAAGTACATTACTCTCATTTACAACTAGACACCATGTAGTAGTTTAAGAATTCGAGATGATCCAGTAAGCAATTCCAAATGAACTACCTTATGATGAAGCTAGCTATAATGATACAAGAGTCAATATTACACTTTTAAACCTATTATGTGTTTATGGAATTACTTCGTGGTCCATAATTACATTACAGCTGCACTTAAAGACAGAAGACAGAACAATTACATAATTGTGGGCACTGACAAAAATTGTTTGTGAATGATAGGATTATTTCTTAATTTGATTTGATATAAACTAGCTCAAATAAATATATTTGATGAGGACAAACTACATCAAGTATATCTTGGTGCTTGTCATATTGTGGACCTCCCAATTAAGAATTCATTCCTACACTTATACCGCCTGAAGATATTATTCCACCTAGTTTTGAATGGTTACTATGAGGCAATGGTATTATATTAGTACGAGCAAGTGCACCCTTTTTGCACAAACACCCTATCAGCTAACAAGATTTGGCCATTTCCCTAGCGTCCCATTTCTATGAGGTTCTATTGATCTTTCAAGATCAACAAAACAAAGAGCTACAATGACTTTTAACAAAGTGTATATGATCATGTGGATATTGTAAAGAAATTGGACATTTTAAGATGAAGGAAAAGGGGCAATAACCTGTCCAAAATACCTTGCAAACCAAGCAAAATGAAGATTGAATTTTTAGTTAGACTGATTTTTTTAAATATCACCCACTTTATTGCAAAAAAAGTTACAAAATGACATTAAAATACAAAATCGAATTTTTGTATTTTTGGGTTTATAGTGCCTTTCCCCTTGGACAGTCACAAATAAAATGACTAAGTTACCTTGTATTGTGTTTGCCATCACACCTACCAGATACACCACTCGTTACTGTTAGTTACTACTTAATCACATGATTATCCCAGTTAAAATCATTTGAAAGTGAAACAATGTGATTGTAATCGACATATTATTATATTCTCTTTGTTTTCTTGCTGTGTTTGTTCTGTTATGACAAATATAAAGAAGAAATAGGGATTCAATCTTCAATGCCTGTCATTATAACTTTACATTAATGGAGAGTAAGGGAATGTGGACTTTTCTAATTTGTATCAAAACTCTCCTTCGAATTAAAAATTGGTACAGAGAGATTTCACTGTATTATGTTGTCATAAATTTTGATCGAAAAAACAACAACAACAACAACAAAAACAACATGCAGTGTACAAGTCAAATGGTGTACCAATTATTGATATGTAGGCAATATAAAGAGCAAATTGCAACAGAATGTTTAGATAAATTTCTACTGATATACCTCAGGTCACCAGACTGCCAAATCCAATGAACATAAGATAAGCCACACATGAGTACAGTATTATCATGAACATTCCAAAGCTAGTAGAGGGGGTAGGGGAGGGGCTTAATTGACTGCCAAAACCAATGAACATACACCACAAATGAACACAATATTAGCTACCCACCACAAAACAACAACAACAACAAATATCAATGTTCATCTCATCCTAGTTATATTACTCACCAGAAATTGATTTTTTGCTTTTTATAATTGCAGTTAAATTTGAGTACATCGAGTTCCTAGCGTCACCTACTATTTTCTTGGGTAAAGGGTTGGTCTGGCTTCGAGAAGAGAGTCACAGCACATTACTAAACGGTATATTCTCAACGAAAGCTTAGAGTAAACTATGCAATTTGATTGTTATAAATGTACTTTGAGGATATTACAATCCACTAGCTAGTACGTGTACCACGTTCTCTGGAAGGCATAGTATATAGCTTAACTCTGAAACTACACTTGCCCGCGACGTGGGGATTATGATTCGCCTGATTGGTAAGAGTTAAGCTTAAAGACACACAGCTTCCCCTATAATACGTGATGCAAGGATGTAATAGCGTATAATTAAGTGTTGCATTCTTTCTTTAGTTATGATAAAAAAAAAATTTAATAAGAAATGGTAATGACAATAATAACAATAATAATTGAATAACAATTGTGGGGAGGTTCACTCTGGCCTTCTACCGCTAGGTGATCCTCGTTAGGTAACGCTGCCACCAGACGACTGTGCGATGCTGCTTAGTAAGTTGCCAGAGATAGATTTTAATCACAAGCTTGGCACACACACACAGAAGTGACTTGACTTCCGGTGGTCGGGGAGTTTTATTCAATGAATGATAGCACCATGTGGATTGTGCCAGTACACCAAAATGACATGGATGCACAACAACAATAAATGAACACCAAACAACATTACAAAACTCAAATACACGCACATCATGAACATTAAATTAAAATAACAAGTGATTAGTGACGGTTGTCACCACGACTTCTTCTTCCTTTCTCTCCATTCGCTTCTTTCTCTTCCCTCCTCTGTCTCTCCATTGTTGCTGTGTCCATTCCCACAACAATAACAACAACAATAACAACAACAACAACAACAACAACAACAATAATAATAATAATAATAATAATAATAATAATAATAATAACAACAACAATAATAATAATAATAATAATAATAATAATAATAATAATAATAAATATCTAGTAACAAGCATAAAGTGTGTAGAGGTTATAAAAGAATGTCAATTCTGGATTCACATTAAAAAAAAGGAACAATATATTTGTGTTCTCCATCCTAAAATGCTTCTGATAAATAGTTCAGTCTCATAATTATTTATACTTAGCTGCTAAAAGCCAAAGTATTAAGCCTTTGCTCAGTTTGAATATGTCCCAGGACAGTGTGTAGTTCTTGAGAGAGATCACCTTTCACAGCTAATAATATCTAGAGATCGAGTCACAAGAATGAGAATACATTGGGGAAAGCTTTTCATCATCAATTTTTCATGGACCATATAATATAATACATAATCAACCTCATGTGAAGTCCAATCTACTATATTATTCACCTCATGAACTGATTCATTGAAGTAAATCATCCGTGTCACATGAATAATGGATTTTTATTAGGCAGATGAATTGCTCTGCAGTAGTTTTGTGTATTGTTGATATTGGAAGAGCCATATGCAGCAACTTTTCTCTACTGGGGTCTGGTGGGCAACTGTCTCCCTCTGCACCCCCTCCTTCACAGCCTAAATAGATGTATAAATTTATATGTAGACTATAATAGCAAGTTAAAAACTCTTATTGGTCAATTTAATTATAATGTTTAGATAAAATAATTTATACAGCTCTAGTGGCAATAGAATTGAACTAGCTAGTGACTAACTTAGCTATTAGGTTCATTGCCAAATCTTGCCCTCAAAAGAAGTTTCACTTAACATATTAAAATGCAATTGCCACAAGTTGAGCGGTCATAAAAGCTAGAAATAGAAATTTAATCGAGTTTAAAAAACAACAACAGAGCACCATGCTTATGCAAGACAAAATTAAATGAGTGAAGAGAAAAATGAGGTTAAGTTCATTCATTTTTAAGCAGTTACACCTTGTCAGTCAACTGAGTGCTTCAGTTATGTACAGCTATGTATATTTTATGCTGGTGACTTGGAGAATTTCCTGGAACTATAGCTACGTCTATGTTCCCAATTTTTTAGTAGGCTAGTATTACAATGGGTTAGATGTACCGAGAAATGAATTAGATGTACCGAGAAGTAAATTAGATGTACCAAGAAATGAATAAAGAAAGAATTCATACTTAACCCTTTCACTGGTTTAAAAAAAGAAAATAATGTAAATAGATTTAAAAAATCATAACAAATTAAACATTGAAAAAAGTACCTAGCAACCATATATATTCATGTAGCACACTAGTTAGAGGTTTTGAAAAACCGCATGTATGTTGCCTAGCAGCAAACCGCAAAAATTTAATTAATTATTCATAATATTTACTGAATTATTTTAATATAAAAGTGATATGTTGGTTATACAATTAGATTTACATCTAGATGATTGAATTATATATTTATAATGAAAAATCTAAAGTTCTACAAAAATGTTGCTTATAATGAAAAATCTGTAAGAATATATTTCAAAAAACAGTTACATTCAGGTATACTCTATTAGCTAAACCTAGAACTAACTATCCTTGCATTGCTAAGCACAGCTATCTAAGACATGCCCAGTGTTTATGACTCACCTTCAGCATCTGAAGATTCAGACCCATTGCAAGTGCTATCATCAGAAGAATGCACAGCATCTTCTAAAGCTTCCACTTCCCTAAAAGTAACTGTTGGAGATCCAATGAAAGCAAAAACATCTCTTGCAAGTCCCTTTCATCGCTCTCCGCTTCAGACAACAAACTAACAACACCGTCTGCACTCAGCCACGAAGCCATGCTAGTCTAGCGGGCCAGACCCTTTACCCAATATGAAGAGAAAGAAAGGGTCTGGTCAAGTTCACGTATACGTTTGGTCTCGCTGGTCCTGGAATTTCTCGGACCGGTAATTGGTTTTAAGTGACAGTGACCTCACTATATAAACAGAGACGTTCGCGCGCAAATTTAGCTTGGTTTCTGTTGTAGGAGTGACCTCACTATATAAACAGAGACGTTCGCGCGCAAATTTAGCTTGGTTTCTATGGAGCTGCAGGAATGAATTGCTGCTTATGCCAGAAACGTCTTGCAACGGACTTTCCATAGCCTGTTGGTAATGTATCCCGATTGCTTCCAAGTGTAAGTCCGAATACTAGAGCACTCTCCGCCACCGCTACAGTTACATCCATGTCGACAGTAATTTCAGCGCGCTAAAATCACCTGAACCATGATTTCCGCGTAATCAAAGCTATATTACCGCTGTGATTACACTTGTGCTGACAGTGCAAGACCAAACGCATACGTGAACTTGACCAGACCGAGGACGGTCTGGCCCGCGAGACTACCGCTGAGTAGGCTAATAAAATTCAACGGAATAGTACGTCACGGTTTCCTTTTAAGCTCTATTTTGGTGTTTAAAACAAGTCGATGGCGTGAGCGGTTCGGTTTTTACGATGGGTACCTCGACCGCCATATGGCGGTTATACCGGTGAAAGGGTTAATAAGGTGGATAATTACACTTAGACTATCATTCCTGATGCATGTTAGTGTAATTAAGTAGCTACATTCTTGGGATGCAGTGTGATGATAAATGGATCGTACTAGGCTTGACCATCATGCCTGTGTGATATCATGTGTAAGAAATGCTGGTGGATCAGTTACCTATCCAGCTGACGTTTCATCAGGACATTATTGGTCATTACTTCTGTGCACATAGCTCAGTATCTCTCTTAGTGTTCTATCTAGCCAGCGTCCCACCCAGAACACTCATAAGCTTAACTTTAGCTTTGATCTGTCAGGCGATACTATTGTAGATAACACTAAATTAACTGATAAATGTATGCATTATTTAATGTACACATTGTACAAGTAAGATAGTGTGTTTTCGTTGATTGAGTGACACCCCAGAGGAAAATTTACTGGAGACACTAGTTTAATTAACATAAGAATATCTATAATTATTATACTGATTGCTGCTGAAATTTTTAAGAAAGGGCAATTCATCCTTGTTTTAGGTATTCCTGCCAGCAACTATTAGCTAGCACCCCAGGGGCACCATCTAGCCCAAGGCTAGCTTTTATGTTCTGGTAAAGTACATCATCAGTTATTTTTAAGTACACTATTTGATACAATTCCTGCCCAAACTTACTAGTATATATAGCAAAAGCTGAATGCCTGAAGGAATTAGTCTGGCGCAGCCAGACTATGAAGGAATAGGGCTGAAGAAAGTTTTAAACTGCCTTAGCTGCTGATGTTTTATTCTTTTTTTATTTTTTTTAATTATTATAATATTATAATTGTTTTGTTAGCTATTGATATTTTACTGAGAGCTAGCTAGCATATTTTTTTTCTTCGTATTCGGCAGCGCCCCACGAGGATTTTTTTCTCCACCACGCCCCTTTAGGTACGGGCGTTTTCTTTTTAGTAGAGCGAGGGAGCGATCCTACCGCATTTGAAGATTGTAGCGCTATTACAATGAAAGGCTCAGTTTTAATTCTATTGATTCCTCTCCTGTTTGTAAGTGTATGTTTGTAAGTGTAAATATGGCTAGCAATTATGAAACGGTTTAGTAACTAGGAGTTTAGATAGCTATGTGGTTTAGTAACTAGGAGTCTAGATAGCTTGTGGTTTAACTTCAGTTTCGCATGTTCACTAGCTACTGCAAGGAAATCGCTAATAATTCCCATAATGTAATGCTAGGAAGCAGTTTAGTTTTTGATGGATTTAGCTCTATAGCTCAGAAGCAAGCAATTGTTGCAACTGGTTATAATGAAACGACAATTAATTATTTCAAGTATTCAGTCCTCATTAACGCATCAATTGATCTAGGCTTTTCAGTAATTGAGTTAAGTACTCCATCCAATATAAGAAATTTTGTGGATATAACTCATATGACTCATTAGATATAGACATTATTAGTTTAGTTGTATAGATCGAACCTCCATTTCCTCATCCAAACTTCTTTCTCTTACCAACCATGATTATGACTTCCTTAATGATAATCAGAAAATTCAGATTTTAATTTTTTATTGTAGCCTTTGGCAAGCTGTGGCACATACAAATTGACAGTCTTTTTATACAACATGGAAGTTCCAAGGAATATATGTGATGCTGACTTGATTGTTGAGGACATTAATATTGTCAGGAGTGTCAATCTGTCACTAGTAGCTAATGCCACAGTCCTAATGACTCCATGCTCGTGTGTGAGGCAATTTAACATTGGATTCAGTGAGAACTTGAATAGAACAAATCCAGTGGAGATAATTTACTCACAGCAAGGATTTGAGGTTAGTTTGAATCAGAATGATCGTTAGCTTATATTTGATTGCACTGGCTTGATAAAAATGTTCTGTTTGTCTGTATTAGACATGTGATAAATTGAATTATTACTAATGGGTCAATCATTCAATCACAATAATAAGAGTAGCTTCATTCTTTTCATTTTAGAAATTACACTTATCAGTCAGGACAGACCATTGGTGTAATTTTGTATGCCTCCTAGATATCTTCTGTACAATATTGTCCCGTTGAGTCTGGCTTTCTTAGTCTCCTGAATTTTAATACTCTATATCAGCAGCTGTGGCGTAACTGGAGTAACGAGAAATTATTAAAAATTACTCAGTCAGTGAGGTAGAGACGTAATAATAAATTGGATAGTAGTATGGTCTTAATTTGGGTCATCCTTTAATTAAAAGCCTTCTTTCCAGGTCTGTTATGGGAAAAAACCAGCCGGACACATCTCTAGTAGTGTTTAATTGAAATTGGGCAGCTATTCTGCACTTTGAAAGCCTCAAACAAAGTATTGAAAACATGAAAAAATTGAATGTTAAGACAAGTTCATTTGTGGATAAAAATCTCGCCATTGGTTCACACACTACTTTAAAATATTGTATATTGCAAATAAAACCACTAATTGTATAAGATCCTTCCTGTTTAGATTTATAGCTCACCTGCTATTTGTACAGAAGTAGCAGTATTTAATAACAAAGCTATAATTATTGTTACAATTTTTTACTGTAATTATGATTGATCTAGAATCGGTACATCAAATTCATTTTACTGAACAGAAATGAGTCTGAGTACTTCACATTTTCCTTCCCTTTAAGTGACCTTACTGTAACAGCAGATTTTAGTGAACGTCGAAGATACATTGCTCCAGAGTCAGAAGGCCTGTTATTGGATCTCAGTGTACGAAAGAGTTGCTCTAGCAATACTACTGGAGACAATTGTGATATAATAGGTATGATAGAATGTTAGTGTTATTACATTGATTATGATGTTGCCCACAAGACACATGGAATAAAACTTATAAATTATCAGAAATCATGTAATGTTATGTATCAATTACTAAATATAACAAACACCATAAGTAATATAATTGTCCTATCTGCATTAATTTTGAACTTATTATACACAATTATTATATTATTATGATTTAACACATTATCTTATATCTATTGCAGTTCAAGCTTCACCTCTGACTTCAACTACAACTGCCCTAGTCGCATTCTTCACGGTGTTTGTTGTGATTCTAGTAGTCATTGTCATCATCTTGGTCACAGTGTTGTTCTTCAGCAGAAGAGCAGCAATAGAGTCCCTGAAGGACTTTAAATCCAGGCTTCACAGCAAGTACATCATAGAGAAGGAGAGTAGGAGAGAGAACAAACCTCAAGCACCGGAACAGGGAAGAAAGAAAAGATCCAGACTTCACACGAGACTTACACTGATTAATGGGTCCTTGTACTTCCTAAAAACTAAACGCCGTGAAACAAAAGAAAAACAAACGACACAAACTTTGCAGGTTGTTGATTCCCCTCGACCGAAAATCGACAATTGGGAAAAATCAGGTGTTTACGAAAATGACTACAGCAGCGATGAGAATAGTGAACAAGGTGAAGAATTGGACAAGCCACAGCCTCTTCACAAAAGTTTTCCACAGAGCTTTCATTCAAGTATAATGAACAAGTTAAAGCTCAAGAAAAGTACAGCAAGACAAAAGAAGAATAGTTTTCATTCTACAGAAAAGTCAGCTCCTAGAAATGTTAACAAAAGGAAGAAAGTTTCACTTGGGTTTGTTCAAGTAAAAGGAAGCAGCATTATTGAGAACTTACAGGCAGAGGATGACAAATATTATCCAATGTCAGAGACAATATCTGTAGTCATTGAAAACCATGATTATGAAGATCCTCCGATTCAAATTGTCACCTCAAAAGCATCCAGTGATGTGAGGCAAGAAGTAAGCAAATTAGAAGCTCACGAGAAGCCAGAAAGAAACTTTCCACTAGTTGAATCTCAATCGATATCACCGTTACCGAAACTACCCAATCGCTCTCCATTTCCTGTCAATAACAATGAGTGTGAGCCAATGTCACCAATTGGAAGTGATCAAGAAACTTCATCAATCACTAGCAGCGGAAAAGAATTTGAGGAATTAAACCCAATATCACAAGCTTCTCAAAGTTGTATAAAAGCAGACAAATTCGAAGTTGAAAATGACAGGCAGAGTGCGGAAGAAGAGAGCTCTTGTGATGACTTTATGTATGTGGATGATTTCTTACAGCTCTCACAAGCTTCTCAAAGTTGTATAAAAGCAGACAAATTCGAAGTTGAAAATGACAGGCAGAGTGCGGAAGAAGAGAGCTCAAGTGATGACTTTATGTATGTGGATGATTTCTTACAGCTAAAATATGCTTATGCTTCTGTCAAAGTCAATACTGTACCAGATGAACTGGCCAGGGAAGACTATGAAGCTTATGCTTCTGTCAAAGTCAATACTGTACCAGATGAACTGGCCAGGGAAGACTATGAAGCTTATGCTTCTGTCAAAGTCAATACTGTACCAGATGAACTGGCCAGGGAAGACTATGAAGCTTATGTTTCTGTCAAAGTCAATACTGTACCAGATGAACTGGCCAGGGAAGACTATGAAGCTTATGCTTCTGTCAAAGTCAATACTGTACCAGATGAACTGGCCAGGGAAGACTATGAAAGGGTCTCCTCATCTGATCAACTGGAGGAGTCGTATGAATATGTTAATGATCCATGACCTGCCATTTATAAGCCATTAAAACAATAAACTAATAAACTGTCACTCTTTACATATTTGAAATTGTAAGCACATTTACTGCTAGCTACTGGCTATTATTGTACTTATACTTCGTGTCAGTAACTTAGAAAATATAATACTATGTTGAAGATTAATCTATATATTATATATATATATGTACACACAATTATAAATCAATTATTTCCTTATTTCGAGAACAAACACAGGGCGAAAACTTGAATTTCCTGTAGTAATGTATTTAAGACATTTCATGCATTCACCACCTTTCCTGTAGTGGATAGGGCTAAATGTCCTATGGTGCAGGGCATTTAGCCCTATCATGTACAAGAAAGGTAGTGAAAGCATGAAATGTCTTAAACATGTGACTACAGGAAATTTAAGTTTTTGCCCTGTGAAAATATCCCATCTTATATTAACTTATTTTGATTCATCTACATAGTCGATATAAAAAAGAGTTAATTATGGCAATCTACATGCACCAATACTTGCTTGGTAGTAATTTATAAAGGACTGCTTGACACAAACAAATCTGTGAAGATTGTTTTATGCATTTTATGTGATCATTATTATACATGCAGACGAAAAATAGCTCAACCTTTCAACATCTGATCAGGTATATGCCAAAGATAATTGTTTTTGTTTGAGAAATGATTGTGTAATGTCTAAGTTAGCGAGTGTAGTAACAGCACAGAGGGTTCATACCTTGTAGCAGTGATTGTAAAGGATATAGAATTGATATGATCCACTTAGATGTTTTGTGATACTTTTTCCAGCTCTCCAATTCCTTTCTTAGCTATTGTCATTTCTTGAGACAACTATGCTAAATGACAAAATTCACGCAATTCAAGTATCATTGCGTGGAATATTGTATTACTTTTGATGCTGTAATGTGGTCTTTGCTTTTGCGTTTTTTTTTGCTGTTGTTTTCTTCCAAGACCCATAAAAACTAGTTCACTAATCTCAGTGTTATCCCCGTGTTATATTTAGTTATGATAAAAAAAATTTTTTAATAAGGAATGGTAATGATAATAATAACAATAATAATTGAATAACAATTGTGGGGAGGTTCACTCTGGCCTTCTACCGCTAGGTGATCCTCGTTAGGTACGCTGCCACCAGACAACTGTGCGATGCTGCTTAGTAAGTTGACAGAGATAGATTTTAATCACAAACTTGGCACACACACACAGAAGTGACTGGACTTCCGGTTGTCGGGGAGTTTGTTCAATGAATGATAGCACCATGTGGATTGTGCCACGTACACCAAAATGACATGGACGCACAGCAACAATAAACGAACACCAAACAACATTACAAAACTCAAATACACGCACATCATCAACATTAAATTAAAATAACAAGTGATTAGTGATGGTTGTCACCACGACTTCTTCTTCCTTTCTTTACATTCCCTTATTTCTCTTCCCTCCTCTGTCTCTCCATTGCTGTTGCTGTGTCCATTCCCACAACAATAACAACAACAACAAAAAACAACTCAAAACAACAACAATAATACCAACACCAACAACAACAACAACAACAACAACAATAATAATAATAATAATAATAATAATAATAAAAATAAATAGCTAGTATAACAAGCATAAAGTGTGTAGAAATTATAAAAGAATGTCAATTCTGGATTCACATTAAAAAAAAAAAGGAACAATATATTTGTGTTCTCCATCCTAAAATGCTTCTGATAAATAGTTTAGTCTCATAATTATTTATACTTAGCTGCTAAAAGCCAAAGCATTAAGCCTTTGCTCAGTTTGAATATGTCCCAGGATAATGTGAGAGAGATCACCTTTCACAGCTAATAATATCTAGAGATCGAGTCACAAGAATGAGAATACATTAGGGAAAGCTTTTCATCATCAATTGTTCATGGACCATATAGTACTAGCGGTGTGCTTGAGCACAAATGGCGAGCGAGCCTTAAACTACACTATTGTTAAATGATTGATTTTAACAACTAACACTCAAGCTACTAAAAAAAGTCGAGTTTTTTAATTAAGTATATGCGGTAAAGGGGTTTCAATGCCATAGTAACCGCTCCCCGCAACTGTTTGAATTGAAAAAGAAGCAACAAAATCAAGTCACGTTATTTAAAGTTTTCTTTGTGATATTCTTAATAGTAGTTGTAACCCACAATACTTTCACACAACTGAACATACCTACGCAAGACTTACCTTCGTTTTTCAGAATAAACTGGGGTGAAACCTAAAAAGTCGTGTTTTTAGGAGAAAGAAGTTCCCTGCGCGCGCGTAAGGGCATACGTACCATCCATAAATACATACATATACATATAACATACACCCGATTTTGCATTATCCACCCCTAATACTGTGTCGCTCGCTACGCTCGCTCGCCAATAAAGTAGTGGTGTGCTTGAGCACAAATGGCGAGCGAGCCTGATAGTTAGGTAACATAAAACTAAGTATTGTTACTATGTTTTAGCTTAGTTCATGCAAACACTATAATAGCAGTTATGACCTTTTATTTTAGCAAACAAATACAAAATCACTCTCTTACCTGATTTGTTAACTTTTGTAGTATTAAACATCTGCCATTCTGATAATCTCAATTACCAGTAACTCTTGAACAAACTCTCAGCTACAATAAACAAAAAATCAGTGTTATTATTTGTAATTTAAGCCAACAAATATCGAATTACTGCTTACCTCAATTTCCTGAGTATTGATAACTTCTATGGTGTTAAATTTAAGTTACTTTGACTATCTGAATTACCGTGAATTCTTGACAACATGCTCTCAGCTACAAAAACAAAAGACAATCAATTTTAGCATACAAATACAAAATTACTTTTTTACCTCAATTTCTTGAGCAGTGGTAACTTCCGTAGTATCATATTGAAGCCATTCTGACTATTTGAATTTACCAGTCATGGTTGTGACAACAAGCTCTTAGCTACATAAAAGAAAGGCCAGAGTTAATTTTGTATATTTAGCTAACAAATTTAAAATTACGGCACTCTGACTACCAATGGCTCTTGACAACCAACAATAGGCACTTCGTATCCCCCCTAAAACGGCGAAGTTTTTGAAATTAAGTCTGGAAAAGGGTCTTCAATGCCATAGTAACCGGTCTCAGCAACTTTTTGTGTCCTGAAAAACAAGCGTTTCGCCGGAATTTTCTCACACTTCGGAGCTTAAGTTAAAGTAAGGCTTGCTTAATGCTGTAGCTTCAGAATAAACTGGGGTCAAGCCTAAAAAGCCCGGTTTTTTGGAGAAAAAAGTTCCCCGTGCGAGCGTTTAAAGGGCACACGTACCATCCATACATACATACATAATATACATACTAGTGGTGCGCTTGAGCACAAATGGCGAGCGAGCCCGATAATTAAGTAACATAAAATGTTACTATTTTTAGCTTACTTCATACAAACACTATAATAGCAGTTATGACATTTGATTTCAGCAAACAAATACAAAATCACTCTCTTACCTGATTAATGGTATCAAACATCAACCATTCTGATAATCTCAATCACCAGTAACTCTTGAACAAGCTCTCAGCTTACGATAAAAAATAAACTAGTGTTATTATTTGTAATTTTAGCCAACAAATATGGAATTACCACTTACATCATTCTTGAGTATTGATAACTTCTGTAGTATCAAATTGAAGTTACTTTGACCATCTGAATTACCTTGAATTCTTGACAACAAGCTCTCACCTACAAAAACAAAAGACAATCAATTTTAGCACACAAATACAAAATTACTTTCTTACCTCATTTTTTTGAGCAGTGGTAACTTTTGTAGTACCAAATTTGAGCCAATCTGACTATTTGAATTTACCAGTCACTGTTGACAAGCTCTTAGCTACAAAAAAGAAAGGCCAGAGTTAATTTTGCATATTTAGCTAACAAATATGGAATTACGTACTTACCTCAGCTTCCCTCGAGAAGTAGTAGCTTCCTTAGCATTAATACTACGGCATTCTGACTACCAACGGCTCTTGACAACCAACAACCCGCACTTCCCCCATAAAACGGCGAAGTTTTGAAATTAAGTCTGGAAAAGGGTCTTCAATGCCATAGTAACCGGTCGAATCAACTTTTTGTTTCTTGAAAAGCAAGCATTTTCGCAGGAATTTTCTCACACTTTAGAGCTTAAGTATAAAGTAAGGCTTGCTTAATGCTGTAGTTTCAGAATAAACTGGGGTCAAGCCTAAAAAGCCGTGGTTTTTTTGGAGAAAAATGTTTCGCGCGCGCGTTTAAAGGGCATACGTACCATCCCACATACATACATTATATATAACATATACCCGATTTTGCATTATCCACCCCTAATACTGTCTCGCTAGCCAATAATACATGTAATCAACCTCATGTGAAGTCCAATCTACTATTCTCATGAACTGATTCATTGAAGTAAATCATCAGTGTCACATGCATAATGGATTTTTATTAGGGCAGATGTATTGCTCTGCAGTAGTCTTGTGTATTGTTGATGATATTGGAAGAGCCGTATGCAGCAACTTTTCTCTACTGGGGTCTGGTGGGAAACTGTCTCCCTCTGCACCCCCTTCACAGCCTAAATAGATGTATAAATTTATATGTAGACTATAATAGCAAGTTAAAAACTCTTATTGGTCAATTTAATTATTTGTTTAGATAAAATTATTTATATAGCTCTACTTAGTGGCAATAGAATTGAACTAGCTACTGACACTTAGCTATTAGGTTCAGTGCCAAATCTTGCCCTCAAAAGCTAAGAGTTATTGCATAAGTTTCATTTAACATATTAAAATGTAATTGCCACAAGTTGAGCGGTCATAAAAGCTAGAAATAGAAATGTAATCGAGTTTTAAAAAAGCAACAGCACCATACTTATGCAAGACAAAATTAAATCAGTGAAGAGGAAAATGAGGTTAAGTTCATTCATTTTAAGCAGTTACACCTTGTCAGTCAACTGAGTGCTTCAGTAATGTACAGCTATGTATATTTTATGCTAGTGACTTGGAGAATTTCCTGGAACTATAGCTACGTCTATGTTCCCAATTTTTTAGTAGGCTAATATTACAATGGATTAGATGTACCGAGAAATGAATTAGATGAACCGAGAAGTAAATTAGATGTAACGAGAAATGAATAAAGAAAGAATTCATACTTAATAAGGTGGATAATTACACTTAGACTATCATTCCTGATGCATGTTAGTGTAATTAAGTAGCTACATTCTTGGGATGCAGTGTGATGATAAATGGATCGTACTAGGCTTGACCATCATTCAGCCTGTGTGATATCATGTGCTAGTGGATCAGTTACCTATCCAGCTGACCTTTCATCAGGACATTATTGGTCATTACTTATGTGCACATAGCTCAGTATCTCTCTTAGTGTTCCATCTAGCCAGCGTCCCACCCAGAACACTCATAAGCTTAACTTTAGCTTTGATCTGTCAGGCGATACTATTGTAGATAACACTAAATTAACTGATAAATGTATGCATTATTTAATGTACACATTGTACAAGTAAGATAGTGTCTTTTCGTTGATTGAGTGACACCCCAGAGGAAAATTTACTGGAGACACTAATTTAATTAACATAAGAATATCTATAATTATTATACTGATTGCTGTTGAAAATTTTAAGAAAGGGAAATTTATCCTTGTTTATGATACATACATGTTTGTTAGCCTCCTAGTTTAGGTATTCCTGCCAGCAACTGTTAGCTAGCACCCCAGGGCACCATCTAGCCCTAGGCTAGTTTTTATGTTCTGGTAAAGTACATCATCAGTTATTTTTAAGTACACTATTTGATACAATTCCTGCCCAAACTATCTGGTTGAATGGTTATTTAAGTGGTATACATAGCAAAAACTGAATGCCTGAAGGAATAGGCCTGAAGAAAGTTTTAAACTGCCTTAGCTGTTGATGTTTTATTCTTTTTTTCTTTTTTTTTTATTATTATTATAATTGTTTTGTTAGCTATTGATATTTTACTGATAGCTAGCTAGCATATTTTTTTCTTCGTATTCAGCAGCGCCCCACGAGGATTTTTTTTTCTCCACCACGCCCCTTTAGGTACGGGCGTATTCTTTATAGTAGAGCGAGGGAGCGAACCTACTGCATTTGAAGATTGAAGCGCTATTACGATGAAGGGCTCAGTTTTAGTTCTATTGATTCCTCTCCTGTTTGTAAGTGTATGTTTGTAAGTGTAAATATGGCTAGCAATTATAGCCTTTCCTCTACCAAACTTCTTTCTCTTACTAACCATGATTATGATTTCCTTAATAATAGCTCTCTCCTAGCTCAATATGTTATGATGATAATCAGAAAATTCATATTTTAATTTTTTATTGTAGCCTTTGGCAAGCTGTGGCACGTACAAATTGACAGTCTTTTTATACAACATAGAAGTTCCAAGGAATATATGTGATGCTGAATTGATTCTTGAGGACATTCATATTGTCAGGAGTGTCAATCTGTCACTAGTAGCTAATGCCACAGGCCTAATGACTCCATGCTCGTGTGTGAGGCAATTTAACATCGGATTCAGTGAGAACTTGAATAGAACAAATCCAGTGGAGATAATTTACTCACAGCAAGGATTTGAGGTTAGTTTGAATCAGGATAATCGTTAGCTTATATTTAATTGCACTGGCTTGATCAAAATGTTCTGTTTGTCTGTATTAGACATGTGATAAATTGAATTATTACTAATGGGTCAATCATACAATCACAATAATAGAAGTAGCTTCATTCTTTTCATTTTACAAATTAAGCTTATCAGTCAGGACAGACCATTGGTGTAATTTTGTATGCCTCCTAGATATCTTCTGTACAATATTGTCCCTTCGAGTCTGGCTTTCTTAGTCTCCTGAATTTTAATACTCCGTATCAGCAGCTGTAGCGTAACTGGAGTAACGAGGAATTATTAAAAAGTACTCAGTCAGTGAGGTAGAGATGTCATAATAAATTGGATGGAATGAAAGCAATGTAAACTAAGTATAACACTTTTAGTTTTCACAGTCGGCTCTATTATGATGTTCATTCACAGACTCTTCTACATAGTAGTATGGTCTTAATTTGGGTCATCCTTTAATTAAAAGCCTTCTTTCCAGGTCTGTTATGGGAAAAAACCAGCCGGACACATCTCTAGTAGTGTTTAATTGAAATTGGACAGCTATTCTGCACTTTGAAAGCCTCAAATAAAGTATTGAGAAAACATGAAAAGTCGAATAATAAGACAAGTGTTCATTTGTGGATAGAAATCTCGCCATTGGTTCACACACTACTTTAAAATATTGTACATTGCAAATAAAACCACTAATAATTGTATAAGATCCTTCCTGTTTAGATTTATAGCTCACCTGCTAATATACAGAAGTACCAGTATTTAATAACACAGCTATTATTATTTTTACAATTTTTTACTGTAATTATGATTGATCTAGAATCGGTACATCAAATTCATCTTACTGAACAGAAATGAGTCTGAGTACTACACATTTTCCTTCCCTTTAAGTGACCTTACTGTAACAGCAGATTTTAGTGAACGTCGAAGATACATTGCTCCAGAGTCAGAAGGCCTGTTATTGGATCTCAGTGTACGAAAGAGTTGCTCTAGCAATACTACTGGAGACAATTGTGATATAATAGGTATGATAGAATGTTAGTGTTATTACATTGATTATTATGTTGCCCACATGACACATGGAATAAAACTTATAAATTATCAGAAATCATGTAATGTTATGTATCAATTACTAAATATAACAAACACCATAAGTAATATAATTGTCCTATCTGCATTAATTTTGAACTTATTATACACAATTATAATTACGATTTAACACATTATCTTATCTACTGCAGTTCAAAATTCACCTCTGACTTCAACTACAACTGCCCTAGTCGCATTCTTCACGGTGTTTGTTGTGATTCTAGTAGTCATTGTCATCATCTTGGTCACAGTGTTGTTCTTCAGCAGAAGAGTAGCAATAGAGTCCCTGAAGAACTTTAAGTCCCGGCTTCACAGCAAGTACATCATAGATAAGGAAAGTAGGAGAGAGAACAGACCTCAAGCACCGGAACAGGGAAGAAAGAAAAGATCCAGACTTCACACGAGACTTACACTGATTAATGGGTCTTTGTACTTCCTAAAAACTAAACACCGTGAAACAAAAGAAAAACAAACGACACAAACTTTGCAGGCAGTTGATTCCCCTCGACCGAAAATCGACAATTTGGAAAAATCAGGTGTTTACGAAAATGACTACAGCAGCGATGAGAATAGCGACCAAGGTGAAGAATTGGACAAGCCACAGCCTCTTCACAAAAGTTTTCCACAGAGCTTTCATTCAAGTATAATGAACAAGTTAAAGCTCAAGAAAAGTACAGCAAGACAAAAGAAGAATCGTTTTCATTCTACAGAAAAGTCAGCTCCTAGAAATGTTAACAAAAGGAAGAAAGTTTCACTTGGGTTTGTTCAAGTAAAAGGAAGCAGCATTATTGAGAACTTACAGGCAGAGGATGACAAATCTTATCCAATGTCAGAGACAATATCTGTAGTCATTGAAAACCATGATTATGAAGATCCTCCTATTCAAATTGTCACGTCAAAAGCATCCAGTGATGTGAGGCAAGTAAGCAAATTAGAAGCTCACGAGAAGCCAGAAAGGAACTTTCCACTAGTTGAATCTCGATCGATATCACCGTTACCGAAACTACCCAATCGCTCTCCATTTCCTGTCAATAACAATGAGTGTGAGCCAATGTCACCAATTGGAAGTGATCAAGAAACTTCACCAATCACTAGTAGCAGAAAAGAAGTTGAGGAATTAAACCCAACATCACAAGCTTCTCAAAGTTGTATAAAAGCAGACAAATTCAAAGTTGAAAATGACAGGCAGAGTGCAGAAGAAGAGAGCTCAAGTGATGACTTTATGTATGTGGATGATTTCTTACAGCTAAAATATGCTGAAAGTGGAATTATTTTGGAGTCTAATGAAGCTTATGCTTCTGTCAAAGTCAATACTGTACCAGATGAACTGGCCAGGGAAGACTATGAAAGGGTCTCCTCATCTGATCAACTGGAGGAGTCGTATGAATATGTTAATGATCCATGACCTGCCATTTATAAGCCATTAAAACAATAAACTAATAAAAAAACTGTCACTCTTTACATATTTGAAATTGTAAGCACATTTACTGCTAGCTACTGGCTATTATTGTACTTATACTTTGTGTCATGTAACTTAGAAAATATAATACTATGTAGAAGCATAATTTATATACTATATAATATATTTATATACATATACACACAATTATAAATCAATTATTTCCTTATTTCGAGAACAAAATATCCCATCTTATATTAACTTATTTTGCTTCATCTACATAGTCGATATCAACAAGTGTTTAATTATGGCAATCTACACGCACCAATACTTGCTTTGGTAGTAAGTTATAAAGGACTGCTTGACAAACAAATCTGTGAAGATTGTTTTATGCATTTTATGTGATCATTACTATACATGCAGACGAAAAATAGCTCAACCTTTCAACATCTGATTAGGTATATGAAATTGTTTTTGTTTGAGAAATGATTGTGTAATGTCTAAGTTAGCGAGTGTAATACAGCACAGAGTGTTCACGCCTTGTAGCAGTGATTATAAAGGATGTAGCTAGAATTGATCATTCTCCACTGAGATGTTATATTATGATACTTTTTTCCAGCTCTCCAATTCCTTTCTTAGCTTCTTGAGACAACTCTAATGCTAAAATGTTTTATTTTTTGACAAAATTCACGCAATTCAAGTATCATTGTGGTGGAATATTGTATTACTTTTGATGTTGTAATGTGGTCTTTGCTTTTGTGGATTTTTGCTGTTGTTTTCTTCAAAGACCGGTAAAAACTATAGCTCCGCTAGTTATTAAATTTGCTACAAGAGCTGTATAAAACTACTCCCCGTAGGTGATCAATCCACTGCGATGTGCCACCTACACCTATTTCAATTTCCTCCCTCTCAAACCACTCAAACCAACAAAACAAACCAGGAAGTTATAAGGGCACGCCTATGTAGTTGGTACGAATCGTCGCAGAAACGACTGACGTGGTCAACAACATAGTAGCTGCGACGATTCGTGCCAACTACATAGGCGTGCCCTAATAACTGGAAATCAAATCTGAGTTGCGAGTGGTGATACCTTATATTAAGCGATGGATTCTAAGAGAGACAGCGGTAGGTCAGTGAGTGAAGGGTCGCAGAATACAGGCGCTGCTCTTTTCGGTGCTAGCAGTAGGGGTGATAGCGAAGAAGTTAAAATGCTATTAGGGGAGGGGGTTTTGGTGGATTATCAGAACGAAGAGGATGGTTGGTCTGCCTTAATGATAGCTAGTCAAAATGGCCACTGGGAAGTGGTTAAAATTCTACTGGAGAATGAAGCAGTAGTAGATTTGCTGGCAACAGACGGATCATCTGCTCTAATGGCAGCAAGTGAGGATGGACAAGCAGAAATTGTTAAAATATTGCTCGAGAATGGAGCTCAAGTTAATTTGCTAAACAAGGCAGGATTTTCTGCTCTTATGATAGCCAGTCAGAATGGTCACGTGGAAGTAATCAAGATGTTGATCAGAAATGGTGCGAATGTGGATTTTCCAGAAGGTACAGAGTCAACTGCCCTGATCATAGCTTGCCACAATAATCATTTAGAATCGGTGAGGATATTGCTAGAAAGTGGTGCTAATGTAGATTTTCAGGAAGAAGATGGGTCCACGGCTATTATGATAGCTAGTCAGGATGGTCATGTGGGAGTGGTTGAAATGCTGCTCAAGTATGAAGCTAACGTGGATCAGCAAAACTACAACAAGTGGTCCGCTCTGATGATGGCTGCTCAGAACGGTCACGCTGAAGTAACCCAGATTCTTCTGAAATGTGTTCCTCAAGTTGATCTACACAAACAAGACGGGTCCTCAGCCATAATGATTGCTAGTCAAAGTGGGCATGCCAGCATAGTTCAATTACTGGTGCATTGTGGAGCTAATGTAGATATGCAGGAGGAAGACGGCTGGTCAGCGTTAATGTTAGCTAGTCAAAATGGCCATATTGATGTAGTTAAATTGCTGCTTGAATGCAGTGCTCAAATTAATCAGAAAGAGAACAATGGATTATCGGCTTTAATGATAGCCTGTCAAAACCAGCAGACTGAAGTGGCTAAAATATTGATACAGAATGGGGCTCAAGCGGATCTTCAGAGCACTGATGGCTGCCTATCAGCTCTACATATAGCTAGTCAGAATGGCTATGTTGAAGTGTCTAAATTATTATTAGAAAATGGAGCTATTGTTGATTTGCAAGAGGAGGATGGTCTATCTGCTCTTATGATGGCTAGCCGTTATGGTCATGCTGAAGTAGCTAAGCTACTGCTACAGTATGGAAGAGCACAAGTGAACCTTCAAAGCAATCAGGGGTGGTGGTCTCCTCTAATCATTGCTTGTCAAAACGGTCACGTCGATGTGGCAAAATTATTGATAGATAGCGGGGCACAGGTAAATCTGCAAGGAGCAGATGGGTCATCAGCTTTGGTAGTAGCTAGTCAGATTGGTCACGTTGAACTGGCTAGAATCCTCCTCAAACACAGAGCTCAGGTGGAATTGAAAACGAAAGATGGGTGGTCTTCTTTAATGATAGCCAGTCAGGAGGCACATGCGAAAGTGGTTGAAATACTACTAGAGAATGGGGCTAGGCCAAATCAGCAAGACGATGACGGGTTGTCAGCGGTAATGATTGCAAGTCTCAATGGTCACACAGAAATAGTCCAAATATTAGTGGCAAGTGGGGCTGAGGTGAATCTGCAAGACAAAAATGGATGGCATGCCCTCATGATGGCGAGTGAAAATGGTCATGTTGAAGTAGTTAAAATATTGTTAAAACACAAGGCCGACTTAGACCTGTATAACAATGATGGGTCAACTTCTGTGATAGTTGCTATTGCCAGAGGCCATGTTGAAGTGGTGAAGTTGTTGGCTGACAATGGTGCTCAGATAAAGTCAGAAAACAAGGACGGATGGACGGCCTTAATGGTAGCTAGGCGAAATAGCTCCAGTAATGTACTTCAAACACAGCCGGAAAGCATGGGAGTGTCAGATACAGGACAAGAGGTAATCTTTTTAATACTTGTATTTACATTAGTTTTTGAAAATCAAAATATTTTTAGCATCAAATTTTTTTTTATTGTAATAGCTTAGCTGCTATTAATTATTAGAAGATACTGCATTAGAAAAGGACTTTAGTTGTGTATGTTAGAAGTTTATTGTATTTATAGATACTGGGTTTATTATATGTTTATTCCAAGCAAGATATCTTCACAATGTTATTTTTACATATGTGAACCCTGTGTGAAGGCACAGTGGTGTATCTCACTCTGTATTGCACAAACTCATATTCCTAACCAGCCTGGCTTAACAGCTTTCTATTTTTAAAGCTACCTTCCACTCTAGTGTGGCCACCCAACCATGTTATAGCAGCTGCTAAAATATCAGCTGGGGGTCTGGGGAGCCCCTAGAGAGTTTTTACAGCCAATTTTAAATCATGAGTTACTAACCCTAGCACAAACTACAGCAGTGAAGATATCTAGCATAGAATAAACCACTAATTATATTCTGTCAGAGTGACATGGCAAGATATTTCTCTCTCAGGCTTTATTTTCACTCATCTCTGGCTCTGAAAATAAAATAGCCTGCTTGTGCAAAATATTTTGCCATGTCATACTCTGACTCATGTAGTAAGTACTATATATAAGTATTATTATGTAATTATTAGTAATTATTTAATTGACTAATTATTAAATTGACTAATTGTTGCTTAGAATTTATCAAGTCAAAGTATAAAGGGTGGAAGCAATGTACAATATGGTAAGTTATTGATAAGGTACAAAAAACTTTTTTATTATTACATAGCAGCAGGTTGTAATAGCCAAAGGACTTCACATAGAATTTTTGATAGTTCTGTTTGATTTAGATCAGTACAATATCTTAGAGTTACAGTGAGTATTTTCATACCAGGGAAGGGATGAATAGGCACTTCATCTCAGAAGAACTATTGTGTTTGTTCAGGTGAATTAGCTACATTCATAACCATGAACAAATCATAAAAAGCATGTTTTCACAAAGAATAATTGTTAAAAAACATATAAGTAAGAATAGAAGTGTTCATCTATCATGAAAAACAGAAGGCAGTTTGCAGAAATGATACAAAAACAAAAAAAATAAGAAAATTTTAATATAACTAGCTATTGGCTGGCAATATAGTTTCTTGAAGGTGTAGCTAGTGTAAAGTTTATCATTTGAAAGTAACATCTAATATTGATTACTATTATAGAGGATGCAATAGAACAAGAAGGCGAAAAGAAATCCTGTGGATCAAGTGGAAGAATTGAATCTCCCAAGACAACACCACAGCAAACAAGAAAAGTACGAGAAACAGACACTGCAAAACGAGTAAGTACATCACACAAATCAAGCAAAATGGCAGAAAAGTCTCAAATTGAGTCACACGAACCGGTTAGCAGGGCAGAATTTGGTAAAGAACTGGCTGAAAAACCTGACATTAAAATAGAACAATAATAGTATCTTGTTTGGTTGTTTTATGATTAAATCGTTGTTGTTGTTGTGGCATTCGTTTTCATTTGTATGCGACAAAAGCTGAAAGGGAATAAAGACGACGGTAACAAAGTAACATCCGTATAGACTTGTACTGGGATGGAATGGTTTATTACGCAAGCAATAGTTATCCCAACTGTCCAATGAGTTTTGAGATATCTTTAAAATGGCAGCTGTAACTGTTGACCAAAATCTTTTCTCTTAATTTAAGCAAACGACATATATAATATAGGTCATAATTGTTAATACAGTTGCAGAATTTTTTTTTTTTTTAATTATCAAAACGACAACAACAGATTATTGAAATAGCTTAACTAGCTATTAATTATTAGAAGATGCTGCACTAGAAAATGACTTGGGTTGTGTATGTTTGGAGTGGATTAATTTATATATGTACTGTTTGTATAGATGTTTATTCCAAGCAAAATATCTTCACGATGTTTTTTTTTTTAATTATTAGAAGATGCTGCACTAGAAAATGACTTAGGTTGTGTATGTTTGGATTGGATTATATTTATATATGTACTGTGTATATATATATGTGACCGTCTACAGGAAAACCGGGCACAACGCGGCACCCTTCGAATTTTTTTTTTTACACTTACAGAGTTGTCGGCGTCCAGATATTGAGCTCTCCAAGTTTTATCGTCATAGCTTAAGTCGTTCCCACTATAATAGACCTAACCGTTCCCTTCCGTCGGCTTGAAACAATACATTTTTAAGAAATCGATCGATCTTTTCTCGATATTTACACACGCCACGTTGTGCCCGGTTTTCCTGTAGACGGTCACATATATGTTTATTCCAAGCAAAATATCTTCACAATGTTATGTTTACATATATGACCCCATGTGAACTGGTGTTATCTCACTCTGTATTGTATCAACTCATTACCCTAATCCGCCTGGCTTACCAGCTTTCTGAATTTTACAGCTACCTTCGTCTAGCGTGGCCTACCCAACCATGTTATAGTAAGCAGCTAAATCATGAGTTACTAACCCTCACAAACTACAGCAGTGAAATTATCTAGCATAGAATAAATCACTAATTATACTCTACCAGAGTGACGTGGCAAGATATTTCACTCTCACGCTATATTTTCACTCACCTCTGGCTCTAAAAAATTAAATAGCCTGCTCGTGTGAAATATTTCGCCATGTCATACTCTGAATCATGTAGTAAGTACTATATATATATATATATATATGTGTGACCGTCTACAGGAAAACCTGGCACAACGCGGCACCCTTCGAAAAAAATTTTTTTGCACTTACAGAGTTGTCGGCGTCCAGATATTGAGCTCTCCAAGTTTTATCATCATTACTTAAGTCGTTCCCACTGTAATAGACCTAACCGTTCCCTTCCGTCGGCTTGAAACAATACATTTTTAGTAAATCGATCAATCTTTTCTCGATATTTACGCACACCGCGTTGTGCCCGGTTTCCCGTAGATGGTCACATATATAGTACTTATTACATGAGTCAGAGTGTGATATGGCAAAATATTTTCATGAACAGGCTAATATATTTTCATGAGCCAGAGGCAAAGTGAAAATAAAGCCTGAGAGTGAAATATCTAGCCATATCACTCTGACGAGTATAATAAGTGGTTTATTCCATGCTAGATATCTTCACTGAAGTAGTTTGTAGGTAACTCTTGCTGTAAGGTTGGCCATAAAACTCTCTAGAGGCTCCCCACACCCCTAGCTGATACTTTAGCAGCTGCTCCAACCTGGTTGGGTATTGCTCCGCCTGAGTAAGGTAACTGTAAAAACCTTGAAAACTGGTAAGCCTCACCCAGTTGCTATAACTACTAGGGTAATGAGCTTACAATACAGCCATGAGATAACACTATGTGATAATGTGAGATGGGTCACGTATCTAAAGATAACATTGTGAAGATATCTAACATGGAATTGTATGCTATGTAATTACTAAATTGATTCATTGTTGCTTAGAATTTATCAAGTCAAAGTATAAAGGGTGACAGTCTTGCTCAAAGCAATGTACAATACGGTAAGTTATTAGTAAGGTACAAAAGTACATGTTTATAATTATGTAATGGGTTGTAATAGCCAAAGGACTTCACACAGAATTTTTGAGTTGTGATTGATTTAGATCAGTACAATTTGGAATGCTGAAATAGTGTATATATATACACTTACACTATAGAGTTACACTGAGCATTTTCATACCAGGGAAGGGATGAATAGGTGCTTCATCTCAGAATAACTATTGTGTTTGTTCAGGTGAATTACATTCATAACCATGAACAAATCATAAAAAGCATGTTTTCACAAAGAATGATTGTTAAAAACATAATATTATGTATGTAAGAATAGAAGTGTTCATCTATCTTGAAAAAGGAAGACAGTTTGCAGGAGTATGATACAAAAAAAGAACAAGGAAAATTTTAATATAGCTAGCTATTGGCTGGCAATTATACAGCTTCTTGAAGTTGTAGCTAGTGTAAAGTTTAAACTACATTGAATGTACATCTAATATTGATGACTATTATAGAGGATGCAATAGAACAAGAACGCGAAAAGAAATCCTATGAATCAAGTGGAGGAATTAAATCTCCCAAGACAACGCCACAGCAAACAAGAAAAGTACTAGAAACAGACACTGCAAAACGAGTAAGTACATCACACAAATCAAGCAAAATGGCAGAAAAGTCTCAAATTGAGTCACACGAATCAGGCAGCAAGGCAGAAGTTGATAAAGAACTAGCTGAAAAACCTGACATTAAAATAGAACAATAATAGTTGTCTTATATTTCATGATTAAACCTTTGTTGTTGTTGTTTTGGCATTCATTTACAACAAAAGCTGATATGAAATAAAGACGACAGTAACAAAGTAACACCTGTATAGACTTGTACTGGGACGAAATGGTTTATTATAACAATAGTTATCCGAAGTAAGCAACTTCCAATACATTTTGAGGTATCTTTAAAATGGCTACTATAACTGTTGACCCAAATATTTCATCTTAAGCAATCAACATATATAATTATAGGTCATTTTGTTAGTACAGCTGCTCTATAGCTGGGTTATAGTCTCAAGTAGCCTGACCCTTTACCAAACTACAACTCGGGAGAAAGAGTCTGGTGACCCTGATGCATTGAATCAGTTCTAATGAAATACCATTGATATATCCCTATCACCG